>Ga0055540_1001981_pt1 | contig 11450 bp, 10 predicted proteins | sample AraplaCvi_mMS_r2_2_FD_55040 | JGI IMG/M metagenome (GOLD analysis project Ga0055540, IMG submission 55040) | Arabidopsis root microbial communities from North Carolina, USA - plate scrape MF_Cvi_mMS_r2 | ecosystem: Host-associated > Plants > Roots > Endosphere | place: USA: North Carolina
GGAGGCCGGCGTGCCGCGCGCGGCGGTGCAGCTGCTGCCGGGGCGCGGCGAGACCGTCGGCGCCGCGCTGGTCGGCGACGCGCGCGTGCAGGGCGTGATGTTCACGGGCTCGACCGAGGTCGCGCGCCTGCTGCAGAAGACGTTGTCGACGCGGCTCGGCGCGCACGGCGCACCGGTGCCGCTGATCGCCGAGACCGGCGGGCAGAACGCGATGATCGTGGACTCGTCCGCGCTGGTGGAGCAGGTGGTGGCCGACGTGATGGCCTCGGCCTTCGACAGCGCCGGCCAGCGCTGCTCGGCGCTGCGCGTGCTGTGCGTGCAGGAAGAAGCGGCCGACCGCCTCGTGGCGATGCTGCAGGGCGCGATGGCCGAGAGCTGCATCGGCAACCCCGCGCGGCTCGCGGTGGACGTGGGCCCGGTCATCGACGACGAGGCGCGCGACGGCATCGAGCGCCACATCGCCGGCATGCGCGGGCGCGGCCGGCGCGTGTTCCGCCAGGGCCGCGAGTTCGGCCACGACACGCGCCACGGCACCTTCGTGCTGCCCACGCTGGTCGAGCTGGAACACCTGGGCGAGCTGCAGCGCGAGGTGTTCGGCCCCGTGCTGCACCTGCTGCGCTACCGCCGCCGCGACCTGGGCGCGCTCATCGGCCAGATCAACGGCAGCGGCTACGGCCTCACGCTGGGCGTGCACACGCGCATCGACGAGACCATTGCGCAGGTGGTGGCGCAGGCGCAGGCCGGCAACGTGTACGTGAACCGCAACATGGTCGGCGCCGTGGTGGGCGTGCAGCCCTTCGGCGGCGAAGGGCTGTCGGGCACCGGGCCGAAGGCCGGCGGGCCGCTGTACATGGCGCGCCTGCTGTCGGCGCGGCCCGACGACGTGCTGGCGCGCGCCGTGGCGGACGACGTACCCGTCTCACCATCGGCCGGCCTCGCGGCGCTGGAAGGCTGGGCGCGCGACACGGGCCGCGACGCGCTGGCCGCGCAGTGCCGCCGCTTCGCAGGGCTGGCGCACGTCGGCCGCGCACGCACGCTGGCCGGCCCGACCGGTGAGCGCAACGTCTACACGCTGCAGCCGCGCGAGGCCGTGCTGTGCCTCGCCGATGCGCAGGCCGACCGGCTCGTGCAGCTGGCGGCCGTGCTGTCGGTCGGCAGCACCGCCATCTGGCCCGCCGATGCGCCCGGCGCGCACGCGCTGCTGGCCGCATTGCCCGACGAGGCACGCCACACGGTCGTGCTCGCCAACGACTGGCGCGCGCCCACCGTGGTCTTCGATACCGTGCTGCACCACGGCGACACCGGCCACCTTGCCAGCGTGCTGCAGCAGGTGGCGGCGCGGCCCGGCCCCATCGTCGGCGTGCGCGGCTTCGCGCCGGGCGACACCGGCATCCCGCTCGAAAGCCTGGTGCTGGAGCGCGCGCTGAGCGTCAACACGGCCGCGGCCGGCGGCAATGCGAGTCTGATGACGATCGGCTGAGCCGGTTTAGCGATCGAAGGCTGGATCGATCGGCACCCTGTAGCCGTTGACCAGCCGGTTCGTCTCGTTCGCCATGCCGACCACGGCCATCAGCTCGGCGAACATGGCCGGCGTCATGCCGGCCTTTTCCGCGCCCGCGTGGTGGCTCGCGATGCAGTAGCCGCAGTTGTTGGTGACGCTCACCGCCAGATAGATCATTTCCTTGACCACCGGGTCGAGCGCGCCCGGCGCCATCACCTCCTTGAGGCTGGCCCAGGTGCGCTTCAGCGTGGCCGGATCGTTGGCCAGGTACTTCCAGAAATTGTTGACGTCGGGCACGTTGCGCGACGCCTTGATGTCGTCGAACACCGCGCGGACCTCGTCGGAAGCGGCGGCGTGGGTTTCATGGGGGCTCCTGAAGTGTGAATGCGCGATGGAAAGCAACATTTGCTTTCGGTACCTTCACATTTATTGTGAATTAGGTCCTAGGTTCACGCGCCCTGCGGTTCATACAGTCGAAGCGTCACACATCAAGCGCGCCATCAGGCGCCATCTCAGGGAGAAGAGAGAACCATGGAACACGTCACACAGCACGTGGGGGGCGGTGCGCGCGCCGCATTCGTCTGCAAGAAGAAAACCCGAGGCATCGCGGGCGCCGTGCTCGCACTGGCCGCCGGCCTCGCCGGCCCGTCGGCCTGGGCCGATGTGAGCCTGGGCGGCACCAGCTACACCACAGGATCGGGCGCAGTGTGCAGTTCGGGCGGCGCCGGTCCCACGTGGGCCTGCCAGGTGCCCAACGGCAGCGGCGGCTTCGCGCTCATCACCGGCGTGCCGACCGACCCCGTGAACGGCGGCCCCGATGCCGCGGCCTTGCAAGGCATGGTGAGCGGCAACCTCGGCGGCGACGCGCTGCTGCTCGGCGGCACGGCCGCCAAGGCCACCGGCTTCGGCAGCGTGGCGGCGGGCTCCGACGCGCGCGCCACAGAAACCTACGCCACCGCCATCGGTTCCACCACCGTGGCCGCGGGCGTCAGCAGCACGGCCGTGGGCAACGTGGCCCAGGCCTTCGGCACCAACGCCACGGCCATCGGCGCCAACAGCACGGCCGTGGCCACCAGCAGCGTCGCAGTGGGCGACCGCGCCACCGCGAGTGACATCAATTCGACCGCGCTCGGCGCCAACACGCAGGCACGCAAGAAAAGCAGCCTCGCGGCCGGCGACAAGGCGATCGCCGACGGCATCAACGCCGCCGCGCTGGGCGCGAACACGCAGGCGCTGGCCGACAGCGCCGTGGCCGTGGGCGACCGCGCCACCGCGGGCGCCGAGTCGGCCGTGGCCGTGGGCCGCCAGAGCACGGCCTCGGCCGCCTCGGCCGTCGCCATCGGCACGGGCGCGACGGCGAGCGCCGTCAATGGCGTGGCACTCGGCGCCGGCGCCGTCGCCGACCGCGCGGGCATGAGCGGCCAGCAAGAGCGCTTCTCGAACGTCGCCGTGGGCTCCACGCAGGGCGCGGTCTCGGTCGGCAGCGCGGGCGGCGAGCGGCAGATCACCAACGTGGCGGGCGGCACGCAGGCCACCGACGCGGTCAACGTGCGCCAGCTGCAGGCCGTGCAGGCCGGCGCGGTCAACTACGTGACCAACGTGGACGGCAGCGTGAACCACAACCAGATCGTGCTGGGCAACGGACAGGCGCCCAACGGCACCACCGTGTCCAACGTGGCGCCCGGCGTGGCCGGCACCGACGCCGTGAACGTCAACCAGCTGAACGCACAGAGTGCGCAGTGGCGCGACGCCATCCGCGTGAACCAGCGCGACGCCAACGCCGGCACCGCCGGTGCGATGGCCATGGCCGGCATGCCGCAGGCCTACATGCCGGGCAAGAACATGATCGCGGCCGGCATCGCCGGCTACGAGGGGCAGAGCGCTCTCGCGGTCGGCTTCTCGAGCATCTCGGACAACGGCAAGTGGGTGATGAAGTTCACCGGCTCGGCCAACTCGCGCGGCCGCGTCGGCGTCTCGGCCGGCGCGGGCTACCAGTGGTGAGCCGCATGAACCCCAGAACCGCCACCGCTCCAGGCCCCACGCATTCTTCCTTCATGACACGCACCTCTTTTCTGCCCACCGCCGCGCTGCTGGCCTTGCTCACGCTCGCCGGCTGCACCTCGTACGTGAGCCGCGGCATCGACAGCGACGGCAAGGCCACCGAACTCGTCTGGCCCGGCGCCGACCAGCAGCAGACCTGGCAGACCGAAGGCAGCTTTCCGAACCGCGAGAACCTGCGCGCCATCGGCCCCGGCGCCACCAAGGACCAGCTGTACGCCCTGATCGGCCGCCCGCACTTCGACGAAGGCATGGCCGCCGTGCGCGAGTGGGACTACGTCTTTCACTTCCGCTCGGGCGGTGGTGCCACGAGCTGCCGCTACAAGGTGATCTTCGACACGGCCTACAAGGCGCGCAGCTTCCACTGGAACCCGGCGATCTGCGCCGAGCTGGCCAAGGGCTGATCAGCCGCCCTGCGGCGGCTCCGGCCGCCGCCACAGCCACGTCAGCACGACCGCCATCGAGCCGATGGCGACGCCCGCGAGCCACGGCTTGTGCGCCGTCAATACGATGACGACCGCGCAGAACGCCATCGCCGCGGTGGCGCTCCACTTGGCGCGCCGGCTCACGGTGCGGCCGTTCTCCCAGTTGCGCAGCAGCGGGCCGAAGAGCCGGTGGTTGAGCAGCCAGCGGTGCAGCCGCGGCGAGCTGCGCGCCGCGGCCCACGCGGCCATCAGCACGAAGACCGTGGTCGGCATGCCCGGCGCGACCACGCCGATGGCGGCCAGCACCAGGCACAGCGCGGCAAAGACCATCAGCAGCCAGCGCACGACCAGCGGCAACGGCCGGGGCTCCACGGCAGCGGGCGGGTTCTGGGGGTCTTCGGCGGGCGTCACGGGCCGATTGTCTTTCTTTCTCTTTCACCGCACCGACGCGCTTGATTCAGATCAACCGCGCGCCGCTTTCGGCTGCCGATACTGGACTTTTACATCCACCTGCAAAGTTCTGAAGACCATGGCCCACCTTGTATGGAAGACCGAGCTCAATACGGGGATCCATGAGATCGACACGCAGCACCAGCGCATCGTGCAGTACATCAACGCGCTGGACGATGCCCGGCGCACGAACGACCGCCAGGTCGTGGGCCGGATCATCGAAGAGACCATCGACTACACCGCCTCGCACTTCGCGTTCGAGGAAGCCATGATCGAGGACGCGGGCTACCCCTTCACCGGCCCGCACCGGAAGGTGCACGAGATCTTCGTGCGCCGCGTCACCGAATTCCGCACGCGCTTCGAGCACGGCGAAGAGGTGCTGGCCGAGCTGCACGACATGCTCTCGCGCTGGCTGTTCAACCACATCCGCCACGAAGACGGCGCGTACGTGCCGACCGTGAAGGCGCACCTGCACACGACCGATTCGTCGGCGGAAGTGCTGGTGCATGCGCAGGTGCGCAAGGCGGTGCAGCAAGGCGGCGCCGCGGGGCAGGTCAAGATGGGCTGGATGCGGCGGCTGTTCGGCGGGTGACGCGGCCCTGACGCCGCGCCACCGCCGCGTCACTCCTCCACGAAGGCTTCTTCGCGCTTGGCCTTCACCGAAGGCAGCAGCACCACGATGAGCAGCAGCGCCGCCGCGGCCAGCAGCCCCGCCGACAGCGGACGCATGACGAACACGCTCCAGTCGCCGCGCGACAGCAGCAGTGCGCGGCGCAGGTTCTCTTCCATCATCGGCCCGAGGATGAAGCCCAGCAGCAGCGGCGCGGGCTCGCACTTGAGCTTGAGGAACAGGTAGCCCACGATGCCGAAGATGGCGACCATCCACACGTCGAAGGTGTTGTTGTTCTCCGAGTACACGCCCACCGCGCAGAACAGCACGATCGACGGAAAGAGCCACTTGTAGGGAATGGTCAGCAGCTTGATCCAGATGCCGATCATCGGCAGGTTCAGCACGATGAGCATCAGGTTGCCGATCCACATCGAGGCGATGAGGCCCCAGAAGAGTTCGGGGTTGCTGGTCATCACCTGCGGGCCGGGCTGGATGTTGTGGATCGTCATCGCGCCCACCATCAGCGCCATCACGGCATTGGGCGGAATGCCCAGCGTCAGCAGCGGAATGAACGAGGTCTGCGCACCGGCGTTGTTGGCCGACTCCGGTCCCGCCACGCCGCGGATGTTGCCCTTGCCGAAGGGCACCTCGCCCTGCTTGAGCTTGATGCGCTTCTCGATGGTGTAGGCCGCGAAGGCCGACAGCAGCGCGCCGCCGCCCGGCAGGATGCCCAGGGCGGAACCCAGCGCCGTACCGCGCAGCACCGCTGGCGTCATGCGCCGGAAGTCTTCCTTGGTGGGCCACAGGCCCTTGACCTTGGCGGTGAACACCTCGCGCTCATGCTCGGGCACGGCCAGGTTGGCGATGATCTCGCCGTAGCCGAACACGCCCATCGCGATCGCGATGAAGCCGATGCCGTCGGTGAGTTCAGGGATGTCGAAGCTGTAGCGCGCCACGCCCGAGTTCACGTCGGTGCCCACGAGGCCCAGTGCCAGTCCGAGCAGGATCATCGTGATGGCCTTGAGCAGCGAACCCGAGGCGAGCACCACGGCGCCGATCAGGCCCAGGATCATCAGCGAGAAGTATTCGGCCGGACCGAACTTGAAGGCCAGCTCCGTCAGCGGCGGTGCGAAGGCCGCAAGAATGAGCGTGCCGACGCAGCCTGCGAAGAACGAGCCCAGGCCCGCCGCGGCGAGCGCCGGCCCGGCCCTCCCCTTGCGCGCCATCTGGTAGCCGTCGATCACGGTCACCACCGACGACGATTCGCCCGGCAGGTTGACCAGAATGGCGGTGGTCGAACCGCCGTACTGCGCGCCGTAGTAGATACCGGCCAGCATGATCAGCGCCGACACAGGCGGCAGCGCGTAGGTGGCGGGCAGCAGCATCGCGATGGTGGCCACGGGGCCGATGCCCGGGAGCACGCCGATCAGCGTGCCCAGCAGGCAGCCGACAAAGGCATAGACAAGGTTCTGCGCGGTGAAGGCCACGCCGAAGCCGATCGAGAGGTTGGTAATCAGGTCCATTGTTCTCTTGGATTTCTTGTTGTTCTGCGCGGGTCAGCCGGCGATGAAGGTGGGCCACACCTGGAACTGCAGCTTCAGCGCCACCACGAAGGCCAGGTAGCTGCCGAGCGCGAGCACCGTTGCCAGGAGGGTCACGCCCTTCCAGCCGAAGCTGTCGCCCGCCAGGCTCGCGATGAAGGTCAGCGCATAGATCGCGACAATGAGCCCCATCGACGGCAGGCCGATGCTCGGCAGCCCGCCGAGCAGCACGCCGAACACCAGGTTGGCGCCGATGATGAACAGCAGCGGCTTCCATGCGATGCGGCCCACGGGCTCGCCGTCGGCGGTCTCGACCGTGAGGGCCTTGAACGTGATCAGCACGCCCATGCACGCGATGAGGATGCCCACGATGAGCGGAAAGTAGCCGGGGCCCATGCGGGCGCCGGTGCCCACGTTGTAGGTCGTGGCGCCCCATGCGAAGGCCACGCCGAAGGCGCTGAAAAGCACGCCCGAGCAGAAGTCTCTCTGACTCTTGATTCTCACCGTTGATGTCTCCTGGAACTGCGTTGATCGGCACAGGATGTGCGTCAGCGATCCTAGGAATTCAGCGCTGCGGTGTGTATGAACAAAGCATTGCCATTCGGCAATGTTCGAGGCGCGAGGAGACGGCGAAGGCGCCGCTCAGGCGTCCGCGGTCGGCAGGTCGATGCAGGCGCGCAGGCCCGGGCGGGCATCGCAGAACTGCAGGCGACCGCCGTGCAGCGCCACCACCGCCTGCACGCTCGCGAGCCCCAGGCCGTGGCCCGGCGTGCTGTGGTCCAGCCGATGGAAGCGCACGCCCAGGCGCTCGTACTCGGCGCTCGGAATGCCGGGGCCGTCGTCCTGCACGAAGAGCTGCGCACGCCCGTCGACCGTGTGCGTGCCGATGCGCACGGTGGCGCCGGCCCCGCCGTACTTCAGTGCGTTGTCGAGCAGGTTGGCCGCCGCGCCCGCGAGCAGGTCGCGATCGCCCAGCGCGATGGCGCGGTCGGCCGGCTCGCGCAGCAGCGCGATGCCCCGCAGCTCGGCCACCGCCTCGTACAGCTCCGCCACGTCGTCGGCAATGACATGCAGCGCCACCGGCGCGAACTGCTGGCGCCGCGCGCCGGCCTCGACCTCGGCGATCTGCAGCAGCTTCTCGAACATCACCGCCAGCTCCTCGAGCTCGCGGATGGCCGTGGCCACGGGCTCGCGCTGCGGATGGTCGGCGTCGCCGAGCCCCGCCTCCACCGCACGCAGGCGCACCAGCACGCGCGTCAGCGGCGTGCGCAGGTCGTGCGCGATGGTGTTGGACACATGGCGCACGCCGTCCATCAGCGACTGGATGCGGTCGAGCATCGCGTTGATGTCGCCTTCCAGCAGCGCGAACTCGTCCTCCTGGCCCGAAGGCGCCACGCGCTCCTGCAGTTCGCCCGCCGCGATGCGCGCGGCCGTGCGCCGCACCGCGCCCACGCTGCGCTCCAGCTCCTGGCGGAAGACGAAGGTGCCGCCGATGAGCAGCAGCACCGCCACGATGCCCGCCGCCGCGCTGGCGCTGGCCACCAGCGATTCGATCGACTCCTGGTCGCGCAGGTCGTGCCCCACCACGAGCATGCCGCCGTCGGGCAACGGGCGCATCACGAGGTAGGCGATGACGGTCTGGCCCGCGCGCACCACGCGGCGGTGCACGCCATCGCCCGCGTCGGGCGCCAGCGAGGGCATCTGGTCGAGGTTGCCCGCGCGCTTATTTCCGTCGCGGTCGGTGAGCAGGTAGATCTCGTTGTCGGAGTTGCGGCCGTCGGAGAGCGCGTGGGCGATCTCGCCCGCCACGCCCTCGGCGCCGCGCGCTTCGTAGCGCACCACCAGCTGCTGCATGCTGGCGGCCACCTGCCGCACCATGCGCTGCTGCAGCACGCCCACGGTCTGCATGTAGACGATGGCCAGCGCGGCCAGCATCGTGATGGCCACGAGCAGTCCGTAGTAGAAGGCGAGCCGGAAGCCGACCGAGCGCCACAGCTGGCGCAGGGCCCGGGTCATTGCGGCGCGGCCAGCGTGTAGCCCACGCCGCGCACGGTGTGGATCAGCGTCGGCGCGCCGCCCGCATCGAGCTTGCCGCGCAGGCGGCTCACCTGCACGTCGATCACGTTGGTCTGCGGATCGAACTGGTAGTCCCACACGGCCTCGAGCAGCATGGTGCGCGTGACCACCTGGCCCGGATGCATCATGAGGTAGGCCAGCAGCCTGAACTCGCGCGGCTGCAGCGCGATCGGCCGGCCACCGCGCTCCACATGGCGGCGCGCCAGATCGAGCGTGAGGTCGGCCAGCTGCAGCGTGCGGATCTCGGGCCCCGTGCGCGAGCGGCGCACCAGCGCCTCGGCGCGCGCCGCGAGCTCGGAAAAGGCAAAGGGCTTGGCCAGGTAGTCGTCGCCGCCGGCCTTGAGCCCGCGCACGCGCTCGTCGAGCGCGCTCAAGGCGCTGAGCACCAGCACCGGCGTCTTCTTGCCGAGCGCGCGCATCGTGGTGAGGATCGACAGGCCGTCCACGTCGTTGGGCAGCATGCGGTCGAGGATGACGAGGTCCCACGTCTCGCCCGTGGCGCGCGCGAACGCATCCGCGCCGTCGCGGCTGATCACCGCCACATGGCCGAGCGAGCGGAAGCCCTCGGCGATGTAGCGCGCGTTGTCGACATCGTCCTCGACGATGAGGCAGTGCCAGATGACGGTGGGGCCGAGCACGTCAGTCGGTGCGGCCACGGCGAGAAATACCCATGGATGGCGGTGCGGTTGTGCTCACGTTGCGCCCCCTGGGATGCGGGGGCCTGCAATGCAAATGCTAGCCCAGGTGGAAGCGGGAAAAGCCCGCGCTTCATTACCGTTTGTCCATGTAAGGCGCGTGGGCGCGCGTGGGCGAAGGGCGCTGCGGCCCCTCCTCAACCCAACGGCTCAGATCACGCGCGAATGAACGCGAGCAAGTCGGCGTTGATGACTTCCGCATTCACGGTGCACATGCCGTGCGAGAAGCCGGGATAGACCTTGAGCTCGCTGTTCTCGATCAGCTCGGCCTGACGCAGCGCGCCCGCCTTGTAGGGAACGATCTGGTCGTCGTCTCCCGCCATGATGAGCGTCCGCACCTTGATGGCTTTCAGGTCTTCCGTCTGGTCGGTCTGCGAGAACGCCTTGATGCCTTCGTAATGGGCCTTGGCGCTGCCCATCATTCCCTGGCGCCACCAGTTCTGGATGACGCCCTGGGAAACACTCGCTCCGGGCCGGTTGTAGCCATAGAACGGTCCCGAAGGCACGTCGAGGAAGAACTGCGCCCGGTTGTCGGCCAGCGCCTTGCGAAAGCCATCGAACACCTCGACCGGGGTGCCGCCCGGATTGCTCTCCGTCTTCACCATGAGCGGCGGGACCGCACTGATCAGGACGGCCTTGGCGACGCGGCCCTGCGGCTGGCCATGCCTGGCGACGTAGCGCGCCACCTGGCCACCGCCGGTCGAATGACCGATATGGACGGCGTTCTTCAGATCCAGATGCTCGACCACCGCGGAGGCATCCGCCGCGTAGTGGTCCATGTCGTGTCCATCGCTGACCTGCGACGAGCGTCCATGCCCGCGGCGGTCGTGAGCGACGACGCGGTAGCCCTGGGCCAGGAAAAACAGCAGCTGTGCGTCCCAATCGTCTGCGCTCAGGGGCCAGCCGTGATGGAAGACAAGAGGCTGCGCACTCTGGGGCCCCCAATCCTTGTAGAAGATCTGAACCCCATCCTCGGTCGTCACATAGGCCATGGTCTTGACTCCTTGCTGTGCAATGGCAGGTTGAACGGGCTTGAGCCGCGCCCCCTGTGAAGTCGGCCGCGATGCACGGGGCAGCGGCACCGACGGCGAGAGAGGCCGAGCACCCCCTCGCGGGAACGCCCCTCGGCTCGGAGCAGACTTTAAGATTGAACCGGGCTTCAGTGTCAATACGCCTTGCGCCGTCAGGGGCAGCGACCGGGCGCAGACAGAAGGCACTCCGTTTTCGCGCGGGCACGGTCGTCAGCAACCATGGTGCGTGCTCTGCGCGCGAAGCCGATGGCGAAGAGCAGCCCTCGCCCCCTCACTCCACCGTCACGCTTTTAGCGAGGTTCCGCGGCTTGTCGACGTCCGTCCCGCGCGCACACGCCGTGTGATACGCCAGCAGCTGCAGCGGCACCACATGCAGCAGCGGCGACAGCGCGCCGTAGTGCTCGGGCATGCGGATCACGTGCAGGCCTTCGCCGCTGGCGATCTGCGTGTCGCCGTCGGCCAGCACGTAGAGCACGCCGCCGCGGGCGCGCACTTCCTGCAGGTTGCTCTTGAGCTTTTCGAGCAGGGCGTCGTTCGGCGCCACGGCGACCACGGGCATCTCGCTCGTGACGAGCGCGAGCGGGCCGTGCTTGAGTTCGCCGGCGGCGTAGGCCTCGGCATGGATGTAGGTCACTTCCTTGAGCTTGAGCGCGCCTTCGAGCGCGATCGGGTAGTGCAGGCCGCGGCCCAGGAACAGGGCGTTGTCCTTGCGCGCGAAGTCTTCGGCCCAGCCGATAATCTGCGGCTCGAGCGCGAGCACCGACTGCAGCGCGACGGGCAGGTGGCGCATTTCCTTCAGGTAGCGCGCCTCGTCGAGCGCGCTCAGGCGGTCCTTGGACTGCGCGATGGCCAGCGTGAGCAGGAACAGGCCCGCGAGCTGGGTGGTGAAGGCCTTGGTCGAGGCCACGCCGATTTCGACGCCGGCGCGCGTGATGTAGGCCAGCTTGCACTCGCGCACCATGGCGCTGGTGGCGACGTTGCAGATGGTCAGCGTCTGCTCCATGCCCAGCGAGCGCGCGTGCTTGAGCGCGGCCAGCGTGTCGGCGGTTTCGCCCGACTGGCT
>Ga0055540_1002003_pt1 | contig 11371 bp, 10 predicted proteins | sample AraplaCvi_mMS_r2_2_FD_55040 | JGI IMG/M metagenome (GOLD analysis project Ga0055540, IMG submission 55040) | Arabidopsis root microbial communities from North Carolina, USA - plate scrape MF_Cvi_mMS_r2 | ecosystem: Host-associated > Plants > Roots > Endosphere | place: USA: North Carolina
GGGAACGCCCGGTCCCATCCCGAACCCGGAAGCTAAGCCTACCAGCGCCGATGATACTGCCCACACGGGCGGAAAAGTAGGACACCGCCGAACACCCTTTAAGAATCACCCCCCACGTTCGCGTGGGGGGTGATTCTCATTTGTCGACTTCGTCGATCGAATTGACGTCGTCGCACGGTGTCGAATTGCGCCGTATCCTCATTCGGAGCGGTGAATGGAACAGGGAAGGTAGACGTGGCTCAGGACACGCAACGCGGAGGCGACGACAAACGGCCTCGGCGTACTCCCAGCGCCGGCGCACCCCGCCGAGGATCGACCGACTCCCGTCGCGGCGGACCACCCGGGTCCGGATTCGGAGACCGTCGCGGTGCCCCGCGCACCGGCGGCCCCGATCGTCCGCGGCGACCGTCGTCCCCCGACGACGCCCGCTCGGACAAGGACGCCCCTCCCATTCCGCCCGACGTCGAGGCCAAGCAGCTNGCGCCCGACGTCCGCGGCGAATTGATGACCCTGGACAAGGCCACTGCCGACTACGTCGCCAAGCATCTGGTGGCCGCGGGCGACCTGCTCGACGAGGACCCCGAGCTCGCGCTGAAGCACGCACAGGCAGCACGGACGCGCGCGGGCCGCATCGCCGCCGTTCGCGAGGCCGTCGGCATCGCGGCCTATCACTGCGGGGACTGGGCGCAGGCGCTCTCGGAGTTTCGCACCGCACGCCGCATGGGCAGCAAGTCCGCGCTGCTGGCGCTCATCGCCGACTGCGAGCGCGGGGTCGGCCGTCCACAACGTGCGATCGACCTGTCGCACACCCCGGAGGCCGAAGAGCTCACCGGTGACGACGCCGACGAGTTGCGCATCGTGGTGGCGGGCGCCCGGTCCGATCTCGGCCAGCACGAACAGGCACTCGCGGTGCTGTCCTCGCCCCCGCTGGACCCAGAGCGCACGGGCCTGACGGCGACGCGGCTGTTCTACGCCTACGCCGACACCCTTCTCGCGCTCGGCCGCGAGGACGACGCGCTGCAATGGTTCATCCACGCCGAAGCCGCCGACGTCGACGGCGTCACCGATGCCGACGAGAGAATTACGGAGCTCAGCTGACGTGACGACACTTGCCCAGGAACACGACTGCCTGCTGCTGGACCTCGACGGCACCGTCTTTCGCGGACAGCAGCCCACCGAAGGCTCCGTCGAGACCCTGAGCGGCATCGAACCCCGCACGCTGTTCGTGACGAACAACGCGTCGCGTGGCTCTCACGACGTCGCGAAGAATCTCGTGGCGATGGGCTTCGACGCCGCGGCCGACGACGTCGTCACCAGCGCGCAGAGCGCCGCGCGACTGTTGGCGTCCCAACTGGATTCCGGGTCGAAGGTCCTCGTCATCGGTACCGACGCCCTCGCCGACGAAGTTCGCACGGTGGGTCTCGAGCCGGTGCGTAAGTTCGCCGACGAGCCCGCCGCAGTGGTGCAGGGGCATTCACCGCAGACCGGGTGGGCCGATTTGGCCGAGGCCGCGCTCGCCATCCGCGCGGGTGCGCTGTGGGTGGCGGCCAACGTNGACCGCACCCTCCCGTCGGAGGTCGGTCTGTTGCCGGGCAACGGGTCGATGGTCGCGGCGCTCGAGACCGCGACNGATCAGCGGCCGCAGGTGGCGGGNAAGCCGCAGCCGCCGCTGCTGCTCGACGCGCTNGCCCGTGGCGACTTCGAACGCCCGCTGGTGATCGGTGACCGCCTGGACACCGACATCGCCGGCGCCAACGCNGCGGGTCTGCCGAGCATGTTGGTGCTGACCGGCGTCAGCTCGGTCACCGACATGATCTACGCCGACGCCGCCGAGCGTCCCAACTACCTGGCCGCAGACCTGCGGTCGCTCAACGCCGAGAGCAGCACGCTGCGGGTCGCCCCGCATCCGTCGTGGCGCGTCGAGGTCGGCCCGCAGGACGTCACCGTCTACTGGACCGGACGCGACGCGGAGGATCCGCTGAGCATCGCCCGCGCGGTGGCCAGCACCGTGTGGGGGTCGAGCGTCGACGGGGTGCGGTTCGCCATCCTCGGCGGCGATCACACGGCGCACGAGGCGCTGGAGCGCTGCTCGCTGGCGGAGCCGTCCGATCAGCTAGCGTGAACGGCGAGATGACGACCGATCCCGAACAGATTCGCGCCCGGGTCGCGGCACTGCTGGCCGAGCTTCCCGATCCCGCTGCCGACGATTCCGAACACGTCGACGTCGAGGGCATCGCCGCACGCCTGGAAGAGGCTCACGACCTGCTGGTTCGGGCGCTGGAATCCGTCGAGAGGTAAGCATCAGGTGACTCGGCGCGCTCGCGTTGATGCCGAGCTGGTTCGGCGTGGTCTGGCACGGTCCCGACAGCAGGCGGCGGAGATGATCGAGGCCGGCCGGGTGCGCATCGACGGCATGCCCGCCGCCAAGCCCGCGACCGCGGTCACGGTCGACGCCAAGCTGACCGTCACCGGAGCCGACGAACGCACCTGGGTGTCGCGGGGCGCCCACAAACTCATCGGCGCCCTCGACGCCTTCGACGTGACGGTGGCAGGCCGTCGCTGCCTGGACGCCGGCGCGTCGACCGGCGGCTTCACCCAGGTGCTGCTGGATCGTGGCGCCGCCGAGGTGGTCGCCGCCGACGTCGGCTACGGCCAGCTCGCCTGGCCGTTGCGCTCCGATGATCGCGTGGTGGTGCTGGAGCGGACGAACGTCCGCACCCTGACTGCCGAGGCCATCGGCGGGCCGGTGGACCTCATCGTGGCCGACCTGTCGTTCATATCCCTGGCGACGGTGCTGCCCGCGCTGGTGTCCTGCGCGTCGGACGACGCCGATATCGTTCCCATGGTGAAGCCACAGTTCGAGGTCGGCAAGGCGCGGGTCGGACCCGGCGGTGTCGTGTCGGACCCCGCCGTCAGGGCCGACGCGGTTCTCTCGGTCGCCCAGCGGGCCGCCGAATTGGGATGGCATGCCGTCGACGTCACGTCCAGCCCGCTTCCCGGGCCATCGGGCAACGTCGAATTCTTCCTGCGCCTGCGCGCGCAGACCGACCGTCCACTCCTGGGCGAGTACCTGGAGCACGCCGTACGTCGAGCGATCGAAGAAGGGCCACAATGACCGGCGACCGCCAGGTGCTGCTCGTCGTCCACACGGGCCGTGACGAGGCCACCGAGACCGCTCGTCGAGTGGAGAAGGTGCTCAGCGAGAACGGGATTGGGCTCCGCGTGCTCGCCGCCGAGCAGGTGGACCACCAGCCGCTGCACAGCGCGGCGGAGATCAAGGACGCCATCGGCCCCGAGATCCAGGTCGTCGACGCCGACGAGCGGGCGGCCGAGGGATGCGAGATGGTGCTCGTGCTCGGCGGCGACGGCACGTTCCTGCGGGCGGCCGAACTCGCCCGCAACGTCGAGATTCCGGTGCTCGGGGTCAACCTCGGTCGCATCGGCTTCCTCGCCGAGGCCGAAGCCGGCGCCATCGACACCGTGCTGGAGCAGGTGATCACCCGCAACTACAGCGTCGAGAACCGCATGACGCTCGACATCGTCGTGCGCGTCGACGGCAAGATCACCCAGCGCGGATGGGCGCTCAACGAGGCCAGCCTGGAGAAGGGTCCCCGGTTGGGCGTCCTCGGCGTCGTCCTCGAGGTCGACGGCAGACCCGTCTCGACCTTCGGCTGCGACGGCGTACTGGTCTCCACTCCGACCGGGTCGACCGCCTACGCCTTCTCCGCCGGCGGCCCCATCCTCTGGCCGGATCTCGAGTCGATCCTGGTCGTCCCCAACAACGCCCATGCGCTGTTCGCCCGGCCCATGGTGACCAGCCCGGACGCGTCGATCGCGATCGAGGTCGAGGCCTCCGGGTACGACGCGATGGTGTTCTGTGACGGTCGACGCAAGATGGAGGTGCCCGCGGGTGGACGCCTGGAGGTCACCCGGTGCGGCACCTCGCTGAAGTGGATCAGGTTGGACAGCGCACCGTTCACCGACCGACTGGTACGCAAGTTCCAATTGCCGGTCGCCGGCTGGCGGGGGCACAGTGCTCGCTGAGATCAGGATCACCGAACTCGGCGCCATCAGGGCCGCGACGGCCGAATTCGACCGTGGGCTCACCGTGTTGACCGGGGAGACCGGCGCCGGCAAGACCATGGTCGTCACCGGCCTGCATCTGCTGGGCGGCGCCCGGGCCGACGCCAGTCGTGTCCGGACCGGGTCCGAACGCGCCGTCGTGGAGGGTCGCTTCACCACCACCGAACTGCAGGGCACCGTCGCCGACCGGATCGACGAGATCCTGGATTCCTCNGGTGCCGACCGCGACGACGACGGCAGTGTCATCGCCGCNCGGTCGGTCAGTCGCGACGGTCCGTCGCGCGCCTATCTCGGCGGTCGCAGCGTGCCNGCCAAGTCCTTGAGCACCTTCACCACCGAACTCCTTGCGCTGCATGGGCAGAACGACCAGCTGCGACTGATGCGCTCCGATGAACAGCGTGCGGCGCTCGACCGGTTCGCCGACGTCGACGCACCGCTGGCGCGGTACCGCGCGCATCGCGACGAATGGCTGACCCTGCGCCGGGACCTGGCCGACCGCCGGCGTCGGGCGCGTGAGCTGGCGCTGGAGGCCGACCGGTTGCAGTTCGGGCTCGGTGAGATCGACGCCGTCGCCCCTCAGCCCGGCGAGGACGAGGCGCTGGTGGCCGAGATCCGACGGCTCTCGGAGTTGGACGCGCTGCGCGACGCCGCGCAGGTCGCCCGCGTCGCGCTGGCCGGCGAGCTCGACGATCCCACCCAGGGCGCCTCGGCGGTCGACGGCATCGGCCACGCGAAGTCGGCGCTGCAGGCGACGGACGACGCGGCCCTGCGCGCGCTGGGCGACCGCCTCGGTGAGGCCCTGGCCGTCGTCGGCGACGTCTCGGGCGAACTCGGTGACTATCTCGCTGAATTGCCCAGTGATGCAAGCACTCTGGAGGGCAAACTGGCCCGGCAGGGCGAGTTGCGCAACCTCACGCGCAAGTACGCCGCCGACGTCGACGGCGTACTGGCCTGGGCGGAGGACGCGCGCGGCAGGCTGGCCCAGCTCGACGTCTCCGAGGAGGGGATGGCTGCGCTGCAGCAGCGGGTGGACGCGCTGGAGGCCAAGGTCGTGGCCGCCTCGGCCGAGGTCACCAAGGTGCGCACCAAGGCCGCCAAGGCGATGGCCAAGGCGGTGACCGCCGAGCTGGCGGGGCTGGCGATGTCGGGGGCTGGGTTCGACATCGCGGTCGGCCCGCTGCTGGCCAGGGCCGACGATTCGGCGCCCCTGACGTTGCCCACCGGCGAGGTGGTCCACGCAGGCCACGACGGCGTCGACGCCGTCGAGTTCGGCTTCATGCCGCATTCCGGCTCCGACGCGCTGCCGCTGGCCAAGAGTGCCTCCGGTGGCGAGCTGTCCCGGGTCATGCTGGCACTCGAGGTGGTGCTGGCAGCTTCGGCGGAGGGCACCACCATGGTGTTCGACGAGGTCGACGCGGGTGTCGGCGGCCGTGCGGCAGTGCAGATCGGGCGACGGTTGGCCAAGCTGGCCCGCACGCACCAGGTCATCGTGGTGACCCACCTGCCGCAGGTGGCCGCGTACGCCGACGTGCACCTCGTCGTCGACAGTGGTTCGGGCAAGGGCAAGTCCAGCGAGGTGCGCCGGCTCGAGGACGACGACCGGGTGGGCGAACTGGCCCGAATGCTGGCCGGTCTGGGGGAGTCCGACAGTGGCCGCGCGCATGCGCGCGAGCTGTTGGAGGGGGCGCAGAAGGAAGCGGCGGCGTCCTGACGCCGAGATGCGATCGTGTTGCAGATGTGACAGAACGTAACTTCTGAGGCTGGTGGTACGGCGCGCCTCCACCTCAACTTGAGGGTTCGCCGACAGAATCCCCCCATGAAGATGTCAGCGCTCCTCTCCCGTAATGCCGGCTCACGACCCGGCGTGACCGGTACGGCCCGCGTCGACCGCGACATCGACCGCTTGCTCCGACGGGTCGGCCCCGGTGACGTCGTCGTCATGGACGCCCTCGACCTCGACCGCATCACCGCCGACGCCCTCGTCGACGCCAACGTCGCCGGCGTCGTCAACGCGTCGCCGTCGATCTCCGGCCGCTACCCCAACCTCGGCCCGGAGGTGCTCGTCGCCAACGGNGTCGTCCTGATCGACGAGGCGGGCCCGGACATCTTCAAGAAGATCAAGGACGGCGGCAAGGTCCGGCTGCACAACGGCGGCGTCTACTCCGGTGACCGACGCCTCGCGCTGGGCACCGAGCGCACCGACGAGGAAATCCACGACCTCATGCACGAGGCGAAGAGCGGTCTGGTCTCCCACCTCGAAGCCTTCGCCGGCAACACCATCGAGTTCATCCGCAGCGAGAGCCCGCTGCTGATCGACGGCATGGGCATCCCCGACATCGACGTCGACCTGCACCGCAGGCACGTCGTCATCGTCGCCGACGAGGCCGACGCCGCCGACGACCTCAAGGCGCTCAAGCCGTTCATCAAGGAGTACCAGCCGGTTCTGGTCGGCGTGGGCTCCGGTGCGGACGTGCTGAGACGGGCTGGGCACCGGCCCGCGTTGATCGTCGGCGACCCCGAGGAGATGAGCGTCGANGTGCTGCGGTCGGGTGCGCAGGTCGTGCTGCCCGCCGACGCCGACGGACACGCCAAGGGGCTCGAGCGCATCCAGGATCTGGGCGTGGGGGCCATGACGTTCCCCGCCGCCGGGTCGGCTGCCGACCTCGCCATGCTGCTGTGTGATCATCACGGCGCCTCGCTNATCGTGACCGCCGGCCACAACGCCAGCATCGAGGAGTTCTTCGACCGCTCGCGGCAACAGAGCAATCCCTCGATGTTCCTGACCCGCCTCAAGGTCGGCGAGAAGCTGGTCGACGCCAAGGCCGTCGCGACGCTCTACCGCAGCCGCGTGTCCGGCGGTGCCATCGCCCTGCTNGTGCTGGCGATGCTGATCGCNGTCATCGCCGCGCTGTGGGTGTCGCGCGCCGACACCGTCGTCATCGAATGGGTCACCCAGTACTGGAACCAGTTCTCCCTGTGGGTGCAGGGCCTGGTCACCTGACCCACCGCTCAGCCACTTCTCGGAGGTTTCGTGATTTCCCTGCGCTCACACGCGATCTCGCTGGCGGCCGTCTTCCTCGCGTTGGCGATCGGCGTGGCCCTGGGGTCGGGTCTGTTGTCCAACACACTGCTGGCGGGCCTCAAGGACGACAAGGCCCAGATGCAGAACCAGATCAACGGCCTCACCGACGAGAAGAACGTACTCAACCAAAAGCTCAGTGCGGCAAATGACTTCGACGCCCAAATGTCACCGCGGATCATTCGCGACGCCATGAAGGGCAAGTCGGTGATGGTGTTCCGGACGCCCGACGCCGTCGACGACGACGTCACCGCACTCGTGCGTCTGGTGGGAGAGGCCGGCGGCGTGGTGTCCGGCACCGTCGGACTGACCCAGGAGTTCGTCGACGCCAACTCCTCGGAGAAACTGCTCTCGGTGGTCAACTCGCCGATCGTGCCCGCCGGCCGACAANTGAGCACCACGTCGGTCGACCAGGGGTCACAGGCGGGGGATCTGCTGGGTATCGCGCTGCTCACCGGGAAGGACCCGGCCGCCCCGGCCGTCGACGACGCGCAGCGCGACGCCGTGCTGACCGCGCTCCGCGACACCGGCTTCCTGACCTACGGCACCGAACGCATCGGGCCCGCGGACACCGCGCTGATCGTCACCGGTGGCGGGCTGGCCGACGACGCCGGCAACCAGGGCTCGACCGTCGCGCGCTTCGCGGCCGGCTTGGCGCCGCACGGGGTCGGCACCTTGCTCGCCGGACGCGAGGGCTCGGCCACCGGAACGGGCGCCGTCTCGGTGGTCAGGTCCGACACCAGTCTCAGCGCCGCGGTCGCCACCGTCGACGACGTCGAGCGGTCCTCGGGTCGCATCACCGCGGTCCTCGGGCTGCAGGAGATGGCCGGCGGCGGGCGCCCAGGGCAGTACGGCACCGGCCGCGGCGCGTCGTCTCTGACTCTGGCCCAGTAGCAGGGGTGTGACCGGCGCGTCCGTCCCCACTCGACGCCGTCGGTGTTAGGGTGAGTTTCCGTGGGTCGGCAGGCCCCAAGCCATACGCCACGGAGGTCGCCACTTGCTCAGCCGAACGAATTCGCTACGTAGGCACCCACAGACCACGACCAAGCATCTCTTCGTCAGTGGCGGGGTCGCGTCGTCGCTCGGCAAGGGTCTCACCGCCAGCAGCCTCGGCCAATTGCTCACCGCACGCGGCATCCAGGTGACGATGCAGAAGCTCGACCCGTATCTCAACGTCGACCCGGGCACCATGAACCCGTTCCAGCACGGTGAGGTCTTCGTCACCGAGGACGGCGCCGAGACCGACCTCGACGTCGGACACTACGAGCGCTTCCTGGACCGCAACCTGTCGGGATCGGCGAATGTGACCACCGGCCAGGTGTATTCGACGGTGATCGCCAAGGAACGCCGCGGTGAATACCTCGGCGACACCGTGCAGGTCATCCCGCACATCACCGACGAGATCAAGCGCCGCATCCTGGCGATGGCCGAACCCGACGAGGACGGCGACCGTCCCGACGTCGTCATCACCGAGATCGGCGGCACGGTCGGCGACATCGAGTCGCTGCCGTTCCTCGAGGCCGCCCGGCAGGTCCGCCACGAGGTGGGTCGCGAGAACGTATTCTTCCTGCACGTGTCGCTGGTGCCGTACCTCGCGCCCTCGGGTGAGCTCAAGACCAAGCCGACCCAGCACTCCGTGGCCGCGCTCCGCAGCATCGGCATCAGCCCCGACGCTCTGATCCTGCGCTGCGACCGCGACGTGCCCGAGCCGCTCAAGAACAAGATCGCGCTGATGTGCGACGTCGACGTGGACGGTGTCATCTCCACCCCCGACGCGCCGTCGATCTACGACATCCCCAAGGTCCTGCACCGTGAGGAACTCGACGCCTACGTGGTGCGCCGGCTCAACCTGCCGTTCCGCGACGTCGACTGGACCGAGTGGGACGATCTGCTGCGCCGCGTGCACGAACCGCAGGAGACCGTGCGAATCGCGTTGGTCGGCAAGTACATCGACCTCTCCGACGCCTACCTGTCGGTTGCCGAGGCGCTGCGGGCCGGTGGGTTCCGCCACCATGCCAAGGTCGAGATCCAGTGGGTCGCCTCCGACGACTGCGAGACCGACCCCACTGCCGCGTTGGCCCTCGGCGACGTCCACGGGGTGCTGATCCCCGGCGGATTCGGCATCCGCGGCATCGAGGGCAAGCTCGGGGCCATCAAGTTCGCCCGCAANCACGGCATCCCGGTGCTCGGTTTGTGCCTGGGGTTGCAGTGCATCGTCATCGAGGCGGCCCGCTCGGTCGGCATCGACGACGCCAACTCCGCGGAGTTCGACCCCGAGACGCCCGATCCGGTGGTCTCGACCATGGCCGACCAGCAGGACATCGTGGCGGGGGAGGCCGACCTCGGCGGAACCATGCGCCTCGGTGCCTATCCTGCGGTGCTGGAAGAGGATTCGATCGTCGCCCGGGCGTACGAGTCGACGAGGGTCTCCGAGCGGCACCGGCACCGCTACGAGGTCAACAACGCCTACCGTGACCGCATTGCCGAGAGCGGACTGCGGTTCTCGGGCACCTCACCGGACGGCCACCTCGTCGAGTTCGTGGAATACGACTCGGCCGTGCACCCGTTCATCGTCGGCACCCAGGCCCACCCCGAGCTCAAGAGCCGGCCCACCCGCCCGCACCCGCTGTTCGTAGCCTTCGTCGGCGCGGCACTGGAGTACAAGGCCGAAGAACGCCTGCCGGTGGAACTGGCCACCCAGCGGGCCAACGGCGCCGAGCTGTCCGAGCCCGCCCGCCGTGGCTGACCACGAGTTCACCACCGTCGAGTCCGAGACGCTCTACGTCGGCAAGATCTTCGCGCTGCGCGCCGACGAGGTCGCCATGCCCGGTGGGCGCACGGCGCGGCGCGAGGTGGTCGAGCACTACGGGGCCGTCGGCATCGTCGCGCTGGACGACGACGGCAACGTCGCGCTCATCCACCAATATCGCCACCCCGTCGGGCGACGGCTCTGGGAGCTGCCGGCCGGGCTGCTCGACATCGGCGGCGAGGCACCGCACCTCACCGCGGCCCGGGAACTCGAGGAGGAGGCCGGCCTGGCCGCCACCGAGTGGTCCGTCCTGGTCGACGTCATCTCCGCCGCGGGCTTCAGCGACGAATCCGTCCGCATCTACCAGGCCACCGGCCTGACCGACGTCGGCCGTCCCGAGGCGCACGACGAGGAAGCCGACCTCGAGCTGCGGTGGTTCCCACTCGGCGAGGCCGTCGACATGGCGCTGCGCGGTGACGTCGTCAATTCGCTTGCCGTGGCGGGCATCCTGGCCGCCAGCATCGCAGCCCGCGACGCTCGCCGGCTGCGTCCCGTCGACGCGCCGTGGCGAGACAAGCCGACCCGGTTCGCCGCCCGGCAGGCCAACGGGTGACCATCGCGCTGGGCGCTCTGCAGGGTCAGCTTCAGGGCTACCTGGACCACCTGACCATCGAACGTGGGGTGGCCGCCAACACGTTGAGCTCCTACCGGCGGGATCTACGGCGCTATCTGGCCCACCTCGCCGCCCGGGGCGTCGACGACCTCGCCGAGGTCACCGAGGAACACGTCACCGACTTCCTGGTGTCGCTGCGCGTCGGAGACGCCGATCTGGGGACCACGCCGCTCTCGGCGGTGTCGGCCGCCCGCACCCTGATCGCCGTGCGCGGCTTCCACCGCTTCGCCGTCGCGGAGGGGCTGACCACCGACGACGTAGCCCGCGCGGTGAAGCCGCCGACCCCCACCCGCCGCCTGCCCAAGAGCATCAGCGTCGACGAGGTGGTCGCGCTGCTCGAGGGTGCCGGCGGCGACAGCGAGACCGACGGGCCGCTGTCGTTGCGCAACCGCGCGCTGCTCGAGGTGCTGTACTCCACCGGGGCCCGTATCTCCGAGGCCGTCGGTCTGGACGTCGACGACGTCGACGTGCAGTCGCGATCGGTGCTGCTGCGCGGCAAGGGCGGCAAGCAGCGGCTGGTGCCCATCGGCCGGCCCGCCGTCAGCGCCCTGGACGCCTACTTCGTGCGCGGCCGCCCCGATCTGGCGCGGCGCGGCAAGGGCACCGCGGCCATCTTCCTCAACTCCCGCGGCGGTCGGCTCTCCCGGCAGAGCGCCTGGCAAGTGCTGCAGGACGCCGCGGAACGGGCCGGCATCTCCGCCTCGGTGTCGCCCCACACGCTGCGACACTCCTTCGCCACGCATCTGCTCGAGGGCGGCGCCGACGTCCGCGTCGTGCAGGAGCTGCT
>Ga0055540_1002008_pt1 | contig 11317 bp, 5 predicted proteins | sample AraplaCvi_mMS_r2_2_FD_55040 | JGI IMG/M metagenome (GOLD analysis project Ga0055540, IMG submission 55040) | Arabidopsis root microbial communities from North Carolina, USA - plate scrape MF_Cvi_mMS_r2 | ecosystem: Host-associated > Plants > Roots > Endosphere | place: USA: North Carolina
CTGGACGAACGAACCCGCCCGGCGAAGCAGTCCGACCACTCCTCGCGAACCTCGTCGAGACCCACGCCACCGGTCAATTCACGAGCCGCCTGGGCCATGCCCGAGGCGGTCGTCGCGCTCGCCTGGACTCCCGCGTCTCGCAACCTGGTGGTCACCCGCCGGGTCGCGACCGCCGCGGTGCGCAAGACCCCGTCCCATCCGCCTCCCCTGGCCAGGACCGCGTCGCGACACCGCGCCGGGTCCAGCCGCACGACCACGTAGACGGAGCGCTTGGCGATCGCGGGCAACGGCCCCAAGATCGCCTCGTACACGGCGGCGACCCGCCCGTGACCGGTCGAACGGGCGCCTTGGCTGATGACGTCGACCGACGCGAGGGCCACGTCGAACATGCTCAGACAGTCGACGAGGACGCTCGTCGGCAGTACCTCGGGTGCCATCACGCCGCCCGGCACCAGCACGTCCAGCCGCGGCTCGGTGTCGTCGACGCGAATCAGCGACGTCAAGACCCTTCCGTCCCAGGACAAGCCGAGAGAGTCGCCGGAGGGCAGCTCGAAGTCGAACGGTGTTGAGGCAGCGGTGCGGACCCGCCGGCGTCGGTCCCACCAAAACACCNCGTACGCAGTGGCTCTGCGAGGCAGTGAACGACCGGCCAAGGGCAGCACCATGATCAGGCCCACNGCGAAGCCGCCGAGCCCTGCCCACCAGCCGGGCACCTGCAGCGGGGCTGCCAGTGCCCAGCCGGCGAGTCCCGTCGCCTGCAGCCCAAGCAGGTCGGTCAANGGCATCGGCGCCCCGACGCGCCGACGCGTGGTCGTGATGCTCACCGATGGTCTCCGTTCGGATTGGATGCGTGTGGCCGACCCGGGCCTCGCGAACGCTTTCGCCGCANATTCAGTTTCTCTACGGGTAAGTACGCTCCCGACGCGGCAATCCTTCGGGGGCCTCACGNCGGAGGAGGGCATACGTGCCGGCACAGGTCACCACGCGCGCTCAGGTCAACGGCTACCGATTCNTGTTGAGGCGGCTGCAACACGCCTTGATTCGGGCGGATTCGCGGATGATCCACGACCCCATGCGGGGTCAGATGCGCGCCCTGCTCACCGGGCTCGCGGTGGCCATCCTCGTCGCCGGTGCCGCGGGGGTCCTCGCGTTCTTCAAACCGGCGCCCAACTTTGGCACGTCGACGATCATGCTGAGTGACGCCGACGGCGCCCTCTACGTCCGCATCGGCGACCGGTTGCATCCCGCGTTGAACCTGGCGTCGGCGCGATTGGCCGTGGGTAAGGCCGAGACACCCGGCCGGGTGGACCCCAAGTTCCTCGACACCGTGGCCCGTGGCCCGGCAGTGGGCATCATCGGAGCGCCGAGCGCCATCCATGGTTCCGAGGACCCCGCCACCTCGGCGTGGTCGGTGTGCGATACGACGACGACCCCACCCGTGACGACCGCGGTCGGCCAGACCTCGACGTCGACGACCGTCCTGGCCAACGATCCGGTGCTCGGGCCCGACGTCCGGCCTGCGACGGCCGGTCAGGCGTTGCTGGCCACGTCGGGAGGCCAGACCTTCCTCCTCTACGACGGTGTCCGCGCCCAAATCGACATGACGGACTCGGTTCTCACCTCAGCGCTGCGACTGCGAGGTGCGCAGCCAAGGGTCGTCTCGGCCGGGTTGTTGAACGCGTTCCCGCTCGTCGATCCCATCCGGTCGATCCGCATCGACGGCATCGGTTCGACGACGACGTATCTGCCCGCCGAGTTCCCGGTCGGGTCGCTGGTGCGCACCACCGACTCTCGCGGCGATCAGCTCTACGTCGTCTTGGCCCAAGGGCTAGAACCAGTCTCGGCCGAGACCGCCGACATCATCCGCTACGGCAACCCGGAATCCGCTGCGGCGCGGGAACCCGCCATGATGTCTCCGGCGCAGCTCGGCGAACTGCCCATCGTGCACATCCTGGACGCAGACGACTACCCCACCACCGCACTGGATGTGGAGAACACCGACACGACACCCGTGGTCTGCATGTCGTGGCAACGCCGGTTGGGTGACGCCTCGGCGTCGACTCGCGTCCTTCTCGGCGACCGGTTGCCGATCCCGCAGGACGCTCAGCCGGTTCCGGTCGCAGGAGCCGACGGTGCCGGAGCCGGCGTCGACGCGGTCTATCTCAAGCCGGGCACCGGCGAATACGTGCAGGCCGTCAATCCAGGGTTGGGGCCGGCGCTCGGGGATCTCTTCTACGTCAGCGATCTCGGTTTGCGGTACCCGGTCAAGGACGCCACGACCGCGGCGATGCTGGGCCTGGCCGGGGTGCGCGAGTCACGCGAGGTTCCCGAACACGCCCAGCCGGCGCCGTGGCCCATTCTGTCGCTGCTTCCACCAGGACCGCGGCTGTCTCAGGAGGCGGCCCTGATCGCACACGACGGCATGGTCGCCGATCCCGCGGGCACCGTCGTCTCCGCGGGACCGGCACCGGCGCCCTAGGCAGCCGGCCGAGTCACAGACGCAGACCGCGGAAGAACGCGTACACACCGACGATCCACCAGGCCAGCGGCATGATCGTCCCGACGGCGAGGTACTCACCCACCTCGACCAGATGCCGCATCACCGGTGAGAATTCAACCCGAGGCGCCATCAGCCCGCAGGCGACGGCGAGCGCGATCACCACGGTCAACCCCAGCGCGGCGTCGATGCGCCACTCGGGCAGGAAGAACGCGATCTTGGCGATCACCAGCAGGGCGGTGATCAATCCACCGCCATCAGCATGGCGGCCTGCACGACGTCGTGGTGGCTACGACCGCGAAGGCACAGTACCGTCGCGACCGCGACACCCAAAGCCGCCCCCTGCCAATGGAAGCCGCCGTCGATGTCATCGGCCAGGTAGGTCCCCACGGCGGCGGCGAGTGCGGCCGCGGACACGACCCCGGTGAGATAGTCCCGCGCCCGGCCGACGCGCCGGGTCATGCCCTCCTCGGTGGGGACGACGCGGCTGATCGCGCGAAGGGCATTTACCCCGTCGACCGCGGTGCCCCCTTGGATCTCGATGTCGTCGAGGGGTTCACCCGCGGTCGGAACACGCGGGACGGGGAGTCGCGACGCCATGATGGTGATGCCCGGCGCCAGGTACACCACGACGACGGCGACCGTCGCGAGGATGGCCCCGATCGTGGGTGCCGCCGGGTCGACGGTCGACCAAGCCAGCGCCGCCGGAACGCCGAACACCGCCACGGCGATGATCCCACTGCACAGCGCGCGGGCGGTTCCGGTGAGCAGCAGCACGAGCAATGCCACCAGCGCCGTCACACCCAACGCGATCGGGAGCGCGTCGAGGCCCTGGATGGTCGGCACGAGATAGAGCAGTCCGCCGAACCAGGCCGGCAGCGCCACCACGATCAGACCCGTCCCGCCAGATCCCGTTGCATCCGATCGTGCCCGCACGCAACCGAATCCGATGCCGACGGCACCGACGACGACGAGCANGGCGGCCATCACCTCGATGCCGAACCACCGCGGTCCGGCCGAGAACGCGGACGGCACCAGCGCCGCCGCGACCGACAGCGCCGTGCCCACGGCGTACCGGCCACTCCCGTGCCGCCACCACCGCGTCTGCGACGACTCCTCGTCGATATCGGCCAGTTCGTCGACGAGCACCGACGGAGCGGTCGCGTCGACCGGATGGATCAGAAGGACGTCGCCGTCGAACACGTCGGCCTCGGCCAGGGTCCGCCGGGGGTCGACGAGCGTGCCGTCGAGCCGCGCGAACGTCCACCGACCGGCGGCCGCGTCGTCGTCGCGGTGATCGAACGGCGCACCAAGGTGGGCCATGTCGACGACCTCGCCGGCCAACACGGCGGCACTGACGGTGGCGGGTAGGCCCACGTCGACGAGNTGNGTTCCCACGACGACGGTCACCCGGCTCAGCTGCTCGTATTCGTCGGGCTCTGCGTCGAGCGTGTGTGGCGATGTCATGGTGGGCGGCCTCCTGGCGACTCGTGGACGGGCGACGTTCCTCCTCGGATCGAACGTGGCGGGCGATTCTTTCGTTCTCCATCACATGGCCCGGCGCAGACCGCCGGAGCCCATTCATCGGAGGTGGGATGACGAGGCAGGGCTACGTTCGCCGGTTGCGGTTGTCACCGCCGCGCATGCCGGGCGGTGAGGTCAGCTTGCAGTCGCCCCCCGAGGTCCCTCGGGTCATCCCGGGAAACCTGTTCGCCAAGCTGATGCCGGTGATCATGCTCGTCGCGGTGGTCGGGCTGATCGCGCTCGTGGTCACCGTCGGGGGCCGCAACGTCACCCGCAACCCNATGTTCCTGCTGTTCCCGATGATGATGATCATGTCGATGGCCGGCATGTTCATGGGCGGCGGCAAGTCCGGCAAGGCTGCCGCCGAACTCAACGAGGAACGCAAGGACTACTTCAGCTATCTGGCCGGGTTGCGGGAGGACGCCGAGCAGACCGGTGCCGCGCAGCGGGCGACCCTNCAGTGGAGCCATCCCGACCCGCGGACCCTCGTCGACCTGGCGGGCAGCCGCCGCATGTGGGAACGCCGACCCACCGACAACGACTTCTGCCACGTGCGCGTGGGGCTGGGCACCCATCGCCTGGCCACCCGATTGCTGGCACCCGAGACCGGACCACCGGAGGATCTCGAGCCCGTCTCGACGGTGGCGTTGCGCCGTTTCGTCGCCACCCATTCAGTGGTGCACGCNTTGCCGACCGCGGTGTCCCTGCGCGCATTTCCGACGATCGGGTTCACCGGCGACCGCGATGAGGTCAGACAACTGGTGCGATCGATGGTGTTGGAGCTGTGCGCATTTCACGGACCCGATCATCTGCGGATTGCGGTCGTGACGTCCAACCCCGATCATGCGAACTGGAGGTGGGTCAAGTGGCTGGCNCAAGCCCAGCACGCCGCGCTCAGTGACGGCTGCGGCACGATGCGGTTGCTCTACCCCACCCTCGAACTGCTGGAGAGCGCGCTGGAAGCCGACCTGTCCGAACGCGGGCGGTTCAATCGCAATGCCCAATTNGCCGAGGGCAGNCANCATCTCGTCGTCGTGCTCGACGACGGATACGTCACCGGCGACGAACGACTGATNACCGACGCCGGCCTCGACAGCGTGACCGTGCTCGACCTCAACGGTCCTCGAGAAGGATCCGGTTCACGCCGGGGCCTGCACCTCGTGGTCGACGGCGAGGACGTCGGGGCGCGGACGGCCGCGGGCGTCGAGAACTTCGCCAAGGTCGACGAGCTCAGTTTGGCCGAGGCCGAGGCGACGGCCCGCGCGTTCAGCCGGTTCCGGCCGGGCGGCGCCGCGCACATCGTGAACCTNGAGGCGAACACGCGGGCCGTCGACCCCGGGTTGATGGCCCTGCTGAAGATTCCCGACGCCGCCGAGATCGTCCCCGCGGACGTGTGGCGNCCCACCTCACCCCGCAAGCGGCTGCGAGTTCCGGTCGGCGTCACCCCGTCGGGTCAACCGTTGGAGCTCGACATCAAGGAGTCCGCCGAAGGTGGAATGGGCCCGCACGGCCTCTGCATCGGNGCCACCGGATCGGGCAAGTCCGAATTCTTGCGAACCTTGGTTCTGGCCATGGTGACGTCCCACTCGCCNGAGGCACTCAACCTCATCCTNGTCGACTTCAAGGGTGGCGCAACGTTCTTGGGGCTGGACGGCGTGCCGCACATCGCGGCCATCATCACCAACCTCGAAGACGAGCTGACGATGGTCGACCGCATGCGCGACGCGCTGGCAGGCGAGATGAACCGCCGTCAGGAACTGCTGCGCTCAGCGGGCAACTTCGCCAACGTGGGTGACTACGAACGCGCACGGNCTGCGGGTGCCGCGCTGGACCCCCTGCCGGCNNTGTTCATCGTGGTCGACGAGTTCTCCGAATTGCTCTCCCAAAAGCCGGATTTCGCCGAGTTGTTCGTCATGATCGGNCGGTTGGGCCGAAGCCTGCACATCCACCTGCTGCTGGCCTCCCAGCGCCTCGAGGAGGGCAAGTTGCGTGGATTGGACTCGCATCTGTCCTACCGGATCGGCTTGAAGACGTTCTCCGCGGGCGAGTCTCGCAGCGTGCTCGGCGTCCCGGATGCCTACCACCTGCCCAGCGTCCCNGGCTCGGGCTTCCTGAAGTGCGACGCGAACGAACCCATGCGCTTCAACGCGTCCTACGTGTCGGGGGCNTACTCCAAGCCCCGGGAGTCGTCGAACGGTCGGCCGTCGATGTTGGGCATCAGGGCGCCCAAGCTGTTCACCGCCACGCCGGTGGATCGGGACGCCCCTCCCGTCGAACCGGACCGCGAGACCGTGGTCGAGGACGAGTCGTCGACGACGTCCACGCGGACCACGCTGCTCGACGTCGTGGTCGGTCGTCTGCACGGGCACGGCAGACCGGCGCACGAGGTGTGGCTGCCGCCGCTGGAGGCCAGCCCCGCCGTCAACACCCTGCTGCCGGACTCCGACTGGAGTGACCCACGAAACGTCAACGGACGCTTGCTGCTTCCCGTCGGAATCGTCGACCGACCCTATGACCAGCGTCGTGACGTCATGGTGCTCGACCTGTCCGGCGCGAAGGGCAACGTCGCCGTGGTCGGCGGTCCCCAGTCGGGCAAGTCCACCGCACTGCGCAGTCTCGTCATGGCCGCCGCCGCAACCCACACCCCCGAGCAGATGCAGTTCTACTGCCTGGACTTCGGCGGCGGCACGCTGGGCAGCCTGGCCAACCTTCCGCACGTGGGCAGCGTCGCAGGCCGGATGGACTCCGACCGGATCCGTCGCACCGTCGCCGAGGTGACCGGGATNCTGCGGACGCGCGAGGAGCGGTTCCGCGAGTTGGGGATCGAGTCGATGCGCGACTTNCGGCAGCGCAAGGCGACCCTGGCCGCGCTGCCGCCGGGGGAAGCCGCTCAGNACCCGTTGAGCGAGGACCACTTTGGGGACGTGGTGCTGGTGGTCGACGGATGGGCGACCATCAGAAGCGACTTCGACGCACTCGAACCCGCGTTGCAGTCGATCGCCATCCAGGGCTTGTCCTACGGCGTCCACCTCGCCATCAGCGCCACTCGATGGATGGAGATCCGGCCCGCAGTCAAGGACATGATGGGCACCCGAGTCGAACTGCGCATGGGCGATCCGATGGACAGCGACGTCGGCCGGAAGTTCGCCGAACTGGTCCCCGTCGGGCGGCCGGGTCGAGGGATGAGCGCCGAGCGGCTGCACATCCTCATTGGACTGCCCCGATTGGATTCCTCCTCCGAGGTCGACGACCTGCCCGCCGGTGTGGCCGCGGGCTGCGCGGCGATGCGCTCGGTCTACGGCGACCGCGAGGCGCCCCGGGTGCGCATGCTCCCCCACGACGTGGACCCCGCCACGGTCGACGCGGCGGCCCGCCGGGCCGGCGCACTGGGCAAGAACAAGGTGGCCATCGGGGTCAGCGAATCCGAGCTGGCACCAGTGGTGTTGGACTTCGACGTTCAGCCGCACCTCGTCGTGTTCGGAGACTCCGAATGCGGAAAGACGGGNCTGCTCCGAAACATCGCCGCCGGCGTCATGGCTGGCGCGACGCCGCAGGAATGCCAGATTGCCGTCGTCGACTTCCGGCGCACGCTGCTGGGTGCGGTCGAGAGCGACTACCTGCACTCCTACGCGACCGCCGCTCAGTCCTGCGGCGAGGCCATGACCGAGCTGGCGCAGACGCTCAAGGACCGGCTCCCGCCCAGCGACGTCACTCAAAGCCAGCTCCGGGACAGGTCGTGGTGGCAGGGCCCGGACGTCTACGTCCTCGTCGACGACTACGACCTGATTCCGGGAGGATCGATGAACCACCCGCTGGGCCCGCTGCTGGAGTACCTGCCCCAGGCACGCGACGTCGGCCTGCGGGTGGTGATCGCACGCCGCATCGGTGGGGCGGGGCGCGCGATCATGGACCCCGTCATCGGCCGGCTCAAGGACCTGTCCTGCCACGGACTGGTGATGAGCGGCACCAAGGACGAAGGAGCGCTGTTCGGCTACCGCCCCCAACCCATGCCGCCCGGGCGCGGCATGTTGACGTCGCGCTCGGTCACCTCCGACGTGGTCCAACTCTCGCGGATGCCGGACCTGTGATCGACGTCGACGACCTCACCGCCGATTTCGCGACGACCGTCCCCGAAGCGGTGTCGCCGGTGCCGGAACTGATTCGGGTGGCGGTCGTGGGTCGGCGGCGTCAGGTCGAACTGTCGCTGCCGCTGGACGTGCCCGTCGCGCTGATCCTCGCCGAGCTGGTCCGCCTCGTCGAGAACGCCGCCGAATCCGACGACCGGCCCGGGGACGTGGTGTGGGTGCTGGTCGACCCCGAGTCTGACTCAGCCGTGGATCCCGGCGGCACGTTGCGGACCGCCGGGGTCGCCCAGGACGACGTCCTTCTGTTGCAAGGCCGACCGACGTCGGCGGCACCGACGCTCTACGACGACGTGGTCGACGCCGCCGCCCGCCTCAATCAGTCAGGACACCCGGGGTGGGACTCGGCCGGCGCGCGCTGCATCGCCCATCTCGGAATGACCCTGTGCACCGCCNCCTGGGTCTGCCTGGTGGNGCTCGACGCGTCGAGCTCGCGCCTGGCCGCGCTGCTGGGCCTGACTGCCTTCGTCGCCGTAACCCTCGTCGTGGTGGCGGCGATCTTCTCTCGGTCGGTCGGGCTCCCCCGAGCCGGCGCGGCACATGCCTTGGCCTGCCTCCCGATTGCCGCGAGTGGCTGCTGGGCGGGTCTGTCACCTCACGGAGTGGTAGCGCTCAGCGGTGGCGCGTGCGCGATGGCAGGGCTCAGCGCGGTGTGCCACCGCCTCGTCGGCGCCGGCGACGCGGGTTTCGTCGCCGCGACGGTGATCTTCTCCTGCGGCGCAGCGGCATTCGGATCACAGGGGTTGGGAGCACGTGGTCTCGACACCGCGGTGGTGCTGGCCGTGGCAGCCACGCTCGCGACGGCCGCCGTCCCGCGCCTCAGCGAGCGCTGGGGCGACCGTCCTCCCGCTGGACCCGATGCGTCCCTTCCCGCTGCCGACGACGTCGAACGACGGGTCGGGACGGCACGGGCGAGACGCGGTGGGGTGACGGCGGGATTGGCGACCGTCGCCGCCGTCGGCGTGACGGTGGTCCTGACATCGCGTACCCCCACGTGGGCCACGCTGACGTTCGCGATGGTGTGCGCCGCGGCGCTGGGGTTGCCCCGACCTGCGGGCCGGGCCAGCTCGGCGTGGGCGGCCTCGGGCCTGCCTGCGGTCGCTCTCGTGGTCGTCGCNGCCNCNGTCGCGGTGCGCAGCGGCGGGGCGNTGTCGGTCGCCGGTGCCTCGACGCTGATTGCCGGTGCGGTGATCGCCTCGTCCGGGTCCTCGCGTCGGCGGTGGCGGACGATGCTCGCGTCCTCGTCCTTCTTGGCATTCGCATCGATCCTGCCCGCAGCGGCATGGGTGTTCGGCGCCGACGTCGGATGGAGCCTCGGGTGACGCGCTGGGATCGCATGGTGGCGGCGTGCATGTTCGTCGGGGCCGTCGTGGTGTGGCCGGCCCCGGCGAGCGCGGCGGAACCTCCCGTCATTCCACCCGGCCCACCCCCCACCGGCCCCGTCGCGCCGCTGGACCCCACCGAGCAGAAGACGGTCTGCGCTCAGCCGACCACCCTGCCCGGCACCCAGTTTCAGCGCCGACCTACCGCCGACATGATGCTCGACTACCGTGCGGCGTGGCGGTTCTCGCGGGGCGCCGGCCAGAAGGTGGCGGTGGTCGACACCGGCGTCTCCCCCAATCCTCGCCTGCGAGCGCTCCAGCCCGGTGGCGACTACGTCTCGTCGTCGGACGGTCTGTCCGACTGCGACGCACACGGCACCCTGGTGGCCGGGATCATCGCCGCCGCACCAAGTTCCGACGACGGATTCAGCGGTGTCGCACCGGATGCGGCGATTCTCTCGATCCGGCAGAACAGCGGTGTCTTCTCGGTCAAGGGCACGGGCTCGGCGTCCGACGATCCGAACGCGACGTCGGCGGGCTACGGCAACACCCGGACCCTGGCGTTGGCGATCACGAGAGCCGTCGACCTTGGCGCGACCGTCATCAACCTGTCCGAGGCGGCGTGCGCCCCGGTGGGGACCAACATCGACGACGCCGCAGTCGGGCAGGCCGTTCGGTATGCGTTCGAACATGACGTCGTCGTAGTCGCGGCAGCGGGAAACATCAGCTCACGAGGCAAGTGCAGCGCCCAGAATGCAATGGTCGACCCCAACCGACCCGTGGCGGACGCATGGTCCTCGGTACGGACCGTCGCCAGCCCGGCGTGGTTCTCCGACTACGTCCTCACCGTGGCAGCGGTGACGGCGACGGGCCAGCCCGCGGACTTCTCCTTGCACGGACCGTGGGTCGACGTGGCGGCCCCAGGCGAACAGATCACCTCGTTGAGTCCGACGGGCCCGGGTCTGATGAACGCGTGGCTGGACCCGACGGCTGGGCCGGTCCCAGTCAACGGCACCAGCTTCGCGGCGCCCTACGTGTCGGGGGTGGTCGCGCTGCTGCGATCCCGGTTTCCGACGATGTCTGCGGGCGAGGTGATGGACCGGATCAAGCGCACGGCGCGGACCGCGGCATCCGGTCCCGACGAGATCGTCGGTTACGGCGTCGTCGACCCGCTGGCCGCGCTCACCTTTCAGCTACCAGAGCGGACGTCGACCCCCGACGCCACGACCACCACGAGGGTGCCCGCCGCGATCGCGCCGCCGGATCACCGCGCGCGCAACGTCGAAGTGATCGTCCTGATGGGTTGCGTCGTCCTTGCCGGAGTGGCCATCTCGGTGTTCGACATGCCCTTGCGAAAGTGACCAGCCGGCAAGACGTCGTCAGACTAATGAGGAGGAACCGTGTCAGAACCCCGTGAATCCGAGCACCACGGCGGACCACTGGTCGACGACGTCGACGGTCGGGCGGCTGCTTTGATGGCGCAGCTCGCGGCGCGGCAGCGAGGACACGCCGCACCCCCGAACGAGCCCGAGCCACGACCGGAACCGGAAGTGGAACTGGATCAGATTGCCGAGCCCGAACCCGAGCCGCTGCCCGACCCCGAGCCGCTGCCGGAACCCGAGCCGGCGCCGGACCCCGAGTACGCGCCGGAGCCCACCAAGCGAGCGGATCGTCGAATGTCGTTGCCGCCATGGCAATCGCAGGTCGTCCCCGCTTCCGTCGGCGGCGCCTCCGGGGGTGACCGCCTTCCGGCGTCGACGCCGCCGCCAGGGCCGTGGCGTCCTCCGCCACCCCCTCCCGGTTGGAACCCTCCGCCGCCACCTCCGGGCTGG
>Ga0055540_1002013_pt1 | contig 11308 bp, 10 predicted proteins | sample AraplaCvi_mMS_r2_2_FD_55040 | JGI IMG/M metagenome (GOLD analysis project Ga0055540, IMG submission 55040) | Arabidopsis root microbial communities from North Carolina, USA - plate scrape MF_Cvi_mMS_r2 | ecosystem: Host-associated > Plants > Roots > Endosphere | place: USA: North Carolina
CACCGGCGAACAGCTCGCCGAGTTGCGGCGTATCCAGGATGAACTCGAAAGCGCATATCTGGGAGGTGATTTGGAGCGCACGGTGCGGTTGAACCACGAGTTCCATCGGTTGGTCAACGTGGTGGGCGATTCGCCCAAACTCACGCAGTTCATGTCCGGCATCACGCGGTACGCACCGGAGTCGGTCTTCCCGACCCTGTCCGGGTGGCCCAAGCAGTCCACGAAGGATCATCGTCGCGTCATCGCCGCGTTGGAACGGGGCGACGGCGATGCCGCGAGGGCGGCCATGGCCGAACACTTCACCGGCGGCGTCACGCCGTTGACCGAGCACCTCGTCGAACGCGGGGTCATCGTGGCGGTTGACCCCGACACGAGGAACGGCACCTGACCGTCGACTGCTCGTGCCTATAGTGACCCCATCGATCGCTTTCCAAAGGACAAGAGGGGCAACGTGGCCGACGAAGTTCTGACCGAGCGCCAAGGGCGCACACTCGTCGTGACGATCAACCGGCCCGAGGCGCGCAACGCCTTCAACCTGGCGGTAGCCCAAGGCCTTGCGAACGCGATGGACGAACTGGACGACACCGCCGAACTGTCGGTCGCCATCGTCACGGGAGCCGGTGGAAACTTCTGCGCGGGGATGGATCTCAAGGCCTTCATGGCTGGTGAGGTGCCGTCGATCCCGGGCCGCGGCATCGGGTTCACCGAGCGGCCGCCTCGCAAACCGGTGATCGCGGCCGTCGAGGGTTACGCGCTCGCCGGCGGCACCGAGATCGTGTTGGCGACCGACCTGGTGGTCGCCTCGAAGGTCGCAAAGTTCGGCATACCGGAAGTCAAGCGTGGCTTGGTGGCCGCGGGCGGCGGTCTGCTGCGACTGCCGCACCGCATCCCATATCAGAAGGCCCTCGAGCTGGCGCTCACCGGCGACAGCTTCACCGCCGAGCAGGCAGCTCAGTGGGGATTCGTCAACGTGCTCACCGAACCCGGTGAGGCACTGGCGGGGGCGCTGGCGCTCGCCGAGCGCATTTCGGCCAACGGGCCCCTGGCCGTCGCGGCGACCAAGGAGATCATCGTCAAGTCCGCCGGGTGGACCGAAGAGGAAATGTGGTCCAAGCAGCGGGAGTTGATCAAGCCGGTGTTCGCGTCCAAGGACGCCATGGAGGGCGCCACGGCGTTCGCCGAGAAGCGGGCGCCGAACTGGACCGGCTCCTGACGTGACCGATCGGGCACTGGACGAACTGGGCTACTACCTGTTGGCCGGTGCCGGCGGGGTAGGCCCCGCGGCACTGATGGACGAGGCCCGCCGCGGCGAGGAACTCGGATTCGGAACGGCGTTCATCTCCGAGCGGTGGAACGTCAAGGAAGCCTCGTCTCTGGTTGGTGCGGCATGTGCGGTGACCAGCCGCATGCAAATCGCCACGGCGGCAACGAATCACAACACCCGCCACCCGCTGATCACCGGATCCTGGGCGACCACCATGCATCGATTGTCCGGCGGGCGCTTCACCCTCGGCATCGGTCGCGGGATCGCGGCGATGTACGACGCCTTCGGGGTGCCCGCGGTGACGACGGCCCAGATGGAGGACTTCGCGCAGGTGATGCGCAAGATGTGGCACGGCGAGGTGATACTCGACCACGACGGTCCCATCGGCAAGTATCGCGTCCTGTTCCTTGACCCCGACTTCGACGAGGACATCAGGTTGGGCCTGGTGGCCTTCGGCCCGCAGACGCTGGCCCTCGGCGGACGCGCGTTCGACGACGTCATCCTGCACACCTACTTCACCTCAGAAACCCTGCAGCGCAGCGTGCGGACGGTCAAGGACGCCGCCGAGAAGGCCGGCCGCGACCCGGCGACCGTCAAGGTGTGGTCGTGCTTCGCCACCGTCGGTGACCACCTTCCCGAGGAGCTGCGGTTGAAGAAGACCGTGGCGCGACTGGCGACCTACCTTCAGGGTTACGGCGACCTTCTGGTGTCAACAAACGGGTGGGATCCTGCTGTGCTGCAACGTTTTCGAGAGGATCCGGTCGTGACGTCGGTACCCGGTGGAATCGATCACAAGGCGACGGCCCAACAGATCGAGCACATCGCCACGCTCCTGCCCGAGGAGTGGCTCGAACCGTCGGCGACCGGGACTGCGCAGCAGTGCGCCGACCGGATTCGCAAGGAATTCGACTACGGTGCCGACGCGCTGATCATGCACGGGGCCACGCCCGACGAGCTGGAGCCGATCGTCACGGCATACCGGGCGGGCAACTAGCGGTATGTCCGAGCAGGCGCCGCAGGGCGTCGTGCAGACGAAGCTTCACCACGTCCGACGACAGGCCGAAGTCGCCCGCAATCCGCTCGACCGACCACCTCAGGGACGACGCGCAGAACAGGATCTCCCGCTCTTCGGCCGGTAGGCCTGTCATCGCCTTGGCGAGTCGTCGTGGGTCCATGCCCTTCAGCGTGCCCGCCCCCACGGGCCCGCGTCATGGGGGCTAGCCGCCATTGTCGAACGTCACACCCTCGGCCGCCGTCATGCGTAGCCGAGTGCCTTGTTCTCGATTCGGATCCTGGTGTTCAGCACCAAGGCGTTGGCCGCGGTGAACACGATTGCGGTCACCCAAGCGGAGTGCATCAGGGGAAGTGCCGCCACTTCGGCCACCACCGCGGTGTAGTTGGGATGGTGCATCCACTTGTACGGTCCCCGTCGCACCAGGGGAGCTCCGGGGATCACGATGACGCGGGGATTCCAGTGCTTGCCAAGGACCGTGGCGCACCACCAGCGGGTGACGGTGCTCGCGACGACGACGAGCAGCATCGGCCAGCCGAGCCACGGGATGAACGGGCGGTGCAGTGCCCACACCTCCGCCACGCAACAGACCAGCAGCAGCGTGTGCATCGTGGTCATCACGGGGTAGTGGCCGCGGCCGAACTCACGGCCGCCTTGAGCGAGCGACCATTCGGCGTTGCGGCGGGAGACGATCAACTCGACCACTCGCTCGATCGCGATCGCCAGAATGAACAGGTAGTAGTACATGGCCGCCTACCAGCTCAGCAGGAGTAGTTCGAAGCTGAACCCCGGGCCCATCGCGAGCATGACGCCCAGCGATCCCCTCGACGGTGGTGCGGCGAGGGTNCGGCCGAGCACGTCCAAGACCGACGCTGACGAGATGTTGCCGTGTTCCCGCATCGAATCCCAGCTGTGGGCAAGCGCTTCCGACGGCATGCCGATCGCATTTTCGATCGCCTCGATCACCCGTGGACCGCCGGGATGGCAGATCCACGTGGAGATGTCGGCGGTCGACAGTCCGTGGTCGGCGAGGAAGCGGTCGACCTCGTCACGCAGGTAGAGGTCGGCCATCTTGGGCACGTCCTTGGACAGCACCAGCCCGAACCCGCTGGAGCTGACGTTCCAGCCCATGACGTCCACCGTGTCGGGGATGAGCCTGCTCCTGGTGGCCAGCACCGCCGGGCCCGATCCGACCGTCGGCACATGGCGCGCGTGGTTGGCGCCGGTCGCGATCACCGATGCGGCGCCGTCGCCGAACAGACACACTCCGATCAGAGCTGGTATCGAGGTGTCGTCGTGCTGCAGTGTCAGCGAACACAACTCGACTGACACCAGGGCGGCGACGTGGCCGGGAAAGCCGCGAAGGTAGTCGTGGACCCGGGCCATCCCCGCCGCTCCGGCAACGCAGCCGAGGCCGAACAACGGGATGCGCTTCACGTCGGGTCGAAGACCGACCTTGGTCGCGACGCGGGCGTCGATCGTCGGCACCGCCACCCCGGTGCTCGACACCATCACGATGGCGTCGACCTCGTCGGGCCGGAGGTCCGCGGCCTCGAGCGCCGACGACAGTGCCTGTGCGCCCAACTCGGTGGCGACCTCGACGTAGGCGTCGTTCGCCTCGGTGAAGCCGCTCATCGTCGGATAGCGGTGCAGGGGGATCGCGAGGTTGCGGTGGCTCACCCCGCTCGTCTGCGCGAAGCGCATGAACTCGGGGCCGTTGACCTTGGTGAGCTCGCGCGCCACGTCTTCCTGGTCGTAGCGGTACGGCCCGAAGGCGACTCCGGTTCCCGCGATCGTCGGTGCGCCGATCCTGCTGACGCCGAGAAGGTCTGATTCGAATTGCGTGTCATTGGTCATACACGTCTTCACGTAGCCGATGCACTCGCCGGTTCGACGGCGGGGCCGTTTTGTGAACCTAAACACCATCGGCGGGGCGCGGGAATAACGGCGGAGTTGTCGCATCCAATTTCGTTGCGAGACAACCAAATTGGCGCGTGCAGCATAACCGCCTAGCCAGTGCGCGCACTGACATTGGGCTGCCGGTTTCGTCGGAGTGCGCTGGTGTGTCGCTGTGCGTTTCGCCGGGTCAGCAGCAGCGCGGCTCGATCTCGCTGGTGCGATATCGCATGCGCCAGTAGTCGCGTTCCGACATCACCGGTTCCCCAGGATGGGTACGGGTCCGATGCGCGACGTAACGCCGGTAGTGGTTGTCGCCCATCAGTGTGCTGCAGTACCAACCGATCTGACGGCCGGTCCGTGTGAGCCTGGAGGTAAGGAGTCCCATTGCTTCTGCACCTCCTTCTCGGCTGGGGTAGGAATCAGGCCCGACGGTGCGAAGATCCGCGAAGGCACCGGTTCGTCGGCGCTCAGGGGTGCGCCGCCGCCACGAATGGCCTTGAGCGCCGCGACGACTCCGGCGGCCACCACGATCACCACCAGCACGGCGAAGATGACGGACAGCGTGCCCTGGATGAACGTGTTGCGGATGACGGCGTCGAGTTGGTCGGAGTTCTTCGCCGCGCCCAGCGCCGTCTTGCCCGCGTCCTTGGCGTCGCGGTACTGGAAGTGCTGCGTCCAGTAGCCCAGCTTCGGATCGCTCGAGAAGATCTTCTGCCACGATGCGGTCATCGTCACGATGAGGTCCCACGCCAGTGGGACGCCGGGAATCCACGCCCACTTCAGCAACCCGCGTTTGATCACCACGACGGTGACCAACGTCAGGGCGATGGCGGCGAGCAGCTGGTTCGCGATGCCAAAGAGGGGAAACAGCGTGTTGATGCCACCGAGGGGGTCGGTGACACCCATCAGCAAGATGCTGCCCCAGGCGGCCACCACGATGACGCTGCAGCCCCACGCGCCGATGCGCCAGCTCGGATTGCGCAATTTCGTCAGTGGCCCACCGAGATTGGCGAGGCCGTCGGACAGCATGAACCGGGCCACCCGAGTGCCGGCGTCCACGGTGGTGAGGATGAACAGCGCCTCGAACATGATCGCGAAGTGGTACCAGAACGCCTTGAGCCCTTCACCGCCGAAGACCTGGTGCAACACCTCCGACATCCCGAAGGCCAGCGTCGGAGCACCGCCCGTGCGGGAGACGATCGACTCCTCGCCAACGCTGCCGGCCGCCGCGGTGATCTCGTCACCCGTGATCGGGGCACCGGACAGTCCGAGGCCGTTGACGTAGTCGGCGGCCGTCTGGGCGGTGGTGCCGGTCTGCGCGGTGGGTGCGTTGATCGCGAAGTAGAGGTGCTGGTTGAGGATGGCCGCGGTGATGAGGGCCATGATCGCGACGAACGACTCGGTGAGCATGCCGCCGTAGCCGATCAGCCGCATTTGGCTTTCCTTCTCCAGGAGCTTCGGCGTGGTGCCCGAGGAGATCAGCGAATGGAAGCCCGACAGCGCGCCGCAGGCGATCGTGATGAACAGGAACGGGAACAGCGACCCGGCGAACACCGGCCCGGTGCCGCTGGAGGCGAACGTGGAGATCGCCGGGGCCTCCATGACGGGGCGGGCGATGAGGATGCCGACCGCCAACAGGACGATGGTGCCGACCTTCATGAACGTCGAGAGGTAGTCGCGGGGTGCCAGCAACAGCCACACCGGCAGCACCGACGCGGCCAGTCCGTAGGCGATGATGCACCACGACAGCGTCACCTTGGAGAGGGTGAACCAGTCCGTGCCCCAGTCGGTTTCGGCGACCCAGCCGCCGGCCACCACCGCCAGCAGTAGCAGCACGACACCGATCAGGGACACCTCGGACACCCGGCCCGGTCGCAGGAATCGGAGATAGATGCCCATGAAGAGGGCGATCGGAATGGTCATCGAGATGGAGAACACACCCCACGGGCTCTCCGCCAGCGCCCCGACCACGACGAGGGCCAGGACGGCGAGCAGGATCACCATGATCACCAGCACGCCGACGATCGCGGCAACACCGCCGACGGTGCCCAGCTCGTCACGCGCCATCTGGCCGAGCGAGCGGCCGCGGCGGCGCACCGAGATCGACAGCACCAGATAGTCCTGCACGCAGCCGGCGAAGACCGCGCCGACGATGATCCAGATGGTGCCGGGGAGGTAGCCCATCTGCATGGCGAGGACGGGGCCCACCAGGGGACCCGCACCCGCGATCGCCGCGAAGTGATGGCCGAACAGAACGCGCCGGTCAGTCGGCATGTAGTCGGTGCCGTTCTCGAACACCTCGGCCGGGGTCGCGTTGTCGTCGCGCGGCGTGACGATCTTCATCTCGATGAGCCGGGCGTAGAACCGGTACCCGATCACGTAGGTACAGACGGCGGCAACCACGAACCAGACCGCGCTCACCGTCTCGCCGCGGAAGAAGGCGATCACCGCCCAGGCGACGGCTCCGAGCAGCGCGATGATCGCGAAGACGATCTTGTGCTTCGTCGTGATGGGGGACCGGTCGACGATCGCCACGGGCGGCAGGTCGGCTTCGGTGCGGACATAGGTGATGTCGCCGTCGGTGTCCTCGAGGCGGCCCGAGCGGGCGGGTACGGGGGGTGAGGCCATGTGACGATCCTTTCACCGTGGGCAGCGCCGGTTGGCGGAATGCCGCCATTGGGTCGGCTCTGGACTCTTCTACGTCCGCGCGCTCAAATGCGTTCGTGGAGCGCGCGCACGGTGTCGACCGTGTCGGCCTCGGCGGCGGTCTTGTCGTCGCGGTAGCGCAGCACGCGGGCGAACCGAAGTGCCATCCCGCCGGGGTAGCGGCTGGAAGTCTGCACGCCGTCCAGTGCGATCTCGACGACCTGTTCGGGTCTTAGTCGCACGGTGTATCCGTCCGTCGGGCCGTCGGCGAGCTCGAGGAACCTGGCCGTCTGCCATGCGAGCATCTCGTCGGTCATGCCCTTGAAGGTCTTGCCGAGCATCACGAAGCCGCCGGTCGCCGGGTCGCGGGCACCGAGGTGGATGTTCGACAGCTTGCCCGAGCGCCGGCCCGAGCCCCATTCCACCGCCAACACGACCAGATCGAGGGTGTGCACCGGTTTGACCTTGAGCCAGCCCGCGCCCCGACGCCCGGCCTCGTACGGCGCCGTCGGCGACTTCGCCATCACCCCCTCGTGACCCGCGGCCAACGTCGTCGCTAGGAAGGCCGCCGCCGCCGCGCCGTCGGACGTCACGAGCCGGTCGACCCGCTGCGCGGCGGGAACGATCGCGTCCAGCGCGGCGTGGCGTTCGGCCGTCGGCAGGTCGAGCAGGTCGGCGCCGTCGAGGTGCAGCAGGTCGAAGAAGAACACCGACAGCGATTGCGCGGCCCGCTCCGCGTCGAGCCCACCCTTGCCCCCGCCCCGCCCGAACCGCGACGCCGTCACCTGGAAGCGATGGGGCCTGCCGTCGGGCCGTAGTGCAATCGCCTCGGCGTCGGCGATGAACGAGGTGACCGGCAGCGCGAGCGCCGCCGCCACGACCTCCGGCAGGCGGCTAGTGACGTCGTCGAGGCTTCGGGTGTAGACCGACACGGCGTCGCCCGCGCGGTGGATCTGAACCCGGGCACCGTCGAGCTTGGCTTCGAAGATCGCCGTCCCGCCGAGCCTGTCGAGGGCGTCGTCCACGCCCGTCGCCGGCTGCGCGAGCATTGGACCCACCGGGCGGCCGACTTGGAGGACGAACTCCTCGAGCGCGGCCCGTCCCTCGGTCAGGACCGCCGACGCGACGACCGGCAGGTCGCCGCTCAGCATCGCGGCTCGCCGCACGTCGGCGGCGGGAACCCCGGCGGCCTTGGCCACGGCGTCCGCCATCACGCCGACCAGNGCGCCCTGGCGCAACTCCCCACTGAGCAGCCGCTTCAAGAACGTCTGCTCGGTCTCGGTTGCGGCGGAGAAGAGTGCGGACAACAACTCCGCCCGTCGGCCCTGTGAGCCCTTGCCCGAGACGAGTCCGATCTCGGTGAAGGCCTCGTGAACCCCGGACACCGTGAGGGACGGCTCCGCGGCGGGTGGCGGCAAGGACCGGAGCGCGGCCCAGCCGACCCCGATCTGGCGCTGCGGCAAGTCACCCGAGAGCCAGGCGACGACGACGGCGACGGGCGGGGGATCGCCGTCGGCGGCAGCGGCGGCCAGCACGTCGGCGATGCGGGCGATCTTGGCCGTCCGCGCCGGGACGGCCCCAACCTCGGCGGACGTGACGGCGACCTCGACGAGCAACACGTGACCAGCCTGACACGGGGGTCCGACACCGCCACACCCTCGTCCAAGCAACATCGCAGCCGACGGTCAGGAAGCCACGCCACACTCGCTGCTACTCGACCGACTCCCGACCGAAGGACGACCGTGCTGACCTTGCCCGTGATTGGCGTGATCACGTGGACGGGATTCGATCACCCATGGCTGTTCCTGTTCGGCTTGGTACCGCTGGCCCTTCTGGCGCTCTACGTCGTGGCGCAGGCGCGGAGGCGACGGCGGGTGGCTCGCTTCGTCGGGACTGCACCGACGGCGACGGCGTCGGTGCGTTGGCGCCACGTGCCGCTCGGTCTGACGCTGGTCGGTCTGGTGGCGTTGACGGTCGCACTGGCCGGGCCGACCCGCGACGTCCGGATACCGCGCAACCGGGCCGTCATCATGCTCGTCGTCGACGTGTCGCAATCCATGCGGGCCACCGACGTCGACCCCACCCGGCTCGTCGCCGCCGAACGGGCCGCCAAGCAGTTCGCCGGCGGGCTGACACCGGGAATCAACCTGGGGCTCATCGCCTTTGCGGGCAACTCCAACCTGCTGGTGGCGCCCAGTCCCGACCATCAGGCCACGATCACCGCGCTGGACAAGCTGCAAACGGCCGACAAGACGGCGACGGGCGAGGCCATCTTCACCGCCTTGCAGTCCATCGCCACGGTCGGGGCGGTCCTCAGTACCGACGGCGACACCTCGCCGCCGCCGGCCCGCATCGTGCTGCTGTCCGACGGCGACGAGAACGTCCCCGGTGACCCGAGCGACCCGCGCGGCGCCTATACGGCGGCGCGCTACGCGAAGGACCAGGGCGTCCCGATCTCGACGATCGCCTTTGGTACCTCGGGCGGCTACGTCGACCTGAACGACGAACGACTTCCGGTCCCGGTTGGCAAGGAGACGATGACCAAGATCGCGCAGCTGTCTGGCGGCCAGACCTACACCGCCACCAACGTCGAGCAGCTGAACCAGAGCTACGAATCGGTTCAGCGGCAGATCGGCTTTCAGGTCTTGCCAGGTCCGGCGAGCGACGGATGGGTGCGCCTTGCGGTGCTCTTCGCGACCGTCGGCGCCGTGCTCGCGCTGGTGGTCAACCGGCGGCTTCCGGCATGACGCTGCCATTCCTCGGCCCGCTGGCCCTCTCGGGGTTCGCCCACGCCTGGTACTTCCTCTACCTGCTGGTCGTGCTCGGGCTGGTCGCGGCCTACGTCGCCGTCCAGTTCGGCCGTCATCGCCGGGTGCTGCGGTTCGCGAACATGGAACTCCTACAGCGGGTGGCACCCGCGGCGCCCCGCCGCCGATGGCGACACGTCCCTGCGATTCTGCTGGTGATCTCGTTGGCCACGTTGGCGATTGCGCTCGCGGCGCCGACCCACGACGTGCGGATCCCGCGCAACCGTGCGGTCGTGATGTTGGTGATCGACGTGTCGGAGTCGATGGTCGCCACCGACGTGCCGCCCAACCGATTGGCCGCAGCCAAGGAAGCGGGCAAGCAGTTCGCCGACGAACTGACGCCCGGAATCAGCTTGGGGTTGGTGGCCTTTGGCGGAAGCGCGACACTGCTGGTCTCACCGACGACGAACCGTGCCGCCATGAAGTCGGCGATAGACGGTCTGAAACCCGAGGAACGCACCGCGACCGGAGAGGGCATCTTCACCGCGCTGCAGGCCATCGCCAGCGTCGACGCCGTGATGGGCGGCGGCGACACACCGGCACCCGCCAACATCGTTCTGGAATCCGATGGGGCGGAGACGATTCCGCGGAATCCCGACGAACCACGGGGTGCCTACACCGCGGCCCGCTCGGCCAAGGATCAAGGCGTGTCCATCTCGACGATCTCCTTCGGTACGCCCGACGGCGTCGTGGGCATCGACGGGGAACAGGTCCCGGTACCGGTCGACGACGCGACGCTGCAACACATCACCGACATCTCCGGCGGTCAGACCTTCCACGCGGGCAACCTCGACGAGTTGAAGAAGGCCTATGCGGCCCTACAGCAGCAGATCGGCTACGAGACGATTCGCGGTGACGCCAGCCAAGCGTGGGTCCGCGTCGGGGCGTTGTTGATGGCGGCCGCCGTGCTGGCCTCGGTGCTCACCAATCAGCGGGTGCCGGTCTGACCGGTCGGTATCACTGAACGTCGAACGACACCGTGTGCCAGCCCGTCGCCCCGTCGGGCACGACGTCTGCCTCGTCCGGGGTCTGGACCGTGCCGGTGGAATCGGTGGCCCGCACGGCGATCTCGTGCGGTCCCGGGGTGTCGGCCTGCCATGGAAAGCTCCACAGCCGCCACGTGTCGTTCGAGTAGCTTGCCCCGAGTTGGGCCTGCTGCCATGGTCCGTCGTCGACGCGCACCTCGACGGCCGTGATGCCGCGGTGCTGGGCCCACGCCACGCCGCCGAACGTGGTGGCGCCCCTGGGTATTTCGGCACCCTGGCGGGGCACGTCGATCCTGGACTCGGTCTTGATCGGTCCGCGGGCCGACCATCCGAGTTTGGTCCAGTACGCCTCGGCGCGGTCGAAGCGCGTGAGTTCCAGATCGGCCAGCCACTTGGTCGCCGAGACGTAGCCGTACAGGCCGGGCACCACCAGGCGGGCGGGGTAGCCGTGCTCGGTGGGCAGCGGGGCGTCGTTCATGCCGATGGCGAGCAGGGAGTCACGCTGATCGGTCAGCGCCTCGACCGGCGTCCCCGCGGTGAAGCCGTCGACGGAGGTCGAGAGGACCATGTCGGCGTCGGCGTGAATGCCGACCTCCGCCAACAGGTCTCGCACCCGGTAGCCGGTCCACTTGGCGTTCGAGATGAGGTCGCCGCCCACCGGATTGGACACGCACGTCAACGTCACGATCTGCTC
>Ga0055540_1002017_pt1 | contig 11301 bp, 7 predicted proteins | sample AraplaCvi_mMS_r2_2_FD_55040 | JGI IMG/M metagenome (GOLD analysis project Ga0055540, IMG submission 55040) | Arabidopsis root microbial communities from North Carolina, USA - plate scrape MF_Cvi_mMS_r2 | ecosystem: Host-associated > Plants > Roots > Endosphere | place: USA: North Carolina
CACGACTTCATCACCAATGAAGCACTGCCCGGCACCGGTGTCGACCCCGATAGCTTCTGGGCCGGCGTGGACAAGGTCGTCGCCGATCTCGCGCCTCAGAACCACGACCTGCTGGCCCGCCGCGACGAACTGCAGGCCCAGATCGACAAGTGGCATCGTCAGCGCGTCATCGGACCGTTCGACGCCGCGGAGTACCAGACGTTCCTCACCGACATCGGCTACCTGCTTCCGGAGCCGGACGACTTCACGATCACCACCTCGGGGGTCGACGACGAGATCACCAGCACCGCAGGCCCGCAGCTGGTGGTGCCCGTCCTCAACGCCCGCTTCGCGCTGAACGCCTCCAACGCCCGGTGGGGTTCGCTGTACGACGCGTTGTACGGCACCGACGTCATCCCCGAGACCGANGGCGCCGAGAAGGGCGACGGCGGCTACAACCGGGTGCGCGGCGACAAGGTCATCGCGTANGCCCGCACGTTCCTCGACGAGTCGGTGCCNCTGGCNTCCGGGTCCTACGTCGACGCCACCGCCTTCACGGTCGAGGACGGCCAGCTGCAGGTCGCCCTTGGCGAGGAGANGGTCGGCCTCGAACACCCCGAGGAGTTCGTCGGCTATCTCGGCGAGGCCGACGCACCGACCGCGGTGCTGCTGGTTCATCACGGCCTGCACGTCGAGATCCTGATCGACGCCGACTCCCCCGTCGGGTCGACCGACAAGGCGGGCGTCAAGGACGTCGTCCTGGAGTCTGCCGTCACCACGATCATGGACTTCGAGGACTCGGTCGCCGCGGTCGACGCCGACGACAAGGTGCTCGGTTACCGCAACTGGCTGGGGCTCAACCGCGGTGACCTGACCGAAGAGGTCAGCAAGGGTGGCAAGTCCTTCACCCGCGTGCTCAACGACGACCGCACCTTCACCGCCCCCGACGGCGAGTCCGAGCTGACGTTGCCCGGCCGCAGCCTGCTGTTCGTCCGCAACGTCGGCCACCTGATGACCAACGACGCCATCGTGTTCGAAGACGGTTCCGAGGTGCCCGAGGGCATCCAGGACGCGCTGTTCACCGGGCTGATCGCCGTGCACGGTCTCAAGGCCGAGGAGCAGAACGGTCCCCTGCTGAACAGCCGCACCGGCTCGATCTACATCGTCAAGCCCAAGATGCACGGGCCCGACGAGGTGGCGTTCACCTGCGAGCTGTTCAGCCGCGTCGAGGACGTGCTCGGCTTGCCGCAGGCCACCATGAAGGTTGGCATCATGGACGAGGAGCGCCGCACCACGGTGAACCTGAAGGCGTGCATCAAGGCCGCCAGCGATCGCGTCGTGTTCATCAACACCGGCTTCCTGGATCGCACCGGCGACGAGATCCACACCTCCATGGAGGCCGGCCCCATGATCCGCAAGGGCGCGATGAAGAGCCAGCCCTGGATCAAGGCCTACGAGGACGCCAACGTCGACGTCGGTCTGGCCGCGGGCCTGTCCGGCAAGGCCCAGATCGGCAAGGGCATGTGGGCCATGACCGAGTTGATGGCCGACATGGTCGAGCAGAAGATCGGCCAGCCCAAGGCCGGCGCCACCACCGCGTGGGTGCCCTCGCCGACCGGCGCGACACTGCACGCCATGCACTACCACCAGGTGGACGTCTTCGAGGTGCAGCGGGAACTGGCCGGCAAGAAGCGGACCACGCTCGACGAGCTGCTGACGATCCCGCTGGCCAAGGAGTTGGCCTGGGCGCCCGAGGAGATCCGCGAGGAGGTCGACAACAACTGCCAGTCGATCCTCGGCTACGTGGTGCGCTGGGTCGACGCGGGCGTGGGCTGCTCCAAGGTGCCCGACATCCACGACGTCGCGCTGATGGAGGACCGCGCCACCCTGCGGATCTCCAGCCAGCTGTTGGCCAACTGGCTACGGCACGGCGTGATCACCGAGGAGGACGTCAAGGCCAGCCTGCGCCGGATGGCCGCCGTGGTCGACGAGCAGAACGCCAAGGATCCGGACTATCTGCCCATGGCGCCCGATCCCGAGGCCAGCATCGCCTTCGAAGCTGCCCAGGAGCTGATCCTCTCCGGCGCCGCGCAGCCCAACGGCTACACCGAGCCGATCCTGCATCGCCGCCGCCGGGAGTTCAAGGCTCGTCACGCCAACGGGTGACTAGGATTCGGCGGGTTCAGGTGACCACGAGACTCAACGAGTACAGGGGTTAGGAATGGGCAGGCACAGCATTCCCGACCCAGAGGATTCCTCCGAGGCGGGACGGGGCGCCGGCGACGAACGCCACGACGCTCCCCATGCGGATCAGTACCCGGCGTACGACGAGTACGACGACGCGGACTACGACGACGACGCCGACTACGACGACCCGGATGACGACGCGCAGTACGACGACGCGGACTACGACCACGGGTACGACGACCCCGAACCCGGCGTCGCCGGGGAGCACCCCCGCGACGAGGCCGGCGGCTACCCCCGGCTCGAGGACCGGGAAGCCGCCACCACCGCGTTCGCCGCGACACCCGGCACGCCGAACCGGCGGGACTGGGAGAGCAGCGAGTGGACCGGCAGCCACCGGGCCGTCACCCCCAAGCGCCGCGGCGTCAGCGTCGGGGTGATCGTGGCCCTCGTGACGGTCGTCGTGGTGGTCGGCGCGGTGATCGCATGGCGCTTCTTCGGCGACGCGCTCTCCCAGCGCTCCCAGGCCGGCGCCGCACGATGCGTGGCCGGCGAGGTCGCCGTCTCGGTGATGGTCGACCCGTCGATCGCCGACCAGATCACCCCGCTCGCCGACCAGTACAACCAGTCCGCCGCCCCCGTCGGCGACAAGTGCGTCAAGGTCGGGGTCAAGGCCGCCGACTCCGACGCGGTGGTCAACGGCTTCTCCGGCCCCTGGCCCGCCGACCTCGGGCAGCAACCGGCGCTGTGGATTCCCGCCAGCTCGATCTCCGAGGCTCGCCTCGAAGCCGCGGCTGGACAGAAGACCGTCAGCGACAGCCGTTCCCTGGTGACCTCGCCGGTGATGCTGGCCGTCCGCCCGCAGCTCAAGACCGCTCTCGGTCAACGCAATTGGGGCGCTCTGCCCGGGTTGCAGAGCAACCCCACGGCACTCGACGGGGTCAACCTGTCCGGCTGGGGTTCCCTCAAGCTGGCGTTGCCGCTGACCGGAGACGCCGACGCCACCTATCTGGCCGCCGAGGCCGTCGCCTCGGCGGCCGCACCGCAGGGTCAGCCGGCCACGGCCGGCTCGAGCGCCATCGCCACCCTGCGCGCCGCGCAGCCCAAGCTCGCCGACGACAAGTCGTCCACCGCGATGGACGCGTTGCTCGACGCCGACGATCCGGCCACCGCCGACGTACACGCGGTCGTCGCCACCGAGCAGCAGATCTTCCAGCGCGGCTCGCAGGCCGACGCGAAGGACNAGCTCGCGTCGTGGCTGCCGTCGGGACCCGTGGCCGTGGCCGATTACCCCACCGTCCTGCTGGCCGGCACCTGGTTGAGCCAGGAACAGATCAGCGCGGCAAGCGAATTCGCACGGTTCCTGCGCAAACCCGAAGCACTCTCCGGCCTCGCGGCGGCCGGGTTCCGCGCCGACGGCACCACACCGCCGCAGAGCGACGTGACCGACTTCGGCTCGCTGCCCGCCGCGTTGTCGGTGGGCGACAGCGGCGCCCGAGCCACCCTGGCCAACCTGGTCAGCACGCCGGCCCAGAACCCGGCGGTCACGGTGCTGCTCGACCAGTCGATGACCACCGACGAGGGCGGCAAGTCACGACTGGCCAACGTCACCGCCGCGCTCAACGCGCGACTACAGGCGCTGCCCCCGACCTCGNCGGTCGGGCTGTGGACCTTCGACGGCGTCGCGGGACGCTCCGAGGTGCCGATGGGACCGCTCGCGGACCAGATNGGCGGCACGCCGCGCTCGCAGGTGCTGACCACCANCCTCGACGGTCAGGTGGCCAGCAACGGCGGTGCGGTGTCGTTCACCACGCTGCGGCTGATGTACCCGGAGGCGGTCGCCAACTTCCGCGAGGGACAACCCAATTCGGTNCTCGTCATCACCGCAGGACCGCACACCGACCAGTCACTCGACGGTCCGGGNCTGCAGGACTTCATCAAGCAGACCTTCAACCAAGCACGCCCCGTCGCGGTCAACGTCGTCGACTTCGGTGCNGANCCCGATCGGAGCACCTGGGAGGCCGTCGCGCAGACCACCGGCGGGGACTACCAGAACCTGAACGGTTCGGCGGGACCCGAGCTGGCGGCGGCCTTGACCGCCGCCCTCGGGTAGCCCCTACCTCAGGCGAACGCCTCCACCGGCGGGCACGAGCAGACCAGGTTGCGGTCGCCGTAGGCGCTGTCGATGCGGCGCACGGGCGGCCACACCTTGGGCCGGAAGCCCTTGCCCATCGGGTAGGCAGCCTGTTCCCTGGTGTACGGGTGGTCCCAGTTCTCGACCAGCAGGGACTCGGCGGTGTGCGGGGCGCCGCGCAGCGGGTTGTCGTCCTTCGGCCACGCCCCCGACCCGACCTGGTCGATCTCGTGGCGAATGGAGATCATCGCCTCGCAGAACGCGTCCACCTCGGTGAGGCTCTCACTCTCGGTGGGCTCGACCATCAGCGTGCCCGCGACGGGGAAGCTCATCGTCGGGGCGTGGAAGCCGTAGTCCGCCAAGCGCTTCGCGACGTCGTCCACCGTGACGCCGGTGGCCTTGGTGATGCCGCGCAGGTCGAGGATGCACTCGTGGGCGACCATGCCGTTCTCACCGGTGTAGAGCACGGGGTAGTACTCGTCGAGCCGCCGGGCGACGTAGTTGGCCGACGCGATCGCCGTCAGGGTCGCCGCCCGCAGTCCCGGTGCGCCCATCATGCGGATGTAGGCCCACGTGATCGGCAGGATGGACGCCGACCCGTACGGCGCCGCCGACACGGTGTAGGTGTCGGTCAGCTCGTCGGCCAGCGGGTGACCGGGCAGGAACGGTGCGAGGTGGCTGCGCACCGCGACCGGTCCGACGCCGGGTCCGCCACCGCCGTGCGGGATGCAGAACGTCTTGTGCAGGTTGAGATGGCTGACGTCGCCGCCGAACCGCCCCGGCCGGGCCAGGCCGACGAGCGCGTTGAGGTTGGCACCGTCGACGTACACCTGCCCGCCGACGTCGTGCACCGCCGCGCAGATCTCCTCGACGTCGTGCTCGAAGACTCCGTGGGTGGACGGATAGGTGATCATCAGCGCGGCCACGGCGTCGCCGTGCTCGGCGATCTTGGCGCGCAGGTCGTCGAGGTCGACGTCACCGTTGTCGCGGCACGCGACGACCACGACGCGCATACCGGCCAGCGCAGCCGACGCCGCGTTGGTGCCGTGCGCGCTGGACGGGATCAGGCAGATGTTGCGCTGATCGTCGCCACGGCTGAGGTGGTAGGCCTGGATGGCCAACAGGCCGGCGTACTCGCCCTGCGAGCCCGCGTTGGGCTGCAGGGAGACGGAGTCGTATCCCGTGAGCTGGGTCAGCCAGCCCTCGAGGTCGGCGATCAGCTTGCGCAGCCCGGGTGCGTCCGAGGCGGGCGCGAACGGGTGCTGCTTGCCGAACTCCGGCCACGTGATGGGTTCCATCTCCGCGGCGGCGTTGAGCTTCATCGTGCACGAGCCCAGCGGAATCATGCTGCGGTCCAGCGCGATGTCCTTGTCCGACAGCGACCGCAGGTAACGCATCATGTCGGTCTCGGTGCGGTACTTCGTGAAGGCCGGGTGGGTCAGGAACGTCGAGGTCCGGGTCTCGATCGCGGGACCCTGCCAGTGATGCCCGCCCCTGGTGGCCCCGAAGGCCGACAGGACGTCCTCGACGTGGGTGGCGGTCGTGGCTTCGTCGCACGACACCGACACGTGGTCGGCGTCGACCACCCAGACGTTGATCCCCCGCTCCTTGGCGGCGGCGCGGACGGCCTCGGCGCGCCCGGGAACGCGGGCGAGGACGGTGTCGAAGAACGCGTCGTGGACGACGTCGACCTCGGCTTCGGTGAGCGCGGTGGCGATGGCCACCGCGTTGCCGTGCACCTTGTGGGCGATGGCCTTGAGGCCGTCGGCGCCGTGGTAGCTGGCGTACATGGCGGCCATCACCGCCAGCAGCACCTGCGCGGTGCAGATGTTGCTGGTGGCCTTGTCACGACGGATGTGCTGTTCGCGGGTCTGCAACGCCAGGCGGTAGGCCGGCGAGCCGTCGGCGTCGACCGAGACGCCGACGAGACGGCCCGGCAGCTGCCGGGCGTGCTTGGTGTGCACGGCGAGGTAGCCGGCGTGCGGTCCGCCGAATCCCATTGGGACGCCGAAGCGTTGAGTGGTGCCGAAGCCGACGTCGGCACCGATCTCGCCGGGCGGGGTGATCAGGGTCAGGGCCAGCAGGTCGGCGCCGACGGCGACGAGGGCGCCGCGGTCGTGGGCCTGTTCGACCACGCGGCTCCAGTCCTGGACGCGCCCGCTGGCGCCGGGAAGCTGTACCACCACGCCGAACAACTCGCCGTCGGCCAGGTCACCGGGCAGACCGTCGCTCAGATCGGCGGTGACGATCCGGATGCCGAGGGGGGCGGCCCTGGTGGCCAGCACGGCAGCGGTCTGGGCGTAGACGTCGGAGTCGACGAGCAGCGTGTTGCCGGACCCCTTGACCGCGCGGTGCATCAGCGTCATGGCCTCGGCGGCGGCGGTGGCCTCGTCGAGCATGGACGCGTTGGCCACCTCGAGGCCGGTCAGCTCCTCGACCATGGTCTGGAAGTTGAGCAGCGCTTCGAGCCGGCCCTGGCTGATCTCGGGCTGATACGGCGTGTAGGCGGTGTACCAGGCGGGGTTCTCGAGGACGTTGCGCTTGAGCACCGCCGGGGTCAGCGTGTCGAAGTAGCCCTGCCCGATCATCGATACGGCCACGGTGTTGGTGTCGGCCATCGCGCGCAGCTCGGCCAGCGACTGCTCCTCGGTGGCCGGTGGCGGCAACTGGTCGAGGCCGGGGGCCAGCCCGTCGGCGCTCAGGGCGTCGAGAATGCCCGCAGGGAGCGCCTTTTCGGCGAGCTCTGCGAGGGTGTCCACGCCGATGACTCGGAGCATGGTCGCGACGGCGTCGGCGTCCGGACCGATGTGCCGGTCGGCGAACCGAGGCTGATGGTGATCATGGGTGGAACCGGACAAGAGAGGACCCCTCACACGTCAGAGCGTGGAACCGCTTGCGGTCCTCCCCCTCTGTCGTCGACCCGTCGCGGGTGCCTGAGAGATTCGGCCGGTGCGGCCTTTCCCCATGGGCGGGTGAAGTCGAGCTCACCACTTTCCAGAGGCATCGTGGCTCCGTGCGGTCCGGGTGCCTGAGAGGTTGACGGAGAGGTGTTGCTCCTTCGGCGTCCGTGGCTGGCGACCACGGAACTCTCCCGCACGGGGGCGATGCGNTCCCGAGTCTACCCGCCAGGCTCAGACGTGGCCCGATCAGCCAATCTTGCGGTCGCGGTGCTTGCGCCGCGACGCGAGCTCGTCCTCGGGGCTGGGGATGGACTCCCCGCCGTCGGCCCGCTCGCCGGGGAAGTCGGCGATCGCACCGGTGAGTTCGCGCATCGCACCCGAGACCGCGATGCCGAAGACGCCCTGCCCGCCCTGGAGCAGGTCGACGACCTCCTCGGCCGAGGTGCACTCGTAGACGGTGGTGCCGTCGGAGAACAGGGTGATGTTCGCCAGGTCCTTCACACCGCGCTGACGCAGGTGGTCCACGGCGACGCGAATGTTGTGCAGCGAGATGCCGGTGTCCAGAAGCCTCTTGACGATCTTGAGGACCAGGATGTCCTTGAAGGAGTACAGCCGCTGGCTGCCCGAACCGGCCGCGCCGCGGATGGACGGCACCACCAGCGACGTCCTGGCCCAGTAGTCGAGCTGACGGTAGGTGATGCCGGCGATCTGGCAGGCGCTGGGCCCGCGGTAGCCCACGAGCTCGTCCGGAACGGAGTCGTCGGGGAACAGTCCCGCCTGAACGGGTTCGCTAGCTGCGGCCGAGACTGCCGGCTCCGGTGTGCCGCTGGAGGTNAGGTCCAACTGCTCCTGACGTGGCGTGTCGCCCACTGCCCATCCTCTCGCCGATCGAACTGGATCTCTGCGTGGCAGCCATCAACGACGACTCAACACGTTTGCTCCGAGCTCTCGAGTATGTCGAGCATACGCTTCCTGCTCGGCACTCACTGCCCCTCGTAGCGATTCAAAGTATGGCGGCCCTCGACGTGGAACGACGAAACATGCTCCGCGTGTCGAGTGCGTGAGACGCATCCGTGACTATCGGCCTCACGTCGCCTTGAAGTCGTCAGGAGAGACGCTGTCGAGGAACTCCTTGAACTTCTCCACCTCGTCCTCGCGGACGGCGCCGGTGGACTCCTCGTCGGACTCGTCGGGGATCAGCAGACCCGCCTCGGCCAGCACGGCCTCCTCGACGTAGATCGGCACGCCGGCTCGCATGGCGATGGCCACCGAATCCGACGGGCGCGCCGAGACCTTGATGTCGCGGTCGAAGATCAGGTCGGCGTAGAAGGTGCCTTCCTGCAAGTCGACGATGCGCACCTCCTTGAGCGAATGCCCAAGGGCGGTAATCAGATCCCGAATCAGGTCATGGGTGAGCGGGCGCGCCGGTTCGACGCCCTGCTGTTCCAGGGCGATCGCCTGCGCCTCGGTCTGTCCGATCCAGATCGGAAGGTAACGGTCGCCGTTGGACTCACGCAGCAGCAGGACCGGCTGGTTCTGCGGCTGTTCCACGCGAATGCCGATTACTCGAACCTCGCCCATCTATGTCTGCCCTCCGCGCCTGAAAGCCGGTCGTCAGACCGTCGAACCGAGTCTAATCCTCAGCGATCGAGAACGTCGCGCACGGCGGACTTGATCAGCGACGTGTGCAACGTGATGGCCAGTGCGGCGACTTCGCGCGCGACGTCGTCGGCGCGGTCGCGGGCACCCGCCTTGCGGGTCTTGTCGATGGGCCCGGCGATTTGGGCGATCAGATCGGACTGCCTGTCGGCCGCCGAGCGGAACGCCCTCAGGTGCCGGGGTTCCACGCCGTAGTCGGCGAGTGCCTTGGCACATTGCGCGGTGACCACCATGTGCTCGTCGAAGAACCCACCGGGACCCGACGTCACGACACCGGCCTTGATGAGCGCGCCCAGCAGGTCCTCGTCGANGCCCGACCGGGACAGCAGGTCCTCACGGCTCAACCGGACCTGAGCCGGTGCGACCGCCGCGGTGTCGTACGCGCTGCCGTCGGCCCCGTCACCGTTGGCGGGCACCTGAACCAAACGCGGTACGCCGTAACTGGTTCCGGTCTCGGGCAGCGCCCCGTCGGGCTGGGCGTCGAGCTGGGACTTGATGACCTTCAGCGGAAGGTAGTGATCACGCTGCGCCGTCAGGATGAACCTCAGGCGCGCGCAATCGTAGGCGGTGAACCGCCGGTACCCCGACCCCGAGCGCTGGGGCGTGACCAAGCCTTCGGCTTCCAAGAACCGGATCTTGGAGATGGTCACGTCCGGAAAGTCGGGTCGAAGCGATTCCAGAACCGCTCCGATCGACATCCCGGCAAGCGCTGGGGTGTCGGGCGCGGTCATCAGCTGCTGGCGCCGCCGTCGTCGTCGCCCTTGGGTCCGGTGAGGAAGACCAGCCGGAACTTGCCGATCTGGACCTCGTCGCCGTTGGCGAGCACCGCGGAATCCACGGGCTCACGGTTGACGTAGGTGCCGTTGAGGCTGCCGACGTCGACGACCTGGAATTCGCTGGACTCGAGGCGGAACTCCGCGTGCCGACGGCTGACCGTGACGTCGTCGAGGAAGATGTCGCTGTCCGGATGCCGGCCTGCCGACGTCCTGGCCTGGTCGAGCAGGAACCGCGACCCGGCATTGGGTCCACGCTTGACGACGAGGAGTGCCGAGCCGGCGGGCAGGCCCTCGACTCCCGAGACGGCACTTTCACCGCTGGTCGCTGGGGGGGCGTCCAATTCGTTGAGGAAGTCCGATCGGAAGACCGACGTCGTCTCGACCGTCACTTCCCCTTCGGACTGATCCGCTCCCGAACTGGTGTCGTTGTCCGTCACCCGGTGCTCCTTACTGGCTGCTGTGGCGATGGTGGGCAGACGCACCGGCGTGACGCCAGCCGTCATGCATCTCCAGACGACCGTACCGCGCGGGGGTGGTCGCCGTGACATGCACTACCGGATCCTGTCCGGATTTCTCATTCGTCGAGCGTGGCACCGTAGGCGTCGGCGTCGAGCAGGCCGTCGAGCGCCTCGGACAGTGCTGCGGCCTCGACCTGCAGGTCGATGAGCCAGCCGGCGCCGTAGGGGTCGGAATTGACCAACTCCGGAGCGTCGGCCACTTCGCCGTTGACGGCAACGACTTTGGCGGTGATGGGCGCGAAGAGGTCCGAGTTCGACTTGGTCGACTCCACGGTGCCGAACTCACCACCGGCCGTGACTTCGGCGTCCACGTCGGGCAGCTCCACGAACACGACGTCACCGAGGGCGGCCTGGGCGTAGTCGGTGATGCCGACGCGAACGGTGTCGTCACCGGTCCGACGCACCCACTCGTGGTCTTCGGTGTAGTAAAGGTCGGACGGAATCTCGCTCACTGGGCTCCTCGTGTGTTCACTTGTCTGGCTGAGCGTATTGGCGGGGTTTCGGTTGCCGCAAGGCGGTCACGTTCACCACGTCCGCCTGCTGCACCGACATTGTGCCGCCGACGCGTTCGACACTGTCGACGGCCCCACCCGGGATGTTCATCGCCGCCGACAGCGTCGCCGGATCGCCTATGGCGAGAACGGAATAGGGCGGCGACAGGGTGGTGCCGTCGAGGACCAGCGCNCCGGGTGATCCCACCACCCACGAGTCGACCCCGAGNCGCACCGGCGGCGTGCCTGCGGCACTGACCTGCATNGCCTCNGCGCCCGCTGCCCGCAACTCGTTGATCACGTCGAGCATGGTCTCCGGCGACACCCCTGGNGCGGTGTCGTCGATGGTGATCGTCACCCCCGGTCCGGTCGCGGCGACGGTGCCGATCAGGATCGACAGCGCGGCCAGNCGGTCGCGGGCGTTCTCGATGGCCGCTTGGTCGTCGCTCCCGGAGGAGCGCAGCGACTCCAGGGTGCGCTGCAGGTCGGCGACCTCGGTGTTGAGCGCCGCCTCGCGCTGCTGCAGCGAATCGAGCAGGACGAGCAGGTCGGCCGGGCGAGCGGTCTCCAGGGAGTCGCCGGATTCGGTCTGGCGGGCCTGGGTGACGATCGCGACGCCCAGCAGCAGGCACAGCACGACGGCGAGCGCACCGAAGGCCA
>Ga0055540_1002018_pt1 | contig 11296 bp, 8 predicted proteins | sample AraplaCvi_mMS_r2_2_FD_55040 | JGI IMG/M metagenome (GOLD analysis project Ga0055540, IMG submission 55040) | Arabidopsis root microbial communities from North Carolina, USA - plate scrape MF_Cvi_mMS_r2 | ecosystem: Host-associated > Plants > Roots > Endosphere | place: USA: North Carolina
AGCGCCCGCGCGGCTGGTAGCCGCGGCGCCCGTTCAGGCCGGGCTGCGGCACGGTCTGGTAGGCGTAGTTGTTGATGCGCGGCCGCCCCGAGATCATGGCCGCCGCGCCGGCCGGTGCTCGCACCAGGATGCCGCGCCCGTCGCCGCCGGCCTCGACCAGGCAGACGTGCACGGCAGGGTCTTCGCTGAGCCGCCCCGCCAGCGTGGCGCCGCCGGAGCCGCCACCCACGATCACGTAGTCGAACTCCATGATGTGTCTTCCTCTGTGTTGTCTCGGGTCCCGGTCTTTGCCGGGCGTGCGGCTTTATAACCGCATCTCCGGGGGCGTGGGCAGTGAGCGGGCGCCTTCCTGTTCCTGGGAGAGCGACTTGTCGCAGTGCAGTCGTGCGGCCCTTCGAACGCCTTCTAGAATCGTCCGCGCATTTCCCCTCGCGGCTGTACGCAGCCCGCCCGGAGCGCAACGCTCCCCTTTCTACTTTTCCCCCTTGATGCCGTTCAGATTCCGACTCGCTCTTTCTTCTGTTTTCCTGGCTCTTTCCGTTTCCTGCGTCACCTCCGCCTGTGCTGCGTCCTCCGCGCCCCAGCTCGTGCTCGTCCCCGAGTCCGAGCGGGCGCCGGAGGCAGCGCGGGTGCCTGCGCTCGACCGCGCCGTGACCGCCTTTGCCGGACTGGCCTCCGGCTCCTACTACTGGCCCGAAGGCCTGCTGGCCGAGCAGCTGATCGCAGGGCTGGCATCGTCGCGTCATCGCCGGCAGCAGGCAGTGGCCGGCGGCCGGCGCGTGCTGTCGTCCTACCGCCTGCCCAACGGCGGCGGCGAGCGCGCGGCCCTGCTGGTGGACGACCGCAGCGGCGATGTGCTCGCTGCAGCGCTGGCGCATCGCGAGTGCGGCGTAGGCTCCTCGACAAAAGGCTGCCGCGACGACCAGCATGCCGTGCTCTCCATCTTCCTGCGCCCCGGCATCGATCGCGCGCAGGCGCAGCCGCTGCTCGAATGGAGCCGCACGGTCCCGAAGGAAGACCTGGATTCCGGCGAGGAAGAGAAGTTCGAGAAGACCGAATACACGACGATGGACGCGGCCCACACCAAGGCCTTGCCCGTGGTGCGTCCCAAGGGCTTCGCTGCGCAGGTGCCGCTGTACCCGAGGGCGGTGATCTATCGCACCGGCCAGGATGCGCTGAGCGACAAGAAGGCCAGGCGCGTGCTGCGCCTGCAGACCGTCGACAGCGTTGCGCAGGTGCTCGTGTTCTACAAGCAGTTGTCGCCGCCGCTCGACGGCATCGAGTCGGAGATGGACGGCGCTTCGGGCTACGTGCTCGGCAGCCGCAACGGCATCGCCTTCTCCGTCAACGCAAAGCCGCCGCGCGACATGCCGGCCATCACCAACATCGAAATCGAGATTGCCGAATGAGCGCGCTGATTCCAGGAAAGACTTTGGCGGTGCTGCTGCTCGCCTGCGCGCTCGGCATGCCGGCGCACGCGGCACCTGTCACGACCGAACTGCCTCCGCCCCGCCTGAAGCTCAGTGAGCAGCCGAAGATCCGCAGCGCCGTGATCGCAATGGTCGGCTATGCGCGCGGCAGCTACACCGATGGCGACAGGCTCATTGCGGCGCAAGTGCTGGACGGCATGCGCTCGCGCTTCGACGTCACGCGCACCGTATGGCCCGACGGGCGCACGGTGATCGCGTCGGTGAGCGGCGAAGGCCACGGCGAAGAGCGCTCGGCGCTGCTGCTCGACGGCGAAGGCCGCCTGCTGGCGCTGGGGCTGGTCAACGGCCACTGCCGCGAGTCCACCAAGCGCGACGAACCCAAGGTGTGCAACCCCGACCCGCAGGCCGTGCTGACGATCTTCCATCCCACCGACGCCAAGCCATCGGATGCCGAACCGCTGATCGCGTGGGCCAGGACGCTGCCTTCGTACCACGCGCTCATGGCGCAGAGCGACGATCCCGCGGAAGCCGCGGCCGCGCAGAAGATCGCGAGCGTCGAATACATCACGGGCCAGCCGACGGCGCCGGGCTGGCGCGATGCGCAGTTGCCGGCGGGCTTTCCGGCCTCGCTGAAGCCGTTGCTGGTGCAGGCGGCGGAAGTGAACAGCACGGCCAGCGCCGGCAAGGTCGTGATGCCCAAGGGGCTGGCCGGCTTGCCGATGTACACCGATCGCGAGAACGCCCGGCTCAAGGGCGCACGCTGGCCCGATGCCGAGGTGACGCTGCGCAGCTACGCGCCCTTCGACGATCTGCTCGCCACCTACCGCGAACTGGCTAAGGGAGCGACCGTGGAGGCCGACAACGGCGAAGCCGTGTTCAGCGGCACGGACGGCGCGGGCCGCTACACCGTCAGGCTGCGCGACGCGAAGGAAACCGGCGTGTTCATCACGGTGTCGAGCTGGAAGCGCAAGTGACGATGCGCAGCCACGGCCAGCGGGCCTGGTAGTCGAGCGCCTTCACGCGAAACATCTCCGGCATCGGCAGCAGCGGGTTCATGCGCAGGATGCCGGCGGCCAGGTCGCCGAGCCCGTCGGGCGCGTAGAGCGAGCCGTCGGCCAGGTCGAGGCCCACGCGGGTGCAGGCGATGAGATATCGGTCGATGCCTTCTCGCGCGGAGCGCAGGCGCGGGTAGGGCGCCTTGAAGCGCTGTTCGTACCAGAGATGCACGCGGGCCTGGTTCTTGACCTCGATGGCCGCGCCGAGGTCGGCGGTGGCTTCGCGCACGCGGCGGATGACGGCGTCCTCGGCTTCCCACGACAGGTCGCTGTCATCGAAGTAGAAGACGTCGTAGTCCTTTACGCCCCAGCCCGGCGGGCGGCCGGCGGTGTGGTTCCAGGCGGCCTGGAAGATGCAGCCGGCCGTGAGAAAACCCTGCTGCAGCCCGAGGCGGGGAAGGCGGTCTGCCAGCGCCGCGTTGACGGGGTCCTGCATCGCCTGCGCGATGAGGTTGTCGGGCGTCGGCGCCAATGCGGTCAGCCGATCTCGGCGATCAGCTCGATCTCCACGCACGCGCCCATCGGAATCTGCGCCACGCCGAAGGCGCTGCGCGCATGCGCGCCCTTTTCAGGGCCGAAGACTTCGGCGAAGAACTCGCTGGCGCCGTTGGTCACGAGGTGCTGCTCGGTGAAGGTGCCGACCGAGTTCACCAGGCTCATCACCTTGACGATGCGCTTGACCTTGTTCAGGTCGCCCACGGCCGCGTGCAGCGTGCCCAGCAGGTCGATGGCGATGGCGCGTGCGGCCTGCTTGCCTTCGTCGGTGCCGATGTTGGCGCCGAGCTGTCCGACCCAGACCTTGCCGTCCTTCTTGGCGATGTGGCCCGACAGGAACACGAGGTTGCCGGTCTGCACGAAGGGCACGTAGGCCGCGGCAGGTGCGGACACCGGGGGCAGGGAAATGCCGAGGCTGGAAAGCTTGTCGTAAACGCTCATGGAGACTCCTGATCTGGGGATGATGATGACGATGACGGGGGTGATTGTGTCTGTGTTTGCGTCGCCGACGCCGGCAGCTGCACCACTTCCCCCACGGGTTGCACGGTCACGCCGACATGCAGCGTGTGGCGCGCGCCGCCATGCAGCACGCCGCGCATCGGCGAGACGTCGGAATAGTCGCGCCCGATGGCGAGCGTGACGTAGTCCTCGCCGGGCTGGCGGCCGTTGGTGGGGTCGAAGTCGGCCCAGTCACCCACGCTCTCGGGGCCTTCGCCCTCGCCGGGCAAATACACCGACACCCACGCATGCGAGGCGTCGGCGCCCACCAGGCGCGGCTGGCCCGGCGGCGGCTGCGTGAGCAGGTAGCCGCTCACGTAGCGGGCCGGCAGGCCCATGGCGCGAAAGCACGCGATGAGGATGTGGGCGAAGTCTTGGCACACGCCCTTGCGCTGCGCCAATGCTTCAACGGCGGGGGTGTTGATCTCGGTGCTGTCGGCGTCGTAGGCGAAGTCGCGGTACATGCGCTCGGTGAGGTCCATCGCCACGTCGAAGGTGGGACGCTCGGGCACGAAGCTGGCGCGCGCGTAGGCCACGAAGTCGTCGTGGCGCGGCACGTACGGCGAGGGAAAGACGAACTCCGAGGCGGGGTCGAACGGCGCGTCCTTGCGAAAGCGGAAGCGCTCGCGCACGGTCTCCCAGGGCAGCTCGCGCGCCACGGCGGGTGAGAGCACGGGCGCCGAGGTTTTCACGACGCTCTCGGCCGTGACGATGAGGTGGTCGTGCGTGCTTTCGAGCGCGAAGAAGGCGCGCGTGTTGCCGTACAGGTCGGGCACCTCGTTGCGCTGCGCGGGCGCGGGGTCGATCGTGAGCTGGTGGCTCACGAGTTCCTGCGAGGCGGTGGCCAGCGGGCGCAGGTGCGCCAGGTGCTGCGCCGTCTCGACCGCCGGCGCGTACGCATAGCGCGTTTCGTGGGTGACGTGCAGCAGCATCGCGCGGCTCGCTGTTTACTTGGACTCGGCGCCGAAGTGCGAGGCGTAGATCTTCGCGTAGGTGCCGTCGGCCTTGATGTCGGCCAGGCCCTTGTCGATCTTCGCCAGCAGCTCGGCGTTGCCCTTCTTCACGGCGATGCCGTACTGCTCGGTCGAGAAACCGGCGTCGCTCACGGTCTTGAAGCCGCCGCCCGGGTTGTTGGCCAGGTAGTGGGCCACCACGCCGTTGTCGGCCACCACGGCCTGCACGCCGCCGGCCTCGAGTTCCTTGAGCGCCAGCGGCGTCGACTCGAAGCGCTTGATGTCGGTGCTCGACTTGCCCAGCAGCTTGCCCACCACCTCGTCGCCGGTGGTGCCGTTCTGCACGCCGACCTTGAGCTTCTTGATGTCGTCGAATTTCGCGACCGTCGAATCGCTCTTCACGGCGATGAGCTGGCGGGCCTCGAAGTAGGGCTGCGAGAAGTCCATCGTCTGGCGGCGCTCGGGCGTGATCGTGATGGCCGACACCAGCAGGTCGCGGTCGCCCAGCTCGAGCGTGTTGAAGATGCCTTCCCACGGCGTGTTGACGAACTTCACCTCGATGCCGGCCTTCAGTGCGATGGCCTTCACCACATCGATGTCGAAGCCCACGACCTCGCCTTTTTCGTTCTGCGATTCGAAGGGCGTGTAGGCCGCGTCGGTGCCCACGACCAGCACGCGCGGCGCGGCAGCGGGCGGCGGTGCCGAAGCGGCCGCGGGCGCGGCGGGTTCCTGCTTGCCGCAGCCGGCGAGCGCGAGGCCGACCAGGAGGCTGGCGGCGGTCAGTGTGAGACGGCGGTTGAGGGCGATGCCGGACATGGAAATGCCTCCTTCGAAATATCGTTGTGTGTCTCTGTGGAATCAGGCGCCCACTGAGCGCAGCGATTCCGACGTGAGCGTGAAGTAGCGCGTGCCGATGGCGTCCGACACGTGGTACGCGGCCGTCTCGCAGGTGGCGAGCAGTTCGACCAGCGCGGGGTAGTCGGCGCCGGGGCCGGCCGCGCACAGGTGTTCGAGCGTCCAGGTAGCCGGGTCGGGCAGCTCGTACGACAGGGCCGTGAGCTTGCCTGGTGCGCTGCCTGCGAGCCTTGCGATGCGACCGCGCAGCGTCTGCGTGACCCAGGCCAGCGAGCGCGGGTTCTCGGCGTCGAGCACCAGCAGGTCGACCAGCGTGGCGACGTCGCGGCGCTGCTGGTAGCGCGCATGGAAGGTGATGGTGCTGTCGAACAGCGCCACCATCGCCTCGAAGCCGCTCACCTCGTGCACGGCACCGTTGGCGAAGCCGGCCTCGAGCGCGCTCGAGAGAAAGCCCAGCCGTTCGATGTGGCGGCCGATCGACAGCAGCCGCCAGGCGTCATCGCGCGTCATGCGGTCGGTCTGCGCGCCGGTCATGGCGGCCAGCGCGGTGCTGGCGGATTCGAGCGCGCGCAGGGCGGCGCTGGCGGCAAAGCTGCCTTCGCCGGCCTGCTCGGCCGCGCGCCGCAGGAAGTCGCTTTCGGCGCGCACGATCTGGTTCCAGTTGTCCTGCGAGAGCCGCTCGCGCACGGCCGCCGCGGCCTGCCGGATGCTGCGCAGGCTGTAGCCGACGCTGCCGCCGTTGTCGACGTCGCCCAGCTCGGCGATGAGTGCGCGCTCGAACACGCGGCGCGACTGCGGCGCGCTCGGCGCCTCGGCCGGCACGAGCGCATTGCGCACCGCCATGCGGTGCAGCCATTCGAGCAGCGGGCGCGAGGACTGGTCTTCGCTGCCCAGCAGGTTGAGCGTGAGGCGCGCCAGGCGCACCGCGTTCTCGGCGCGCTCGGTGTAGCGGCCGAGCCAGAACATGTTCTCGGCCGCGCGGCTGGTGACCGGCGCGCGGTGCCGCGCGAGCGAGGCCGGCGTGGCGTGCGGCTGCAGCAGCGTGGTGCGGTCGACCTCGCCGTGCGTCTGCACCCAGACGTCGGCACTGCTGCCGCCGCGCTGCATCGAGGCGATCTGCGCATCGGGGCCTGCCAGGCGCGCCAGGCCGCCGGGCAGCACGCGCCACGACTGCGGGCCGTCGCTCACCGCGAACACGCGCAGCATCAGCGCGCGCGGTGCGATGTGGCCGGGGCCGAGGTCGCTGGCCCAGGTCGGCATCTGCGACAGCGGCAGGTAGCCCTGCACCGTGTGGACGTCGCCCTCGCGCACGATGCGGCCGGCCCATTCGTCGATTTCACGGCGGCCGAGCTGGCTGCCGAACACGGCGTCGAAGCTGGAGCGCCCCTGGAAGCCGGGGTAGGTCGGCTTGATGGCGCTCTCGCCCAGCTGCGGCAGCACGGCCTCGAGCGAGGCGCGTTCACCGCACCACCAGGTCGGCAGGGCCGGCAGCTTGAGTTTTTCACCGATGAGCCGCAGCGCCAGCCCCGGCAGGAAGCCCAGCAGCGCCGGCGATTCGAGAAACGCCGAGCCCGGCATGTTGGCCACCAGCAGGTTGCCCGCGCGGATCGCCTGCAGCAGGCCGGGCACGCCGAGCGTGGAGTCGGGGCGCAGCTCCAGCGGGTCGAGGAACTGGTCGTCGAGCCGCTTGATGAGGCCATGCACTGGGCGCAGGCCCTGCAGCGTCTTGAGGTACAGGCGCTGGTCGCGCACCGTGAGGTCGCTGCCCTCGACCAGCGTCAGGCCGAGGTAGCGCGCCAGGTAGGCGTGCTCGAAGTAGGTCTCGTTGTACGGGCCCGGCGTGAGCAGCGCGATGTGCGGCGGCGAGCCCGAGGGGCACATGCGCTGCAGGCCTTCCATCATCGCGCTGTAGGTGGCGGCCAGCCGCTGCACCTGCAGCGCCTCGAAGGCCTGCGGAAACTGCCGCGTGATCGCCAGGCGGTTCTCCAGCAGGTAGCCCAGGCCCGAAGGCGCCTGCGTGCGCTGCGAGACCACCCACCAGTTGCCGTCGGGGCCGCGCGCGAGGTCGAAGGCGGCGATGTGCAGCCAGGTGTCGCCCGCCGGCTTCACGCCGTGCAGCGCGCGCAGGTAGCCGGGGTGGCCGCGCACCAGCGCCGGCGGCAGCAGGCCCTCGGCCAGCAGCTGCTGCGGGCCGTAGGCGTCGGCCATCACGCGGTCGAGCACGCGCACGCGCTGCTGCACGCCGGCCTCGATCTGGGCCCAGCTCTCGGGCGAGACGATCAGCGGGAACAGGTCGAGCGACCACGGCCGCTGCGGGCCGTTGGCGTCGGCGTACACGTTGTAGGTGACGCCGTTGTCGCGGATCTGCCGCTCCAGGCTGACCGCGCGCCGCGGCAGGTCGTTGATGCCGCCGGGGCCGAGCTGTTCGAAGAAGGCGTTCCAGGCGGGGGTGAGCGGGGGCTGGTCGCTGGAAGGGGCGGGTTCCTGTGCTTGTGATTGCGAGGACGACTGTGACTGTGACTGGGACTGGGACTGCGATTGCGACTGGGTCGGTCGTTCCTCGGCGGCGTCGTACAGCAGCGGGGCCGCGGCGGGCGCCGGGGCCGCGCCCGACACCGGCCGTGAGGGCGCCGCGGGCGTTGCCTGTCCCCGCAATTCGTCGAAATGCCCAGGCAGGGCCGCCGGCGCGAGCGAAGACGCCAGCGCCGCCGGATGCTCCGGGGCCTGGGCGTCGAACAGGGATTCGTTCAGGGGTTCCACAGGGGGGAGATTGTCACATCACCGTCACCGGGGCCTCCGCGCACCGTCTCGCGAGGCGAAATGAAGGCGTCGAAGGTCCGTACATGAACAGCGGTAGCCATAATCAAAAAAACCAATTCATCTCTTCACATGAGCGCGGCATCCCCCAACTCACCGCTGCAACCACATATCGAGAGCCGCATCCTGTCATTGCGAGAGCAGCGCGTGATGCTGGATTCCGATCTGGCGGTGCTCTACGACGTGCAGACCAAGGTGCTGGTGCAGGCGGTCAAGCGCAATGCCGAGCGCTTCCCGTCCGATTTCATGTTCCAGCTTTCGCCTGAGGAGTGGGCGGCTTTGAGGTCACAAACTGTGACCTCAAACACCGGCCGCGGCGGCCGACGCACGGCACCCTACGTGTTCACCGAGCAGGGCGTGGCGATGCTGTCCTCGGTGCTCGGCAGCCCGCGCGCCATTGCGGTCAACATCGAGATCATGCGCACCTTCGTGCGGATACGGGCGCTGGTCACGACGCACCAGGACCTGGCCAGGCGCTTGAGCGAGCTGGAAGAAAAGACCGAGCTGATCGACATGCGGCAGGAATCGTTCAGCAGCAACACGCGCAACCAGTTGCGCCAGGTCTTCGATGCCATCAAGGCGCTGACGACGCCACCCGATCCGCCCAAGCGGCCCATCGGCTTTGTGACGCCCGATGAGAAGAAGGCTCCGAAGGCGCGCGGCAAGCAATAAGCGCCCCGCGCGAACAGAGCCCACCTCGTTCCTCAGCGCCGCAGGTCCAGCGTGAACGGAAACTCCCGGCTGCCCGGCAGCTCGATGGTGGCCGGCGGCGTGCGCAGCAGGCCCGGGGTGTGGCCGGTGCGTGTGAAGCGCGAGTGGCGACGGCTCTCGGCCTCGTAGGCGTTGACCGGGAAGGTGTCGTAGTTGCGACCGCCCGGGTGGGCGACGAAGTACTGGCAGCCGCCCAGCGAGCGCTTCATCCAGGTGTCGACGAGGTCGAAGGTCAGCGGTGCGTGGGCCGGGATGCTGGGGTGCAGCGCCGAAGGCGGGTTCCACGCCTTGTAGCGCACGCCAGCCACGAACTCGCCGGTGACGCCCGTGGGCTGCAGCGGCAGCACCTTGCCGTTGACGGTGACGACGTGGCGGCTTTCGTTCAGGCCGGTCACGCGCACCTCGATGCGCTCCAGCGACGAATCGACATAGCGCACCGTGCCGCCGGCCGAGCCTTCTTCGCCCATCACGTGCCACGGCTCCAGCGCGTTGCGCAGCGACAGCTCCACGCCCATCGACTGCATCTGGCCCACGAGCGGGAAGCGGAACTCGAAGTGCGGCGCGAACCAGTCGGTATCGAAGGCAAAGCCGGCTTGGCGCATCTCGCTGATGACGTCGTCGAAGTCCATCTTGACGAAGGTCGGCAGCAGGAAGCGGTCGTGCAGCTCGGTGCCCCAGCGGGTGACGGGCGCCTGGTAGGGCGCGTCCCAGAAGCGGGCGACCAGCGCGCGGATCAGCAGCTGCTGCGCGATGCTCATGCGCGCATGCGGCGGCATTTCGAAGGCGCGCAGTTCCAAGAGGCCGAGGCGGCCGGTGCTGGAATCGGGCGAGTAGAGCTTGTCGATGCAGAACTCGCTGCGGTGCGTGTTGCCCGACACGTCGATCAGGATGTTGCGCAGCGTGCGGTCGACCAGCCACGCGGGCATGTTCTGGCCGTAGATCTCGCGGTTCTTGGCGATCTCCTTCAGCGCAATTTCCAGTTCGTAGACCTGGTCGTTGCGCGCCTCGTCCACGCGCGGCGCCTGGCTCGTCGGGCCGATGAACATGCCCGAGAACAGGTAGCTCAGCGAGGGGTGGTTGTGCCAGTACAGCAGCAGGCTGGCCAGCAGTTCGGGACGGCGCAGGAAGGGGCTGTCGGCGGGCGTGGCGCCGCCCATCACGAAGTGGTTGCCGCCGCCGGTGCCGGTGTGCCGGCCGTCGGTCATGAACTTCTCGGCCGACAGGCGCGTCTCGAACGCGGCGTTGTAGAGGAACTCGGTGTGGTCGACGAGTTCCTTCCAGCTGTGGGCGGGGTGGATGTTGACCTCGATCACGCCCGGGTCGGGTGTCACGGCCAGCATCTTCAGGCGTGGATCGCGCGGCGGCGGATAGCCTTCCATCACGATGCGCACGCCCAGTTGTTGCGCGGTGGCTTCGACGGCGGCGACGAGGTCGAGGTAGTCCTCCAGGCGCGCCAGCGGCGGCATGAAGACGTAGAGCACGCCCGAGGCGCTGCCTTTCTTCTCGGCCGCGGGGCCGTTGGCGCGGCGCGGGTCGCGCACCTCGACGCACAGCGCGGTGCGCGTGACCCAGTGGGCCGATTCGCCGCGCAGCGGCTGGCGCGTGGCGGGCGTGGCGGCATCGGCAGAAGCAGCTGCATCGCCCTTCGCCGCATCGCCGGGGCTTTGCATGCGCAGCGACGCGGCCACCACGGGCGGCGCGCCGAAGGTGTAGGGCACCTCGCCCAGGTCGGCGCCGGCCACCGGGGTGGCGGTGGCATAGCGCGCGCGGTAGTCGGACGCGCTGGGCAACGCCGCGCGCGGCGCGGTCGGGTCGCGCTCGATGAGGTAGGGGTAGTCGCCCTTGCTGGCCCACGGCTGCGAGTCGAGCGGCAGGCGGTAGCCCATGGGCGAGTCGCCCGGGATCAGGAACAGGCGGTCGTCGCGCAGGAACCACGGCCCGGTCTTCCAGCCGGGGCCGGCGAGCGCGGGCGTGTCGCCGTTGGCGTTGCCGGGCTCGATGGGCAGCATGTAGCCGATCACCGCGTCGAGCTTCTGCGTGAACACGCGGCGCAGGCGCACGCGTTCGAGTTCGTCGTCGAGCTTGGAGTCGAAGGGGTCGACGTTCACCGGCAGGCGGCGTTCGCGCCACAGGTAGTAGTAGGTGTCCTCGTAGCCGGGCTGGATGTAGCGCTCGGTGAGGCCCAGCTTGTGCGCCAGCACGGTGGTGAAGCGGCGCGCGTCCTCACTCGTGTAGTGCGTGGGAAAGCGTTCGTCGGCGAACAGCTCGGGGTCGTGCCACAGCGTCTGGCCGTCGGCGCGCCAGAAGATCGACAGCGCCCAGCGCGGCAGTTGTTCGCCCGGGTACCACTTGCCCTGGCCGAAATGCAGGAAGCCGCCCTGGCCGTACTCGGCGCGCAGCTTGTGCACGAGCTCGGTGGCGTAGCCGCGCTTGGTGGGGCCGAGCGCGTCGGTGTTCCATTCGGGCGCGTCGCGGTCGCTGG
>Ga0055540_1002022_pt1 | contig 11276 bp, 10 predicted proteins | sample AraplaCvi_mMS_r2_2_FD_55040 | JGI IMG/M metagenome (GOLD analysis project Ga0055540, IMG submission 55040) | Arabidopsis root microbial communities from North Carolina, USA - plate scrape MF_Cvi_mMS_r2 | ecosystem: Host-associated > Plants > Roots > Endosphere | place: USA: North Carolina
ATCATGTCGGCACTGCCGATCCAGAATTCGTCGATGGCGCGGAAGTGAATGATCCGTGAATGTTCAAGGAACCGCCCGAGAATCGACCGCACCGTGACGTTCTCCGAGAATCCTTGGACGCCGGGCCGAAGCGCACAAATCCCGCGGACCACGACCTCCACCGGCACGCCGGCCTGCGATGCACGGTAGAGCGCGTCGATCACCTGCTCGTCGACGAGCGCGTTGGCCTTCACCCTGATCCGCGCGTCGGCCCCGTCCCGGTGTGCCGCGATCTCACGCTCGATGCGCTCGATGATGCCCCGCCGGACGCCATACGGAGCGACCAGCAGGTTGCGGTAGGACACCTTGCGGCTGTAGCCGGTAAGGGAATTGAAGAGATCGGTGAGGTCGGCGCCGATGTCGGGAGAAGCCGTCAACAACCCCACGTCTTCGTAGAGGCGAGAGGTCTTGGGGTTGTAGTTGCCCGTGCCGATGTGGCAGTAGCGCCTGATGGTGGAGCCCTCGCGCCGCACCACGAGGCATGTCTTGCAATGGGTCTTGAGGCCGATCAGGCCGTACACCACGTGGACACCGGCCTGCTCCAAGGCGCGGGCCCACTTGATGTTGGCCTGCTCGTCGAAGCGAGCCTTGATCTCAACGAGCGCCACGACCTGCTTGCCCGCCTCGGCGGCGTCGATGAGCGCGCTGACGATCGGCGAATCACCAGACGTCCGATACAGCGTCTGCTTGATGGCAAGCACATTCGGATCCGCGGCCGCCTGCTCGATGAAGCGCTGGACCGTCGTGGAGAACGAGTCATACGGGTGGTGGACCAGCACGTCGCCATCCCGCAGCGTCGCGAAAATGCTCTTGGGCGTTTCCCGTTCGCCGAACGCGGGAGGTGTCGCGGGCACGAACGGCGGGTCCTTGAGCTTGGGTCGGTCCACTCCGTAGATCTGCCACAGCGACGAAAGGTCGAGAAGACCGGGCACCTCGATCACGTCACCCGGGTGCACGTCGAGCTCACGCAGCAGAAGTTCGAGCATGTTCTCGGTCATGTCGTCGGCGACTTCCAGCCGCACGGGCGAACCGAAGCGGCGGCGCGCGAGTTCGCGTTCCAGCGCCTGAAGCAGATCCTCGTCGCGGTCCTCTTCGACCTCGAAGTCGGCGTTGCGCGTGATGCGGAAGGCGTGGTGCTCCACGACCTCCAGCCCTGGGAACAGCACCGAGAGGAAGGCCGAGATGAGCTCCTCCATCGGAAGGAACCGGATGGCCGCGCCTCCCTCGCGAGGACCGAGTTCGACGAACCGGTCCACGTTGTCGGGAACCTTGACTCGCGCGAAGTGCTGCGTGCCGTCTTCGGGCTGCTTGACGGTGACCGCCAGGTTCAGGCTCAACCCACTGACGAAGGGGAACGGGTGCGCGGGGTCGACGGCCAACGGCGTCAGGACCGGGAACACCTGTTCGTGGAAGTAGATCGACAGCCGCGCGCGTTCGTCGTCGTCGAGCTGAGCCCACGTCACCACGATGATGCCCTCGTCGGCGAGCGCGGGTCGCACCGCCTCCATGAACACCTTGGCGTGCCTGCTGGCCAACTGCTGTGTGCGCTCGCCGATGCGGCGTAGCTGCTCGCGGGGCGACAACCCGTCGGCCGAGCGAACCGACAGCCCCATCTCGTCGCGCCGCTTGAGGCCGGCGACCCGCACCATGTAGAACTCGTCGAGATTCGACGAGAAGATNGCCAGGAACTTGGCTCGCTCCAACAGCGCAAGAGAGGGATCGGCCGCCAGGGCGAGCACGCGAGAGTTGAAGTCNAGCCAGCTCAATTCGCGGTTGAGGTAGCGGTCGTCGGGCAGGGCCTCCGACCCCGAGGGGTCGACCGAGCCCGTGGTGGTGGCCGGCGGGGCGTCGGGCGTGTTGCCGTCCGATGTCCAGTCCGCGTTGGAAGGTCGTGTCTCGGCTTCGGTCACAGAGGAGATCATCCCCTATGTCCGGTCGGGCGTGCTAGGTGCCGCCGACTGTGTTCTTCGTGAGCGCCCCTACCCCGAGGCCGAGGGCCGTCGCGAGATCGTCGGGTGTGTCGATGTCGCACCGCAGTCCCGGCCACCGGCCCGTCAACTCGACTGCGCCCGAATCCTTGTGCCGCCGTGCGGAATCCGAGCCAAGCACGGGTTCGAGCGGGACGCCGAAGGCAAAGAGTGCCGAGGTGCCCGTGCCGTGCCGGTCGCTGACGAAGCTGCGCTGGTGGTGGCGAGCCATGGCGATGGCCTCGGCGAGCTCGCGTGGTTGCAGCGCAGGAAGATCGCCTTGCAGCACGCCCACGTTCGGGGTCTCGGCGCGGATCGCCGCCTCGGTGACCGAGATCGCGTTGTTCAGCGGGTCGGGGTGGCCAGCAGGGGTCGGGTCGACGAGGACTCTGGCGCCGAGCTCGCGGACGGCCTCGGCTGCCACGGGGTCGGGGGTCACCACGGTGATGGTGCGAACGGCCATCACCGAGGATGCGGCGGTGATGGTGTCGAGCAGCATGGCAAGGACGACGCCCTCGCGGTCGCCGGGGGAGAACGCCGAGGCGAGGCGCGTCTTCGCGTCGCTCAGTCGCTTCACGGCGATGATCAGCCCGACGTTGGCCGTTCGCGCGCTGCTGGGACCGCTCATGCCCGTCATCCTGCCAGCAGCGCAAGTCAGGCTAGATTTGTTCCCGTGGTCAAAGCAGCGGTGATGGGTGCTGGCGCATGGGGTACCGCGCTGGCCAAGGTGCTCGCCGATGCGGGCAACGACGTCACGCTGTGGACGCGGCGGACCGAGTTGGCCGACGAGATCAACGACACCCACCGCAACACCGGCTACATCGGTGAGGTCGAACTGCCCGCGTCGATCCGCGCGACCGGTGACGCCGCCGATGCGCTCGACGGTGCCTGCACCGTGCTCTTGGCCGTGCCGTCGCAGACGTTGCGGGTCAACCTCGAGCCGTGGCGCGAGCACATCGGTGCCGACACCACGCTGGTGAGCGTCGCCAAGGGCATCGAGTTGAACACCCTGCTGCGGATGAGCCAGGTGATCGTCCAGGTGACCGGGGTCGACCCGTCCAGGGTCGCCGTNGTGACCGGCCCCAACCTCGCCAGCGAAGTCCTCGACGAGCAGCCCGCGGCCACGGTCGTCGCCTGCACCGACTCGGGCCGCGCGGTGGCACTGCAACGCGCCTTGTCCACCGGCTACTTCCGGCCGTACACCAACTCCGACGTCGTCGGCGCCGAGATCGGTGGCGCGTGCAAGAACGTCATCGCGTTGGCCAGCGGCATGGCCGCGGGCGTCGGACTGGGGGAGAACACCGCGGCGGCGATCATCACCCGCGGGCTCGCCGAGATCATGCGATTGGGACTTGCGCTGGGCGCCAAGGGCGCGACGCTCGCCGGCCTCGCCGGTGTCGGCGATCTGGTGGCCACCTGCACCTCGCCCCAGTCCCGCAATCGGGCGTTCGGCGCACGCCTCGGCAGGGGCGGAACGATGGAGTCCGCGCTGCACGACGCGGGCGGGCACGTCGCGGAGGGCGTCACCTCGTGTCAGTCGGTGCTCGCGCTGGCCGCCAGTTACGACGTCGAGATGCCGCTGACCGATGCGGTGCACAGGGTGTGCCACAAGGGGCTGTCGGTCGACGAGGCGGTGGCCCTGCTGCTCGGTCGCAGCACCAAACCGGAGTGACTTCATGAACGGTCAATACGGAGATTCCACTCGCAGCCTCAAAGCCGCTGCCTCGCAGCATGTTCCGGGTCAACCCGTGGCCTCTCCGCCAATTCCCGTCTCGGCCTACCACCTGTCGGCCGACGAATCCCAGCCGATGGACACCTACGGGCGCAGCTCCAATCCGACGTGGCGGCAGCTGGAGTCGGCGCTCGCGGAGCTCGAGGGTGCGACCTCCGCGCTGTCGTTCGGGTCGGGGATGGCGGCCATCACCTCGGTGCTGCGCGTCGTCGTCAAGCCGGGCATGACCCTGGTGGTTCCCTCCGACGGCTACTACCAGGTGCGCCTCTACGCAACGGAGTACCTGGCCCCGCTCGGCGTGACCGTCCTGGAGGTGAGCGCCGCCGACATGTGCGCGGCGGCCGAGTCCGCCGACGTGGTCGTCGCGGAGACGCCGGTCAACCCGACCCTCGACGTCGTCGACCTGCACGCGCTGGGCATCATCTGCCGCAGCCGCGGCGCCACCCTGGTCGTCGACAACACCGCACCGACTCCGCTTGGGCAGCAACCACTCTCGCTCGGGGCCGATCTGGTGGTTGCCAGCGCGACCAAGGCGCTCTCCGGGCACAGCGACCTGCTTGCCGGGTACGTCGCGAGCTGCCACGCCGACGTGATGGCGGCCGTCGAACGCGAACGGCTGTTGGCTGGCGCGATTCTCGGCCCGTTCGAGGCGTGGTTGGCGCTGCGCAGTCTCGGCAGTGCCGGGTTGCGCTTCGAACGTCAGTGCCACAACGCCCTAGCGATGGCTCTGATGCTGCGTGACCATCCCGCGGTGCGGTCGGTGCGATACCCCGGGCTGCCAGAAGATCCGGCCCACGCGGTGGCGTGCACGCAGATGCGGCGCTTCGGTGGCCTCGTCTCGTTCGAACTGGCCGACGCGGCTGCCGTGCACCGTCTGGTCGAGCGCAGCGCCCTGGTAGTCGCCGCCACCAGTTTCGGCGGGCTCCACACGTCGGTGGACAGGCGGGCACGCTGGGGCGATCCCGTTGCCGACGGGTTCGTGCGGATGTCGCTCGGCATCGAGGACACCGACGATCTGATCGCCGACATCACCGCTGCACTGGCCTAGCGGTAGCCTCTCTAGGTTGTGACTTCCAGCTCGAGCCCCCGCGTCCGCGTCGCCGTCGTCTACGGCGGGCGAAGCTCCGAGCACGCCATCTCGTGCGTTTCGGCTGGCAGCATCCTGCGCAACCTCGACCCGGACCGCTTCGACGTGGTCGCCGTCGGCATCACGCCCGAGGGATCTTGGGTGCTCACCGACGGTGGGCACGAGTCGCTCGCCATAACCGACGGTCAGCTCCCCGAGGTCACCGCGGCGACGGGCACGGCCCTCGCGCTGGCCGCCGACCCGGGCCGGCGCGGCCAACTGGTGTCCCTCGGTGAGGGGCCGGGCGACGTCCTCGCCTCGGTCGACGTCGTCTTTCCGGTGCTGCACGGCCCGTACGGCGAAGACGGCACCATCCAGGGACTGCTCGAACTCGCCGGGGTGCCCTACGTCGGCGCAGGCGTACTGGCCAGCGCAGCGGGCATGGACAAGGAGTTCACCAAGAAGCTCTTGGCCGCCGAAGGACTGCCCATCGGCGACCAGGTGGTGTTGCGCGCCCACGACGACACGCTCGACCTGGACGCCCGCGAGCGGCTCGGCCTGCCCGTGTTCGTCAAACCCGCTCGCGGCGGTTCCTCGATCGGCGTCAGCCGGGTCACCCGGTGGGACGATCTCGACGCGGCCATTGCCAACGCACGCCGCCACGATCCCAAGGTGATCGTCGAGGCAGCGGTGCCCGGTCGCGAATTGGAGTGCGGCGTCCTGGAATTCCCCGACGGTCACGTCGAGGCCAGCACCGTCGGCGAGATCCGGGTGGCCGGTGTCCGCGGCCGTGAGGACGCGTTCTACGACTTCGCCACCAAATACCTCGAGGACGCAGCCGAACTCGACGTGCCTGCCAAGATCGACGACGAGATCGCCGACGAGATACGGCAATTGGCGATCAGAGCCTTCCGGGCCATCGACTGCCAGGGGCTGGCGCGCGTCGACTTCTTCCTGACCGACGACGGTCCGGTGATCAACGAGATCAACACCATGCCTGGATTCACCACGATCTCGATGTATCCGAGGATGTGGGCGGCCAGCGGCGTGGACTACCCGACGCTGCTCGCCGCCATGGTCGACACCGCGGTGGCGCGGGGCACCGGACTGCGCTAGCGAACCGGTCCCGGATCGGGCGTGACCGCGGGCATCGCCTTGGCCACCGCCCGTGAGAGCAGTTGGATCGGCGTCGGCCCCGAGCCCTCTGGCAGCGTCAACGCGACGTAGACCGGCCGGTCCACGGCAACCCACGTGGTGCGGTCGACCCCCGGGATGCGGAACCAGAGCACGTCGTCGACCGCCTGCAGCGGCGCGCTCGCCGAGAAGTCGTCGGGCCGGCCGATCCCGCACCGGAGGACGACGAGATCGCTTCCCGGTTCGGCCTGCCATGCCGCTGCACTGGCGGGCGCGGGTGCCATCGCCTCGGCGCGGTGATAGTCGTCGAGGTCGTCGGGCAGGACCGCCATGAGGGCCTTGCAGGCGTCGCTGTCGGCCTGGGGTGCCGGCGCCGCGGCGATGGCGACGGGACCCGGTACGGGGGCCGCCTCCCTGGTGGCCGCGACCGCGAGGACGGCCACGACCGCCGCGACTGCGACGGCGACCGCAGCGATGAGGACTCGACGTGGCGGACCGTCGGAGGCAGCCTCGGTTGTGGGCAGCTGATCGGGCTGTGAATCGGGCTCGGTCACCACTGCACTCTAGGAGTGCACCCCGTCGGCGATCGGACAGGTCAGTGTGCGGGTGATTCCGGTCACCCCTTGCACGCTGGGAACCACGACCGACTGCAACTCCGCCGCCGTCTCCGCAGCCACGCGAACGACGACGTCGTAGGGGCCCGTCACGTACTCCGACGACGACACGCCGGCCAACGCCGCGACTTGCTTGGCCACGACCTCGGCGCGCCCAACCTCGGTCTGAATCAGCATGAATGCCTCGACCACTCGCGCCGTCCTCCGTTCGGGCTGCATAGACTCCACGCCGCAGGGACCAAACGTACCGCAGGTCGCGCCGGTGTTCAGGACAGGCAACCAAGGGGTGACATGGCTGACGACGAGCGCGCCGAGACGCTGGCCGACCTCGGCGAGTTCACGGTGATCGACCGCCTCGTCGACGGGCGCGTGCACCCTCCGAACGTGCTCGTCGGTCCCGGTGACGACGCCGCGGTGGTGACGGCGCCCGACGGCCGGGTCGTGGTGTCGACGGACATGTTGGTCGAAGGCAGGCACTTTCGGCTGGATTGGTCGACGCCGCACGACGTCGGACGCAAGGCGATCGCCCAGAACGCCGCGGACGTCGAGGCGATGGGAGCCACCGCGACGTCGTTCGTGGTCGGCTTCGGCGCTCCCGGCGCCACCCTCGGCGCCGAGGCCCAAGCGCTCTCCGACGGCCTGTGGGCGGAGGCAGGCGCGTTCGGGGCGAGCATCGTCGGAGGAGATCTGGTCGCCGCGCCGCAGTGGGTGATATCGGTGACCGTGCTCGGTGATCTGGATGGCCGGCCTGCGGTGCTGCTCAGCGGCGCCCGACCGGGTGACACCGTGGCGGTCGTCGGCGACCTCGGGCGGTCGGCGGCCGGATATGCGCTCCTGCGCAACGCAATCACCGACTTCGCCGAGCTGCGACGCAGGCACTTGGTTCCGGCGGTGCCGTACGGGCAGGGGCGGGTTGCCGCCGACGCAGGCGCGACCGCGATGACGGACGTCTCGGACGGGCTGGTGGCCGATCTGCGGCACGTCGCCGACGCGTCCGCGGTCGGGATCGACTTGTCCCGCGACGCGCTCGGTGCCGATCGCGACGCCGTCGCGTCGGCCGCCGCGGCGACGGGGGAGGACCCGTGGAGTCTGGTGCTCGGCGGTGGTGAGGACCACGCGCTCGTCGCGACGTTCCCCGCTGCCGTGCCCGAAGGCTGGCGAGGGATCGGCGTCGTGGTCGCGGGGCCGCCGCGGGTGCTGGTCGACGGGGCCGAGTGGACGGGTCAAGGGGGCTGGCGGTCGTTCTGATTGCGCGAGCACGCTAGGTTGACCTCTCGTGACTGCGCGCCCCCTCTCAGAACTCGTCGACCCCGGTTGGGCCACTGCCCTCGAGCCGGTCGAAGACCAGGTCGCCCAGATGGGCGAGTTCCTCAGATCCGAGATCGCGGCGGGCCAACGCTATCTGCCTGCCGGGGAAAACGTGCTGCGCGCCTTCACCTTTCCCCTGGACCGGGTGCGCGTCCTCATCGTGGGGCAGGACCCGTACCCGACTCCTGGGCACGCGGTGGGCTTGAGTTTCTCGGTGGCGCCCGACGTGCGTCCGCTGCCGCGCAGCCTCGACAACATCTTCAAGGAGTACGCCACCGACCTGGGCCATCCCGTACCGAGTTGTGGAGACCTGTCGCCGTGGGCGGAACAGGGCGTGATGATGCTCAACAGGGTTCTGACGGTGCGGTCGGGTACTCCGGCGTCACATCGCGGCAAGGGCTGGGAAGCGGTCACCGAGTGCGCGATTCGCGCGTTGGTGGCCAGATCCACGCCCATGGTCGCGGTGCTCTGGGGTCGGGACGCGCAGACGTTGAAGCCGATGCTGACGGGTGCGCATTGCGCGACCATCGAATCGGTTCATCCGTCGCCGCTGTCGGCGTCGCGTGGATTCTTCGGCTCGCGGCCGTTCAGCCGCGCGAACGAACTGCTTGCCGAGCTCGGCGGAGAGCCGATCGACTGGCGCCTGCCCTAGGCCGACGCAGCACACNATCGAGTGTGCTGCGAGATCGCGATCCGACGGGTCGGGGCGATCTCACCGCACACTCGACGGTGAANGTGGAGCGGCAATCAGCCGCGCGCGACCTTGCCTGCCTTGATGCANGAGGTGCAAGCGTTGATGCGCTTCTTGTTTCCGCCGGGGCGGGAGACGGCGTGCACCGTCTGGATGTTCGGGTCCCACCGGCGGTTCGTCCGACGATGGGAGTGCGACACCGACTTACCGAAGCCGGGGCCCTTTCCGCAGACATCGCAAACCGCAGCCATGTGAAACTCCTTGATCGGAACTGGGGGCCAACAACCGCAACCGCGGGTGACCCAACAACCTGACCAGGATACCGGCCGCCCCTGGTATCGCCAAAACGGTGTCCACCGACGCGAATCCTCGTGCATGACCGCGGCGGCGTCGGGGGCTCGTCGGACACACTGGCTAGGCTGACGCGCACGTGGCCGCGTTGGGTCGAGGGAGAGGCGGTTGGTGCATGTCCGCACGTCGGCTCGACGCCACCGCGTTGAACGAGTGGGCACATACCGCCGTCAACCACCTCATCGCCAGGACCGACGAGATCAACCGTCTCAACGTCTTCCCCGTCGCCGACGCGGATACCGGAACCAACATGCTGTTCACCATGCGGGCGGCCGGAGCCAGGGCGGAGTCGCTGCGCACCACCGACGTTGCCGAGGTCGCCGCGGCCTTGGCCGAGGGCGCGCTTCAGGGAGCCAGGGGCAACTCCGGGGTGATCCTCTCCCAGATCCTGCGTGGCCTCGCCGACGTCGCGGGCGGGGCTGCCGAGGAGCGGGACGGGGTGCTGGCCGACCTCGACGGCCCGCTGCTCGCGTCGGCGCTGCGACACGCGGTCGTGCTCGCCGACGCCTCCGTCGGCCAGGCCGTGCCCGGCACCATCGTCTCGGTGCTCGCCTCCGCCGCGAGCGCTGCGGAGGGCGCCGCCGACTCCGGATCCGGGGGCGCGGCTGACGTCGCCGACGTGGTCGCGACCGCGGCCGACGCCGCGGTGGTCGCCCTGGAGAAGACCACCGAACAACTCGACGTGTTGGCCGACGCTGGCGTCGTCGACGCCGGCGGGCGTGGACTGCTCGTCCTGCTCGACGCCATGACCGCCACCCTCACCGGCCACACTCCGCACCGCCCCACCTATGAACGGTCCGGCCCCGACGTCGCGCCGACCGACGTCACGGCCGTGGCACCACCTCAGTTCGAGGTGATGTACCTCGTCGACGGCTGCGACCAAGCCGGCCTAGATGGTCTCCGCGTGCGCCTCGAACGGCTCGGAGATTCGGTGACCATCGCCGCGTCCGGAACCGACGGCCGTTACTCCGTGCACGTGCACACCGACGACGCCGGGGGTGCCGTCGAAGTGGGCCTGGGTGCAGGCACCCCGAGCCGCATCCAGATCACCGCGCTCACCGGGGCTGGGTCTCACCCGTCCGGTGGGTGGACGCGCGACCGGGCGGTCCTCGCCGTCGTCGACGGCGACGGCGCGTCGGCCCTGTTCGAGGGCGAGGGCGCCCACGTCCTTCGCCAGGACGGCGACGCCGCGATCAGCGCCAAACAGCTCCTGCGCGCGCTGGTCGACGCGGGAGCCGCACAGATCCTGGTGCTGCCCAACGGCTACGTCGCCGCCGAGGAACTGGTGGCCGGGTGCACCGCGGCAATCGGGTGGGGCATCGACGTCGTGCCGGTGCCTGCGGGCTCGATGGTCCAGGGACTGGCGGCGCTGGCCGTCCACGACGCCACCCGGCAAGCCGTCGACGACGGTTACACGATGGCCCGCGCCGCGGCCGGCGCCAGGAGCGGATCGGTGCGGGTGGCAACCGAGAAGGCCTTGACGTGGGCAGGCGCATGCCACCCCGGCGACGGCCTGGCGATCTCCGGTGACGAGGTGCTGATCGTCGCGCGTGACGTGACCGCCGCCGGCGCGGGTCTGATCGACCTGTTGCTCGGCGCGGGAGGTGAACTCGTCACGGTCCTCACCGGCGACGGGGTCGACCCCGCGGTGGGCGCCGCGCTGCGTGATCACGTGCACCAGCACCATCTCGGTGCCGAGTTGGTCACCTATCACACGGGGCACCGGGGCGACGCCCTGTTGATTGGAGTGGAGTAGTCAGGTGGTCGAACTCACCGACAAATTGGACCGCGTCATCGGCGCCAAGTCTGCAGGACCGCTAGAGGAACACCTCGGCATTCGCACCGTCGACGACTTGTTGCGGCACTACCCGCGCACCTACAGCCACGGCATGTCGGTGCTCGACGAGGGCTGGGAGCCCCCCGCGGAGGGCGAGCACGTCACCTTCGTCGACGAGATCGCCAAGGCCGACGTCCGCTGGACCAACCGCCAACCCAAGCGCGAGTTTCTGGTCATCACCCTGGCCAACCGCAAACCCAGGGTCACCGCCACCTTCTTCAACGCCAAGTTCAGCAAGAAGATCCTCGTCCCGGGCACCCGGCTGATGCTGTCCGGCGAAGTCGGGTTCTTCAACGGCGCGATGCAGCTGACGCATCCGGCGTTCCTGGTGCTCGAAGGAACCGGCCAGGGCAAGGGAAGTCGGTCGCTCGCCAAGATCGCCGAGACGTCGCGCGCGACCGACGGGGAAGTGCTGCTGTCGGCCTTCGAGCGGGACTTCTTTCCGATCTATCCGGCCTCAGCCAAGGTGCAGAGCTGGGACCTGTACGCGTGCGTCCGTCAGGTCCTCGACGTGCTGGATCCCGTCGACGATCCGCT
>Ga0055540_1002026_pt1 | contig 11245 bp, 9 predicted proteins | sample AraplaCvi_mMS_r2_2_FD_55040 | JGI IMG/M metagenome (GOLD analysis project Ga0055540, IMG submission 55040) | Arabidopsis root microbial communities from North Carolina, USA - plate scrape MF_Cvi_mMS_r2 | ecosystem: Host-associated > Plants > Roots > Endosphere | place: USA: North Carolina
TCCAGGAAGTTAACTCCGCCAAGGATCTCAAGGCGGCGTTGGGGATTATTGTGTTGCGCGTCAAAGAGGCCATGGGCAGCCAGGTCTGCTCGGTCTATCTGCTGGATCCGGAGACCAACCGTTTTGTCCTGATGGCCACCGAGGGCTTGAACAAGCGCTCGATCGGCAAGGTCAGCATGGCACCCAACGAAGGTCTGGTCGGCTTGGTCGGTACGCGCGAAGAACCGCTGAACCTCGAAAACGCCGCCGATCACCCGCGTTATCGCTACTTCGCCGAAACCGGCGAGGAGCGTTATGCCTCCTTCCTCGGCGCGCCGATCATTCACCACCGCCGGGTCGTCGGCGTTCTGGTCATCCAGCAAAAGGAGCGTCGTCAGTTCGACGAGGGCGAAGAAGCCTTCCTGGTGACCATGAGCGCCCAGCTGGCGGGGGTTATCGCCCATGCCGAAGCCACCGGTTCGATCCGTGGCCTGGGTCGCCAGGGCAAGGGCATCCAGGAAGCCAAATTCATCGGCGTGCCCGGTTCGCCAGGCGCGGCGGTCGGTACCGCGGTGGTCATGCTGCCGCCGGCCGACCTGGACGTGGTGCCTGACAAGAGCATTACCGACATCGACGCCGAGCTGGCGTTGTTCAAGACCGCCATCGAAGGCGTGCGCGCCGACATGCGCACCCTCTCGGAAAAACTCGCCACCCAGCTGCGTCCCGAAGAGCGGGCGCTGTTCGACGTCTACCTGATGATGCTCGACGATGCCTCCCTGGGCAGCGAAGTGACCACCGTGATCAAGACTGGCCAGTGGGCCCAGGGCGCGTTGCGCCAGGTGGTCACCGATCACGTCAACCGTTTCGAACTGATGGACGATGCCTACCTGCGCGAGCGGGCGTCGGACGTCAAGGACCTGGGCCGCCGCCTGCTGGCCTACCTGCAGGAAGAGCGCCAGCAAACCCTGGTCTACCCCGACAACACTATCCTGGTCAGCGAAGAACTGACGCCGGCCATGCTCGGCGAGGTGCCGGAAGGCAAGCTGGTCGGCCTGGTCTCGGTATTGGGTTCGGGCAACTCCCACGTGGCGATCCTGGCCCGGGCCATGGGTATCCCGACAGTGATGGGCCTGGTCGACCTGCCGTACTCGAAAGTCGACGGCATCCAGATGATCGTCGATGGCTACCACGGCGAGGTCTACACCAACCCCAGCGATGTGCTGCGCAAGCAGTTCGCCGATGTGGTCGAGGAAGAACGGCAGCTGGCCCAGGGCCTGGATGCGCTGCGCGACCAGCCGTGCGTGACGCTGGATGGCCACCGCATGCCGCTGTGGGTCAACACCGGCCTGCTGGCGGACGTGGCGCGGGCGCAGAAGCGCGGCGCCGAGGGTGTGGGTCTGTACCGCACCGAAGTGCCGTTCATGATCAACCAACGCTTCCCGAGCGAAAAGGAGCAGCTGGCGATCTATCGCGAGCAACTTGCGGCCTTCCACCCGCAACCGGTGACGATGCGCAGCCTGGACATCGGCGGCGACAAGTCACTGTCGTATTTCCCGATCAAGGAAGACAACCCCTTCCTCGGCTGGCGCGGCATTCGCGTCACCCTCGACCATCCCGAGATTTTCCTCGTCCAGACCCGCGCCATGCTCAAGGCCAGCGAAGGCCTGAACAACCTGCGCATTCTCCTGCCGATGATTTCCGGCACCCATGAGCTGGAAGAAGCGTTGCACCTGATCCACCGCGCCTGGGGCGAAGTGCGCGACGAAGGCACCGACGTGCCGATGCCGCCGATCGGGGTGATGATCGAGATCCCTGCCGCGGTGTACCAGACCAAGGAACTGGCGCGCCAGGTGGACTTCCTGTCGGTCGGCTCCAACGACCTGACCCAGTACCTGCTGGCCGTGGACCGCAACAACCCACGGGTGGCGGATCTCTACGACTACCTGCATCCGGCGGTGCTGCAAGCCTTGCAGACCGTGGTGCGCGACGCCCATGCCGAAGGCAAGCCGGTGAGCATCTGCGGCGAGATGGCCGGCGATCCGGCGGCAGCGGTGTTGCTGATGGCAATGGGCTTCGACAGCCTGTCGATGAACGCCACCAACCTGCCGAAAGTGAAGTGGATGCTGCGTCAGATCAATCTCAGCAAGGCCAAGGAACTGCTGGCCGAGTTGATGACCATCGACAACCCGCAAGTTATCCACAGCTCGCTGCAACTGGCCCTGAAGAACCTGGGCCTGGCGCGGATGATCAATCCGGCGTCGGCCAAGACCCTTTAATTCCTGTTGCTCCCATTGCAAGCAAGCCCGCCCCTACAACTGTAGAGGCGGGTTTGCTCGCGATAGCGTCCGCTAGACCTTCAGTTCCACTTCCCCCAAGTGCCCGCCATAGGGCCCGAAGCTGCGCTCGACTATGTGCCTGGAACCATCGGCCCGGACGATCAGCGCCGTGCTGGCCCGCGTGCCATAACTGGGGCTGGCGATAAACACGCTCGACAGCAGGCTCTCGGTGGCCAGGCCGACCCCGGTGTCGGGAAGGTCGGCAAACGGCGCGGTCTGCGCATCGCTGAGCAGGGCGAGCAGAGCCTGGGGTTGCGGGTCGTGCAGTACTTCCTGCAGCGCCGCCTTGGCCTTGAGCAGCTTGGGCCAGGGCGTGTCGAGGCCGGCATTCGACAGGCCGTACACGCCGCTGCCCAGTTGCTGCGGCTCACGGGTCTGGGCGTTGTAGTGCCAGAGCTGGTCAGGAGTGCCCAGCAGCAGGTTGAAGCCGGCATATTCCAGGGATCGGCCGACAACGTCGCTGAAATAGTCGTCTATCGACATCTTGTTGCTGAGAAAACGCGCCACCAGTTCGCCTCGGGAGCGGCGGGCGGGGGGCTGGTGGGGATTGCGGATATTGGTCAGGGCGGCGAAGCGTCCGTCGGCGCCGAGGCCGAGCCAGGTACCGCCTGCCTCCAGGTCGCGCCCGGCGTAGATGTCGGGCGCTTCGGGCCATTGCGCCAGCGGCAGGCTGGGGCGGGCATAGAACTCGTCACGGTTGGCCGCGACGATCAGGGGCAGGGCGTGGTCCGGCCGCCAGGCGAATACGATCAAGCACATCAGGTCGTCCCTTTTGTGTTTTTTGCCCACTCTACGCACAGATCGACTGGGTATCCATCGCCATCCAGTGGAGCCAAGGGCCATGCATCCGTTACCATGCCGCTCTCTTTTCGGGATGCCTCCATGGAATTTCTGCTCTATCTGCTGCTGGGGGCCTGCGCAGGCGTATTGGCCGGTCTGTTTGGCGTGGGTGGCGGCATCATCATCGTGCCCGTGCTGGTGTTCAGCTTCACCCTGCAAGGTTTCGATCCGTCGATCCTGACCCACCTGGCGGTCGGCACGTCGCTGGCGACCATCATCTTCACCTCGGTCAACGCGGTTCGCGAACACCAGCGCAGGGGCGCGGTGCGCTGGCCGATCTTTGCCTGGATGACCCTGGGCATCCTGCTCGGCGCCGGGGTCGGGGCGCTGACGGCCGAAGCGATCTCCGGGCCGAACCTGCAGAAAATCATCGGTGTCTTCGCCCTGGTGATCGCCCTGCAGATGACCCTGGACCTGCGACCCAAGGCCAGCCGCGACGTTCCCGGCAAGCTCGGGCTGACCCTGGCCGGCAGTGTGATCGGCTGGGCTTCGGCGATTTTCGGCATCGGCGGTGGCTCGCTGACCGTGCCGTTTTTGACCTGGCGCAGCGTGCCGATGCAGCAGGCGGTGGCCACATCCTCGGCCTGCGGTTTGCCGATTGCCGTGGCCAGTGCAATAAGTTTCATGATTCTGGGCTGGCATGATCCGTCGCTGCCAGCTCATAGTCTGGGTTTTGTGTATTTGCCGGCGCTGCTGGGCATCGCCCTGACCAGCATGGTCTTTGCCCGGTTCGGCGCGCGACTGGCCCATCGGCTGTCGCCGCGGCTGTTGAAGCGGCTGTTCGCCGGCCTGCTGTTCGTGGTCGGCCTGACGTTCCTGCTCTGACAGGTTTCGCAATCCTGGCTTAATCCGCGCGTGACATGGTCGCGGCGCACATCGAGTTTCACTCTAACGAGGAGTCGCAATGCTGCCTTACCCGCAGATCGACCCGGTGGCCCTGGCCATCGGCCCGCTGAAAATTCACTGGTACGGCCTGATGTACCTGATCGGCATCGGTGGCGCCTGGCTGCTGGCGTCGCGCCGGTTGAACCGCTTCGACCCGACCTGGACCAAGGAAAAGCTCTCCGACATGGTGTTCTGGATGTCGATGGGGGTCATTGTCGGCGGGCGCCTGGGGTATGTGCTGTTCTACGACCTGAGCGCCTACCTGGCCAACCCGACGCTGATCTTCGAGGTCTGGAAAGGCGGCATGTCGTTCCACGGCGGTTTCATCGGGGTGATGCTGGCGGCCTTGTGGTTCGGCAAGAAGAACGGCAAGTCGTTCTTCCAGCTGATGGACTTCGTCGCGCCGATGGTGCCGATCGGCCTGGGCGCCGGGCGCATCGGCAACTTCATCAATGCCGAGCTGTGGGGCAAGCCGACCGATCTGCCGTGGGCCATGATCTTCCCGCCGTTCAGCGATCCGGCCCAACTGCCACGCCATCCTTCGCAGCTGTATCAGTTCGCCCTGGAAGGTGTGGCGCTGTTCCTCATCCTCTGGCTGTTCTCGCGCAAACCTCGCCCAACCATGGCGGTTTCCGGGATGTTCGCCCTGTTTTACGGTATTTTCCGTTTTATCGTCGAGTTCGTCCGGGTCCCGGATGCGCAGCTGGGTTACCTGGCGTGGAACTGGCTGACCATGGGCCAGGTACTGTGCCTGCCGATGATCGTTGGCGGCCTGTTCCTGATCTGGCTGGCCTACCACCGCGCTCCAGCGGCACCGGCGGCGAAAGACGCCGCGCTCTAATTCGGATCGCAGGGCGCGAGCCCTGCCTTCAAGGACACAGGTAATACATGAAGCAATATCTCGATCTGGTCGCCCACGTCATCAAGAACGGCACCAAGCAGGCCAACCGCACGGGCGTGAACACCATCAGCTTTCCCGGCGCGATGCTGCGTTATGACCTGAAAGACGGTTTCCCGGCGATCACCACCCGCAAGATGGCCTTCAAGTCGGCCATCGGCGAGATGTGCGGTTTCCTCCGTGGGGTGAACAACGCCGCCGAATTCCGTGCCCTGGGCTGCAAGGTCTGGGACCAGAACGCCAACGAAAACGCCCAGTGGCTGGCCAACCCCTTCCGCCAGGGCGAGGACGACCTGGGCGAGATCTACGGCGTGCAATGGCGCAAGTGGCCGGCGTACAAGCAGATCCCCCTGAGCAACCCGGCCGCCATCGAGCAGACCCTGAAGCAGGGCTACCGGCAGATCGCCGAAGGCGAGGAAAACGGCCAGGCCTACGTGGTGCTGTACAAAGCCATCGATCAGGTGCGCCAGTGCGTCGATACCATCATCAAGGACCCGGGCAGCCGCCGCATCCTGTTCCACGGCTGGAACTGCGCCCAACTGGATGAAATGGCCCTGCCGCCGTGCCACCTGCTGTACCAGTTCCACCCGAATGTCGAGACCCGGGAGATTTCCCTGACCCTCTACATCCGCTCCAACGACCTGGGCCTGGGCACACCGTTCAACCTCACCGAAGGCGCGGCGCTGCTGAGCCTGATCGGTCGCCTGACCGGCTACACCCCGCGCTGGTTCACCTATTTCATCGGTGACGCCCACGTCTACGAAAACCACCTGGACATGCTCAACGAACAGCTCAAGCGCGAGCCGTTCCCGATGCCGAAGCTGGTGATTTCCGAGCGTGTACCGGAGTTCGCCAAGACCGGCGTGTACGAGCCGGAGTGGCTGGAAAAGGTCGAGCCGAGCGATTTCTCGCTGGAAGGCTACGAGCACCACGCGCCGATGACCGCGCCGATGGCGGTCTGACCCAGGCGTTATTGCGCAATGCTCGCGGGCCAGCCCCGCTCCTGTGCACTCTGGGAGCGAGGCTGGCCCGCGTCGTTTCTAGTGGCCGTGGCTACGGCCCACGTGAGAATCCTCGGCCTCGCTGGGGGCCACCGAGCCGCTGACTTCCAGGCTCTGCAAAATCCCGCACTGATCCAGATCCGGCCCTTCACTGCAGCGTTGGCGCAGGTCGAGCAGCTGTGTCTGCAAAGCCAGTAGCCCATCGATCCGCGCCTTGACGTGGTGGATATGCTCGTCGATCAGCGCGTTCACGCTCTGGCACTGGTCCTGCGGGCTGTCGCGCAGGTTCAGCAGGCTGCGGATTTCCTCGAGGGTCATGTCCAGGCTGCGGCAGTTGCGGATGAAGGTCAGGCGTTCGGTGTGGGCCTGGGTATACAGACGGTAATTGCCCTCGCTGCGGGCCGGTTCCGGCAGCAAGCCTTCGCGCTCGTAGTAACGGATGGTTTCGACCTGACAGTCGGTCAGTTTCGCCAGCTCGCCAATTTTCATCGCGACAATCTCCGAAAGGGTGCTTGACCCTATAGTGGCTACAGGGTGTTCACTTGGCAACAGGCACCTTTTCGGACGCGACCTTATGAGCGATTCGTTGCACACCCCTGGCAAACCCGGCGCTGGTTCCAAGCATGCTGGCCACGATCACGATCACGATCACGATCACGATCACGATCACGATCACGATCACGATCACGGCCATGGCGCAAAACTGCATCCGGTGAAAAAACACGACCATGCTGGCCACGGCGGTTCCTGTTGCTCGTCGCCGTCGTTGATCCAGTTGAGCGAGCCCCAGGCCGCCAGCCATGGCGATTCCTGCTGTTCGTCGGCCGCAGCGCCGGCGCTGGTCAAGCTCAGCGCGGCGCCGAGCGCCAATGCGCGCCTGAGCAGCTTCCGCATCGACGCCATGGACTGCCCGACCGAGCAGACGCTGATCCAGAACAAGCTGGGCAAGCTGGCGGGTGTGCAGCAACTGGAGTTCAACCTGATCAACCGCGTGCTGGGCGTGACCCACGGCCTGCCGGACGTCGCCCCGATCATCGCCGCCATCAAGTCCCTGGGCATGGAGGCCGAGCCCATCGGTCTGAGCGGCGAGTCCGATGCCCCGGCCGCGGCACCGGTGAAAAAGCACTGGTGGCCGCTGGCGCTGTCCGGCATCGGCGCGCTGGCCGCGGAAGTGATCCACTTCACCAGCGCCGCGCCGACCTGGGTGGTGGCGGTGATCGCCCTGGCCTCGATCCTCAGCGGCGGCCTCGGCACCTACAAGAAGGGCTGGATCGCCCTGAAGAACCGCAACCTGAATATCAACGCCCTGATGAGCATCGCCGTGACCGGCGCCGTGCTGATCGGCCAGTGGCCGGAAGCGGCGATGGTGATGTTCCTGTTCACCGTGGCCGAGCTGATCGAGGCCCGGTCCCTGGACCGCGCGCGCAATGCCATCAGCGGCCTGATGCAGATGACCCCGGAGCGGGTCACGGTGCAGCAGGCGGACGGCAGCTGGGTCGAGCTGGAAGCGAAAAGCATCGAACTTGGCGCGCGGGTACGGGTGCGTCCGGGTGAACGCATCGGCCTGGACGGTGAGGTGGTGGCCGGCAGTTCGACCATCGACCAGGCGCCGATCACCGGCGAAAGCCTGCCGGTGGAGAAGACCCTGGGCGACAAGGTCTTCGCCGGCACCATCAACCAGGCCGGTTCCCTGGAGTATCGGGTGACCGCAGCGGCCAACAACTCGACCCTGGCGCGGATCATCCACGCGGTGGAACAGGCCCAGGGCGCGCGGGCGCCGACCCAGCGTTTCGTCGACAGCTTCTCGAAAATCTATACCCCCGCGGTGTTCGCCTTCGCCCTGGCCGTGGCGGTGATTCCACCGCTGTTCATGGGCGCCGCCTGGTTCGACTGGATCTACCGCGCGCTGGTGCTGCTGGTGGTGGCATGTCCGTGTGCCCTGGTGATTTCCACCCCGGTGACCATCGTCAGCGGCCTGGCCGCGGCGGCGCGCAAAGGCATCCTGATCAAGGGCGGGGTCTACCTGGAGGGCGGTTACAAGCTCGATTACCTGGCGCTGGACAAGACCGGCACCATCACCCACGGCAAGCCGGTGCAGACCGATTTCCTGTCCCTCGACCCGCTGGCGGACAGCAGCGCCCCGGCCATCGCCGCCAGCCTGGCGTCCCGTTCCGACCACCCGGTGTCCCTGGCCATCGCCAATGCGGCTGTGGATAAGCAACTGAGCCTGCACCTTGTGGATAACTTCGAGGCCCTGGCCGGCCGCGGTGTGCGCGGGGAAATCAACGGCCAGCTCTACCACCTGGGCAATCACCGCCTGGTGGAGGAACTGGGGCTGTGCTCGCCGGAGCTGGAAGAGCAATTGTTCGCCCTGGAGAAGCAGGGCAAGACCGTGGTGCTGTTGCTCGACAGCGTCGGCCCCCTGGCCCTGTTCGCCGTGGCGGATACGGTCAAGGAGTCCAGTCGCGAGGCGATCCAGCAGTTGCACGAGCTGGGCATCAAGACCCTGATGCTGACCGGCGACAACCCGCACACCGCCGAGGCCATTGCCGCCCAGGTGGGCATCGATCGGGCCCGTGGCGACCTGCTGCCCACCGACAAGCTGCAGGCCATCGAAGACCTGTACGCCCAGGGGCATCGGGTCGGTATGGTCGGCGACGGCATCAACGACGCCCCGGCCCTGGCCCGCGCGGAGATCGGTTTCGCCATGGCCGCGGCGGGGACCGACACCGCCATCGAGACCGCCGATGTCGCCCTGATGGACGACGATCTGCGTAAGATCCCGGCCTTTGTCCGGCTGTCCCGCCAGACCTCGAACATCCTCGTACAAAATATCGCCCTGGCCCTGGTCATCAAGGCGATCTTTCTTGGGGTAACCTTCTTCGGGTTGGCCACCATGTGGATGGCCGTGTTCGCCGACATGGGCGTCAGCCTGTTGGTGGTCTTCAACGGTTTGCGCCTGTTGCGCAAATAAAGGGATAACGAGAGCGTGCAGTGCTGAGTGCCGAGCTGAAGGCGTTTTACATGGTGGCCCGCCTGGGCAGCATCACCCTGGCGGCGAAAAAGCTCGGCTTGAGCCAGCCCACGGTGACCACCCAGATCCGCCATCTGGAAAGCCAGTACGCGGTGGAGCTGTTCTACCGCGGCGGCCGCCGCCTCAGCGTCAGCGAAGAAGGCGCCCGGCTGCTGCCGATGGTCAAGGCGCTGTTGCAGCAGGAAGCCGATATCGAGTTTTTCCTGCGCAACAGCGGCCAACTGCAAGGCACCCTGCGGATCGCCGCCACGGCGCCGTATTACATCCTCGATCTGGTGAAGACTTTTCGGGAGCGCCTGCCCCAGGTGGAGGTGTCGGTGGAAATCGGCAACTCGCAGCAGGTCCTGGAATCGCTGGAGGAATACCGGGTCGACATCGCCGCGTCCTCGCAACTGCTGGAAGATTCGCGCTTGATCCGCCGGGTGCTCGGCAGCGACCCGCTGGTGCTGGCGGTGCATCGCAATCATCCCTTGGCGGCCCTCGACCACGTGCCCTTGAACGCCCTGGCCGGGCATACCCTGCTGATGCGCGAGCCGGGCTCCACCACTCGGCGCCTGACCGAGGAATTGCTCGGCAGCGCCCGGGTCAGCTTCGGGCCGCTGCTGGAAATCGGCAGCCGCGAATCGATCCGCGAGGCGGTGCTGCGCAATATCGGCATCAGCATCATTGCCCGCCAGGAAGTCCCCCATGATCCGCAGCTGCGGGTGCTGACCATCGAGAACGCGCCGCAGATCGCCGAGTACCTGTACTGCCTCAAGGAGCGCAAGGGCGCGCGCCTGCCGGCGGCCTTCCTCGGGCTGGCGCAGGAAATGGCGCCGGCCTGAACCCTGCTCCTTGTAGCCGCTGCCGAGCGCAGCCTCGCTGTGCTCGGCAGCGGCTACAGGGTTACGGGATTACCGGCAGGGCCAACCCAAATCCGCCAATACCACTATCGGCAGCTTTTGCCTCACTGCCACAGTAACTACGCATTCACTCCCTAGGATGGCCTGCATCTGCTTGATGAGGTCCGTCCATGAACAACCCGATCGCAACTGCCCTGAGCAACCCCGGCGCACCGATGAAGGTGCGTGGCATGCAGAAGCGCTTTGGCGCTTTCACCGCGCTGGATAACGTCTCCCTGGACGTGGCGGCCGGCGAGCTGGTGTGCCTGCTCGGCCCGTCGGGCTGCGGCAAGACCACCTTGCTGCGCTGCATCGCCGGCCTCGAGCGCCAGGACCGGGGCGAGTTGTACCTGGGCAGCCGCGACGTCTCGTACCTGGCGCCCCAGGCCCGGGACTACGGCATTCTGTTCCAGTCCTATGCGCTGTTCCCCAACCTCAGCGTCGAAGCCAACATCGCCTACGGCCTGGCCGGCAGCGGCCGCGACGAAGTGCGTCAGCGCGTGGCGCAGATGCTGGAACTGGTGGGCCTGACCGGCAGCGAAAAGAAATACCCCGGCCAGCTGTCCGGCGGCCAGCAACAGCGGGTGGCCCTGGCGCGCGCCCTGGCCCCGGCGCCTTCCTTGCTGCTGCTGGATGAGCCGATGTCGGCGCTGGATGCCCGGGTGCGCGAGCACCTCTGTACCGAGCTGCGCCAGCTGCAGCGGCGCCTGGGCATCACCACCCTGATGGTCACCCACAACCAGGACGAGGCCATGTTGATGGCCGACCGCATCGCGGTGATGAACAACGGCAGGGTCGAGCAATACGCCACACCGCAGGAAATCTACGATCGCCCGGCCACCCCGTTCGTCGCCGAATTCGTCGGCCAGGGCAACTGGCTGCCGTTCCGCCGCAGCAGCGACAGCCACGCCCAGGTCGGCGGGATGAACCTGCGGCTGGCGGCGGACTCTGGCAAGGCTGCTTCGGGCCGGTTGTTCTGTCGCCCGGAGGCGATCAGCGTCAATCCGCCGGTGCACGAGGAAAACCTGTTCCCGGCCAAGGTCCGGGAGATCACCTTCCTCGGCAACCGCTGCCGCATGAGCTTCGAACTCAACGAATTGCCCGGCCATCCGCTGCTGGCCGAGCTGGCCCCGGAAGCCATGCCGCGCCTCGGCGCCCAGGACATCTGGGTCGCCTTGCCACCGCGCAGCCTGCAGGTGTTTGCCTGAGATGGCCGTTGACCTGACCCTGCCGCTACCTGCAAAACGGGTGCGCCAGGCTTCCCGTGCGGAAATCGGCGACCGCATCTTCGTGCTTGGCGGCAAGCTGGTGCTGCTCGTGCTACTGGGCCTGGCGGTGCTGCTGCCGTTGCTGGCGATCTTCTGGCGCGGCTTCAGCGGTGAAGCCGGGCA
>Ga0055540_1002030_pt1 | contig 11217 bp, 10 predicted proteins | sample AraplaCvi_mMS_r2_2_FD_55040 | JGI IMG/M metagenome (GOLD analysis project Ga0055540, IMG submission 55040) | Arabidopsis root microbial communities from North Carolina, USA - plate scrape MF_Cvi_mMS_r2 | ecosystem: Host-associated > Plants > Roots > Endosphere | place: USA: North Carolina
TGATAGTCATCGTCATTCGCAGAGTGTCCTTTCGGTCTTTCGAACGTGGTCTATCGCGGGGGAGGCGGCGGGGGAGGAGGCTGCGGGGGGCACGGCTGCCCCGGCGGGGCAGCGCACGGCGGCGGAGGTGGTGGCGTCGCGTTGGCGACCCCCGCGACGAACAGTGACCCCAGGGCGACCGATCCGGCGCACAGGACCGAAGCGGATACCCGTCGGTGCCGGTTGAAGTGTGGTGACGAGGTCATGAATTCCCTTCTGTCGTAGACATCGTCGACGCCGTAGTGCGCCAACACATCCGACGGTGCCACGGATCCTCCGCCCACGGAGCGCGGGCACGCCCGTGCGGGTTATGGGTGTCGTAGCAAGGCTCTGTGCCTAGGCTGTGCCGGGCGGCCCTCCGTCCTGGTAACGAAATGCGTTCGGGCAGATGACGACACCGAGATGAACCGTCCGGCCGGGTGAATCGTCCGCCGGGCGCCGCTGCCGTGGAGGGGTGGAGGCCGGGAACGGGCATAGCTGGTGCATAGACTCCGCACAGGGCATCGCTAGAGAGCTGCTACAGAATCGATAGGTGCACAACACCGGTGACGTAGTACATCGATCGCCCGCGTTGGCTGGCGCCGACCGCATCACCCACCCCGACGGCTCCCCGATCCAAGTGCTCGTCGTCGACGACGAACCTGCGCTCAGCGACCTCGTGTCGATGGTGCTGCGGTACGAGGGTTGGAACGTGGCCACGGCGGCCGACGGCGCTGCGGCGATTCGCCACGCCGCCGCCGGATGCCCGGACGTCGTGGTCCTGGATCTGATGCTGCCCGACATGAGTGGGTTGGACGTGCTGCATGAACTGCACCGCATCCGGCCGGAGCTGCCCGTGCTGCTCCTCACCGCGAAGGATTCGATGGAGGATCGCATTGCCGGACTGGCCGCCGGTGGAGACGACTACGTCACCAAGCCCTTCAGCGTGGAGGAGATGATCCTTCGACTCCGGGCCTTGGTGAAGCGGTCCGGACGCGGCGTGGTCGACGGATCCAACCAGCTGGTCGTCGGCGACCTGGTCTTGGACGAAGACAGCCACGAGGTGACCCGCGCAGGAGAGCAGCTCTACCTCACCGCCACGGAGTTCTCGGTGTTGCGAGTGCTGATGCACAACCCGCGACGAGTCCTCACCAAGGCCCAAATACTGCACCACGTCTGGGAATACGACTTCGACGGCCGCTCGAACGTCGTCGAGCTCTACATCTCGTATCTACGCAAGAAGGTCGACGCCGATCGGCCGCCGATGATCCACACCGTCCGAGGCGTCGGATATGTCATCAAACCTCGCTGACGCCTCCGGACGCGCGCGGGTCATCCGCCTCCTCAGACCACGCACCTGGCCGCTCCGCATCCGGTTGGTGACGGTCGTGACGGGACTCGGAGTGTGCCTGTGCGTCGCGGTAGGGGCGGGAACCCTGTTGGCGATGAGGAGCTACCTCGTGGACCAACTGGACGCTCAGGTGCTCGAGGCGCAGTCACGGTCCACGATGTTCTACGAGATGGGCAAGCTGCCCGTCGTCCGGTTCTCCGGGCCTGGGCCGCTGTTCCTCGACGGGCCGGGTCAGTCGTCCGGCACCGTCGGAGCGGTGCGATCGGGTGACACCGTGGCCGAGGCCGCCGTCATCACTCCGACCGGCAACCGGATCGCGCTGAGTCCGACGGCCGTCCACCAACTCGCGCAGGTACCGACGAAGGGCATGGTCAGCGTCGCGCTCGACGGTGTCGGCGACTACCGACTGACTGCGGTCCCGATCGAGGAGACCAACGCGGTGGTGGTCTCCGGACTCCCCATGGCCGACGTCGAGGCGACATTGGCCTCGGCAGCCTGGATCATCGCCATATCCTCGCTGGTCGCACTTCTTGCCACCGTTGGGGCGGTCATGGTGATCATCCGCCGTCAACTGGACCCGCTGTCCCGCATGTCGTTGGCCGCGCAACGCGTCGCCAGTCTTCAGTTGGACCGAGGAGAGGTCCGCCTGCCCACGCCCCTGGAACCGGTGGATCCCGCCACTGCACACACGGAGATGGGACGGCTCGGCACGGCCTTCAACACGATGGTCGACCGCGTGGCAGAGGGTTTGACGGCGCGGCACACCAGCGAGACACGGGTCCGGCAATTCGTTGCCGACGCAAGTCATGAACTGCGGACACCGCTGGCGTCGATCCAGGGGTACACCGAATTCGCCGAGCGTCTCGTCGGCGACACCGACGAGCAGGGCAACCTCCGTAACCGATCCGACCTCGCGCACGCGCTCTGCCGGGTTCGTGACGAATCTCGGCGCATGAACGAACTCGTCGAGGACATGCTGTTGCTAGCTCGACTCGACACCGGCAGGCCCGTCGAGTGCGAGCCGGTCGACCTCTCGGACCTGCTCATCAACGCCGTCCACGACGCGCACATCGCGGGGCCGGATCACCGATGGGTCTTGGACATTCCTCCCGAGACGGTAAGCGTGATCGGGGATCGATCGCGGCTCTTCCAGGCGATGGCGAACCTCCTGTCGAACGCGCGCGTCCACACCCCAGCGGGGACGAAGATCGTCACGTCCGTTGCGTCGAACGTCGACCGCTCGGTCACGCTCGCCATCGTCGACGACGGGCCGGGCATTCCAGAAGATCTCTTGCCCAACGTCTTCGAGCGATTTGCTCGGGGTGACGGATCCAGATCCCGGGTGGCCGGCAGCACGGGCCTCGGTCTTGCGATCACCCGTGCCGTGGTGACGGCGCATCACGGCTCCATTCGGGTCGACAGCGGTGTGACCGGCACCCGCTTCACGGTGATGCTGCCCGTGTCCGGTTCGGCCGCCGACGTCATGGCAGCGGGTTCGCCCGTGCCGTCCCCAATCGTCGCCGCCGCGGGCGAGCGATAGCGCGCGGATACCGTTTGCACAGCTGCGGCCCATCTTGGCCGGGCATGCTGCGCGGGACCGAGCGTGTTGGCGACGAGAGCCGACGCGTGCACCCGTCGAGCATAGGATCTTGAAAGAGTTGTTGTTTCGCAGGGGATTTGGTGTCGTAGCGGCGATCGTCGTCATGCTCGACGGTTCAGTCGCGACGGCCCAGGCTGACGCCGTCGAGGTACCGGACGTCGTCCGGCACGTGACGACCATCGACGGCTGGCAGGTGACGCTGTCGCTGACGGACGCGCGATACGACGCGGTGCCAAACATGGCCAACGCGCTTCTGTCGAAGGAGGGCTACCTCAGCGGCAGGGTCACGCTCACCGTCGACGGCGCCGGCGATCACCCGGTCAACACGGGTCAACTGGTGGTGGGTGCCCAGCTCGGATGCCAGGTCAACCTCGACGACGGACTGGATCTGGGTTTCAGCGTCGACACAGACCTGTTCGACGCCGACGACAACGAAGTGGGCGTGGGGCCGAGCATTGGAACCACGCTCAAGTCGGGGGGCATCAAGGCCGTGGGGTTTGGAGCGAAGGCGCTCAAGGGATCCGTCGCCACCATCTCGATACTGGACGCCCACGTGCAGGTCGACCAGTGTGGTGGTGCGGTCACCGCACGGCTCTTCGCGTCCGCGGTCACCAGCTCGGACACCTCGGACGACGCCCTGAACGTCTACGGCGAGGTGCTCCCGCTGTGAGGGCGGCGTGGACACCTGCCGCGGTCCTGGTGGCCGCCATGGCCGTCGCGGTCGGCGTCGCATGTGTCGCCCATGCGGATGACGACGACGATGACGACGACGACGGCCCCGGCAGCAGCTCGATCGAATCTTGGCCGCCGACAGGCGTTTCCTGGCCACCACTCACGGCGTCGACGGGTCGACCCGAGGATCCGTCGACGCCACCCGCCGTCCCGGTGCCCTGATACCGATCGGTTACCCGGCTCATACGACATCCACAGCCGCACCTGCTTTGGTCAATGAACGACACGTGAACGTCGATGAAAGGTATTGCAGCGTTGAAGGATCTGAAGACATGGTTGACGAGGAAGGCCTCAGCGCCGGAACGTCCGCGCCACGACGTGCCCACGGACCCGACCGGTTACCAACAGACGGCAAGCCGCCTGCACTCGTTCAACCGATACGAGATCAAGTACTTCCTGGACGAGTTCAGGGTCGCCGAACTGCGCGCCGAACTCGTGGCTCGAATGGCGTCGGACCCATTCTCTCCCCGGGGTGGGTATCCGGTGACGTCGTTGTACTACGACACGGCCGACCTGCGGTTCTATTGGGAGAAGATCGAGGGTCTTCGGTTCCGCCGCAAGCTGCGCATGCGCCTCTACGGTCGGCCGGTGGATTGCACCGACCAGACCCCCGTCCAGGTCGAGATCAAGCAACGGGTGAACCGCGTGACGCAGAAGCGTCGAATCGAGTTGCCCTACGGAGCGGCACGACAGTGGCTGGATGACCGAGAGGCGTTGGGATGTCATCGATCACAGAAGGGCTTCGTCGACGAGGTGACCACGCTGGTCGGCAACCTCGACCTGCGGCCCATCGTGACGACGGGGTACCTTCGGGAGGCGTTCGTGGGGCGCGACGCGGACCTGGGCCTGCGGGTGACGATCGATCACCAGGTGCACGGCCGTGATCGAGACTTCCACTTCGCGTCCGGCGCGACGAACCGGTTCATCATCCCGCCCAAGCTGGCCGTCGTCGAGATCAAGGCCAACGAACGCGTGCCGTACTGGGTGACCGATCTGGCGGCGCGCACCGACATGTCGGTGATCCGGGTGTCCAAGTACTGCCAGTCCGTGCAGGCCTTCGGCATGGCCCCTCGGTCGCGCGACGGGGCGTCGGAGCTCGTCACGTCGACTGCCGAAAACACCTTGCCAGCAATCTAATACGCGACCACAGCACGATCCGAATCATCGAAGGGACAGTCGTCAATGACCATCGACCTGCAAGACCTCAGTGGAACGTTCACCATCTTCGACGTGACGGCGTCGCTGATGCTGTCGTTCGTGCTGGCGTCCATCATCGGATGGGTCTACCGGTACACGCACAAGAACGTCTCCTACAGCCAGTCCTACGTCCAGACCCTGGTCATGGTGTGCATGGTGATCTCGGTGATCATGCTCGTCGTGGGTTCGAACATCGCCCGCGCCTTCGCCCTCGTCGGTGCACTGTCCGTCGTCCGATTTCGCAACGCCATCAAGGAGACTCGCGACGTTGGATTCATCTTCCTTGCAATGGCGGTAGGCATGACCACCGGTACCCGCTTCTATCTACTGGCCGTCGCCGCCACGGTGGTGATCTGCCTGGTGTTGATGATCATGTACCGATTCAACTGGTTCAAGCTCGACGTTCAGCGCCAGGTAGTCAAGGTGCAGGTGCCGCCGGAGCCCGAGTACGCCGTACGAGTCGAGGACGTGCTCGTCGAGTTCTGCTCGGAGTTCGAGTTGGTGTCGACGGAGTCCGCCCGCTCGGGCGCGCTCAACGAGCTCTACTACACCACTCAGTTGAAGAAGGGTCGCAAGGGTAGCGAGCTGATCGCTGCGCTCAGCGGGGTCAACACCGGCCAGCGAGTGACCGTGCTGACCGGATACGACCAGACCGACATCTGATGCAGGAGAACTTCCTTCCCGAGCGTCCCGTACCGCCGAAGGCGCGACTCGCCCACCGAGTTCCCGTGCGGCTACGCCAGCATTGGAAGGTGTTGGCGTTGCTGGGCGTCGTGGCAATCGGGTTGACGGCCCTGCTGGGTCCGTACCGCATCCGGCCTTACATCACCAGCGACGTGACGATCATGCAGTCGGAGATCACCGACGACATCACTGGGACGGTTGACCTGTTCGACCACACCGTGCCGCACACGCTCGTCGTCGACGTCTCCGATGCCCAGTACAAGCGGATGATCTCGGCGTACGAAAAGGACGGCGACAAGAAGTGGGTGACCGCGGACGTGATCATCGACGGCACGCAGATCAGTGACGCGGCGGTGCGTCTCAAGGGAAACTCGACCCTGATGGGGTTGCGGGGTGACNNTGGGCGCCCACCCGGCGGGCCCGAGTCCGGGGGTGCCGGGTTGGCGCCGGGTGCCATGGCGGGGACGTCGACGGCGTCGGCCGATGACCCGACCACGTTGCCCTTGTTGATCAGCCTCGACGAGAATGCCGAGGGCCGTGGCTATCAGGGACTCACCGAGCTGTCGGTGCGACCGGGATCGCCGGTGCTCAACGAGGCGCTCGCACTCTCGCTCACGGCGGCGACCGGACAACCAAGCCAGCGCTACGCGTACGCCACCTACACGGTCAACGGCAAGACGACGACGCGGCTCGTGCTGGAGCATCCCGACGACGGCTACGCGGACTCCATCTTCGACTCCGACGGGTACCTGTACAAGGCAGATGCCAACTCGCGCATGGAGTACCGGGGAGCCGACCAATCGCTGTACGCCGGGCAGTTCAAGCAGATCAACGCCGGCGACGACGGAAACCTGCAGCCGCTGATCAGCTTCCTCGCATGGCTGGATGGTGCCGACGAGCGGGAGTTCGACGCTCACGTCGCGGACTGGGTGGACACGACGTCACTCGCGCGCTATCTCGCCACCCAGAACCTCCTGGCCAATGGCGACGACATGGGCGGGCCGGGACAGAATTACTACCTCTGGTACGACCTGTCCACCAAGAGGATCTCCGTGGTCTCCTGGGATCTCAATCTGGCGATGAACGGGGGTGCCACCACTCAGCCGGATCAAGAGGTTCAGATCGGACCACCACCGGGCACCGCGATGCCGGGCATCCCCGGCGGCTCGCCGAACTTCGGGAATCCGCTCAAGACCCGCTTCCTCGAGTCCGCTGCCTGGGCGCCGACGTACCGCGACGCGTACTGGCAGTTGTACGACCGCATGTACGCGGATGGGACCGCGAAGGCGACGCTCGCGGACATCGCATCCACGGTCCCCGTCACCGATGGACTCGACGAACCGCAACTCTCGACGGCAGTTGCCGTCCTGGACGCCTGGATCACGCAGCGCATGGACAGCCTCGACGCCGCGAGGTCGGGATGACGACCGCCGGCTCGGGCGCCTCACATGCAATGGATACGACATTGACAGTGTTGCCCCACGGCGACCGACGATTCTGTTCCCATGACCTCCCCTAGTGCCGGTGCGGGGCGCCCGTCGCCGAACGGTGCGGTGGAGGTCGCGTCGCGCAACCACCTCGACGGCAGGCAGCCCAGGGTGCTCGTGGTCGACGCCAAACGCGTCGTGGCGGAGATGTTGTCGATTGCCCTCAACGGTAGCGGGATTCACACGATCACCGTGTGCGACGGCGCCTCCGCCCTGTCGGCGGTGCGGTGCTTCAGGCCCGATCTGGCGATCGTCGACCCTCGGATGCCCGACATGGACGGCGAGTTGCTGATCGGTCGCCTTCGGGAGTCACATCCGACGTTGCTCACGATTCTGCTGCACCAGAAGTCCGCCGCTCGTCCCGCGGCGGATGCGGTCACTCGGGACTGGTTGGCCAAGCCCTTCAGCATCGAGGACGCGATGTCGCGAGTCCGGAAGATGCTGCGCGACAACGGCGTGGACCACGAGTCGGTCCATCCCGTGGCAACAGTCGGCGATCTCGTCCTCGACGAGCGGCACCTGCACGTGTGGCGCGGCGGCGACCGGATCGTCCTGACGCCGACCGAGTTCGCGCTCATGCGCTTCTTCGTCCGCAATCCCTGCCGGGCGCTTGGCATCCGAGAGATCTTGGGACGAGTGTGGCACTACGACTACACGGGGCAGTCCTCCCAGGTAAGGCTCTACGTGTCCTACCTACGCCGACGAATCGACGACGGCAGGGACCCGATGATCCACACCCTGCGCCGGACCGGGTACATCCTGAAGCCCGCACGTGGAACCTTCGCGCTCGGCGACGGCGCGGCCGCCTACCGAAGGGACTCGTGATGCAGGACGACGGCTCAGGTGGCGCGACGATCCGCCGGTGGCTCGGTCGAATGATGGCGTGGCTGGATGACTACGGGTGGGTGGACCACCCGCCACCGCACCCGCCACCGGCGCGCCCCGTCGTCCCCCGTGACTCTCAGCCACCTGCTCCGGGTTGAACCCCTCGTCCCTCCGGATCAGTGGGGACTGACCGTCAGGTCGTAGAGCGTCACGCCGTCCACCGACGTCGCGGTGTAGTGCTGTGTGACCCAGTCCCGAATCTGGCTGGACTCCGACTTCGCACCCGATTCCGTTGGGAATGCGGGCATTCCCGGGTGTGGAGACTCCAGGAAGTAGTGAATGCGTCCCTCGCCGACGTATTGCTGGAACTGCTGCACCGTCGGCGCCGGGTCCGCGCCGGCGAAGCCACCGATGGGCATCACCGAGTCACCGGTCGCCAGTTGGTATCCCGATGCCTCGATCGATCCGATCGCCGCGGCGACCCAGGTATACCTCTCGGCATCGGCGGCGAGCACCTCGCTCACCTTCGCGGACGGTGTGCCCTGACCGGGTAGCTGCCCGCCGCCTGGGGGCTCGGGCAGCCCCCCGTTCATCGACGGGCCCGCCACGATGATGGGACCGGTGTGCGCCGTGCCGACGGTGTGGATGCAAAACGCCACCGGACCGGCGAGCGCGGCGGCCACGGCCACACCTGCCGCCCATGTCGTCAGATTGCCGGCGGCACTGGTCGACGCCGGCCGGACGGCGCCGACCAGAAGCCCCACCGTCGCCGCCGCACCGAGTGCCAAGACGATCCAGCGCAGGGCGGGAACGAAGTCCGGTGACCTGCCCAGCAACACCCACGCCCAGCCGGTCGTCGTGGCCGCAGACAGTGCCAACAGCGGCGGCACCCAACGTATTTCGCGATGTCGCCACAGGTGTACCGAGCCGATGCCCGCCACCGCGGCCACGCCGGGCGCGAGGGCGACGGTGTAGTAGTCGTGGAAGATCCCCGACATGAAGCTGAAGACCAGACCGGTGACCAGGAGCCAGCCGCCCCAGGCGAGGTAGGAGGCCCGAGTGAGGTCGGTGCGCGCGGTGCGGCCGCACAGCACCAGTCCGGCGGCGAGGAGCAGCAGGGCGGCGGGCAGTAACCACGAGATCTGGGTGGCCGAGGCGGTGCTGAACATCCGGGTGATGCCCGCAGTTCCGAACATCGGCGCGCCACCGGGACCGTCCGGTCCGCCGCCGGGGGGAGCCGGGAGTCCGCCCCCGCCGCCCGCTCCGCCACCGAGGATGCGGCCCAAACCGTTGTAGCCAAGCGTCAGCTGCAGAAAGCTGTTGTCGGAGGATCCACCGATGTAGGGGCGATTGGCCCGTGGCCACAGTTCGACGAGCGCCACCCACCAACCGGCGGAGACCAACGCCGCCGCCAACCCGGCCAGCAGTTGAAGCAGCCGTGTCCGCAACCGTGGCGGCGCGGCGACCACGTATGCGGCCGCGAGGCCCGGCATGATGAGCATGACCTGCAGCTGTTTGGTGAGGAAACCGACGCCGATCAGGGCGCCGCACAGCAAGACCCACCGCGTGCGACCGCTCTCGACTCCGCGTAGCAGCGCCCACGTCGCGGCCACCATCAGGAAGACGAGGAGCGCGTCGGGGTTGTCATAGCGGAACATCAACGTGGCGACCGGCGTCAGCGCAAGCACCGCGCCGGCGATCAGTCCTGCCGCAGGACCGAAAACCCGACGCACGGAGGCATATAGGAGTGCCACCGATGCGATGCCGAGCAAGACCTGGGGGAGCAGGATCGCCCAGGAGTCGACGCCGAACACGCGTGTGCTGATCTCCATCACCCACAGCGAGGCAGGCGGTTTGTCCACGGTGATCGTGTTCGCCGCGTCAGACGATCCGAACAGGAACGCCTTCCAGTCATCGGTGCCGGCCTGCACCGCGGCGGCGTAGAACGAATTGCCCCAGCCGTTTTGACTGAGGCCGATCGTCCAGAACGCCGCGGTGGCGAGCAGCAGCATGGCCAATGCCGGCCTGGGCCAGCGCGAGGGCGGTGGGTCGCCGACCACGGTGCCGACGGCATCGTCGCCGTTCTCCGTAACGGGTGCTGCGGTGGTCATCGCGTCCTTCGGGTTCAGGTGCTTCGTCCTGGCGGCGGTCGGGGATTCTGGTGCTGAAGGATCATGCAACGTGCACATGTGCATCTTCTAGGTCGAATATTTGCACCGGCTGTGGATGGGTGAGCGGAGAGACTGGACCGTCAGCCGCCGCGTCCCGCGTGGCACCGAGAATGCCGCTGGCTCATACAGTCCCGAGGCCGACGTTGAGTTCATGCAACACCCATAGGTTTCAGACGGTGACCGATTCGTGGTTCAAACGTGACCAGCGTGGCAGAACGTTATCCGCGTGCCACCAATTCTTCACCCGCGGCGCACCCCATCGAACGACGGAAACGGCGCACGAATGACCATCGAATCCTTGCCACCAGCCCTTCGCCTCAGAACGGTGACCGACCGAGAGCGCGCACGGTCCACCGCCATCGCGGTGCGCCTCCTCGCGTCGACGACAGCCATGATCGGGGTGGCCATCTCCCTGCCTGCGTCGGCCAAGGCCGACGCGGGAGACGCTTCGCTACTCAACGACTTCGGGATCGGCAACAACGGTGCGATCAGCCAGATCATCGCGCAGATCGGCACGTCGCTGTGCCCCATGCTGGTGCAACCGGGCAGTCAGGTCGTCAGCACGGCGACGACGGCCAGTGGCCACGGCGGGTTGGGATCACAGCTTGCCGGCGGGGTCGCGGGTCTGGCGATCCAGACCCAATGCCCAAACTTCATGACTTCCTTGGCAAACGGTGACCTCAGTGTTCTGAGCAACGCCGCAAGCATGCTGGGAATGGCCGCGCCAGCGGCGAACCCGCTGTCGTCCGTCACCGGCGACATTGCCGGTGCCGTGCCGGGCGTCCTCGCCACGCCAGGCACCTGAGCCCATCTCTCGAGGAGCGAAATGCCCTGTCGCACCGACCATCACCACCTGACGCTCGGCTTCCTCGTCGCAGTGGCCGCCATCGCGGCATCGGCCGCCGCGTCGACGCCGGCGCACGCCGACACCGGGACGGATCCCGTCCTCGACGCCGTCGGATCCACCGGTGCGTCGACCACGGGGGCGGCCGGCTCACCATCCCTGGGCACCTCGATCTGCACGGCAATCCAGCAACCCGGTGAGACCATGGCGTCGATCGCATCCGCACTCGCCGCCCAAGAGGGCACTTCCCCACGGATGTCCAAGATCTTGACCGGGCTCTCCGTCTCCATCTACTGCCCGACGCTGAT
>Ga0055540_1002032_pt1 | contig 11197 bp, 12 predicted proteins | sample AraplaCvi_mMS_r2_2_FD_55040 | JGI IMG/M metagenome (GOLD analysis project Ga0055540, IMG submission 55040) | Arabidopsis root microbial communities from North Carolina, USA - plate scrape MF_Cvi_mMS_r2 | ecosystem: Host-associated > Plants > Roots > Endosphere | place: USA: North Carolina
AGATGGGTCCGAAGATCATTCTCGGTTACTTCGGCGAGTTCCATCCGACCACGCTCGAAAAGCTTGACGTCTCCGGTGCGCTCTGCGGCTTCGAAGTCTATCTCGATGCCATGGCCGAACCGAAGAAGAAGGCGACCCGCACCAAGCCGGCGCTCGACCTCTCGCCTTTCCAGGCCGTCAAGCGCGACTTCGCCTTTGTCGTCGACAAGACGGTGGAGGCCGGCGCGATTATCAAAGCGGCGACCGGCGTTGATCGCAAGCTGATAACCGGCGTCAATGTCTTCGACATTTTCGAAGGCGCTTCGGTCGGCGAAGGCAAGAAGTCCGTTGCAATCGAAGTGCAGATCCAGCCGGCCGAGCGCACGCTTACCGACGAGGATTTCGAAGCGCTGACGCAGAAGATCGTGGCCAGCGTAGCCAAGTTCACCGGTGGTGTCCTTAGAAGCTGATCCGGCTAAGAAAGTCGTTATAGGGCCGGCGGTGTAAGCTGCCGGTCTTCATAGATGGAGATGGTAGAGCTTGCTCACGATCATCCAGCGACCATCGATTTTCAGCAGCGATAGATAGTCGGTGAAGCGCATGCCGGCAAAATCGTCGGTCACTTTCACGGTTGCCGCGTCACCCGATATATCGATGCTGTCTATATCCATATAAGGCTGGGTGCCGGGCGGCGCGGCCCCTTCCTCGAGAATAGCTGCGATGAATTCGTCGCGTGAGAGCCATTCCACTGCGTTCTGATAGTGCCCGATAACAGAGCTTTTCGGGTGAAAGGCCTTCTTCAAGGCCGCCTCATTGGCGAAGGCCATACCCTCGACATAGAGATGAACCGTTGCTTCGATTGCCTGCCTGTCGGCCATATCGATACCTCGTCCCATATTCCCAGCGGAAAGGATAGGGGCGTGGCGGGCGAAGACAAGATCAGAGGGAGAAGAGCAGCGCGTGACGGCTGCTCTTCTTGCATGCGCTAAGCTGCGCGTGAAGCCTTCTGGTTTGCGGCAGATGTCGCAAGCTTCGTCAGGATCTGGTCGGTCTTGCCTTCTTCCTGCAGTGTCTGGTCGAGAAGCGTAACAGCGTCCTTGAAGCCCAGCGTTTGCGCCCAGGTTTTCAGTGTCCCGTAGCGGGCGATCTCATAATGTTCGACGGCCTGGGCCGCGGAAATCAGGCCAGCATCGACAGCTGCCGTCCCCTTGAACTCCTCCATGATTTCCTCGCCCTCGGCAATGATGCCTTGAATTGCTTCGCAGGTCTTGCCCTGGGCGCGCTTGCCGATGATTTCGAAGACCTGCTGCAGTCGCTCGACGTGACCTTCGGTCTCTTCGCGATGCTTTTCAAAACCCGCCTTCAATTCCTGCGACTGGGCGGCGCGCGCCATTTTCGGCAGGGCGCGTAGTATCTGGCGTTCGGCGAAGTAGATGTCCTTGAGGGTATCGTAAAACAGATCTTCCAGCGTCTTTTCCTTGGCCATTGTTCCGTTCCTTGTTGGGAGATTTCCGCCCTTGCGGCGACACTGCATAGAAGCATTCACTATGCTAATTGTTCCCGTGGAAATCGGGTGGCGCGGTTTGGTCCTCCGGGCAATGATATCAGGAGGGATCGGGGAGGGCGGAACATGAAGAAACCGGGATCGATGAAAGGGCTGGAGGATCTCGGGCGGGTGCGCCTGTCGAAGAACTTCTTCTTCCGCGATTTCCTTCATTCCGAAATCGCCGATTTCTACCGTATTCCGAATATTCCCGAAAATCCTGATCTCGCCATCGAAACAGGCAGGCGGCTTTGCGAAGAACTTCTGGAGCCGCTGGAAGCAACCTTCGGGCGCCTCCATATCCGCTCCGGCTACCGGGCGCCCGAGGTCAACCGCTTCGGCAATGAAAACAGTCTCAACTGCTCGACCAATGCAACGACTGCCGCCCATCACATATGGGACATGCGTGATTTCGACGGCTGCATGGGCGCTGCCGTCTGTATTGCCGTGCCCTGGATGGTCGATCGTTACAATGATGAAAGCGACTGGCAGAGGCTCGCCTGGTGGATCCACGACCACCTGCTCTATGCCTCGCTCTGCTTCTTCCCGAAACTATGGGCTTTCAATATCCAGTGGCACGAGCGGCCGAAGCGGGTGATCCAGAGCTACGTGCGTCCGCGCGGCATCCTGACCAAGCCGGGCATGGCCAATTGGGANGGCGATCATTCCGAATGGTATGAAGGCTTTCCGCAACTCAGAAATTGATGCGGTAGCGGATGTGGCCATCACTCTCGACATAAGTGTCGTAGAGTGCACGGGCCGTCCTGTTCTGTTCGCTCGTATGCCAGTAGAGCCGCGACCAGCCGTTCTTCTTGCAGAGGGCCACGAGATCGTCCATCAGCGCCCGGCCGACACCCTTTCCGCGCACATCCTCTGATACGAACAGGTCCTCGAGATAGCAGTCCTTTCCGCAGATCCAGGTGCCTTCATGCGTCAGGCAGAGTGTGAAGCCCACAACCTCGCCGTCGAGTTCCGCTACCCGCATGAAGATTGCCGACGCCGGATCAAAGACCCGGCGCCAGGTGGAATCGGTGATATCGGCATCGACGGTGACCTCGTAGAAAGCGAGATAGTCCGCCCAGAGCGCACGCCAGCGCGCCTCATCTTCGGGTCTCGCATCGCGGATCGTCACGGTCATGCCATCACCTCGTTTCAGGCGCCGGCCGCGTCGAGCAGCGCCATCGCCTCGTCGGAGAGCGTGAGCGTTGCCGATTTCACCAGGCTTTCAAGCTGAGACAGGCTCGTAGCACTGGCGATCGGNGCCGTCACGCCCTTCTTGCGCNGAAGCCAGGCGAGCGAGATTTCCGCNGGCNTGGCGCCCGTCTCGGCCGAGACCTTGTCGAGTGCGGCAAGGATGCGCATGCCCTTGTCGTTGAGATATTGCGAAACGCGGCCTTCGCGAGCGCGGCCCTCCGTATCCGCCTTGCTGCGGTATTTGCCGGAGAGAAAGCCGGCTGCAAGGCTGAAATAGGTGATGACGCCGATATCTTCCTTCACACAGAGATCGGCAAGCGAGCCTTCGAAGCTCGAACGCTCATAGAGATTATATTCCGGCTGCACCGCCTGATAGCGCGGCAGGCCGGCCTTGTCGGCGGCATCGAAGGAAGCCTGCAGCAGGCTCGCATCATAATTCGAGCAGCCGACGGAGCGGATCTTGCCTTGTTCCAGGAGTTTGGCGTAGGCGCCAAGCGATTCCTCATGCGGCGTATCGGCATCCGGCCAATGCGACAGATAAAGGTCGATATAGTCAGTCTGCAGCCGGCGCAGCGAGTCCTCGACCGCCTTCAGGATATAGCCGGCCTTCAGCGTCTTGCCCTGGCCCATATCCGAGCCGACCTTGGTGATGATGACCACCTTGTCGCGGGAGACCTTCCCTTTTTTCAGCCATTTGCCGATGATCTCTTCAGAGTCGCCGCCCTTGTTGCCAGGCACCCAGGCGGAATAGACGTCGGCCGTATCGATCGTGTTGAGACCGGCGTCGAAAAAGCCGTCCAGAATGTCGAAGGATGTCTTTTCGTCGGCCGTCCAGCCGAACACATTGCCGCCGAAGACGATCGGCGAGACTGAAAGACCTGTTTTTCCAAGCCGGCGCATTTCCATGGCGCTCTCCCAAAATGCTGAAGTGATTGAAATCGGAGGAAACGGCAGAACGCCGTCCATCACTAACCTAGCGTGGACTCCCTTCGAAGGAAACCAAACTTCCGTGATCGCCCGTCGCGCCATTGCGCCGCATGAGAGGGCTGAATAAGGTGCGCCCGATCGATTGCAGGAGGACCTTTCATGTTGCGTTTCGGTATACTTTCAACGGCCAAGATCGGCCGGGATAATGTCGTTCCAGCCATTCAGGACGCGGAAAACTGCGTCATCACCGCTATTGCCAGCCGTGATTTTGCGCGTGCCCGGGAGATGGCGGACCGCTTCTCCGTGCCGCATGCCTTCGGCTCCTATGAGGAAATGCTGGCGTCGGACACGATCGATGCCGTCTATATTCCTTTGCCGACCTCACAGCATGTCGAATGGTCGATCAAGGCCGCCAATGCCGGCAAGCATGTGCTCTGCGAAAAGCCGATTGCATTGAAAGCCTCCGAGATCGACGATCTCATCGCCGCGCGCGACCGCAACAAGGTCATTATCAGTGAGGCCTTCATGGTCACCTATTCGCCAGTCTGGCGGAAGGTTCGCTCGCTGCTGCAGGAGGGTGCGATCGGCGAGCTTCGTCATGTCCAGGGCGCCTTTACCTATTACAACCGCGACCCCGGCAACATGCGCAACATCCCCGAGCTTGGCGGCGGCGGCCTGCCTGATATCGGGGTCTATCCTGTTATCAGTACCCGCTTTTCCACCGGCAAGGAGCCGTCCTGGGTCCAGGCAATCACCGAGCGCGATGCCGAGTTCGGCACCGATATCTATTCCAGCGTCAAGGCCGATTTCGGCGATTTCGAACTGAGCTTCTATATCTCTACCCAGATGGCCGGCCGCCAGATCATGGTCTTCCACGGCACCGACGGCTATATCGAGGTCAAGTCGCCGTTCAACGCCAATCGCTGGGGGCCGGAGGAGATCGAAGTGACCGATCGCGGTCACAGCGAATCCCGGATCATTCGCTTTCAGGATAGCCGCCAGTACAGGTGCCAGGCGGAGGCTTTTGCCCGTGCTGCCGCAGGCGAAAAGGAAGAAATCGTCACGCTGGAAGATTCCAGGCTCAATCAGAAGGCTATCGACGCCATCTACCGCGCCAGCGAGAAGGATGGTTGGGAAGCCGTCTAGTTTTTCTCGGCTTTGCCGCGGAAGACGAAGCGGGAATAGCCGAAGAAGCTGAAGAACATCGACGCTGCGGTCGCGAGCACCATCGCGACGAGCGGCTGCAGCGCCGGTAATGACAGAAGCAGCGCCGAATAAAGCCCATAATTGACGAGGGCTGCTGTCACGCCGACTGAGCCGTAGCGGAAGCCTTCTGCTGCCAGCGATCGGCCTGACCGGTCGAAAGTGAATGTCCGGTTGAAGGCCCATGTCGTCGCCATTGCGAGCGCAATGGCAATCAGCCGGCCAATGAAGGGGCCGAGTGGCGTCAGGTGTAGCAGGGCAGCAAGCACGCACGCATCGACGATGAAGCCAAGGCCACCGGCGATCGCGAAACGAATGAGCTTCTTCATGCGGCATCCGCCTTCTTGCCATCGAGCGTTATGGCTGAGGTTTTATCCTTTACCGAAACCGGTGCTGCAAGGCTCATATAATGGATACGCAGCTGCTCAGCCCGCGCCCGCGCAACGGAATCGAGGATCACGCCGGCAGTAAACAGCATGATGGAGATCATCGCCAGTGCCGTCGAAAGCACCCAGGTCGGCATGCGGCTGACGAGGCCGGTCGCAAAATATTCCGCCAGCACCGGGCCCATGAAGCCGAGACTTGCCAGCATGAAGAACGCGCTGATCGTGCCGAAGAAGGCGAAGGGCCGCGTCTCCTTCATCAGCATCGCAAACATCCAGAGGATCTTGCCACCATCGCGGAAGGTCGAGAGCTTCGAATGCGAGCCCTCCGGGCGCCGCCCGTAATGCAATTCCAGTTCACTGACAGGCAGTTTCAGCCGCGACGCATGCACCGACATCTCCGTCTCGATCTCGAAACCGCCGGAAACCGCGGGGAAGCTCTTGACGAAACGGCGCGAGAAGGCCCGGTAGCCGGAGAAGATGTCGGTAAAGTCAGGTCCGAAGATTGCGCGATAAAGGATGTTGAACAGCCGGTTGCCGAGGGCATGTCCCTGCCGGCCGGCATCATCATGGACGCCGCGCCGCGTGCCGACCACCATATCGGCCCTTTCCGTCAGCAGTGTCCGCACCAGCTCTTCGGCATCCTCAGGCGCATAGGTCCCATCACCGTCGGCGATGATATAGATGTCGGCATCAATGTCGGCGAACATGCGCCGCACCACATGGCCCTTGCCCTGACGCCGCTCGCGCACGACATGCGCGCCGGCAAGCATGGCATGCAGCGCCGTGCCGTCAGTGGAATTGTTGTCGTAGACATGGATATGCGCATCGGGCAATGCCGCCCGAAATCCCCTGACGACAGCCCCGATCGTCGCCGCTTCGTTGTAGCAGGGAAGCAGAACGGCAATGTCAGGACTTTCGCTGAGCGATCGCGCCATGGGGTTACACTCGTTACAAAGAAACCGCAGCGAATTTACGCCATGCTGCGTTAACAAGCCCCTATAAGAAGCGAAAGCTGTCGCGTCCTGTGGTTTACACTTTCTTGATAAGCCAAGGCTAAGGTTTGCCTATCACGCAACGACCTGGCTATCATGATGAACGCAGTGCAGCCGATCACCAAGGCGCAAGCCACATCAGTCAGGACTGGAATCATCGGCAATATTCGGCAGCTGCTGACACGTCTCCTGCCATCCGCCCTCATCTACAGCCTTGTTCTGATCGGCATTATCGTGGTCATGAAATACGCCGGGGGTCCGGTCGATTATGTCGGCCCCGACAATGATGACGGCATGCGCCTCGTGGAGGTCAGGGACTTTCTGAACGGGCAGGGCTGGTTCGATCTGATGCAGTATCGGCTCGGCCTCGGCGAAGGCACGCTCATGCACTGGTCGCGGCTGATCGACTTGCCGATCGCTGCACTGATCCGCTTCTTCGGCCTCTTGCTCGGCCATGATGCTGCGGAAGCTGCTGCACTCGTGGTCTGGCCCCTGTCGCTCGTTTTTCCTGCCATGCTTGCCATGGGTCTTGCCGGACGGCGTGTCGGCGGCCTTGCCGGCATGCACCTGTCTTTCTGCTTTGCCGGCATGGCGGTCTATACCGGCAATCGCTTTGCGCCAGGCGCCATCGATCACCACAATGCTCAGCTCGCGCTCGTCGCAACCATGGTGGCGATGCTCTTCGATGAAAAGCAGCGCGCCTGGAACTACGTCATTGCTGGCGCGTCAGCCGCCCTGGCGATCGCGATCGGCGCGGAAACCACGCCCTTCGTTGCCATCTATTGCCTTGTCGTCGCGCTGCTTTGGGTCTGGGAAGGCGAGCCGTTCGCCGCCGCCACCAAAGCTTTCGGCCTCAGCCTCGCTGTTGCGATCAGCATCCTCTTCTTTGTAACGGTACCGCCACAGCACTATTCAGCGGTGACTTGCGACAATCTTTCGCTCGGCTTCTACAGCCTGGCAACCATTGGCGGTGGTCTGCTGCTCGCCGCCGCGATCTTTGCGAGCCGTCTCGGCCGCGGCTTGCGTCTTGCCGTGATTGCGGCTGTCGGCGCCGNTGTTTTCGGCTCCGCCATGGTCATTGCCCCGGAATGCCTGCGCAATCCGCTTGCCGACCTCGATCCCATGCTGGTCGAACTCTGGCTGCGCAATGTCTCGGAAGCGCAATCCATTCTCGCTCTTGGCAGGACAGATCCCTTTTCCCTTGGCGCATTCTATGCGCCTGGCCTGCTCGCGATTGCCGTCTGTATTTTCCGCTCCGTGCAGGGCGATCGCGTGCAAGTCCATCTCGTCCTTCTGGCACTCTTGAGCGTCAGCTGGGCGGTTGCACTGGTTCAGGTCCGGGGAGCCGTCTTTTCAAATCTGCTATCCATCCTGCCGCTTGCCTTGCTGATCATCGACGTGCGCCGCGTGTCGAACGGCGACAGCGAAAATGCCGCGGCTGCCCTCATCTATATCGTGACGGTCCTGGCAAGCGTGCCGGCGGTATGGGCCGTCGGCGGTGCGCTTGTCGGAATGCAGGTCAACAAGACGAAGAATACGGAGGTGGCGGATAGACCGTCATGTTCCTCCAGGCAGGCGCTCGCGCCGCTTGGCGGCCTGCCTGCGGGTCTCGTCTCGGCGCCGTCGGAAATGGGTGTGCCGATCCTGCGCTACACCGCTAACCGTGTTCTATCGGCGCCCTATCATCGCAACCAAGGCGGCATGCTGACCGAGATGCATATAGGTCTGGCCGAGCCGCAGGAAGCAGAGGCCTTTCTGAAGGGAGCGGGCGTTACTGTTGTTGCCTTCTGCCCGGATGATCTGCAGACAAGCGAAATCGCAAAATTGAAGCCCGACGGGCTTTATGCACAACTTGGCAACGGCAATATTCCTGGGTATCTCGATCCGCTGCCAAAAGCTGCGGACAGCGGCGTCCAGTTCTTCCGTTATCGGCCGGCGTCGGACTGAGTCCCGTCTTTCAGGAGTGGACGAGTACAGCCCGCAGGCGATCGGTGGTAAAGAGGCCGCCGAGGTAAAGCAGCAGGCCGGCATTGTAACCGATGATCGTGTAGAAAAGCGCCAGGAATGAAACCGCACCGCCAGAGACAATCGCGGCGATGGCAAAGGTTACAGCGATCAGCATGGCGACGATTGCAATGACGCCGGCTGAGCGCATAAGGCCAGCGGTGAGGCCCAGGGTGGTTGCTGTCAGGATGATCATGTTGTCACCTCTTCTTCAGGTCGTTTGCGAGGAACCTAGGGGTCCTCCGCTAACAAAAGTTTATTGGCCACCCTTAATGAAAGCTGCACTTGCAGCCATGGTTACGGATGCGTTCACCTGACGGCATTTCCTCCGGCTCGCGCCGGGCATGTGTTTCGATACAGTTCAACTCTGTTACAGGCTGAAAAGTTCCGTTACTTTTCCATTTACGTAAACGGAACTCTCCGGCTGCAACATCCGCGTTCGCACGAAGCAGCATTACGCTGTCAATTCGATCGCGCCTGATCGACCAGTTGTTCGGAAAGAGGGCGAGCCGAAACCTATAAGGTTGAGCAAGGGCGACGATGATAGAAGCGACCGTTCCCGCGTCGCTCATCGACGGGGAATTTTCACTGTCACCAACATGCTCATTTTCGGGTCGGGTGTTCGCCACTCCCTACGAACATGAATGATACTAAGATTTTTTTTAGAGTAGCGATATCCCTATTTCTTGGGTCTCCCACCGTTTTTTGAATAAAAATTCGCCCTTCCCCGGCCCCGACCTTTCAGTTTAAGGGCGATCAAAATAGAAAGAGGGGATGAGCAATGTCTTTGACGGCGATTCGCCTACCAATCTTGCGGAATATTCGGTCTCTGAGCTCTCCGGATCCATCAAGCGGACCGTCGAGACAGCCTTCGATCAGGTGCGTGTGCGCGGCGAGATCTCGGGTTACCGTGGTCCGCATTCCTCGGGCCATGCTTACTTCTCGCTGAAGGACGATCGCGCGCGGATCGATGCGGTCATCTGGAAGGGCACGTTTTCCCGACTGAAATTCCGCCCGGAAGAGGGCATGGAGGTGATCGCGACCGGCAAGGTAACGACCTTTCCCGGTTCCTCCAAATACCAGATCGTCATCGAGACGCTCGAGCCCGCCGGCGCCGGCGCGTTGATGGCGCTGATCGAGGAGCGCAAGCGCCGTCTCGGTGCCGAAGGCCTGTTCGATCCCTCGCGCAAGAGGCGTCTGCCTTTCATGCCCAAGGTGATCGGTGTCGTGACCTCGCCGACGGGCGCCGTCATCCGCGATATCCTGCATCGCATCTCCGATCGTTTCCCCGTCCATGTCATCGTTTGGCCGGTCAAGGTGCAGGGGGAGGGCTCCGGCGAGGAGGTGGCAAACGCCATCAACGGCTTCAACGCTCTGGAGCATGGCAGCGAGATCCCGCGCCCTGATGTGCTGATCGTCGCTCGCGGCGGCGGCAGCCTTGAAGATCTCTGGAGCTTCAACGACGAAATCGTCGTGCGGGCCGCAGCCGATAGCCGGATTCCGCTGATCTCCGCTGTCGGCCACGAGACCGACTGGACGTTGATCGACTACGCCGCCGATATCCGCGCCCCGACACCGACCGGTGCTGCTGAAATGGCCGTGCCCGTCAAGGCCGAGCTCGAGGCCCAGGTCGCAGGTCTCACTGCCCGTCTGCAGGGCTGCATGAGCCGCCAGATGGATCAGCGCCGCCAGTCCGTCCGCGCCTTGATGCGCGCCCTGCCGTCGCTCGATCAGCTGCTGGCGCTGCCCCGACGCCGCTTTGATGAGGCCGCTGCCGGTCTCGGTCGCGGCCTGGAGCTCAACACCATCAACAAACGCCGCGGTTTCGAGCGTGTTGCCTCGCATCTGCGGCCGGACGTGCTCTCCAACCGCATCACCGAGCGTCGGCAGCTTTTGAACGAACGCATGGCGCGGGCCGAGCGTGTCGTCGAACGCCGCATCGACAATCTGAAAGCCCGTGTCGAACGCTTCGGTGTCGTTCTGTCATCCGTGCCGGCTAGATTGACCACACAGACGGGTCGTGCTCGGGACCGCCTTGCCAATTTCTCCCGCCATGCCGACAGCGCTATTGGTCATCAGCTCGCTCGCGCCCGCGCAGCTCTGGCAGCGCAAGACCGCGTTCTTCAGTCTCTCTCCTACAAGAACGTGCTGAAGCGAGGTTATGCCGTCATTCGCGATGAGGAGAACAGGCCGGTCTCGCAGGCATCGGCACTCTCCGCCGGCATGGGCATCGCCATTGAGTTCGCCGACGGCCGCGTCGGCGCTATGACGACGGAAGGCGGCGCTGCGCCATCAGGGGGCAGGAAGCGCACGATCAAGGCCGGCGAACCACCGAAGCAGGGAAGCCTGTTCTAGCAATGCACATTCTGCTGGTGCTCGCCCATCCGCTGCCCGAAAGCTTCGCCGCTTCTGTGGCGCGGACTGCTCGCGAGGCCCTCGAAACCTCCGGCCATACTGTCGATCTCCTGGATCTCTATGCGGAGGATTTCGACCCACGGCTGTCCAGGGCCGAGCGGGGCGGTTATTTTGATGTGCCCTACGATACGTCCGCCGTCGCCGGTATCGTTGCACGGCTGCAAGCGGCTGACGGTCTCATTCTGGTTTTTCCGCAGTGGTGGTTCAACTTCCCGGCCATATTGAAGGGCTTCATCGATCGCGTCTTTGCGCCGGGCGTCGCCTTCACCCATGATGTCGCCGGCGGCCGTATCGTGCCGCAGCTCACCAATATCAAGCTGCTCTACGCGCTGACGACGACTGGTTCGCCCTGGTGGCTGATGACGACGGAAGGCGGCGCTGCGCCATCAGGGGGCAGGAAGCGCACGATCAAGGCCGGCGAGCCACCGAAGCAGGGAAGCCTGTTCTAGCAATGCACATTCTGCTGGTGCTCGCCCATCCGCTGCCGGAAAGCTTCGCCGCTTCTGTGGCGCGGACCGCTCGCGAGGCCCTCGAAACCGCCGGCCATACTGTCG
>Ga0055540_1002038_pt1 | contig 11185 bp, 10 predicted proteins | sample AraplaCvi_mMS_r2_2_FD_55040 | JGI IMG/M metagenome (GOLD analysis project Ga0055540, IMG submission 55040) | Arabidopsis root microbial communities from North Carolina, USA - plate scrape MF_Cvi_mMS_r2 | ecosystem: Host-associated > Plants > Roots > Endosphere | place: USA: North Carolina
TCCACCAAGGACGACGACGTTCGGTTTGCGCTGCGCAGGTGCCATGGCGAACAGGGTATGGCCGACAGCCTCGACGAGTGAATGCTTTGGCGACGCAACGCTTTTCTTTCACGGTCAAGATCGTTGATTAGTGCGTCAATTTTCGTTGCCAGAGGGTCGGGAAACCGACTTGCATTTTGGTGAGCTACAGAAGCTCTCAGGGGGTTATGCTATGGCGCAACGCACACGCGCTCGTCGTTCATACCTAGGAGAATCCGTGAAATCCACCTTCATCGTCGCCGGTTTCGTAGCCCTCGCCGGTGCCTTCGGCAGCGCGGGCCTCGTCGTGGCAGCGCCCGCGTCGGCGGCCTGTGCGCCGGGGTTCACCTCCATCCCGTGCACCATCGCGGAGAACGTGGCCGCCGCTCCTGCGCAGACCGTGCAGGGCCTCGCGCAGGCGCCGCTCAACCTGGCCGGCCAGGGTTGCGCCGGTTACAAGGACGCCGACGGCAAGCCGGCGGGCACGTCGTCGTGCGGCGTCCCCGGGGTCTTCGCGAACCTCGCGGGTCAGGGTTGCCCTCCCGGTGACGGCGACACCAACCCCGGCACCTGCGGCCTCCCGGCCCTCCCGGGCAACTTCGCGACCGGGCTCGGCGTGATCGCCACCGCGCCCGTGGTTACCGGTGGAGCCCTGGCCGCTGCGCCGGGAACTCTGGCCAACAGCCTCGCCAACGCCCCCGGCCAGTTCGTCCGCGCCATTACGAATGGTGGGACGGACCCCGAGTCCTAATACTCCGCACTATCGCCCGTGAGGGCACTGAACCACCAACGAGCCCGGAGACGTGTCCACCGTCTCCGGGCTCGTTGCATTCACGGGTGCGGCGAGTGCCCTCGGCCGCCGCCGAACGTGATGCCACTGCGCTGAAACCGCGCCATCATCACCGTGGCGTCACGCTCGGCGCTACCGGTAGTTGACGAACTGCAGCGCCACCTCGAGGTCGGCACCGCGCAGCAGCGACTGCACGGCCTGCAGGTCGTCGCGCTTCTTGGAGCTGACGCGGATCTCCTCGCCCTGAATCTGCGCCTTGACGCCCTTGGGGCCCTCGTCGCGGATGAGCTTGGTGATCTTCTTGGCGTTCTCGCTGTCGATGCCCTGTTTGATGCTCCCGATGACCTTGTAGGTCTTGCCGGAGGCCTGTGGCTCGCCGGCGTCGAAGGCCTTCATCGAGATGTCGCGCCGGATGAGCTTTTCCTTGAAGACGTCGACTGCGGCCTTCACGCGCTCCTCGGTGGAGGAGACGAGGATGATGCCCTCCTCGCCCTGCCATTCGATGGTGGTGTCGGTGCCGCGGAAGTCGAATCGAGTGGACAACTCCTTGGCAGCCTGGTTGAGCGCGTTGTCGACCTCTTGGCGATCGGCCTTGCTGACGACGTCGAAGCTGGAATCCGCCATGGACTTGCTCCCTCCTATGTTGATGCGTTTTCGTGTTGGGACCATCCTCGTTGTACCCTGCTAGTCGCACCAAACCGGGGTTCCGGATTGGNGCGAATCCCGGCAGGTTGCCCGAGCGGCCAATGGGAGCGGACTGTAAATCCGTCGGCTAACGCCTACACAGGTTCGAATCCTGTACCTGCCACACCCAGCCAGGCCCCCTTTCGAGGGGGCCTGGCTGCGTTGTGGGTCTGGTCGTCGCGAAGGGCGCGACCTACACGTGTGCAGCGGTGTCGCGTGGCTGATCGCAACTGAGTGTCTCCGGGTACCGGTGGTGCAGGCCGGCCATGAGTCGGTGCGCCTCGCGAAGTTCTCGACGTAGCTCGGACTGCTGACGGTGGACGTGGGCGATTCCGCGAGCAGATCTTCGCTCATTTCGTTGCTCGACGATCTCCAGCTTGCGAGACACCTTCTCGACCTGGTCGCGCAGTTCATTCAGGAGCGTTCGAGCCTGGAGGGCCTCCGCGTCGTCCGACATGTGGCCATCGTCTCATCAAAATCTAATGATTGCTCGTCGGCCTGGGACTCGGCCGCCCATGCGTGAACCACCGGTTGACGCCGCGTAACCACGGGCCCACAATTTCGCACTGTGGCCAACTTGAGCGAACAGGTGGCGCTGACGCAACTGGAAGATCGGTTGACCAGCGTTTACGTCGACATTCCTACTGATCGCATTCAGTCCGCCATGCGGAGCGCGCAGGCGCGATTCGAGGACAGCAAGATACGGGACTTCGTGCCGCTCCTGGTGGAGCGCAGGGTGCGCGCCGAGCTGGCAAACACGTAGCCGAGAGCGTGGTCGGCGTTCGCGCGGAGCCCAGGCGGGCAGGCCGTCAGCCGACGGCGCCGTACTCAGTCCGGAACGAGTCGTAGGCGTCGTTGATCAACTCGGTCGCGGCCTCGGGATGATTGCGCGCGATCGCCTCGATCGCCGCCCAGGTGTTTGCGCCCAGCGCGCAATTTCGGCCAGGAGGGCGTCCCTCGGTGAGGGCGCACATCAACGCGTGCTCGAAGGCCGAGCGGACGCCACCGGTGGCTGTGTCGTCGTAGGTCAATGCCGGCCGCGTCATTCGGCGACCGCTGCCGACACGGTTGACGCGACCCGCGCCGCCAGCAGGTGACCCCAGACGAGGGCTGCCTCGGTCTGGTGGGGAACTCCGTCGCCCTTGCCGCCGACCAGATGCGCCAGCGCCGTCGCCAACGCGGCGGGGCCGATGCCGGTCTGGTGTACCGCCTTGACGAGGTCGTCGAAGGCGTCGCGCGCCGAGCATCCGCGGAGTCCCATCAAGATGCCGGTGGCCAGGTCGATCATGCGTCGTGACGACGGGTCCTCGCGTCGGCCCGGTGTGGTCATGGCAGCGCTCCTGCAGTCTTTGTCGGCACGGACCCGGTGTACCTCGCGCAGATGAACGTGAGTCGACGTCGCAGTGTCGCGCGGCCCCGCGCCACGGGGAATGGTCATCGAATCGGCATCCATCGTTTGGAGCCACGTCACCCAGGAGGCGTCGGTACTCACGGCTACTCCTTCGTCTGACGCGCGAGAACCTCTCGAACCGCACTTGCGACGTCGTCTGCCGTGAAGCCGAAGTGGCGGTGCAGATCCGCGGCGGGACCCGACGCGCCAAAGCCGGTGAGCGCGATGATCCGGCCCAGCGGCCCGACGTGGCGCTCCCAGCCGAAGCCCGATGCCGCCTCGACGGACACCCGCGCGGTGAGACTCGGCGGTAGGACGGCATCGCGGTAGTCCTGGTCCTGGGCGTCGAACAGCGCCCATGACGGCATGCTGACCACGCGGACGGCGACGCCGGACGCGGTGAGGAGCTCCCGTGCCTGCATCGCCAGTGCCACTTCACTTCCGGTGGCGATGATCAGCGCGGCGGGCTGTGCACCGTCAGCGGGGTCGGCCAAGACGTATGCGCCGCGGGCCACGCCGGTTGCCGACCCGAGGGTCGTCCTGTCGAAGACGGGACCGTCCTGTTTGGACAGCACCAGTGCAACGGGCCCGTCGTCGACGGACATGATGACCCGCCAGGCTTCGCGAATCTCGCTGGCGTCGGCGGGGCGCAGGTCCACCATGTTGGGCATCGCGCGAAGCGAGGCCAGCTGTTCGACGGGCTGGTGGGTGGGGCCGTCTTCGCCCATGCCGATGGAGTCGTGGGTGTAGACGTGGATCACCGGTTGGCCCATCAGGGCGCCGAGGCGCAGCGGTCCCCGCTGAAAGTCGGAGAAGACGAGGAAGCCGGCTTGGAAGGGGCGTAAACCGCACAGCGCCAACCCGTTCGACGCTGCGGCGGCCGCGGCCTCACGCACCCCGAAGTGCAGATTCCGCCCGGCGTAGTCGGCGGGGCCGAAGTGCCCGCTGGCGCCGTCGAGCGCCGTCTTGGTCGACGGTGCCAGGTCGGAGGCTCCGCCCAGCAGCCACGGCACCGCCGCGGCGACCGCGTTGAGCACTTGGTGATTGGCGATGCGTCCGGCCATCGGGCCGTCGGCGGGGGTGAACTCGGGCAGGTCGGCGTCCCAGCCGTTGGGCAGCGTCCTGCCGATCATCGAGGCGAGCCCGTCGGCCAGGTCGGGATGGACGGTTTGGTACCGGGCCAACATGGCGTTCCAGTCGTCACGCTTCCTGGTGCCTCTGGCGGCGACCCCGAGCGCGAACTGTTCGTAGGCGACGTCGGGGACGAGGAACTGGGCGTCCACCGGCCACTGGTAGAAGCGCTTGGCGGCGCGTGCCTCGTCGGCGCCGAGCGGCTCACTGTGCGCCGACGCGGTGCCTTGCTTGGTGGGTGCTCCGTAGCCGATGATGCTGCGGACGATGATGAGCATCGGGGATCCGGTGTGCGAGGCGAATTGGCCGAAAGCCCTTTGCAGCGCGCCGATGTCGTTGGCGTCCGCGACGTAGGTGACCGCCCACCCGTAGGCGCGAAATCTGGTTGCCACGTCCTCGGTGAACGCCAGTGACGTCTCGCCTTCGATCGTGATCGCGTTGCTGTCGTAGATCCAGCAGAGGTTGTCCAGTTTGAGGTGCCCGGCNAGCGACGCCGCCTCCTGGCTGATGCCCTCCATCATGTCGCCGTCGCCCGCCANGGCGAANACGCGGTAGTCGAACACGTCGAAGCCCGGCCGGTTGAACTGCGCCGCTTGCCATTTGCCGGCCATCGCCATGCCGACACTGGTGGCGACGCCCGTCCCCAACGGCCCCGTCGTGCACTCGATCCCGTCGGCCAGTTCGTATTCGGGGTGCCCTGCGCACGGGCTCCCGAGTTGACGGAAGCGGCGGATGTCGTCGAGTTCGATGGTCAGTCGGTCGCGTTCGGCGCAGCGGACGCGAGCCAGGTGCAGCAGCGCGTAGAGCAGCATGGAGGCGTGGCCTGCGGACAGCACGAACCGGTCGCGGTTGACCCAGCGGGGATCGTCGACGTCGTAGGTCAGGGCTCGGTTCCACAGGGTGTAGCCGACCGGTGCGAGGGCCATCGCCGCGCCGGGATGTCCCGACTTCGCCTGTGCGATGGCGTCGATGACCAGTGTTCGGATCGTGTTGACGGCGACCGTGTCGGCGTCGACGGTGACGGGGGTGGCCAGATCAGTCATTGGGATTCCTTTGAGAGGCAGAGGTTTCGAGCGCGATGGGGTTGACGGCAGCTGCCTGGGGTGCGTGTCGGAAGCTCGCCCCGAGCACCGCCATCGCGGCGAAGCCCGTTCCGCCGGCCGCTCCTGCGCCAGGAGTCAGTGTCATGTCGGTGCCGGTGGCGGCGTTGACCAGTTCGCTCCACCGGCGGAGCCGGCGCTCGAGGATGACGACTTGCGCGTGGCTGGCACCCTTCTGCGGGCCGAAGGCCGTCGCGGCGCCGTGGGGGCCGAGCAGGGGATTGGTGACGTCGGCCGCCACGGTGAACGTGGTGTTGGCGACCCGCGGGTCCATCCCGGTCAGGTCCAGGTAGGCGGCGTTGCCGATGGCGTTGATCCCCAGTGTCAACGGACGGCCGCGAAGAGAGTGCAGCACCGCGCCGAGCGCATGCAGCATGCCTGCGCCGCCGTCGGTGCTGACGCCGCCGCCGAGCCCGAGGACGACCTCGGTGCACCCTACGTCGAGGGCGTGCTTCACCAACTGGCCGAGTCCGAGAGTGGTTGAGTTGAGCGGATTGTCGCCGCGTTTGGAGCTCCCCACCGCGGTGGCAAGCTCGACGACGGCGGTCCGGTCCCTGACGGCAATCCTGGCCGCGCGGCGTCGGGTGTCCCAGGGCCCCGCTGCCGTCGCGGCGACCGCGGTGAAACCCGCGGTGAGGCTGCCCTCGAACGTGTCGGGGGTGTGGACGACGGCCGTCACGATGTCGGGTGGCCGGAGAGCCGCTCGACGAGCCGGAACAGGGCGGAGTGGTCGAGGTCGCCGTCGCCCTGAGCGTGGGCCGCCGACACGAGTTGGGCGACGACCGCTCCGAGCGGGGTGGCGGTCCGTGACGTCCGGGCTGCCGCGGTGAAGATGCCGAGATCCTTGTCGTGCAGGGCAATTCGGAACCCGGGGTTGAACTGGCGGGCGACCATCGTCCGTGCCTTGCGGGCCATGACGGTACTGCCGGCCAGGCCTGCCTCGAGTACGGAGATGGCCTTCTCGGTGTCGACGTGCTGCGCTTCGAGGAACACCAGGGCTTCGGCCAGGAGTTCGATGTTGCCCGCCACGATCAGCTGATTCGCGGCCTTGACGGTTTGGCCGGCGCCCACTGGGCCGACGTGGACGATGGTCTTGCCGACGTGGGCAAGGACTTCGGTGGCTTCGGCGACCGACTCTGCCGGCCCGCCGACCATGATCGACAAGGTGCCGTCGACTGCGGCTTGCTCGCCACCGCTGACGGGGGCGTCGAGGAACCTGAGTCCACGCTTCTCGGCTGCCACGCCGACGGCGCGGGCGGTGTCGGGTCGGATGGTGCTCATGTCGACGAACAGCGCGCCAGGGGTGGCCGATGCGAGGATTCCCGCGGAACCGAGCGCCACCGATTCGACGTCGGGGGAGTCGGGGAGCATCGTGATGACGACGTCCGCGCCGCGGACGGCGCTCGCTACGTCGTCGGCGGCCCGCATGCCCTTGCTCACCAGCGCGTCGACCTTGGCTCTGGTGCGGCTGAAGCCGACGACGTCCAGCCCGGCGGCGCACAGGTTGGCCGCCATCGGAGAGCCCATGATGCCGAGTCCGATGAAGGCGACGGTGGGCTCGTGGCTCTGCGGGGCGGTCATCGGGTCACCTCGGCGACGGTCGAGGTGACGTCCGAGGTCGAGCTCGAGGTCAACCGGTGCAGCCAGGCTAGTCCGGCAACGGTGTCACCGGCCGGGACGTACTCCAGCCCAAGNCTTCCCGCGTAGCCGGCCTGATCGAGTAGCTCGACCAACTCGACGATGGGGGCGTCCCCCGAGCCGGGCTCGTGGCGGCCGGGGGCATCCGCGATCTGGACGTGTCCGATGTGGTCGACGTGTTCGGTCACCACGCGGCGGACGTCGTCGCCGTTGACGGTCAGGTGGTAGAGATCGGCCAACAACGCGATCCTGCCGCGCTGGGTCCGCTCCCGTACCCCGCGGATCACTGCGAGCACGTCTCCGGCCAGTTTGAGTGGGTAGGCGTCCATGCCGCTGACGGGTTCGACGAGTACGGTGGCCCCGATCGAATCGGCGTGCTCCGTGGCCGCGGCGAGGGCGTCGAGGGCGGCCTCGTCCTGCTCGGCGACGCTCAGCTCCGGCGAACGGTTGCCGTAGAGCGCGTTGAACCCGGTGACCCCGAGCCGGGCGCCGACGTCGACGGCGATGGCGACGCTGTCGTCGAATTCGTTCCTGCGGTGCGGGTTCGACGCGATGCCGCGATCCCCGGCCGCCATGTTGCCTGCGAAGAAGTTCAAGCCGCGGAGCGTCACTCCCGCGTCGGCGACCGTCGCCACGAATGCGTCGACCTCGGCGGCCGGCGGTGCGGCGACGGCGAACGGCCACCAGCACTCGATCGACTCGAAACCGGCCGCGGCCGCGGCGGCGGCCCGTCGTTCGAAGGGAAGGTCGCCGAACAGCAGGGAGATGTTCGCCTGCGACGTCGCCCACAATGCGGAAGCCACCACGTCCTCTTTTCAAAACCGTTGGGCTGCATGGTTGTCGCAGCGTCAACGACACTAGGTACTGGCGTGGCGATGAACAATGACGAACACCGTCGACGATTATTCGTAGATGACGAACAGTTGGCAGGTCTGCCGAGTAGTCTTTCGCCGCATGACGCAGCCCAACATCAACCTCCGCCAGTTGCGTGCGTTCCTCACCGTTGCCGAACACCGCAGCTTCTCGCGCGCAGCCGAGCAGCTGTTGGTGTCCAACCCGTGGTTGAGCGAGACGATCAAGGACCTGGAACGCCAGCTCAAGGTGCAGTTGTTCGTCCGCACCACCCGCTCGGTGGAGTTGACCGACGCCGGTGCGGTGTTCTCCCACCTCGTCGCCCGGGTCCTCGACGACCTGGACTCCGCCGTCAAGTCCGCGCAGCGGACGGCCGACCGGGACGGCTCGGCGTTGACGTTGGGGTACACGATCGGCGCCGGCTTGGAGGTCATCCCGTGGCTGCTGCGAACCTTCGCGGCCGAGTATCCGCAGCGGCTGCTGCGATCGGTGGAGTACGACTTCGCCGACCCCACCGCCGGTTTGCGTGACTCCTCGGTTCACGCCGCGATCATTCGGCCGCCGACCGGTCTTGCCGGCCTGACCACCCTGGAATTGGTGAGCGAGGACAGGGTGGTGTGCCTTCCCGACGGGCATCCGCTGGCGAGTCAGGACAGCGTGTGCGTCGCCGATCTGCTCAAGGAACCCATCATCGCCGCACCGAAGGCGCCCGGTCCGTGGCGCGACTACTGGCTGCTCAGCGAATACCGCACCACCCCCGCCCTCGTCGTCGACGAGGCCAGCACCCGTGACGCCGAGCTGCACCTCGTCGCCCGCGGGGTCGGCATAAGCGTGACTTCCGCCGGGGCGCAACGCTTTTACTCACGTCCCGGGGTGTCGTTTCGTCGCATTCGTGACATCCCGCCCTGCGTGGTGGCGTTGGCGTGGTGGCCGGAGCACACCGCCAAGGTCGCCGATCTCGTCGCCATCGCCACCGGGTTCAGTGCCGTCGCCGAACAGCTCAAGGCGGCCAACCGGCTTGCCATCCCATGAGCATCGTTCGGAGTGGCCGAACAATGGTTGGCCAGGTTCGTCATTGTGTAGGGCCGATCGCGGTCATACGGTCGACCCACTCCGATCGGTGGTTTTGGCGCAACGTCGTGTTGGCGTGGCGGTCACCGAGTCGGTGTCAGCACATCCCCAGCCGCTACTAGACGCAGTGGCACTTCGGCCCGAGGGTCGCCGCACGAGAAACGGGAAGCATGACTTCACCAGCAGAAGCACCGGGAACACAACCGAAACTACGACGATCGTTGGCGACGTGGGCGGCGATCTCGCTGTCCGTGGCCGCGATGGGCGCCAGCCTGGCCGTCAACATCAACCCGCAGGGCGCAGGTGCGACGGTCGGCAGGGCCGTCCCACTGACGTTCATCCTGGCCACCGTCGGGGTGCTGCTGGTGGCGTACGGATTCGCCAGGATCTGTAGTCGACTCAGCCACGCGGGCTCGGTGTTCGGCTTGACCGGCGTGACCCTGGGCCCGCGGGCCGGTGTGGTGGCCGGATGGTCGCTGTTGGGCGCCTACCTGAGCTTCATGCTGACCACGTCGATGACGGCAGGCATCTTCGGCGCCGAATTCCTCCGTGGTCTAGGTCTTTACGAGACCACCCCCGACATCGTGCCGTGGGTCATCGCACTGGTTTCGGTGGGCATCGCCACCCTGCTTGCGATCTCGCCGGTGAAGAAGTCGATGGCCACCCTGCTGTGGGTGGAGATCTGCACGACCGCGGTCATCGTGGTCATCGCCGTGGTGGTCGTCGTCCGCGTGGTAGGTGGCAGCGCCCCCGGCGGGCAGCGTTTCAACCTCGACATGTTCAGCGTGCCGCCCGGCATTTCGACCAGCACGCTCTTCCTCGGCATCGTGTTCGGCTTCCTGTCGTTCGCCGGTTTCGAAGCGGCCGCCGCCCTCGGTGAGGAGACCACCAACCCGAGGCGGGCCATCCCGATCGCCATCTTCGGCGTGGCCCTGTTCGGCGGACTCTTCTACATCGTGGGCACCACCGTGGAGATGCTCGGCTTCGGCACCGATGCCGCTGGCGTCGAGGCATTTTCGAAGTCGGCGTCATTGTTCGGCACGCTGGGTGAGCAGTACGTCAGCCCGGTCGTCGGCGACCTGGTGACCTTGGGTACCGCGATCTCCGCCATGGGATGTGCGTTGGCCACGGCGGTCGCCGCGTCACGGCTGCTGTTCGCGCTCAACCGCGGAGCCTTCGAACGTCGCGGCTTCACGAAGGTCTCGGCCAAGTCCGGTACTCCGATCAGCGCGACGTTGTTCGTCTGCGGGCTGGCCGCGGCGATCATCGTGTTGATGCGCGTACTGGTCACCGACACCGCCTTCGACCTGTTCGCGTGGTCGGGAACCGTTGGGACGCTGGTACTTTTGGTCGCCTACGCGTTGTTCTCCGTCGGCGCGTGGTACTACCTCTGCGTTCGCGCCCCGCGGCTGGGGCACAAGGCCGCCCCTCTCGACTACGTGGTGCCGCTGCTGGCCATCGCCGTGATCGGCTACACCATGTTCCGCAACGTCTCGCCGTGGCCGGCGACGGGTGCGGGACGGGCCAACATCGTCATCGCAGCGGTGTGGGTGATCGCGATCATCGTCGTCATCTTCGCCGCACCCAAGACCACGCGCCGCATTGCGGAGTCGTTGAGCCGCGACGAGGGACTCTCCACGGAGGCGGGCTATCTCGCCGTCGCGGTGGAGGAAGTCGACGAGCATCTGCACCGGGACCAGGCCTCTCCGAGCACGCCGCGGGTGACCGGCGGCTTCCATGGCGAGACTCCGGAGGTTGCCAAGTCATGACCCGTGGGACAACGCATCTCGACATCGACGACGACTGGACCTATCACGGCATGCGGGTCGTCAGGATGCAGAACGAGCACCTGGCCGTCGACGTGTTGCCCGAACGCGGTGCCAACATCTTTCGGGTCGTGGACAAGAAGCGTGACGTCGACCTGCTGTGGAAGTCGCCGCGGGTCGCCCCCCACGTCGCGGCGGTGCACGCGGACTTCGACGATCATTGGGCAGGTGGCTGGGACGACGCCTTCCCAGGGGGCAGGGCGTGCCGCAACCGGTACGGCGACCTGCTGCCGTACATGGGTGAGGTGTGGACGGCGCGGTCGGACTACCAAATCCGTTCCAGTGCAGACGAAGTNGTGCTCACCACGACTGTCCGTACTCCGATCACGCCTGCCGAGCTGACTCGCACCATCACCCTGCGCGCAGACGAGCAACGCTTCACCCTCGGCTACTCGCTGCGCAACATCGGCACGATGCCGTTCGACTACAACTGGGGCGTGCATCCGAGCCTGGCACTGCGGTCCGGTATGCGGTTCGACATTCCGGCAACCAGGGGCCTGGTCGACGAGGCGGGTGGCGAGCTGCTCGGCCTCCCGGGCGACGAATACGACTGGCCGATGCTGCGCGGTCACGACCTGCGCCGCGCCGACGACATCGACGTCGGAGCCTTTGCGTTGCACTATCTGACCGGGTTGACCGCGGGCTGGGTCGCCGCCACCGACGTCGCCGACCGGCGCGGGTTCGG
>Ga0055540_1002041_pt1 | contig 11173 bp, 10 predicted proteins | sample AraplaCvi_mMS_r2_2_FD_55040 | JGI IMG/M metagenome (GOLD analysis project Ga0055540, IMG submission 55040) | Arabidopsis root microbial communities from North Carolina, USA - plate scrape MF_Cvi_mMS_r2 | ecosystem: Host-associated > Plants > Roots > Endosphere | place: USA: North Carolina
GTCTTCGCGCGCGGCCACGAGGAGCTGCTGGCGTGCGCCGAGGCGGGCATTCCGGTCACCGTCGTACCCGGTGTGACCAGTGCCATAGCGGTTCCGGCCGCCGCGGGCGTTCCGGTCACCCACCGGGGCGTCACCCACGAGTTCGTGGTGGTCAGCGGCCACCTCGCACCGGGGCACCCCGAATCGTTAGTGAATTGGGATGCGCTGGCCGCGCTCTCGGGCACGATCGTGCTGCTGATGGCCGTCGAGCGCATCGAACTCTTNGCGAAGGTTNTGCTGGAAGGCGGCCGACCTGCGGATACGCCGGTCTTGGTGGTGCAGCACGGCACGACGAGCGCGCAGCGGACCCTGCGGACCACGCTGGCGCAGGCGGCCGAGGACATCCGATCGGACGGGATTCGACCCCCCGCGATCATCGTGATCGGGGCGGTCGCGGCCTTCGCCACTTAAAGGGTTCTTAAGATTACTGTAAGGTAGCCCAATATGACGGCTCCCAACGATGCAGAGCGCGCCGCCACCAATCTCGACGACGACGGTGCCGAGCGCGGGCTGCCGATGCCCATCACCCCCACTCAGATCGTGCCGAGCAGCTGGTACCCGTCGTGGCTGCCGTCGCGGCGCTTCATCGCCGCGGTCATCGCAATCGGTGGCATGCAGCTGCTGGCCACCATGGACAGCACGGTCGCGATCGTGGCCCTGCCCAAGATCCAGGACGAGCTCAACCTGTCCGACGCCGGGCGTAGCTGGGTCATCACCGCCTACGTGCTGACCTTCGGCGGCCTGATGCTGCTGGGCGGGCGCCTGGGCGACACCATCGGCCGCAAGCGCACGTTCATCGTCGGCGTGGGTCTGTTCACCATCGCCTCCATCCTGTGCGGCGTGGCGTGGGACGAGACCACGCTCGTCATCGCCCGATTGGCCCAGGGCGTGGGCGCGGCGATCGCCTCACCCACCGGTCTGGCGCTGATCGCGACCACGTTCCCGAAGGGCCCGGCCCGCAACGCGGCCACGGCGGTGTTCGCCGCGATGACCGGCGTCGGCTCCGTCATGGGCCTCGTCATCGGTGGTTTCCTCACCGAATTCTCATGGCGCTGGGCGTTTCTGGTGAACGTCCCGGTCGGCCTGCTGATGATCTACCTGGCCCGCCGGACCCTGCGCGAAACCCATCGCGAACCCATGAAGCTCGACGCCACCGGCGCCATCCTGGCCACGCTGGCCTGCACGGCCGCCGTCTTCGGCTTCTCGATGGGGCCCGAGAAGGGCTGGTCCTCGCCGCTGACGGTGAGCTCCTGCGTCGCGGCGGTCGTGCTCTTCGGGGCGTTCCTCTACGTCGAGCGCACCGCGGTCAACCCCGTGGTCCCGTTCAGCCTGTTCCGTGACCGCAACCGGGTGGCCACCTTCGCCGCGGTGTTCCTCGCCGGCGGCGTGATGTTCACGCTGACCGTGCTGATCGGGCTGTACGTGCAGGACATCATGGGCTACAGCGCCCTCCGCGCCGGCATCGGGTTCATCCCGTTCGTCGTCGCGCTCGGCATCGGCCTCGGCCTCTCGTCGTACCTGGTCTCGATCCTGCCGCCGCGGCTGCTGGTGATCATCGGCGGCGTGTTCGTCCTGGCCGCGATGATCTACGGCTCCACCCTCAACGGCGGCATCCCGTACTTCCCCAACCTCGTCCTCCCGATCACCGTCGGCGGCTTCGGCATCGGCATGATCGTGGTGCCGCTGACGGTCTCGGCCATCGCCGGCGTCGCATTCGACGAGATCGGACCGGTCTCCGCGATCGCGCTGATGCTGCAGAGCCTCGGCGGACCCGTGGTGCTGGCCGTCATCCAGGCGGTCATCACCTCGCGGACGCTGTACCTCGGCGGCACCACCGGCCCGGTCAAGAACATGAACGAGGCGCAGATGCACGCGCTCGACCAGGGCTACACCTATGGCTTGCTGTGGGTCGCGGCGGTGGCCGTCATCGTCGGCGTCGTCGCCCTGTTCATCGGCTACACCGCTCAGCAGGTCGCCCAGGCTCAGGAAGTCAAGGAAGCGATCGACGCCGGCGAGATCTGAGTCGGCCGGGCGGCGAGAATGCCGTCCCCCGCGGCGACCAGCGCGCCGACGGCGGCCAGCGCGCCGTCACCCGGATCGGGTGTGGTGACCGCCAGGGTGGCGCGGCCCAACCAACTCGGATCGTCGACGCGGACGGCCGTCACGCCCCGAGGCACCGACGGCGCGATCAATTCGGGTAGCAGGCAGATGCCCAGGCCCGCGGCGACCAGTCCCAGCCGGGCCGGCCAACCCTTGGCGCGGAACGCCACGATCGGGTCGGTCATCGTCGGCCACGCCCCGAACTGGGGATCCCCGGCGGCGCCCTCACCCACCACCCACGGTTCCCCCTCCAGCGCTCGGACCGGCACGGTCGGAGCCGCCGCCAGCCGGTGGCCGTCGGGGACGCCGACGCAGAGGTCGCCCGCGAACACCCGGCGCACGGTCAACCCGTCGAGGTCGTAGTCCGCCAACCCGCTGCCGACGCCGATGACGGCCACCGTCACCCGTCCGTGGCGCACGTCGCGCAGCAAGGCGGGCGTCGACGCCTCGGTCAGCCGCACGTCGAGGCCCGGGTGCTCGCCGGCCAGCAGGGCGACGGCCCGCGGCGCGAGCACCGCCGCGGCGGCGGGAAACACCCCCAACCGGACGCGGCCGGCCAATCGATCGCCTAGTCCGTCGAGGTCGCGCCGCAGCAAGTCCACGTCGGCCAGGATGCGGCCGGCTCGGGCCACCACCGCCGCGCCGGCCGCGCTGGGCCTCACCCCGCGCGCCGTGCGGACGAACAGCGGGGTGCCCGCAGCGGCCTCCATCGCGGCGACCTGCCGCGAGACGGCGGGCTGCGAATAGCCCAACGACCGTGCCGCCGCGGTGAACGACCCGAGGACGGCCACCTCGCGACACACGCGCAGACCCAACAAAGTGAGCTCATCCACCGCCTCACCCTAGCCATGCGTCAAGCGTATGGCAGCCATCCGAGACCCTCATCGTGCACATGGATTGCCGAGCCGTCGGCGCTGGTTGCACCGCAGGACCGTCTACGCCAAGAAGAGGAAGAGGACACATGCCCAAGACCTGGTTCATCGTCGGAGCGTCGCGTGGCATGGGCCGCGAACTCGCCGAACAGTTGCTGGCCCGCGGTGACCGCGTCGCGGCGACCGTCCGAGACACCGAGCACGTCGCCGATCTCGTCGACCGCCACGGTTCGTCGTTCTGGAGTCGCGCCCTCGACGTCACCGACACCGCCGCCGTGCGCAACGTCACCGACGAGGCCTTCGCCGCCCACGACCGCGTCGACGTCGTGGTCGCCAACGCGGGGTACGGCGTGTTCGGTACCGCCGAGGACCTCGACGACGCGCAGATCGACTCGATGATCGCGACCAACCTGACCGGATCCATCCAGCTGGCCCGGGCGGCCGTGCCACACCTGCGCGCCCAGGGCGGCGGTGTGCTGATGCAGATGTCGAGCATGGGCGGCCAGATCGCCTTCCCGGCCTTCTCCCTCTATCACGTCACCAAGTGGGGCATCGAGGGGTTCTACGAATCGCTGGCCCAGGAGGTCGAACCGTTCGGCATCAGGACCATCCTGGTCGAGCCGGGGGTGGTGCGNACCGGATTCTTCGACGCCTCCGAGCGGGTCCCGCCNAGCGCGCCCTACCGCGGCGGTCCGGCCGACCGGCCGCCGATGACGACCGCCGACATGGTCGACAGCCAGGAGAGGACGGTCGCGGCGATGATCCGTGCCGGCGACTCCGACGACCCGCCACGGCGCCTGGTGCTCGGCTCGGACTCGTGGCAGTCGATCACCGACGCCCTTCGAACCCGCCTGGACGACGCGATCGCGCAGCGCGCGAACGCCGCCACCGCCGATCTCGTTTCATGATCGGCACCGCTGGGTAGGTTGACGGCAATGTCTGCCGTGGGTGGTTCGGAAGGGTCGACGGACAACGCGACTGCGCCCCTGGCGTCGTCGGTNCTCGGCATCGCNATCGTCGCCATCACCGGCATGCAGCTGATGTCGACCCTGGACGGCACGATCGTCATCGTGGCGCTGCCGCGCATGCAGGCCGAACTCGACCTCTCCGACGCCGGCAAGAGCTGGGTCATCACCGCCTACGTCCTGACCTTCGGCGGGTTGCTCCTGCTGGGCGGGCGGGTCGGTGACGCGATCGGTCAGAAGCGCGCNTTCCTGTCCGGCGTCGGGGTGTTCACCATCGCCTCGCTGGTGTGCGGTCTGGCCGGCGACGAGGCCACCCTCATCGCCGCGCGCGCCCTGCAGGGCATCGGCGCCGCCGTGGCCGCACCCACCGGGCTCGCGCTCATCGCGACGACCTACGCGGTGGGAAAGGCCCGAAACCAGGCCATGGCGGTGTCGGCGGGCATGCAGGCCATCGGGTCGGTCATGGGGCTCGTGCTCGGCGGTCTGCTCACCGTCATCTCGTGGCGGCTGGCGTTCCTGATGAACGTGCCGATCGGCATCGTCATCGTGATCATCGCGTGGTTGCGGATCGGCGAGACGCACCACGAACGCCTGAAACTCGACATCACCGGAGCGCTGCTGGCCACCCTCGGCTGCACGTCGGCGGTGTTGGTGTTCACCCAGGGCCCGCCGCGAGGCTGGGCCGACCCGTGGGTGATCGGCGCGGCGATCGCGGCGGTGGTCTTCTTCGTGTCCTTCCTCCTGGCCGAACGCTCGGCGGAGAACCCCTTGGTGCCGTTCTCGATCTTCCGCGAGCGCAACCGGGTGATGACGCTGACCGCCTGGTTCCTCGGCGGCGGCGTCCTGCTCACCGTCACCGTCATGGTGGGCCTGCTCGCCCAGGACGTCCTGGGGTACTCCGCGCTGCGGGCCGGCGTCTGCTTCCTGCCGTTCGCGGTCGCGGTCGGNGTCGGCAACGTGCTGGCCACCAAGCTCGCGCCCCTGGTCGCACCGCGCTGGTTGATCATCGGCGGCGGCGTCTACGTGCTGGCGGCCATGCTGTACGGCTCCACCCTGGACCGCAGCATCCCGTACTTCCCCAACCTCTTCATCCCGATCGTGCTCGGCGGGTTCGGCATCGGCATCATCTCGGTGGTGCTGCCGCTGTGCGCGGTNGCGGGCGTCGGGCCGCGTGAGATCGGCCCGGTNTCGGCGATCACGCTGATGGTGCAGAACCTCGGCGGCCCGCTGGTGCTGGTCGCCATCATGGCGGTGCAGACCTCCCGCACGCTCTACCTCGGTGGTACCACCGGGCCGGTCAAGAACATGACGCCCGCGCAGCTCGACGCGCTCGGTGCCGGCTACACCTACTCCCTGCTGTGGGTGGCAGGCATCTCGATACTGGTCGGCGTGGCGGCGTTCTGGATCGGCTTCTCCGCGCGCGACATCGCCCGCGCCCAGCACACCAAGGAAGCCGTGGAGGCCGGCGAGCTGTAGCCGCCGCCGGTGTCGGTGGGCGGCGTTAGCGTGACGCCATGACCGAGCCGCTGACCCGCCAGGCGATCTCCGAGTTCGTCGACCCGCTGGGCTGGCGGCTGATCCTCGGGGTCGTCGTCACCCACGTCCCGGTGCCGACGCTGGCCGCCGCGGTCGACGCGCTGAGGGTGGTCGTGGCCGCCGGGGGGCCCGGCGTCGACGAGCACCTCAGGGCCGAGGTGCACCCCGACCGCCTGGTGCTGCACCTTCGCCACGCCGCCGCCGGCTGGATCACCCCGCGCGACGTCGAACTGGCCGCCGCGGTCACCGAAGCGCTCGCCGGACATGGTCTGAGCACCCAGCCCGGCGTCGGCGGGGTGACGCCGCAGACCCTCGAGATCGCGATCGACGCGCTCGACATCGCCTCGATCGCGCCGTTCTGGAGAGCGGTCACCGGTTACGTCGACGACGCGACACCCGACGGTGAGACTCCCGGTGGTGACCTGCTGGACCCGCTGCGTCGCGGCCCGGCCATCTGGTTCCAACAGATGGACGAGCCGCGGACGCAACGCAACCGCATCCACCTCGACCTCGACGTGCCGCCGGAACTGGCCCGACCCCGCGTCGACGCGGCGCTGGCGGCGGGCGGCACCTTGGTGTCCGACGCCGCNGCCCCGGCCTTCTGGGTGCTGGCCGATCCCGAGGGCAACGAGGTGTGCGTCTGCACCTGGCAAGGTAGGGACTAGTTCGCGCGGGTGGCTAAGGTTGTCGGCTGTGATCACCCGCATGTCCGAACTGTTCCTCCGCACCTTGCGCGACGACCCCGCCGACGCCGAGGTGCCCAGCCACAAGCTGCTCATCAGGGCGGGCTACGTCCGCCCCATCGGACCGGGTCTGTACAGCTGGCTGCCCCTGGGTCTGCGCGTGCTCCGCAAGATCGAGCAGATCATCCGCGAGGAGATGGCCGTCATTGGCGGACAAGAGATCCTGCTGCCAGCCCTGCTCCCGCGGGCGCCGTACGAGACCACCAACCGCTGGACCGAGTACGGCAACGGTCTCTTCCGGCTCAAGGACCGGCGTGGCAACGACTATCTGCTCGGACCCACCCACGAGGAGATCTTCACGCTGACGGTGAAGGGGGAGTACTCCTCCTACAAGGACTTCCCGCTGCGGCTCTACCAAATTCAGACCAAGTACCGCGACGAGGCGCGCCCGCGCGCCGGCATCCTGCGGGGCCGCGAGTTCGTGATGAAGGACTCCTACTCCTTCGACGTGGACGAGGACGGGCTCAAGGCGGCCTACCACGCCCACCGCGAGGCCTACCAACGCATCTTCGCCCGGTTGGGCGTCCAGTACGTCATCGTCTCGGCGGTGTCGGGCGCCATGGGTGGCAGTGCGTCGGAGGAATTCCTCGCCGAGAGCGAGGTCGGCGAGGACACCTACGTGCGCTGTCTGGAATCCGGGTACGCCGCCAACGTCGAAGCGGTGATCACGCAGCGGCCCGAGGCGCGCGACGTCGACGGCCTACCCGAACCGGTCGTCCACGACACCGAGAACACCCCGACCATCGCGACCCTGGTCGACTGGGCCAACGGGGCCAACCTGCCCCAGTTCGCCGGGCGCACGGTGGTCGCCGCGGACACCCTGAAGAACGTCCTGCTCAAGGTTCGCGAACCGGGTGGCGAGTGGGAGTTGCTCGCGATCGGCGTACCCGGTGACCGCGAGGTCGACGACAAGCGTCTCGGGGCGGCCCTCGACCCGGCCGAGTACATGATGCTGCCCGCGGAGGACTTTCCCAAGTACCCGTTCTTGGCCAAGGGCTACATCGGTCCACGGGCGTTGCTGGACAACGGAGTTCGCTTCCTCGTCGACCCCAGGGTGGTCGACGGCACCAGCTGGATCACCGGTGCCGACGAGGACGGCAAGCACGTCGTGGGTCTGGTGGCCGGACGTGACTTCGTCGCCGACGGCACCATCGAGGCGGCCGAGGTGCGCGACGGGGACCCGTCGCCGGACGGCGCCGGGCCGCTGGTGTCGGCGCGTGGCATCGAGATCGGCCACATCTTCCAGCTCGGCCGCAAGTACGCCGACGCGTTCACCGTCGACGTCCTCGGCGAGGACGGCAAGCCGTTGCGACTGACCATGGGCTCCTACGGCATCGGGGTGTCACGGATGGTGGCCGTGATCGCCGAGCAGAGCCACGACGACGTCGGTCTGCGGTGGCCGTCTGCGGTTTCACCGTTCGACGTGCACGTCGTCATCGCGAACAAGGACGCCGAAGCACGCACCGGGGCAACCGAACTCGCCGATGCCCTCGACCGGCTCGGCGTGGAGCCGCTGCTCGACGACCGCAAGATGTCACCCGGGGTCAAGTTCAAGGACGCCGAGCTGCTCGGGGTGCCGTGGCTCGTGGTGGTCGGCCGGGGTTGGGCCAACGGCGTGGTGGAGCTGCGCAACCGGTTCAGCGGCGAGACCGAGGAGATCCCCGCCGACGGGGCGGCCGAGGCGATCGCGGCCAAGCTCGCCGGCTAGGCGTTCTCGCTGCCACCGGGGAAGGCGACGGTGGTCGGGGCGACGCCCTGCTGTGCTCGCCACGTGGCGGCGGTGACCGCGGCGCGGGTCAACGCCTTGACGGCCAACTCGCGGTCGCTGACCGCGGTGGCCTGCTCGAGCACCGCTCGCCACGCGACCGCGGAGTCCTCCTCCATCCGGACGGCGAGCTTCGCCGCGGCGGTGGGGTCGNCGACGACGAACGGCAGCTGATACCCGATCGCCGGGATCGGTGGCGTCACCTTGCGGTCGTGCAGCCGGGCGATGCCCTCNTCGCGCAACTCCCGGTGTCCGGCAAGTGAATCCGACACCAACGTGTTGGCGTCCGGGGTCGAGTGCGCCGACACGATGCCGTAGCCGTAGATCACGCCGTGTTCGACGGCGACCGCGTCCCACAGTGCGGCGTCGGCCGCATCGGAGGGTCGCGTCGGCGTCTCCGGCGAGCCGCCGGCGGGTGAGGTCACGTCCTCACCCCGGCGTCGGGCAACGCGACGGTGGCCGACGCCGTGCACGCCGCGGCGATCGAGCCGAGCAGCCCGGCGCGGTAACCGGACTGCTGAGCCGCCAGGAGCGCGGCGCCGTCGGCGGATTGCTTCAGGGCGGCCACGACGGCGGCCGGGGTCGGCGGTGCCGGCGGCGGACCCGACGTCGTCGGTGCGGCAGACGAGGAGGCCGTCGTCGACGTCGTGGGCGTCTCCCCGGAGATCCGGGTGATCTCCTCGGTCAGCGCCTTGGCGTGCGCGGCGCGCTGGTCGGCGACCACCGTCAGGGCCGCCGCGATCTTGGGTGGGGCGGCCGCCGCGGCGTTGCCGGCGAGGCGAGCGTCCTGATGCGCCCGGTCCAGGACGTCGATCAGGGCGTCGACGTCCTTGACGGGCGGGGTCGACCCGCAGGCGGCGATCGCGGGGCCGCTGAACAGGGCCAACGCCGCGGCGCCGACGAGCACGCGTCGCCTGCTGACGGTGGGGAGAGCGCTCGGCACATCGACATCCTGCCATCCCCACCCGTGGGGCCCGGCTCGGCTCGGCGACGATGCGCGCGCCATGCGTTTGCCGAGAGTGGGCCCGCGGCTGGCGTATCCTTGACACTTGGTTCCGCGCAGCGCCTGGCGGAATCTGGTCCGTACAACTCAAGACGAGGAGCTCACCGTGGCATCGGAGAACCCGCTACGGTCTGCGCGGTTGCCGTCCCCGCAGCAGGTGACCGAGCTGCTCGAAGCCGAATTCGCNCGNGCNGGATACGACGTCGACGACGTGGTGGTCGAATCGAGTGCGCGCCCGCCCCGCATCGTGGTGGTCGCCGACGCCGACGGCGGGTTGGACCTCGACTCCCTCGGAACGTTGTCGCGGCTGGCCTCCGATCTCCTCGACCAGATCGACGACGGCCCCGACGAGGCCGCCTACGTGTTGGAGGTCACCTCGCGGGGCGTCGACCGGCCCCTGACCACCGAACGTCACTTCCGCCGTGCTCGAGGACGCAAGGTCGAGGTCACCTCGACCGACGGCTCGCAGGTGGTGGGACGGCTGGGCGAGACCGCCGACGGAGTCGTGCAGCTCGTGGTCGCCGACCGCGGCAGGACCCCCAAGATTCGTGAACTCTCCACCGACGACATCGCCAAAGCCGTTGTCCAGGTGGAATTCTCATCGCCGAACCCGCTCGAGCTCGAGCTGGCAGGCATGCCCGTACAGGAGGTTGAAGAGTGAACATCGACATGGGTGCGCTGCACGCCATCGAAGTGGACCGGGGGATTCCGGTCGACGAACTGCTCGAGACCATCAAATCCGCCCTGCTGACCGCCTACCGGCACACCGAGGGCCACGAGGCCCTGGCGCGCATCGACATCGACCGCAAGAGCGGCATCGTCAAGGTGCTCGCCAGGGAGACCGACGAGGACGGCAACCTCGTCAACGAATGGGACGACACCCCAGAGGGTTTCGGTCGGGTCGCCGCGACCACCGCCCGTCAGGTGATGCTGCAGCGATTCCGCGACGCCGAGAACGAGCGGATGTTCGGCGAATTCTCCGCCCACGAGGGCGACATCGTCGCCGGCGTGGTCCAGCGCGACGCCAGGGAGAACACCCGTGGCAACGTGGTCGTGCGCCTCGGCACCGAGGCCAAGGGGTCCGAGGGCGTCATCCGGCCGGCCGAACAGGTGCCGGGGGAGTCCTACACCCACGGCGATCGTCTGCGGTGCTACGTCATCGGGGTGACCCGGGGCGCGCGCGAGCCGAAGATCGAGCTGTCGCGGACCCACCCGAACCTGGTGCGCAAGCTGTTCTCGCTGGAGGTCCCGGAGATCGCGGACAACTCCGTGGAGATCGCCGCCGTCGCCCGTGAGGCGGGACACCGCTCGAAGATCGCGGTCCGGTCCCGAGTCTCCGGGCTCAACGCCAAGGGCGCGTGCATCGGCCCCATGGGGCAGCGGGTGCGCAACGTGATGAGTGAACTGTCGGGCGAGAAGATCGACATCATCGACTTCGACGAGGACCCGGCCCGCTTCGTGGCCAACGCGCTGTCCCCGGCCAAGGTCGTCTCGGTCACGGTCATCGACGAGGTCGCCAAGGCCGCCCGCGTCGTGGTGCCCGACTTCCAGCTGTCGCTGGCGATCGGCAAGGAGGGGCAGAACGCCCGACTGGCCGCCCGGCTCACCGGCTGGCGGATCGACATTCGCAGCGACGCCGAGCCCGAGACCGCCGACGACGCGCCGAGCGGTGTCTCCCGCGACGGCTAGCGGACACGCGTTTCTTTCTCCCGTGATCGTGACGGTAGACTGAGCCGTGATCCAGCGCGAGAGTTCGGTTCCCCGCGCGCGGAAGCACAAAAGTCCCGAAGGACCAGTGCGTACGTGTGTGGGATGCCGAAAGCGTGAGCTGGCCTCCGATTTGATTCGGGTGGCCGCTGTTCACGACGGAGACGGTGAAGACGCCGTCGTCGTCGACGCAGCGGGTAATCTGCCTGGGCGGGGTGCGTGGTTGCACTCCGACGAGCAGTGTCTACACCTGGCAATCCGGCGGCGAGCCTTCGTTCGAGCGTTGCGCATCGCCGGTTCGCCGAACACCTCCGCGGTGGTCGACTTCTTCACCAGAAGCTCGGTCCGCCCGGCAACAGAACAGGTAGCGAAGAACATGAGCACACCGTGAAGTTCCGATGACCATGCGTCATAGCTAAACCCGAGGCGCGGCCCACTGCTGT
>Ga0055540_1002042_pt1 | contig 11173 bp, 12 predicted proteins | sample AraplaCvi_mMS_r2_2_FD_55040 | JGI IMG/M metagenome (GOLD analysis project Ga0055540, IMG submission 55040) | Arabidopsis root microbial communities from North Carolina, USA - plate scrape MF_Cvi_mMS_r2 | ecosystem: Host-associated > Plants > Roots > Endosphere | place: USA: North Carolina
GTGGGGTAGCGCGGCCAGAAGGCGTTCCCGGACCGTCGGGGACAGCGGCGCACCACCGTTGGTGATGGTGAACAGCCCGGACAAGTCGTAGTCGCCGGCCTCGATCTCGTCGAGCAACGGGCGGGCGATCGCGTCCCCGACCACGGGCATGCTCAGCACCCTCTCCTGCGCGGCCAGCCGCAGCACCTCGGCGGGGCGCATGCGCTCGACGTCGTCGGGGATGACGATGCGACCCCCCATGGTCACCGCGTTGAACGCCGCCCACTGGGCGGCGCCGTGCATGAACGGCGGGATCATCATCATCGACACCGCGCCCGCGGACGCCCGGGCCTTCTCGGCGAGCTCCTCGTGGGACGCCAGCGGCTGGTCACTGCCCCAGGGCCGCCCACCCATCGAGGACAGGAAGATGTCGTGCTGTCGCCACAGCACGCCCTTGGGCATGCCGGTGGTGCCACCGGTGTAGAGGACGTAGAGGTCGTCGCCCGACGGCGTGGGCTTGCCACCGGCCGGTTCGGGTGTGTCGAGGATGCTCTCGAAGTCCACGGCACCGGGCAACAGTTCGTGGCCGGAATGGTCGGCGACCTGGATCAGCACCCGCAGGTGTGGCAACCGGTCGAGGATCTCGGCGACGCGTGGCGCGAACTCCGCGGGATAGACCAGGGCCTTGGCCTTGGAATCGGTGAGCAGNTAGAGCAGCTCGTCCTCNACGTAGCGGTAGCTGACGTTGAACGGGGCCACCCGGGACCGNAAGGCCCCGATCATCGACTCGAGGTACTCGTTGCCGTTGCGCAGGTAGATGCCCAGGTGGTCCTGGCCGGACTCGTGGCCCGCCAGCCCGTCGCGTTCGGTGTGGCAACCAAGTCCCGTCGACGTCAGGTAGTTGGCGACACCGTCGACCCGGCGATTCACCTCGGCGTAGGACAACCGCCTACCGCGCCACACCAGAAACGTCTGCTCCGGGATCGCCGCGGCGACCGTGCCGAACACGTCGGACAGATTGAAGGAGGTCCCACTAACCATGAGAGCCGACCATACAGGTGTGCAGGCCCCGTATGGTCGCCGTCGGGCGTCTAGCCGGGGAAGAAGCCGGCCCCGGTCAGCGTGCCGGGCTGCCAGCCCTGGTCGCCGAGGCACACCATCGGGCGGCCGTCCGGAGCTTGGGCCGCACCCTTGGGTCCGTCGCACGGCGCACCGATCTGCTGCACGCCCTTCAGCGGGTACGACGAGACCCAGAAGCCGGTGTACACGGGCGGCCATTGATTCGGAATGTAGTGGCACACCACCGTCGACCCACCGCGACTGCGCCCGAAGGTGAACAGCTGGTAGTTGTCGCAGGGGGCGCCGAGGGAGGCCTGGTAGTTCATCCCGGGCACGTCGGTGGCCGACGTGTCGTAGTGGCTCGGATCGTCCGGGAACATCGGACCCGGGTCGGCGGCCGCCGACGGTGCCATCGCGACGGCGGCTCCGGCGATCGCGGCGGCGACCGTCAGTTCACGGATCATGGTGGGGAGCCTCCTGNAGAACACGGCGAACGACGTCGAGGGCAAAGCGTAGCCGGTCTAGAGGAGCAGGCGCGTGCTTTCGGTCGAGCCCTTAGTCGTGCCCGCCGGCGTCCAGCACGCTGACCGCGATGCCGTACGGCAGGAAACGGACCTTGCGCGCCGGATCGGTGTTGTTCTTGTTGGCGCGCAAGGCGTCCAGTTCGGTCGGGTACACCTCTTCGATGTGGGCACCACCGGATTCGTCGACGGTGTAGATCGACCACACGCCGTCACCCGTCTCACCCGTGGTCTCGGGTTCGGTCTTCGGTCGCGTGCCCTTGGTGAACTCGTCGAGCAACGTCGCCCACCCTGCCTGCCTGCCCACGCGGCCCAACGCGTCGCGCAGACCGTCACCGGCCTCCCGCATCACGCGGTCGAGATCCTCGGGGTCGATTCCGAACGGATTCTGGCTCATGGCGGACTCCTCATCCGCGTCGGCCGGGAACGGCGCGACGCTCCCACCAGTGTGCAGGTCTGCGCCCGAGTTCGCCACGACCTCCACCACGGGGGACGCGGGAGTGGTAAGTGAAGGGGCATGGTNTGCTCGAGTGCCGAGATGATCGCCGCCGTCGAACGCTCACCGCAGGCCGCGGGNGCCCACGACCGGGACGGGTGGATCGCCCTGTTCGCCGTCGACGGACGCATCGAGGATCCGGTGGGCTCGCGGCCCCACGTCGGGCGCGCCCAGATCGGGCGGTTCTACGACACCTTCATCGGCCCGCGCGACATCANCTTCCGCCGCGGTGCCGACCTGGTCTGCGGGCGGGCCGTCATNCGGGATCTGACCCTNGAGGTCCGCATGGGCCCGTCGGTGACGATGACGATCCCCGCCGTCCTGCGCTACGACCTGGNCGACGCGCTGGAGATCGTGCGCCTGCAAGCCTTCTGGGAGCTGCCCGCCATGATGTGGCAGTTTGCGGGCAACGGGGCCGGCGCCCTGCCCGTCGGCGCGCAGCTGGCCCGGGCCCTGCTGGTCAACCAGCGGCTCGCCGGCACGGTGGGCTTCCTGGCCGGCTTTCGCGGTGTGACCGCCCGCGGCAAGGCGCACGTCAGCGCGCTCCTGGACGACGCGCGCGCCGGCGACGAGCTCGCGGTGAAGCGCCGCCTCGGCGACGCGGCGACCCTGACCCGGGGCGACGACGACCGCATCGGCACCTCCGAGTTGGTCGGCCTGCTGCGCGGCGCCCGCACGGAGGCCGTGATCCGGGCCGGTGCCTCAGTCGTCGCGCGTCTGCTCCNCGACGATCGCCGGCTGCTGCTCTTCGCCGACCTGGAGACCCGACCGACGCGCATCCGTGCCGTGCGGGTGTTCACCGACGACCAACGGGCGTGACAAGGTAGTCGAACCATGCCTGACTACGACTCCATGACGTACGAGGAATTCGGCCGCCGGTTCTTCGAGATCGCCGTCACCGAGGAGCGCGTCGCCGCGGCGATCGGTCAGATCGCCGGCGACGAGTTCACCATGGGGCCCATGGCGCAGGGACCCGGCAAGTTCGCCAAGGTCACGGCGAAGGTCAACGTGCAAGATCCGGCGGTGACGCGCCATCAGGGCGAGCAGCTGACCTTCGACATCCAGATCCCGCTGGAGATCGAGCTGATCATCGATCTGCGCATCGACAAGCCCCGCTTCAAGGTCTTCGGTGAGATCGCGCTGCGCGCCACCGCCATCGCCGCGCACCCGCTGGCGTTGATCCTCGACGTCGGCAAGCCCCGCCCCAGCGACATCTCCATCCACATCACCTCCACGACGCTGCGTGCCGAGCTGGTGCGCATCGTCGGCGGCGTCGACGCCGAGATCAAGCGCTTCATCTCCCAGCACGTCGCCGGGGAAATCGACAGCCCCGAGTCGGCGAAGGCCAAGGTCATCGACATCGGCGGGCAAATCGCCGAGGTGTGGACCGGCATCTGATTGGGCCGATCGTCGCGATCGGCCGTAGGCTTCGGGCGTGCACACGACTCCGAAGACCGCCAGGATCGCGCTCGTGACCGGCGGAGCCATCTGCGCCGCCCTGGTCGCCGCCGCCCCCGCCTCGGCGGACCCGACCTCGGACTTCATCAACTCGATCGACAGCGCCGGCATCAGCAGCGTCGACCCGGCGCAGGCCGCCGACCTCGGTCGCTCGGTGTGCCCGATGCTGTCTCAGCCCGGCCAGGACATGGCCGACACCGCCTCCCGCGTCGCCGATGCCGGCGGCATGTCGCTGGGGCCGGCCACGATGTTCACCGGGCTCGCGATCTCCGCGTTCTGCCCCTCGGCGATGTCCTCGCTGGCCAACGGCGAGTCCCCGATCCCGCTGGGTCTACTCGGCGGGCTCGGCGGCTTCGGCAACTAGGGCCACCGGCGTCAGCGCGGGGCGCTTCGCCACCCGCCCGTTGCCGCTGGACAGCCCCCGCAGGTGCCGCCAGATCCACGGCATCAGCAGATTCTGCGTCCACAACACCTGCGAGTACATCCGCGACTGCACGCTCGGCCTGACCACCTCGGTCTTGGACACGGCCCAAACATGGTCGGCGCCAGGCAAACCGAGCGCTTCCGCCGCTGCCTCGGCGAACAGGGCGTGGCCCGCCGGGGAACCGTGTACGCGGTCAGGGCTCCACACGCCGGGGTCGCCCATCGACTCCGCCTCGTAGAGGTCGACCAGCCGGAAGCCGTGTCGCGCCGCCGCGGCCCGCACCACCGCGTTCATCTGCCGCACCCGCGTTCCCAGGAAGCGTCCCACCGGCAGGATCTGCTCGAGGTCGGGGAAGGTGGTGGTGACCACGGTGGCGCCGGTCTCGGCGAGCCGGTCGTGCAGCAGGTCGACGTCGGCCAGCGCGGTGGCGAAGGACTTTCCCGGCCGGGTGACGTCGTTCATCCCGATGCAGCTGGTGATCAGGTCGGGCGCCATCGCCAGGGCGGCGGGCAGCTGGTCGTCCAGTACGTCGCGGACNCGGCGGCCCCGGACGGCGAGGTTGGCGTACAGGACGCCGGGATGCAACTCCTCCAGGCGCACCGCGAGCCGGTCGGCGAAGCCCGCGACCCCCGTGTCGTCGTCGCCGTCCCAGAGGCCCTCGGTCTGACTGTCGCCGAGGGCGACGTATCGCCGGTAGGACTGACTCGCCACGAGGGCACTCTAGCGGCGTCCCCGCTCGGCGGCAGCGCGCGCTCGTGAAAGGCTGAGGCATGCCTGACGCACCTCGCCCCGACTCCGTCGCGGGTTTTCTTGACGCACAGCGATTTACACGCGAGCAGGTGTTCGCCGAGCCCAGCCCCGTCCCGAAGGCCCCCGGCGCCTACGGCTGGTGGTTCCGCACGCTGCCCGGCGCGGTCGACGGGGCGGGATGCGAGGTGCGCGACGGCATGACCCTGCTGCACGTCGGCATCAGCCCGACGCCCCCGCCGCCCAGCGGCAAGCGGCCCGCCAGTCAAGACCTGCACAAGCGGATCCGCTACCACTTCGGCGGCGCCCGCGGCACCGCCGACGGCTCGTCACTGCGCAAGTCCCTGGGAGTGTTGCTCGCCGCCGAACTGGGCCTCGAGTTGCGGCGCGTCGGCGCGGGCAAGCAGATCACCCTGGCCGGTGGCGAGGCCGTCCTCAACCAGTGGATGTCCGAGCACACCGAGGTGTCCTGGGTGGTGCAGCCCGAGCCGTGGGTGTTCGAAGAAGAGCTGACCTCGCACCTAGTGTTGCCGCTGAACCTGCAGGGCGACACCGAGTTTCACCACGAGCTCAAACGTCTGCGGCGGGACGCCATGGCCAAGGCCAACAAGCTGCGCATCCTCAAGGAGTGGTAGCGCCATGCCCAGGATGAGCGCGGGTCTGCTGCTCTACCGGCGCGGCGCCGACGGGTACGAGGTGCTCATCGGCCACCCGGGCGGCCCGTTCTGGGCGCGCAAGGACGAGGCGGCCTGGTCGATCCCCAAGGGCGAGTACACCGACGACGAGGACCCGTGGGTCGCCGCCCAACGCGAATTCGTCGAGGAGATCGGCCTCGGGGTCCCCGACGGGCCGCGGGTGGCCCTGCCGCCGGTCAAGCAATCCGGCGGCAAGATCGTCACCGCGTTCGCCGTCGACGCCGACCTCGACGTCACCGACAGCGTCAGCAACACCTTCGAGATGGAGTGGCCCAGAGGATCCGGCGTCGTCAAGGAGTTTCCCGAGATCGACCGGGTCGGGTGGTTTCCCGTCGAGCAGGCTCGGGTGAAGCTGCTCAAGGGACAGCGGCCGCTGTTGGAGCACCTGATTGCCCACCTCGAGGGCGCCTGACCCTCAGAGGTCCAGGATCAGGCCCGTCTCGGTGGCCGCCCTGGACACGCACACCAGCATCATTCCGGCCTCGCGTTCGGGGCCGGTGAGCAGCGTGTCCCGGTGGTCCACCTCGCCGCCGAGCACGCGGACCCGACAGGTACCGCAGAAGCCCTGCTGGCACGAGTACGACGCGTGCACGCCGTCGCGTCGCAACGCCGTCAGCAGCGTCTCGTCGGCCCCGACCCGGATGGCGTCCGCCCGGGAGCCCACCGACACGGAGAACGCGGCGCCGTCGACGACCGGGGGAGCGGCGAAGCGCTCGAAGTGCAGTTCGACGTCGNCGCGACCGGCCAGGGCCGCNCGCAAACCGGTCAGCACCGGGGCGGGTCCGCACGCGTACACCGTGGTGCCGTCGGGGCAGTCCCCGAGGAGCTCCGCGGGCGTGGGCAGGCCGGCCTCGTCGTCGGTGCGGATCTGGATGCGGTCACCGAATCGGGCGAGTTCGTCGAGGAACGGCAAGGTGTCGCGGCGGCGACCGGTGTAGACCATCGACCACTCCACGCCGAGACTGTCGGCTTGCGCGAGCATCGGCAGGATCGGCGTGATGCCGATGCCGCCGGCGATGAACCGAAACCGTTGCGCCGGTGAGCCGTACCCCGGCACGGTGAGCGGGAAAGCGTTGCGGGGCCCGCTGGTGGTGATCGTGGACCCGACGGTCAGATCGTCGTGCACCTCCACCGATCCGCCGCCGCCGGTGGGGATGCGGCGCACCGCGATTCGGTAGGACGAGGTGACGCCGGGATCGCCGCACAGTGAGTACTGCCGTACCCGGCCGCTGGGCAGGTGCACGTCGAGGTGTGCCCCGGGATGCCAGCGCGGCAGGTCACCGCCGGCGGGCGCGGTGAGCGTCAGGGCGATCACGTCCTGATCGTGCGCGACCACTTCACGCATGGACACCTCGAGCGGAAAGTCGCGTGCGACCTCGGGGAGCGGAGCCGGATTGCGCAGGGCCGCAGACAGATTGAAGAACCCGGTCAAGACGCTGGCCGCCAGGCCCAGCGGCAGGTCGTGGCGAGTCCGGCCGGACGCGCTCGGCGGCACGTCCCGTAGGCGCGCGAACATCAGAGGTGAGCGGCCCGAGCCGCAGGGGAGCTCGCCAGGTAGGCGACGGCCTGCGCCGTCGACCCCATGTCATCGGGCGTGAAACCGGGCCGGAAGTAGGTGAAGGTGTTGGACCCGAACAGCTTCCGGTACTTGGGCAGCAGGCCGAGCTTGGAGTCGCGCATCCGCAGACGCTGCATNTGCAGCCAGCCGAGCTCGACGCTGGGATCGTTCTTCGACAGGTACCACACGCCCCGCTGGAAGAACGTCGCCATGAGGACCACCGCAATCGACATGGCGCGGATGCGGTCGAGATAGCTGTGGTGGAAGTAGTGGGCGACGTCGTGGGCCACCATGCGGTGCTCGACCTCTTCACTTCCGTGCCAGCGGAAGAGGTCCACCATGGTCGGGTCCGCGCCGTGGTCGTCCCACGTGCAGTTCAGCGAGAAGTCGCCGAGGACCGCGGTGTAGTGCTCGATGGCGGCGATCAGCCACAGCCGGTCGCAGAGGTGGTTGAGCTTGCGCTTGGGGTCGGTGATCGTGGGGTCCGGGGCCAGCACCTTCTCGAAGACGTACTCGACCTGGTCGAGGATCGGCGTGACGTCGACCCCGTGGCCCACCATGTACTCGTGGAGCACCTTGTCGTGCACGTCGGCATGGGTGGCCTCCTGGCCGATGAACCCACGCATGTCCTCGGCCAGCTTCGGATCCTTCACCAGCGGCAGCGCCTCGTCGTACGCGGCGACGAACCAGCGTTCCGCGGCGGGCAGGATCACGTTGAGCAGGCTGATCATGTTNGACGCGACGGGGTGGTCGGGGATCCAGTGCAGCGGCACGTCCTCGACCCCGAAGTCCACCCGGCGAGCCTGAATCTGNACGGGACCGGGATCGATCACCGTGTGGAAGCGTCGTGGTCGCAGCATCGCGTGCCCCTTCGTCGTCGTGTGACGGGAAACGAGTCTACGCGGTGGAACCCGTTATCTGGGAACGCGGGTACCGGGTTGTCGTGGGGTCAGCCGACGGGCACGGGGACCCCGATGGGGCCGCCGTAGGTGCCCTGGCCGCTGCCCGGGGTGCCTGCCGCCGGCGCGGACGGCGCCGGCGCGTCACCCGCTGCGTCCTTGGCGGCCGCGGTGGTGCAGTCCAGCGTGAGGATCATCCGGCTCTTCAGGGCCTTCTGCTGGCTGACGATGCACTGGGACTGCGGCAGGTCGCTGCCGAACGAGCCACCGAAGGACGCTCGCAAGCCCTGGCTCTTCAGGATGCTGACGGCCTTGTAGTACGGCTCGCCGACGACGTTCGCCGAGGCACCGGTGGCCGGGGCGGCACCGGCGACGGCCGGTCCGAACAGGGCGACCGACGCGAGGGCCGTCGAAGCGATGGCAGCTGGAACGACGAGCCCGACGGCTCCCAGCCCGATGATCTTCTTCACGTGCCCTCCGAGTGTCGCGGTGCGGCTGCGAACATATCGCAGTTCAGCCTCTTGAGAAACTTCGGTCACTCGCGTGCCGGTGTTACCTGGGCGCGCATGACCTCGGCCAGCGCCGCCGCCCGGGTGCTGGCGAACACGTCCTCGACCAGCAGTTCCTTGCCGTCGGGACCGGCGAGTTTGACGCGCCAGTTGGGATACTCGTCGGTGGTGCCCGGCTGATTCTGCGCGCGCACGTCGCCCACGGCGTCCGGAAGTGCCAGGGCCAGCAGGCGCGACGGCGTCCGCCCCAGGTATGCGTACAAGGCGCTGACGATGTCCTGGACGCTGGGGTCCTCGCCCAGCAGACCCATGGCACGGAGTTCGGCCAGCCAGGCCGCCTGCTCGGCCTGGTCGTCGGCCAGCTCCTCGGCCGCGGGACGGGTCAGCAATCCCAGTTCCTGACGGATGCGGACGTGCTCGCCGGCCAGGTACCCCGCCGTCGGCGGCAGGTCGTGCGTCGTCACCGACGACAGGCAGAACTCACGCCACCGCCGCGGCGGCAGGGGGCCGCCACCGGCGTCGCGGTCCAGTTCGAACCACAGGATCGACGTGCCGAGCAGACCGCGCTCGGCCAGGTAGTCCCGGACCCACGGCTCGACCGTCCCCAGGTCCTCCCCGACGACGACGGCACCCGAGCGCTGCGCCTCCAGGGCGACGATGCCGATCAGTGCCTCGTGGTCGTAGCGGACGTAGGTGCCCTCGGTCGGATCGGCGCCCTGGGGAATCCACCACAACCGGAACAACCCGATGACGTGGTCGATGCGGATACCGCCCGCGTGCCGCAACAGCGCGTTGACCAGTGCCCGGAAGGGCTCGTACCCCTGCTCGGTCAACCGGTCCGGGCGCCACGGCGGCTGCGACCAGTCCTGCCCCAGCTGGTTGTACTCGTCGGGCGGTGCCCCGACGCTGACGCCGAGGGCCAGGGTGTCCTGCAACGCCCACGCGTCCGCACCGTTCGGGTCCACCCCGACGGCCAAGTCGTGCATCACGCCCAACGCCATCCCGGATCGGACGGCCGTCGCCTGGGCCGTGGTGAGCTGATCGTCGAGCTGCCANTGCAGCCAGCGGTGGAAGTCGACGGCCTCNGCGCGCTTGGCCGCNAACGCCGCCACCGCGGGGCTGCCGGGGTGCCGCAACTCCTCGGGCCACAGGTGCCAGTCGCCGCCGTGCTTCTCGGCGAGGGCACACCAGACGGCGAAGTCGTCGAGGCTGCGGCCCTCCCGCGCCCGGAAGGCCGCGTAGGCCAGCTCACGGCCCGCGGAACGCGTGACCCGGTAGACCGCCCGCAGNGCGGCGCGCTTGATCTTCCACGTCGAATCGCGGTCGATCAGGCGNGACTTCTTGGCCCGGCCCTGCGCGACCGAGCGCGCCTTGCGCAGATCCCGGCGGTCGGCGACGAAGGCGAACTCCGGTATGGCCTCGACCCGCAGATAGATCGGGTTGACGAAGCGGCGTGACGTCGGCAGGTACGGCGAGGGTTCCATCGGAGCCACCGGCGCGGCGGCGTGCAGCGGGTTGACCAAGACGAACCCGGCCCCGTGCCGAGAGGCCGACCACACGGCGAGATCGGTCAGATCCGTCAGGTCGCCGATGCCCCACGACTGCTCCGAGCGCACGCTGTACAGCTGGGTGGCCAGACCCCAGGTGCGGCCGCCGCCGAGGGAGGCCGGCAACGTCAGGGCGTCCGGAACGACGATCAGCGCGGNGTCGCCCTCGACCCCGCCCGCGTCGACGTGCAGCCGGTGGTAACCGGTCGGNAGATCGGCNGGCAGCTCGAAGCTGGCCTCGCCGATCAACCGGCCGTCGAGGTCGCGGGGCNNGGTGTCGTTGACCAGTTGACGCAGCCCGGTGCGCACGGTCCCGTCCTCCAGCCGCAGCCACGCGCCGACGGACTCACCGTGGGTGACGTGCACCCAGAACGACGCCGCCCGCCCGGCGCGGGTCACGACGCTCGGCGGCAGCACGCGCCGCCAGTGGTCCTCGTCGAGACCGCGCAGCGCGTCGTGCCGGTCGTCCTCGGTGTCCGCGGTGACGCCCAGCGCGGCGAGCACCGAGACGAGGGTCGACTCCGAGACCACCCGATGCCCGCCGGTCCAGTCGTCGTAGGTGACCGCGACGCCGTAGCGGCTGGCGAGGTCGACCAGGGAGGCGGACAGATCAGTCATGGGGGTGATCTTGCCGGTTCGGGCGCGCCCGCGCGTACCCGTATCGTCGTGCCGGTGGTGACAGCCGACGTCGAGCGTCGCACCAGCCGCGCCCGGATCGCCGTGTCGGCGATGTTCCTCACCAACGGCGCCATCTTCGCCAACCTGGTGCCCCGCTTCCCGGAACTCAAGACCGAGCTGGCCCTGTCCAACACCGCCTACGGCGTCGTGATCGCCGCCTTTCCGGTGGGCGCACTGATGGCCGGCCTGACCGCCGGCGCGGTCATCCGCACGCTCACCTCGGCGCGCACCGCCGTGCTGTGCACCGCCGGCATCGCCGTGCTGGTCTTCGCGGCCGGGTCGTCGACGTCACCGGTTCTGTTGGCGGCCTTGCTGTTCGGCGGCGGGGCGTGCGACGCGATCACCGACGTCGCGCAGAACACCCACGGCCTGCGGGTGCAACGTGCCTACGGCCGGTCGATCATCAACTCGCTGCACGCGGTCTGGTCGGTCGGTGCGGTGCTCGGAGCGGGCATGGCCGCCGGGGCCATCGCCCTGCACGTTCCCATCGGCGTCCACCTGGGGGTGAGCGCCGCGGTGTTCGTCGGGGTGGCGCTGGCCGCCTACCCGTTCCTGCTCGAGGGCAAGGACCAGGCCGACGACGCCACCGCCGACGCGGGCACC
>Ga0055540_1002046_pt1 | contig 11159 bp, 11 predicted proteins | sample AraplaCvi_mMS_r2_2_FD_55040 | JGI IMG/M metagenome (GOLD analysis project Ga0055540, IMG submission 55040) | Arabidopsis root microbial communities from North Carolina, USA - plate scrape MF_Cvi_mMS_r2 | ecosystem: Host-associated > Plants > Roots > Endosphere | place: USA: North Carolina
GCAGCCACACCGCAAACAGCGCCAGCGAGAGCGGCGGCGAAGGCATCCAGCGCTTCATGGTGCCGGGCCTTTCGCGGGCGCCGCCGGATTGGGCACCTGCCGCGCGCCCATCACGGCATTGCGGTAGGCGGTGGGCGTGCGCAACCCTTCGGCGGTGGTGATGGCGTGGCGCATGACGGGGCCGGCCCAGACCGTGAGCGCCACGCTGGCCGCGAGCAGTCCGGCCACCGGCAGCACCTCGAGCGCGGGCAGCGCCGGCATGGTGGGATGCGGCTGGGTCCAGAAGTGGCGCATGCCGGTGCGGCTCAGCGCAATCAGCGCGAGCAGTCCCGAGACCACCAGCAGCGCCAGGAAGATCCACGCGGGCAGCGAGGTACCGCCGGTGGAGAAGGCGCCCGACAGCATCGCGAACTTGCCCACGAAGCCCGACAGCGGCGGCAGGCCCGCGAGCAGCAGCGTGCAGCCGATGAAGCTCAGCCCCAGGAAGGCCACGCCGGCAGGAATCGCGCGGCCGTAGAGTGCCTGCGCCTCGTCGTCGAGGTTCACATCGTCGAGCACGCGCAGGTCTTCCGCCAGGAACGGCGCATTGCCCGCCTTTTCATGCGGTGCCACGCTCATGCCGGCGTTGCGCCAGCGCTCGATCATGTCGGTCAGCAGGAAGAAGGCGCTCACGGCCAGCGTCGAGCTCAGCAGGTAGTAGAGCGCGCCGGCCCACACGGCCGGCTCCCCGAGCCCGATGGCCGCGAGCAGCGTGCCCGCCGACACCAGCACGCTGAAGCCCGCAAGGTTGGAGAGCCGCTGCGTGCCCACGATGCCGATGGCGCCCGCGAACAGCGTCGCCAGCCCGATCGCGATGAGCGCCGATTGCCCGAAAGCGGCCGAGCTGCCGGCGTCCGGTGCGAAGAGCAGCGTCCACAGCCGCAGCAGCGTGTAGATGCCGAGCTTGGTCAGCAGCGCGAACACGGCGCCGACGGGCGACACCGCCGCGCTGTAGGCCGGCACCAGCCAGAAGTTGAGCGGCCAGGCGCCGGCCTTGGCGAAGAACGCGGTCGCGAGGATCGCGGCCGCCGCATGCACGAGGCCGCGGTCGGCCGGCGCGAGCTGCGCGATGCGCATGCCGAGGTCGGCCATGTTGAGCGTGCCGGTCGCGCCGTAGAGCAGGGCCGCGCCAATCAGGAAGAGCGACGAGGCGGCCAGGTTGATGGCGATGTAGTGGAGCCCGGCCTGCACCCGCAGCCGGCCCGAGCCATGCAGCAGCAGGCCGTAGGAGGCCGCGAGCATCACCTCGAAGAAGACGAACAGGTTGAACAGGTCGCCCGTGAGGAAGGCGCCGTTCAGGCCCATGAGCTGCAGCTGCAGCAGCGGATGGAAATGCACGCCCGCGCGGTCCCAGCGCGAGGTTGAATAGATCGAGGCCGCAAAGGCAACCACGCCCGTGAGCGCCACCATCATGGTCGACAGCCGGTCCGCCACCAGCACGATGCCGAAGGGCGCCTGCCAGTTGCCCGGCAGGTAGACGCCGACCGAGCCGGGGCCGTCGCCGGTCTCGGGCGCATTCACCCAGCGCAGCAGCGCCAGCGCCGCCAGCAGTCCCACCAGTCCCGAGACCACGCTCAGCGCCGACTTGGTGCGGCGCCGGCTTTCGCCCAGCAGCAGCATCAGTGCGGCCGTGAGCAGCGGCACGAGGATCGGCACCGCGACGAGGTGCGGCATGCCGAACTCGAGCAGCCGGTCGAGCAGCTGGACCAGTTGTCCCGTCACTCCGCCGCCTCCTGCCGCTCTTCGCCGTCCACGTGGTCGGTGCCGGTGAGGCCGCGCGAGGCCAGCAGCACCACGAGGAACAGCGCCGTCATTGCAAAGCCGATCACGATCGCCGTCAGCACCAGGGCCTGCGGCATCGGGTCGGCGGTGTTGGCCAGCGTGGCGGCGATGCCATGGACCAGCACCGGTTCGCTGTCGAGCTTGAGCCGCCCCATGCTGAAGATGAACAGGTTGACCGCGTACGAGATGAGCGTGAGGCCCATGATCACCTGGAAGGTGCGCGGCCGCAGCAGCAGGTACACGCCCGAGCCGGTGAGCACGCCGATGGCCAGTGCGAGCACGGCCTCCATCAGCGCGCTCCTTCCGGTGTTGCGCCGGCGGCCGCGGCAGCTGCCTCGGCTTCCTTCTCGCGCTGCTCGTCGGCCCAGCGGTGGCTGCGTATCGACTGGTGGGCCAGCGCGGTGAGGATCAGCATGGTCGCGCCCAGCACCAGTGCGAACACGCCGATGTCGAAGAACAGGGCGCTCGGCACGTGCAGCTCGCCCAGCACGGGAAGGTGCAGGTGCGCGGTGTGGGTGGTCAGGAACGGATAGCCGAACAGCACCGCGCCGCTGCCCGTGGCCAGCGCGAGCAGCAGGCCGGCGGCGATCCAGCGGCGCGGATAGATGCGCAGGTGCTCTTCCACCCACTCGGTGCCCGAGACGATGAACTGCAGCACCAGTGCCACCGACATCACCAGCCCCGCGACGAAGCCGCCGCCGGGTGCGTTGTGCCCGCGCATGAAGAAATAGACCGACACCAGCACCGCAAGCGGCAGCAGCAGGCGCACCAGCACGGCCGGCACCATCAGGTAGCCCACCGCCGTGTCCTTGGCGAGGCGCGGGTTCAGCAGGTCGCTGCTTCCGTCGTCGGCCTGTGCGCGCTGCTGCACCGGCAGGGCCATCGATTCGCGGGCCGGCCGGAAGCGGCGCAGCAGTGCATAGACCGTGAGCGCGACCACGCCGAGCACGGTGATCTCGCCGAAGGTGTCGAAGCCGCGGAAGTCGACCAGCATCACGTTGACCACGTTGGTGCCGCCGCCTTCGGCCAGCGCATGCTCGAGAAAGAAGGGCGAGATGCTTTGCGGAAAAGGCCGCGTCATCATGAGCCACGCCAGCGCCGCCATGCCGCCGCCGACGCCGGCCGCCACCAGCAGGTCGCGTCCGCGCCGGCCCCAGGGGCGCAGCCTGGCGCGCGCTGGCTGCACCGCATCCTTGCTGCGCATCGGCAGCCAGCGCAGGCCCAGCAGGATCAGCACCGTGGTCACGGCCTCCACCACCAGCTGCGTCAATGCCAGGTCGGGTGCCGAGAACCAGATGTAGGTCACGCAGCACACCAGCCCGGCGCCCGAGGCCAGCATCAGCGCGGCCAGGCGATGGAACTTGGCCTGCCATGCCGCCGCCAGCGCGCAGGTGCCGCCGATCAGCCAGGTCATCGCGAACATCGGCGAGAAGGGCAGCAGTTCGCGCTCGCCGCGGGCGACCGGTGCCGTCCAGAGCGACACCGCGGCGCCCGCCGCCGCCGCCGCGATCAGCAGCAGCAACTGCGACTGCATGCGCCGCGTGCCCAGCAGGCGGCGGCTGCGCCGGCCGGCCTCGCTGAGCTGCGCGAGCAGGTGTTCGAAGATGGCCTGGCCGTCGAAGCGGTGCAGGAGCGGCGTGTGTTCGAGCTTGCCCTCTGCGCGGCGGCGGCGCTGCGACAGGTAGAGCGCCATGCCGCCGGCCAGCGCCACGAAGCTCATCGCCAGCGGCAGGTTGAAGCCGTGCCACACGGCGAGGCTGTATTCGGGCAGCACGCCGCCGACCACCGGCGTGGCGGCCGCCGCCAGCAGCGCGCCGATCGACCAGGCCGGCGCCACGCCCACCACCAGGCAGACCAGCACCAGCAGTTCGACCGGCACGCGCATCCAGTGCGGCGGCTCATGCGGCTGCCTCGGTACCTCGGGTCCGCAGGGCGGGCCGAAGAAAACGTCGAACACGAAGCGCGCCGAATAGGCCACGCTGAAGACGCCCGCGATGGTGGCAATGACCGGAAGGCTCAGGTTGATCCACGGCGTCGCCTGGATGAACACCGTCTCGGCGAAGAACATTTCCTTCGAGAGAAAGCCGTTGAGCAGCGGCACGCCGGCCATCGACGCGCTTGCGATGATCGCCAGCGTGCCGGTGATCGGCATCAGCCGCAGCAGGCCGCTGAGCTTGCGGATGTCGCGCGTGCCGCTCTCGTGGTCGATGATGCCGGCCGCCATGAAGAGCGATGCCTTGAAGGTCGCGTGGTTGATGATGTGGAACACGGCTGCCACTGCCGCGAGCGGGCTGTTCAGGCCGAGCAGCAGCGTGATGAGCCCGAGGTGCGAGATGGTCGAATAGGCCAGCAGCGCCTTCAGGTCGCGCTGGAACATCGCCACGAAGCCGCCGAGCAGCAGCGTGATCGCGCCCGCGCCGCCCACCAGCCAGAACCACTGTTCGGTGCCCGACAGCACCGGCCACAGCCGCGCCATCAGGAACACGCCGAGCTTCACCATGGTCGCCGAATGCAGGTAGGCCGAGACCGGCGTGGGCGCCGCCATGGCGCGCGGCAGCCAGAAGTGGAACGGGAACTGTGCGCTCTTGGTGAAGGCGCCCAGCAGTATCAGCACCAGGGCCGCCGGATAGAGCGCATGCGCGCGGATCTCGTTGCCCGATGCGAGCACCACGTCGAGCTCGTAGCTGCCCGCGATGCGGCCCAGCACCACCACGCCCGCCAGCAGGCAGAGCCCGCCGGCACCGGTGACGGTGAGCGCCATGCGCGCGCCGCGCCGGGCGTCGCGCCTGTGATGCCAATAGCCGATCAGCAGGAAGGAGAACAGGCTGGTGAGCTCCCAGAACAGCACCAGCTGGATCAGGTTGCCCGAGAGCACCACGCCCGTCATCGCGCCCATGAACGCGAGAAAGAACGAGAAGAAGCGCGGCACCGGATCGGACGCCGACATGTAGTAGCGCGCATAGAGCACCACCAGCGCGCCGATGCCGAGCACCAGCATGCAGAACAGCCAGGCGAAGCCGTCCATGCGGAACACCAGGTTGAGCCCGAACTCGGGCAGCCATGCGATCTCCTGACGCAGCACGTTGCCGCGCGCGATCTGGGGAAAGAACCATGCGGTCTGCAGCGCGCAGCCCAGCGCGACGAGCCCCGCCAGCGTCGACTCCCGGTTGCGCGCGTTCGACGGCATCAACGCGGCCAGCACGCTGGCAACAAAGGGGAGTGCGACGAGAAAGACCAGGGGCATTGCGGCCGATTCTATCGACCGGCCCCCTGGAAAATTCTCCTGAAAACCCGTGAAGATCGACGGCCTTGCGGCCTGGCGATGGATCGATCAGGCGGCCAGGGCCTGCACGCTGCGTATGCCCAGCCAGGTCAGGAACAGCGAGCCGCCGAGGTGGGCTGTTGCCGTGAGCAGCGCCACGCCCGGCCGGCCTTCGAGAAGCATGGTCACGACCTCGGCCGAGAAGCTCGAGAAGGTGGTCAGGCCGCCGAGAAAGCCCGTGACCAGCGCGAGCCGCCAGGCCGGATCGAGGTCGGGCAGCAGATGGAACGAGGCAATGGCCGCGCCGATGAGGTAGCCCCCGATCAGGTTGGCGGCCAGCGTGCCCCAGGGCATGAGTCCGCCCGCGCCGAACCAGAGTGCGAGGCCCCAGCGCGCGAGCGCGCCCACGGAGGCACCCATGCAGATGGCAAGAATCGGAAGCAGCATGGGCCTATTGTCGGGGCACGGCTGGCGCTGTTCAGGGCGCCATCTGTTGCGGCAGCCAGGTGACCAGTTGCGGCACGAAGTAGATGATCAGCACGGCCGCCACCATCAGGAAGAACATCGGCAGCGTGACGCGGGCGATGTAGAGCAGGTCCTTCCCGGTCATGCCCTGCAGCACGAACAGGTTGAAGCCCACGGGCGGCGTGATCTGGGCCATCTCGACCACCAGCACGATGAAGATGCCGAACCACACCGGGTCGATGCCGGCGGCGTTGACCGTGGGCATGATGACGCCCATGGTGAGCACCACCATCGAGATGCCGTCCAGGAAGCAGCCCAGCACCACGTAGAACGCCGCGAGCATCACGATCAGCTGGAACTTCGAGAGCCCGAGCGAGCCGATCCATTCGGCCAGGTGGCGCGGCAGGCCGATGTAGCCCATGGCGAGCGTGAGGAAGGCCGCGCCCGCAAGGATCAGCGCCATCATGCAGTAGAGCCGCGTGGCGCCGAGCAGCGCTTCCTTGAAGCTGTGCCAGTTCAGCGAGCCCTGGGCGCCCGAGATGACCATGGCCCCGACCACGCCCACGGCCGCTGCCTCGGTGGCGGTGGCAATGCCCGCGTAGATGGATCCGAGCACCGACAGGATCAGCAGCGCGACCGGGATCAGCGACATCGAGGCCTTGAGCTTCTGGACGAAGGGCAGCTTCGCATCGGCCGGCGGGACGCGGTCGGGGTTGCGCAGCGCCCAGAACACGATGTAGCCCGAGAACAGCAGCGCGAGCAGGATGCCCGGGATCACGCCCGCAATGAACAGCCGGGCGATCGACACGTCGGCGCTCACGCCATAGACGATCATGATGATCGAGGGCGGAATCAGGAGGCCCAGCGTGCCGGCGCCGGCCAGCGTGCCGATGACCATGTCGTCCGGATAGCCGCGGCGCTTGAGCTCGGGCAGGCTCATCTTGCCGATGGTGGCGCAGGTGGCCGCGCTCGAGCCCGACACCGCCGCGAACACCGCGCAGCCCACCACGTTGGTGTGCAGCAGCCGGCCCGGCAGGCTTTGCATCCAGGGCGCGAGGCCCTTGAACATGTCTTGCGAGAGCCGTGTGCGGAACAGGATCTCGCCCATCCAGATGAACAGCGGCAGCGCGGTGAGCGTCCAGCTCGAGGCCGAGCCCCAGATGGTCACGGCCATGGCATCGCCCGCGGGCCGCGACGAAAAGATCTGCATGGCGATCCACGCCACGCCGGAGAGCGTGAGGCCGATCCACACGCCGCTGCCCAGGATCAGGAAGAGCGCGGCAATCAGCAGGGCCGCAACGGCAATGTCACTCATGGCGCAGAGCCTCCGTTTCGGCCGGCTTGGCCGGTCTTCCGCGCCACTCGATCACGAATTCGTCGAAGGCTGCGATGGCGAACACCAGTGCACCCACCGCCATCGAGAGCTGCGGCAGCCACAGGGGCGTGGCGTCGTTGCCGGTGGAGATGTCGTGGAAGTCGTGCGACTGGAACACCAGCCGCGCGCTGTACCAGGCGAACAGCACCGCGAGCAGGGCGCCTGCGCCCATGGCCCAGCGCTCCAGCCAGCGCTGGGCTGCCGGCGGCAGGTTCTGCAGCACCAGCGTCACGCGGATGTGCTCGCCGCGCTTGAGCGTGTGGGCGAGTGCAAGGAAGCCGGCGCCGGCCATCAGGTAGCCGGCATAGGCATCGATGCCCGGAACATTGAAATGAAGCTGCCTCCCGGCGATGGAGAGCAGCACCATCACCAGCAGGCCGATCATGAAAAGCGCCGCCAGGGCGGCGGCGCTGTTGTAGAGGAAATCGAGCGTCTTTCGCATCGGTGGCTGTTCGGTGTTGCGTCACATCTTCTTGTATGCGTCGACCACCGCCTGGCCATCGGGGCCGGCCTTTTCGAGCCATTCCTTGATCATGGTGTCGCCGACCTTCTTCATGTCGGCCTTGAGTGCTGCGGAAGGCACATGCACGGTCATGCCGTTCTTCTTGAGCAGATCCAGGTATTCGAGGTTCTTCTTCTTCGAGAGGTCCCAGCCGCGCTTCTCGGCATCGGCGGCGGCCTTCAGCACGGCGTCCTGCGTGGGCTTGTCGAGCGCGTCGAAGGCCTTCTTGTTCATGAGCACCGCATTCTTGGGCAGCCAGGCCTGCGTGTCGTAGAAGTTCTTGATGTACTCGTAGGTCTTGGTGTCGTAGCCGGTGGAGCCGGAGGACATGTACGACTCGATCACGCCGGTGGCCATGGCCTGCGACAGCTCGGCCTGCTGCACCGTCACCGGCTGCGCGCCGACCAGTTCGCCGATGCGCGCGGTGGCGGGGCTGTAGGCGCGCCACTTCACGCCCTTGAGGTCGGCGGCCGAAGCGATCTCCTTCTTCACGAAGATGCCCTGCGGCGGCCAGGCCACCGTGTAGAGCAGCACGATGCCCTGCTCGGCCAGCTTCTTTTCGAGCACGGGCTTCTGCGCCTGATAGAGCTTCCAGGCGGCGTCATAGCTGTCGGCGAGGAAGGGAATGCCATCGGCGCCGAACATCTGCCATTCGTTCTGGTAGTTGACCAGCAGGATCTCGCCGAGCTGCGCCTGTCCGCCTTGCACCGCGCGCTTGATCTCGGGCGCCTTGAACAGCGACGCATTGGCGTGCACGGTGATCTTGAGCTTGCCGCCACTGCCCTTTTCGACATCGCTCGCGAACTGGGTGATGTTCTCGGTGTGGAAGTTGGTCGCCGGGTAGGCGGTGGGCAGGTCCCACTTGGTCTGCGCGAAGGCTGCGGCGCCAAGGGTGAGGCCCGCCAGGGCAATACCGAACTTGTGATTCATTGAGCGCTCCGGAACGTATGAAAGTGAAAACGAAAGCGAGCATACGTGCAAATTCCGGGCCACTCCTGAGGCATTTCCCTGCCACGCGGCGCTGCGCAGCAGCCTGTCTTGCTGCTGCGGCGCATGCAAAAAAGCCGCCCTGCGGCGGCTTTCAGTGTGTTGCGGGGCATGCCGCGCGCGCGGCATCGGCCCGCTGGCCCAGGGCGTTTCGATCAGGGCTTGGCCGGCTTGGCAGCGGCTGCCTTGGCGGGCTTTTCCGCCTTGGCGGCAACTGCTTCGCCTGCGGTGCCGCCGAAGGTTTTGCCGTTCACCGTGAGTCCTTCGGCCGACAGCTTCCCGGCCTTCTTTTCCTTCACGCCTTTCACGCGTTGCATGAAGTCGGGCCAATCCTTGAACTCACCTTCCTTGCGTGCGTCGAGGATGCGCTTGGACATTGCAGGACCGACGCCCTTGATGCCATCGAGATCGGCCGCCGTGCCCTTGTTGACATCGACCGCGGCGAACGAGGCAGCCGCCAACAGCATGGCCATCACGGCCAGGATTTTCTTCAGCATGATTTTCAAACTCCCTGATTTGTTGAGATCACAGTTCGCCGGCAGAAGGCGCCGGCTCGCGTTCAACGGTTCAGGAAAAGGCGCGTTGACGGCCTCGCGCCCTGCGGGAGGCGCGTTCACCATTGTTCCGAAAGGTGTTCGGAATGTGGCTCAGAGCTCTTCGACGCGCCGCGGCGGATAGCTGTCCCAGGCCTGGCATCCGGGGCAATGCCAGAAATGCTGGTGCGCCTCGAAGCCGCATGCGGCGCAGCGGTAGCGCATCAGCGGCCGGGTGGCCTGGTCGAGGGCGCGCTGCACCTGCGGGTGGAACTGCTCGTGCTCGAAACGCTCGCCGGCAAGCCAGCGCGAGGCGGCAACCAGCGAGGGCTGCTGGGCGAGGTGTGCGATGTAGCCGTCGCGCGGAGCGAGCGGCTGGCCGTTGGCGGCCGGAATCGCGCTGGTCGGCGAGCCGCCGAGCGCGATCAGCGCTTCGAGCACGTCGATCGAGGGCGAATCGTCATAGTGCCTTTGCAGCAGCGCGAGTGCCTCGCCCTCGCGATGGGCGGCGACCGCGGCCTGCTGCAGCGCAGCGGCATACAGCGGCAAGGCGAGCGGGGCGGTGTCGCTCAGGGCGACAAGGGTGTCGAAGGCCTTGGCACCGTCGCCATTGCGCAGTTGCAGCGTGGCGGAGTCGATGGCGGGGCGGGGCGCCTGCGGGGCCAGCGCGACCGCCTCGGCAAGCAGCCGGCCGGCCGCGGCCAGGTCGCCGGCCGCCACCTGCTCGGAGGCTTGCTCGCAGAGGTGATGGGCTCGGCGCGTGCTGTAGCTGGCCTGGTCGGATTCGTCGAGCTTCTGCGCCACGGCGGCGGCCTGGGCCCATTCGCGCGAACGCTCGTAGATGGCCAGAAGCGAAAGCCGCGCCTCGTTCTCGTAGCGCGTGCCCTCGAGTTTTTGCAGCGCGGCCTCGGCACGATCGAGCAGCCCGGCGCGCAGGAAATCCTGCGCCAGCGCGTGCTGGGCGCGTTCGCGATCGCTGCGGCTCAGGTCGCCGCGCCCCAGCAGATGTTCGTGCACGCGCACCGCGCGCTGGTATTCGCCGCGCCGGCGAAACAGGTTGCCCAGCGCGAAGTGCAGTTCCTGCGTGTCGGGATCGTTCTGCACGGCCTCGATGAAGGCATCGATGGCCTGGTCCTGCTGTTCGTTGAGAAGAAAGTTGAGGCCGCGGAAATACGCCTTGGGGGCTTGCCGGTTCTCGAGCTTGAGCTGCCGGATGTCGAAGCGCGAGGCGAGCCAGCCCAGCACGAAGGCGACGGGCAGGCTGATCAGCAGCCAGCTGGGATCAAAGTCCATGTTGGCGTACGGTGGGTAGGTCGGTGGCGGAAATGGACGGCGGCGGCGCTGCCGGGGCAGGCGTGGATGACGCAGGTGCCGCGGCTTCGTCGCCGCGCGCAGCCGGAACCTGCGCCGCCGCCGCACGGTGCTTCCACCATCCGGGCAGCATGCCGAGCGCGCCCACCACGAGGCCGCCGGCGAAAGCTGCGAGCACGACGAGCACCAGGGGCGCGCGCCAATGCGTGCCGAAGAAGAAATAGACGGTCGCGTCGTGCTGGTTGTTCAGCGCGAAAGCAAAAAGCGTAAAAAAAATGGCTGCCTTGAGCAGCCACAGGAGGTATTTCATAGCCGTTCCCGTTGCCGGGAGCATTCTACGTTTGCATCCATGCGATCAGGCCTTGCGGCCCTTGGCGTCGAGCTCGGCGGTCTTGGCGTCGACGGCCTCGCGCAATGCCTTGCCTGGCTTGAAGTGGGGCACCCGCTTTTCGGGGATCTGAACGCTCTCGCCCGAACGCGGGTTGCGGCCGATGCGCGGCGGACGCCGGGTGACCGAGAAGCTGCCGAAGCCACGGATCTCGATGCGGTGCCCGCGTACCAGCGCGTCGCTCATCGCGTCCAGGATGGTCTTGACGGCGTATTCGGCATCGCGGTGCGTCAGCTGCGCGAAGCGCGCTGCGAGTTCTTCGACGAGGTCAGAGCGGGTCATAGGCCAAACAAAAACGTGGACGAAAAAAAAGACAGAGCGGCCCCAGGGCCTGCTCTGTCTTCGGGGGCAGCTTACTTGCTGTCGTTGTTGTCGAGCTTGGCGCGCAGCAGGGCGCCCAGGCTCGTCGTGCCGGCGTTTTCGCGTGCCGACTGCTGGCTCAGGCTGGCCATGGCGCCTTGCTCGTCGACCATGTCCTTCTGCTTGATCGACAGCTGGATGTTGCGGGTCTTGCG
>Ga0055540_1002047_pt1 | contig 11157 bp, 8 predicted proteins | sample AraplaCvi_mMS_r2_2_FD_55040 | JGI IMG/M metagenome (GOLD analysis project Ga0055540, IMG submission 55040) | Arabidopsis root microbial communities from North Carolina, USA - plate scrape MF_Cvi_mMS_r2 | ecosystem: Host-associated > Plants > Roots > Endosphere | place: USA: North Carolina
GGCCGACTTCATCCCGTCGCTGCGCGACTCGCTGTCATACGAGGGCAGCATGTATTCGGTGCCGTTCTACGGCGAGTCGTCGTTCCTGATGTACCGCAAGGACATGTTCGAAAAGGCCGGCATCACGGTCAACCCGGACCCGAGCTACCAGCCCACCTGGCAGGAAGTGGCCGAGTGGGCCAAGACCATCAAGGCCAAGCAGGTCTCGGACGCCGGTATCTGCCTGCGTGGCAAGCCCGGCTGGGGTGAAGTGCTGGCGCCGCTGGACACCGTCATCAACACCTTCGGCGGCCGCTGGTTCGACGACAAGTGGAACGCGCAGCTCAACAGCCCCGAGGTGAAGAAGGCCGTCAACTTCTACGTCAACACCATCAAGGATTCCGGCGAATTGGGCGCGTCCTCAACGGGTTTCCAAGAGTGCGCCAATCTGTTCGGCCAGGGTCAGACCGCGATGTGGTACGACGCAACGTCGGCGGTCTCGACGATCGAGGACCCCAAGACGTACCCCGATCTGGTCGGCAAGATCGGCTACCTGCCCGCACCGATGGTGGAGAAGCCCAACTCGGGCTGGCTCTACACGTGGGCGCTTGGCATTCCGAAGGCCGCCAAGAACCCCGACGGTGCATGGAAGTTCATCTCGTGGATGACGAGCAAGGACTACATGAAGCTGGTGGGCGAGAAACTGGGCTGGGCTCGCGTCCCACCCGGCAGCAGAACGTCGACCTACACGCAGCTCCCGGAGTATGAGGCGATCTCGAAGACGTACGGTCCGTTGACCCTGCAGTCGATCACCAACGCGACGCCGAACAAGCCCACGGTGCAACCGGTTCCGTACACCGGCGTGCAGTTCGTCGGCATCCCCGAGTTCCAGGATCTCGGCACCCGGGTGAGCCAGCAGATCAGTGCGGCCATCGCCGGCCAGATATCCGTCGACGAGGCACTGGAGCAAGCACAGAAATACGCCGAGGTCGTCGGCAAGAGCTACCAGGAGAAGTGATGACTCTTACTGCTGAAACCGAGTCGGACGCCAGTCAGAGCGCGGTCGCGGAACGGGTCCGCAAGATCCGCGAAGCCCAGGACACCGGCGTGAGTCGGGCCGAGGGCTGGCGCCGACGAGGACCGCTACTGCCCGCGCTGATCTTCATGATCGCCGTGACACAGGTGCCGTTCCTGTTCACGCTGTACTACTCGACGCTGTCCTGGAACCTGGTCCGGCCGGGCTCACGGCAATTCGTCGGGATCAACAACTACGTCGCCGTCGTGCAGGACCGCCAGTTCTGGTCGGTGGCGGGCAACACCGTCATCCTCATCGTCGGCGTGGTGCTGATCTCGGCGCTGCTCGGCCTCGGAATCGCACTGCTGCTCGATCGCGCGTTCCTGGGTCGCGGCGTCGTCCGAACCCTCTTGATCACGCCCTTCCTGATCACCCCCGTCGCGGGGGCCCTGATCTGGAAGACGACGATCCTCGACCCCAACAACGGGATCCTGAACTGGGTGCTCTCGCTGGTGGGCATCGGGCCGGTGGACTGGATCGGTCAGTTCCCGCTGGTGATGGTGATGGTCGAATTGATCTGGCAGTGGACGCCTTTCATGATGCTGCTAATCCTGGCCGGACTGACGTCCATGCCGCGGGACCAGCTCGAGGCGGGTCGGGTCGACGGTGCCACCGCGATCCAGCTCTTCCGGGAGTTGACGCTGCCGCACCTTCGCCGCTTCATCGAACTGGGCGTCGTGCTCGGCGCCATCTACCTGGTCAACACGTTCGACGCCATCTTCATGATGACCCAGGGCGGACCGGGAGTCGCCAGCGCGAACCTGCCGTTCTACATCTATCAGCGCGCGTTCCTCGGCTTCGACATGGGGCAGGCGGCAGCCATGGGCGTGGTGGTCGTCATCTTCACGATGATCATCGCNAGCTTCGCGCTTCGGTTGATCTTCAAATCATTCTCCGGCAAGGAAGAGGCGGCCTGACGATGAGCGCTTGCGCGAAGAGAGAGGTAACAGCATGACTACTACCGCCGAAAGGGCAACGGCCACAGACGAGGCCGCGCCCGTCCACAAGAAGAAGTCCAAGAAGTTCAGCCCGTGGGGGATCGTCGCCTGGCTCGTCGGGCTCGGGTTCTTCTTCCCGGTGTTCTGGATGGTGCTGACGTCGTTCAANCAGGAGAGNGACGCNGCGACCAACCCGCCGACGCTGTTCTTCACGCCGACCCTGGATCAGTACTCCGCGGTCTTCGACCAGGGCATCGGGCCCGCGATGTTGAATTCGGTGTTCGCNACCGGCATGTCGACGATCCTGGTGCTGCTGCTCGGTGTGCCTGCGGCGTTNGCNCTGTCNCTGCGGCCGGTTCGCAAGACGTCGGACGCGCTGTTCTTCTTCATGAGCACCAAGATGTTGCCCGTCGTCGCGGCGATCCTGCCGCTGTACGTGATCGTGTCCAACCTCGGTCTGCTGGACAACATCTGGGCGCTCGTCGTCCTCTACACGTCGATGAACCTGCCCATCGCCATCTGGATGATGCGCTCGTTCTTCCTCGAAGTGCCTGGCGAGTTGCTCGAGGCTGCCAGCCTCGACGGCGCGAGCCTGTGGCGGTCGGTGCGGGAAGTGATCCTGCCGCTGGTCTCACCTGGCATCGCGGCAACGGCGCTCATCTGCGTGATCTTCGCCTGGAACGAATTCTTCCTCGCGGTGAACCTCACCGCGGTGAACGCCCAGACGATGCCGGTGTACCTCGTCGGCTTCATCGCCGGTGAGGGTCAGTACTGGGCCGTGCTGTCGGCGGCGGCCACGATGGCCGCACTGCCGGTGATCCTGTGTGGCTGGTTCGCCCAGAACAAGCTCGTTCGTGGTCTTTCCTTCGGCGCCATCAAGTAGAGGAGTAAACACAATGGCTGCAATCACGTACAAGAACGCGTCCTGCATCTACGAGGGCTCCGACAAGCTCGCCGTGGACAACCTCAACCTCGACATCCAGGACGGCGAGTTCGTGGTCCTGGTCGGCCCGTCCGGCTCCGGAAAGAGCACCGCCCTGCGGATGCTCGCCGGGCTCGAGGACATCGACGAGGGCAGCATCGAAATAGGCGGCAAGGACATGACGGGCGTGCCGTCCAAGGACCGCGACATCGCGATGGTGTTCCAGAACTACGCGCTCTACCCCAACAAGACCGTCGCCGAGAACATGGGCTTCGCCCTGAAGCTGCGTGGCGTCTCGGCCGAGGAGCGGCGCAAGAAGGTCGAGGAGGCCGCCAAGGTCCTCGACCTGACCGAGCACCTGGATCGCAAGCCCGCCAAGCTGTCCGGTGGTCAGCGGCAGCGCGTGGCGATGGGCCGGGCCATCGTGCGCGAGCCGCAGGTGTTCTGCATGGACGAGCCTTTGAGCAACCTCGACGCCAAGCTGCGCGTGCAGACTCGCACCCAGATCGCCGCGCTGCAGCGTCGCCTGGGCACCACGACGGTGTACGTGACCCACGACCAGGTCGAGGCCATGACGATGGGTGATCGCGTAGCCGTTCTGCGCTTCGGCAAGCTGCAGCAATTCGCTTCTCCCAACGAGCTTTACGACCGTCCGGCGAACGCCTTCGTCGCCGGTTTCATCGGTTCGCCCGCGATGAACCTGTTCACCGCGGAGATCACCTCCGACGGTGTTCGCGTCGGTGACTCGACCTTCGAGCTCGAGCGGGATCAGCTGACCAAGCTGGGTGAGGCGGGTCTCAAGGAGGTCACCGTCGGGATCAGGCCCGAGGCGCTCGAAGTCACCGAGACCGGCGGTGTCGAGGTGGTCGTCGACTTGGTCGAGGATCTCGGCAGCGAGGCCTACGTCTACACCCATGCCGGCACCGGCGGTGCCGAACTGGTGGCCCGGTGCAATCCGCGCACGGCGCCGCGGTTGGCCGACACGGTGCGGCTGCGCCGGCATCCCGAGGGTGTCGTGCACCTGTTCCACCCGAGTTCGGGCGAGCGCCTGAACTGATGCCCGCGCCGGAGTTGCGGCTCCGCGCACCGACTCCGGGTCTGCTCGGGTTGCCCTGGGACAAGCCGCTTTCGGAGTGGGTGGTCCCCGACGTGCCGCTGCGCGACATCGCGGTGGGGATGAGTCGTCACCTGGTCAAGTTCGTCGACGCCGACGGTCAGCTCTGGGCGGTGAAGGACATGCCGCCGCGGATCGCGATCAAGGAGTACGACGTGCTGCGCCGNCTCGAGGAGATGGGCCTGCCNGCCGTGCATCCGGCCGGGCTGGTGCTGCAGCCGGAGTTCGAGACCGCGATCTTGGTGACCCGGTACCTCGAGGGGTCCTGGCAGTACCGCCGGTTGTTCATGCGATTGCCGCCGGATCAGCCGAGGCACCGGGCGCGGCTGCTGGACGCGATGGCGGGGCTGTTGGTGGAGTTGCACCGCCACGGCGTGTTCTGGGGTGACTGCTCGTTGGCGAACACCTTGTTCTCCCGCGACGGACAGCTTCTGCAGGCGTGGTTGGTGGACGCCGAGACCTCCGAGGTGCATCCGAAGCTGAGTCGGGGTCAGCGTCGGCACGATCTGGAGATCCTGGTCGAGAACGTGGCCGAGGGTCTGGTGGACTTGNCTGAGCGNCTGGGCCTTCCGGAGGAGATGCACCTGACGCTGATCGCCGAGGCCGAGCAGGTCCAGGTGCGCTACGACGANCTGTGGGAACTCCTGCACGCCGAGCCCGTCTTCGGNTTCTCCGACCGCTACCGCGTCGAGGGCACGATCCGGCGACTCAACGAGCTGGGCTTCGCCGTCGACGAATTGTCCCTGCAGCCAGACGGATCGGACCCCAGCCGCATGCGGGTGCGAGTGGCCGTCGGGGACCGCAGGTATCACGCGCAGCATCTGCAGGAGCTCACCGGCCTGGACGTGGGCGAGGGGCAGGCGGCCATCCTGCTGGGCGACCTGCACGCCTATCAGGCGCAGTTGGCCAGGGAGGCGGGCCACGACGTGGACGAGTCCACGGCCGCTCGCCTGTGGATGATCGAGATCCTGACGCCGTACGAACAACTGGCGCACGAGGTCGTCGGGCACCGGGGTACCGCGATCCAGGCGTACTGCGATCTGCTGGAGGTGCGGTGGCTGCTCAGCGAGAAGGCGGGTCGCGACGTCGGTACCAACAAGGCGCTCGCGGCGTTGGCCGGCGACGTCATCCCCACCGACTCCGCCGCCAAGATGTCCGTCGCCGAAGTGCCGACGGCACCGTTCGCGGTGCTGGAGATGGACGATTAGACCCCGCAACCCCGCGAGCAGACGTAAATGGCCCTGGATAGACCCAATTGAGGGCCTTTTGCGTCTGGTCGCGAGGGATGGCGGGTAATACGGTCACGTGGTGGACCGTTGCGGTCGGGTGAAGCTGACCAACCCCGACAAGGTGCTGTACCCGGCCACGGGGACGACCAAGGCCGAGGTCTTCGAGTACTACGTCGCGATCGCCGACGCCATGGTGCCGCACATCGCGGGCCGGCCGGTGACCCGCAAGCGCTGGCCCAACGGCGTGGGGGAGTCGGACTTCTTCGAGAAGCAGCTCGCGTCGTCGGCGCCGGACTGGCTGGACCGGGGCTCGGTGACGCACCGGTCGGGCACCACGACCTATCCGATCGTCGACACCCGCGAGGGGTTGGCGTGGCTCGCGCAGCAGGCGTCGCTGGAAGTCCACGTGCCGCAGTGGCGGTTCCTCGACGAGACGACCCCCGGGCCCGCGACGCGCATCGTCTTCGACCTCGACCCCGGTGACGACGTCACGTTCCGGCAGCTGTGCGAGGTGGCGCACGAGGTTCGTGACTTCATCACCGACATCGGGCTGCAGACGTTCCCGTTGACCAGCGGCAGCAAGGGCCTGCACCTTTACGTGCCGCTCGCCGAGCCGGTGAGCTCCCAGGGCGCCTCGGTGTTGGCCAAGCGCATCGCGGTGCAGCTGGAGAAGGCGATGCCCACACAGGTCACCGCGACGATGACCAAGAGCCTGCGCACCGGCAAGGTGTTCGTCGACTGGAGTCAGAACAGCGCCGCCAAGACGACCATCGCGCCCTATTCCATGCGCGGTCGCGACGAGCCCACGGTGGCCGCTCCCCGTACCTGGGAGGAGATCGAGGATCCCGACCTGCGGCACCTGCGCTTCGACGAGGTCCTCGACCGGGTGGAGCGCGACGGCGACCTGCTCGCGCCCCTCGACGAGATCGTGCCGCTGGCAGACAAACTCACCGCTTACCGCAGCATGCGCGATGCCACCAAGACGCGGGAGCCGGTGCCGCGGTCCGCGCCGACCGTCGGCAATGACGACACCTTCGTCATCCAAGAGCATCATGCGCGCCGGTTGCACTACGACTTTCGGCTCGAACGCAACGGCGTGCTGGTGTCCTGGGCGGTCCCCAAGAACCTTCCCGAGACGACCTCGGTNAACCACCTCGCGGTGCACACCGAGGACCACCCGTTGGAATACGCCACCTTCGAGGGCTCGATTCCCAAGGGCGAGTACGGCGGTGGTGAGGTGGTCGTCTGGGATTCCGGAACCTACGAGGCCGAGAAGTTCAACGACCACGGACCCGACGGTCCCGCGAAGGGCGGCGAGGTGATCGTCACGCTGCGCGGCAGCAAGGTCTCCGGTCGGTACGCGCTGATCCAGACCGGAGGCAAGAACTGGCTGGCCCACCGGATGAAGGAGCAGCACGAACCCACCCCGCAGGACGTCAAACCCATGCTGGCCACCCACGGGTCGGTGGCGCGACTGACGAAGGTGGTGTGGGCCTTCGAGGGAAAGTGGGACGGTTACCGGTTGCTGGTCGACGCCGATCACGGTGCGCTGCGTCTGCAGTCGCGCAGCGGCCGCGACGTCACCGGGGAGTACCCCCAACTCAAGGCGCTGGCAGCCGATCTGGCCGATCATCACGTCATCCTCGACGGAGAGGTCGTGGCGCTCGACGCCAACGGCGTGCCGAACTTCGGTCTCATGCAGAACCGTGCGACGTCGACCCGGGTCGAGTTCTGGGCGTTCGACATCCTGCAGCTCGACGGCCGATCTCTGTTGCGCGCCAAGTACTCCGACCGACGCAAGCTGCTCGAGACGNTGGCCGCCGGTGGTGGCCTGATCGTGCCNGCGCAATTGGACGGCAACGGNCCCGAAGCGCTCGAACATGCCCGNGCCCAGCGGTGGGAAGGCGTCGTCGCCAAGAAGCGGGACTCGACCTATCAACCGGGTCGACGGTCCCAGTCCTGGATCAAGGACAAGCTGTGGCTGACGCAGGAAGTGGTCATCGGCGGCTGGCGTGCCGGTGAGGGTGGGCGCACCAGCGGGATCGGTGCGCTACTCATCGGAGTACCCTCCGACGGCGGCTTGCAGTTCGCCGGCCGGGTGGGCACCGGCTTCACCGACAAGGACCTGGCCGCGCTGAAGAAGACGCTAGAACCCCTGCACACTAGCCAATCACCCTTCACNACACGGCTTTCCGGNCTCGANGCCAAGGGGGTCACGTTCGTCGAGCCCACGTTGGTGGGCGAGGTGCGCTACAGCGAACGCACCTCCGACGGGCGGCTTCGCCAGCCAAGCTGGCGGGGACTGCGACCGGACAAGAGTCCGGGTGAGGTGGTGTGGGAGTGAGCAGCCCGGATCGGCACGGTTCAGTCGTGCCGGGGTGGCCGATCACTCACCGACAGCACGGAATGTCGGACGAAGCGGTGCACTTCCCGGTCGGGGAGGTAGGGGACCGCCCTCAGGGTCACCGTCCGTTCCCGGAAGCGCTCGTCGGCGTCGTCCAGCGGGAGGGCACCGGCCGTCGGGTCGCTGACGGCGAACCCGTTCAACGAGATCGCGAGCTCGTCGAACGCCGCTTCCGTGTCGGCATAACGGCCAGGGCCGTCGTTGAGCCGCTCGAGCAACTCCAGTGTTTCCAGGCCGCGTAGCGCGAAGATGTCGGTGCCGTCGAGGAACATTGGGTGTCGTGAACCGGCGGACATGATGTCGCAGAGACGATCTGCCTCGTAGCGCAGGACCAGATCGCCGCGGGTTTCGGTCACACCGTCCGCGGGCGGGCCGTCGTCCGCGTAAGCCGCGATGAAGGCCTGCTTCTCGTCGTCGCTCATCGCGTCGCCGAACATCTCCAGCGTCTCGAGCAGCATGTCGTCGGCCACGCGATCAGCACCGCGTCCTGTGACGGTGCCGTACGTCGCCGACAGTGAATGCACCTGTGCTGGAGACATTCCGAATTCGAGAAGGCCCAGCCCCTCGCNGGGACGTATGGTCCAGTCTGTTTCTGCTGTCATCGTGGCCACCAGGATGCCACGGCGCAGTGGCGGTCGGGGCGGAGAGTGCGCCAGCCTAGCCTCGAGCGCCGGGCATCCGCATGAGCTGAGCGTCGCGCCAGCGGACGCGCTCGTCCCAGTCGGCGAGGTCCAGCAGTGCCCGGCGTTGCGCGGTCACCTCGGCCACCAACTTGGGCGTCCACGGATCGTGTTGTCCGCGTTCGGCACCCATCCGCTCGTAGGCCGGACCCATCTTCACGGCGTGCGACTCGATGCCGCCGCGGGTGTTCAGGTCGGACGTCTCGAACGGNCCGATCACGGCCCAGCGGCGGCCCAACCCGCTGCGNACCACCTCGTCCACGTCGTCGACGCTTGCGACACCGTCGCGGACCAGGCAGTACGCCTCTCGCAACAGGGCACCCTGGAGCCGGTTGAAGACGAAGCCCTCGACCTCGCGGCGCACCAGCACCGGCCGAAGGCCGGCAGCACGGTACAACTCGGTTGCCCGTTCGGTGATGGGGTCAGAGGTCACGAGCGACGGCACCACCTCGATGACGGGCAGCAGATAGGGCGGGTTTCCCGGGTGGCCGACCAGAATGCGCTGTGCGACGGCGTCGTCGAGTCCGTCGGCGATCCTGCTCGCCACGATCGCCGAACTCGAGCTGGCCAGCGGCACGTCGGCGCCGGTGTGAATGGCGGCTTGCTGCAACAGCTCTCGCTTCACCTCGACTCGCTCGGGCGCGCACTCCTGGACGAACCCCGACCCCGTCGTCGCGACGTCGAGATCGGAGGTGAAGCGGACCCTGGCCGCCGCCTCGTCGCTGCCGGTGAACTGCCGCAGCCGCTCCCGTAGATCCGCCTCGGCCCGCGGGAGCGCGTCGTCGAACGGGTCGTACACCGACACGTCGAAGCCGTTGCAGGAGAACAGGATCGCAAACGACACCCCGATGGATCCCGCGCCGAGGACGGCCACGGGCGGCATGCTCACAGCTGCCACCAGCTCCGGTCGCCGTCGTAGCCGCGCTCGAGGATCGAGGTCACCGATTCCACGGTCAAGTCGCGGGGGTTGTTGGCGGTCAGCCGGGTCGCGAGCATCGCCTGCTTGGCGACGAAGGCGAAGTCCGCCGGCTGGAGCCCGAGCGTGCGGAGATCCAACGGCGCGCCCAGTGTCTCGAGGATGGTCTCGATGCGTTCGATGGCCGCCCGCGCCTGGCTCTCCTCTGGATCCGATGCGTCGGCAACCCCGAGGATGCGGCCGATCTCGGCGAACTCCGGAATCCTCGTCGGCAGGTTGTAGCGCATGACGTAGGGCAGCAGGGCGCTGATGCCGAAGCCGTGCGGGGTGTGGGTCAGGTTGCCGATGGGGGACTGGATCGCATGTGCACCCGCGGTTCCCGCGGTGTTGATCGCCATNCCAGCGCAGTACGCGCCGAACAGCGTGTTGGACCGAGCGTCCAGATCGGTCGGGTCGGCCGCGACGGCGGGCAGCGAGTCGTTCAGCAGCGCCAATCCGTTGCGGGCGTAGACGTCGGCGAGGAGGTTCTTGCCTGCGTACAGCGTGGTGGCCAGCTGGTCGGCGTCGGGGTTCTTCGCGCGGCCGGTGAACGACTCGATCAGATGCGAAAGGGCGTCGGCGCCCGACGCGGCCGTCAGACCAGGTGGGCAGGTCAGCGTGAGCTCCGGGTCGACGATCGCTGCGTAGGCCTCCAGGTNCGGGCTGGCAACCCCGACCTTCATGCCCTGCTCCTCGTCGAATACCACTGAGATGCAGGTGACTTCGGCACCCGTGCCGCCGGTGGTCGGTACGGTGATCACCGGAATTCCTGGGCCGGGGACGAGGAATTGGCCGTAGTAGTCGCGCACGTCGCCGCCGTGGGTCAGCACCACCGAGGCGACCTTCGCCAGGTCCATGCAGGACCCGCCGCCGATCCCGACGATCGCGCCGATGGAGCTGCCCGCGAAGCGGTCGACCACGTCGACGACGTTGCGGCGCGGAAGGTCCGGCTCGGTGCCGTCGTACACCGACACCGAAACACCCTGCTGCGCCATGGCGTCGACGATCTGCGCGAACTCCTCGCTGGCCGCCATCCGGGAGTCCGTGACCATCAGCACCCGCTCGGCGATCCCCTGCACCATCCGTGCGATCTGCCTGCGCTGCCCTGGCCCGAAGAGCACGGTGGACGGTTGTCGTAACAGCCCGATGCCCAGGTCGTTCGCGGTGTGCATCGGCGACGCGATCGTGCTGGTCATGACAGCCCTTCTTCCTCGTTGACGGTGAGCGCGAGGTACTTCGGTTCCAAGTAGTCGTAGATGGCGTCGTGTCCGCCCTCGCGCCCGAGGCCGGAGGCCTTCACCCCGCCGAAGGCCGCCGCGGGGTCGGCCATGATGCCGCGGTTGACGCCGACCATGCCGAAGTCGAGCCGCTCGCCGACGGCGACCGCCCTGGACAGATCCTTGGTGAACACGTACGCCGCAAGTCCGTACTTGGTGTCGTTGGCGAAGGCGATCGCCTCGGCGGTGGACGCGACTTCGTACACGGTGGCGATGGGGGCGAACAGTTCCCGGCTGCACAGTTCTGCCGGACGGTCGTGCACGCGGAACACCGTCGGCTCGAAGAAGTAGCCCGCGCCGTCGTGGGCGGAGCCGCCGACCAGCAGTTCGGCCCCCGCCGCGCGCAGCGTCTCGACCAGGTCGACGACGGTGTCGCGTTGGCGCTCGGAGATGATCGGCCCGACGTCGACGCCTGGCTCGAAGCCGTTGCCGACCACCAGCTGCTTGGTGAGTTCGACGAAACGCTCGGTGAACCGCCCGATCACGTCGGTGTGCACGATGATGCGGTTGGCCGCGACGCACGCCTGCCCCGCGTTGCGGAACTTCGAGACGACGGCCTGCTGGGCGGCCAGTTCGACGTCGGC
>Ga0055540_1002052_pt1 | contig 11135 bp, 8 predicted proteins | sample AraplaCvi_mMS_r2_2_FD_55040 | JGI IMG/M metagenome (GOLD analysis project Ga0055540, IMG submission 55040) | Arabidopsis root microbial communities from North Carolina, USA - plate scrape MF_Cvi_mMS_r2 | ecosystem: Host-associated > Plants > Roots > Endosphere | place: USA: North Carolina
CTCCAGCTACACGCGCTGGACGGCCGGCGGCATCGAGAGCGGCACCAATGGCCTGTGGCGCGCGCATGCGGCTTCGCATTCGATGGTGGGGCCGAAGAGCGACGGACAGCCCCGGCTCCCGCAGCCGGCCCAGCTTCCCAGGGGGCAGCTCGACCTGTACCACCAGTACGTCAAGGCCGACGGCGCGACGCGCCAGGGCGTGAAGCAAGGCGACTACACGGTGGTCGACTCCGACGGCGGCACGCACACCGGCAAGCTCGACGCGAACGGCTTCGCCTCCGTGGCCGGGCTTCCGCTCGGCCAGGCCAAGGTCACGTTCGGCGGCGATCCGAGCGATCCCTGGGATACGGGCAGCTACTTCGGCCAGCCGAACCGCTGGCCCGCCCAGCCTGCGAGCGACAAGGCCATCGATGCGGGAGGTGGCGGATCGAGCTTGCTCGGCGGCGCAGCAACGGGCCTGCTGGGCCAGGCTGGTGGAGCACTGGGCAGGGCGGCCGGCCTCGTGAGCCAGGCCAGCGAGGCGGCAAGCACGGCGCAGCAGGCCGTCGGCGCCGTGCAGGCCATCCAGCAAGGCGGCGCCAAGGCATTGCTGGGCCAGGTCGGCCAGGCGGCCACCGGCATGGCCGCGCAGACCGTGGGCGCCATGGTGCCCAAGCTGCCCGCGTCGCTGCCTTCGATGCCGACGCTGCCGCTCGGCCAGACGCCGGGCTTCGCGGGCTGATCGCCGGCGCCGCTCGACGACCACAAGAGAACAAGGGAGAGATTCGCGAATGGCTGACCAGGCCCCCCAGAACGATGCGCAAGGTGCGCAAGCCACCGAGCGCGCGCGCCAGACCGCGGTGGCGCCGCTCAACACCATCGGCGAGGAAGACATCGGCGCCGGCGCCGCCAAGATCGACAAGTGGCTGCGCAAGCTCACCAACGACTACGTCACGCTGAACGTGCTGACGACCTTCGCGGGCAGCCTGCCGGTCATCGGCAACATCATGGCGCTCATCGACGCGGTCTGGGACCTCGTCGAGATGGTCACCAAGAAGGCGTATAGCGACGTGCTTCAGTGGGTGAGCCTGGCCATCAACCTGCTGGGCGTGATTCCGTTTCCGCCCGCCACCGGCGCGGCGCGCATGAGCCTGCGGCCCATGCTGCACCTGCTCAAGCAGGAGATCGCCAAGTCGGCCAGGAACGTGGTGCCGAACATCGGCGAGGCGTTCATCGCCGTGCTCGTCACCCACCTGAACGACACCATTGCCGGCACGCTCGACAAGTTCGTGGACGAGGCGCTCGGCTACCTCGACGACTTCCTGCAGTCCTGCGCGAAAAAGGTCGACGGCATCGCCGATGCGCTGATCGGCGCGCTGCAGGTGGCGCTCGGCGAGAAGCCGGTGTTCGCGACGGGCGTTGCTGCCGAGAGGAACACCTACGACCCCAAGACCCAGAGCACCTGGAGCCGCATGATGGCCGCCGCGGCCGAGGCCGCGAAGAAATCCGCCAACTACGTGGCGGCCACCACGAGCCACTATGCGCTGCCCGACAGCGCCAAGGCGATGATCCGGGACACCGTCGCCAGCCTGACCGACCTCAAGGGCGCGGCCCGCCGGCAGATCATGCGGCTGGGCGACGAGAGCCTGCAGTACGGCATCAAGTGGATGATCAAGATCCTCAAGGATGCGTTGCTCAGGCGCAAGGGAAAGCACAGCGCCAACATTTCCGCAAACAACGGAACGCAGGTGGAGAGCAAGAAGCCCGGCGGTGAACAGGGCGCCACGTCTGCCCAGGTGCCGGCCAGCGGCGACCCCAGCTGCAAGAACTGCACGAATGCCGCCGCGGGCGGCGCCATCAGCCTGGCCACCGGCTGCGAGAGCTTCGGCCACACCGACTTCGTACTCGGCGCGCCCCTGCCCATCACCTGGACGCGCACCTACCGCAGCGACCTGGCCGCCTTCGACCAGGGCAGCCTTGGCGCGCGCTGGATCACGCCCTACAGCACGCGCGTGGACGTCGCCAAGGCCGCCAAGGGCCGCCGCCAGGGCCAGATGAGCCTGATCTATCACGGCGCCGACGGCCGCAGCCACGCCTTTCCGCTGCTGGCCGTGGGACAGAGCCATCGCAACCCGATCGAGGAGATTACCCTCACGCGCCTGAGCGAGCGTCTGCTGGCGGTCGACTTCGGCAAGCCGATGCCGGCCGGCGAAGCCGCCGACTGGCGCGAGACCTACGAGCTCGTCGACACCATCGCCGCCAAGGCCGGCTCGCAGGGCAGGCAGCACTTCCGGCTGGTGGCGCAGCACACGCGCAGCGGCGCTGCCATCGGCCTGCGCTACGACCACGTGATTGCCGCCACCGGCGAGCAGGTGCTGAGCGACATCGTCAGCAGGCAGGGCGAGGCCATCATCGCCCACGTCGGCACCCAACCCGATGCGCAGACCGGCCTCATCAAGGCGCTGTGGGAGCTGAAGGACGGCCGCGTCGTTCGCCAGCTGGCCGCCTACACCCACGATGGCGAAGGCGATCTCGCCACCGCGCAGGACGAGAACGGCGCCGGCTGGCACTACAGCTACAGCCACCACCTCGTCACGCGCTACACCGACCGCACCGGCCGCGGCATGAACCTGCAGTACGACGGCACCGGCGCCGACGCCAAGGCCGTGCGCGAATGGTCCGACGACGGCAGCTTTGCGCTCACGCTCGAGTGGGACAAGAACATCCGCCTCACCTACCTGACCGACGCCCTCGGCGCCGAGACCTGGTACTACTACGACGTGCTGGGCTACACCTACCGGATCATCCACCCGGACAAGCGCGAGGAGTGGTTCCTGCGCGACGACGCCAAGAACATCACGCGCCACATCCACACCGACGGCACCACCGACGACTACGTCTACGACGCCAACGGCAACCTCAAGACCCACACCCGCGCCGACGGCAGCAGCGTCCATTACGCCTACGACGCGCGCCACCGCATCACCGGCATCCTCGATGCCGAGGGCGGCGCCTGGAAGCGCGACTACGACGCGAACGGCAACCTCACCGAAGAGATCGATCCGCTCGGCCACAAGACCGAATACGCCTACGACCCCGCCGGGCGCCCCGTGCGCATCACCGACGCCAAGGGCGGCATCAAGACCCTCGCCTACACCCCCGACGGCCAGCTGGCCAGCCACACCGACTGCTCGGGCAAGACCACCCAGTGGGCCTACGACGGCCGCGGCCGCCTGGCCAGGGCCACCAACGCCCTGGGCCAAGCCACCCGGTACCGCTACACCGAAGCCGGCGAAACCGCGCGGGCCGCGATGCCGGCGGACCACGCCAACCACCCGGGCCAGCTCGAGGAGATCGTCCACCCCGACAACACCAGCGAGCACTTCGCGCACGACGCCGAGGGCCGCCTGCTCGCCCACACCGACGCGCTGGGCCGCCGCACCAGCTACAGCTACACCCGCGCCGGCCTCGTGTCCCAGCGCACCGACGCGGCCGGCCACACCCTCAAGTACCACTGGGACCTGCTGGGGCGCCTGCGCGAACTGCACAACGAGAACGGCAGCCGCTACGACTTCCGCTACGACCCGGTCGGCAGGCTGCTCGAGGAAACCGGCTTCGACCGCAAGACCACCCAGTACCGCTACGACGAAGCCAGCGGCGTGCTGGCCGAGGTCATCGAGGCCGGCCACAGCACCCGGCTCGAATTCGATCCCCTGGGCCGCCTGAGCGAGCGCCAGGCCGGCGACCAGGCCGAGCGCTTCGCCTACGACCGCAACGGCCGCCTGGTCGAGGCCACCAACGCCAAGGCCAGGCTCCAGTGGTTCTACGACCGCGCGGGCAACCTCGTGCGCGAGCACCAGCACTACCTGGACCATGGCCACACGGCGGTCTGGCAGCACGGCTACGACGAGCTCCACCAGCGCGTCGCCAGCGTCCGCCCCGACGGCCACATCACCCAATGGCTCACCTACGGCTCCGGCCACGTGCACGGCCTGCTCGTGGACGGCCAGGACATCCTGGGCTTCGAGCGCGACGACCTGCACCGCGAGATCGGCCGCGACCAGGGCAACGGCCTGCACCAGGGCTCGAAGTACGACCCGGCCGGCCGGCTGCTGGAGCAGCAGATCTCGCAGACGAAACCCGGCGCGGTCGAGGCCGTGGGCATCCGCCGCAGCTATGCCTACGACAAGGCCGGCCAGCTGGTGGCCATCGGCGACAGCCGCCGCGGCAACCTGAGCTACCGCTACGATCCCGTGGGGCGCCTGCTGGAAGCCCAAAGCCGCCTGGGCCGCGAGACCTTCGCCTTCGATCCGGCGGGCAACATCGGCGACCCTTCAGCCGCTGGTGCGGACACGCCGGCGTCCGGCCGCATCACCACGCGCGTCGCGGTGCGCCTGAACGGCGATGGCCGCAGCATGGCCGGCCGGCTGATGGACAACCTGCTCAAGGACTACGCCGGCACCCACTACACATGGGACGAGCGGGGCAACCTGGTCGAGCGCAGCCGCAACGGAGAAAAGACCACCTTCACTTGGGACGGCTTCAACCGCATGCGCAGCGCCGAGACCTTCGGTGAGACCACGAGCTTCAGCTACGACGCGCTGGGCCGGCGCATCGCCAAGCGCACCAGCGATGCAGTGACCCTGTTCGGCTGGGACGGCGACACGCTGGCCTTCGAGAGCACGCAGAGCACCGAGGGCCGCCAGGAGCATCTGGGCCGCGGCGACAGCGTGCACTACCTCCACGAGCCCGGCTCGTTCGTGCCGCTGGTGCAGATCCGGCAGGCGCAGGCGGTGGCGCTGAGCCAGACCACGGACGTGAAAGCACTGATCGCGGCCAACGGCGGGCGCTACGACATCGAGCAAGATTCGCTGTGGAACGGGGAGCAACTCAAAGCGCCCCAGCCCTTCTCAAGAGAGGAGATCGCGTTCTACCAGTGCGACCACCTGGGCACCCCGCAGGAGCTGACGGACCATGAAGGACGCATCGCCTGGTCGGCCAGCTACAAGGCCTGGGGGGAAGCGAAGCAGGCGATCAGCGAGGCGGGGCGCAAGGCGGGGTTCAGGAACCCGATCCGGTTCCAGGGTCAGTACCTGGATGAAGAGACGGGGCTGCACTACAACCGGTATCGGTATTACGATCCGGCGAGCGGGAGGTTTGTCTCCAGCGATCCAATCGGGCGAGCCGGTGGACTGAATTTTCATCAATACACGCCAAATCCGATCGAATGGGTTGATCCGTTGGGACTGGCTGGCAGAAAAACTCCAAAACCGAGAATAGAGCCTGGCAACTCAAAAGAGGGTTGGCAACACATCGATGAAAGGCATATTTCTGGGACCTCCTCGCAGGGTCCTGGCGATTTGTTCCCGCCTGGCACAACTCAAGACCAAATTCAATGTCTTTGCGAGCTTCTTGCAAAAAGTGGAACAAGAATTAGCAACCCATCTTCTCGAATTCAAACGTTTGAAAAGCGTACCGTTGTAAATGGAGTCCGAGGACGTTATCGCGCCGTTTTTGACTCACAGGACGGAAATCGAACTATTACAGCATTTCCAGTAAAAAGCGAATGATCATCAACTTTTCAAGAATCGAGGACCCTGATTTTTCCCCATTCGATCTGGGGAACATCAATATAGTCAAGGACGCCATAGAATTCAGATCCGACGAAGAAGATCGATATGCGATGATGATATTCATCTCAATATCCGATTTCATACACGGATTACTTGCATGCTACAGAGGGGAGAAGAAAAGATTTGAATTTGTCGGCACGGATTCGTCTTTTTCGATTGTCTTCTCAAAAAAGGATGGCAATATTCAACTGTCGAGACAAAAGAAAACTATAGAATGTTCTTGGAGGGAGATATTAGAATCCACAATGAGCGGCATAAACAAAATAATAAAGGAAAATAAACTTAAAATCGATTGGGGCCACGCCGTATTTTCAGATCTAAATGGCGCCAAAATGGAATTGGAAAAAACCTTGAGCGAATTGCGCTAACTAGCAAATTTTGATGTGTGGCATCGCCGGTGACATCATGGCCGGCCGGCTGATGGACAACCTGCTCAGGGACTATGCAGGGACCCACTACACATGGGACGAGCGCGGCAACCTGATCGAGCGCAGCCGCAACGGAGAAAAGACCACCTTCACCTGGGACGGCTTCAACCGCATGCGCAGCGCCGAGACCTTCGGTGAGACCACAAGCTTCAGCTACGACGCGCTGGGCCGTCGCATCGCCAAGCGAAGCTCACACGCGACGACCTTGTTTGGCTGGGACGGCGACACGCTGGCCTTCGAGAGCACGCAAAGCATCGAGGGCCGCCAGGAATACCTGGGCCGCGGCGACAGCGTGCACTACATCCACGAGCCCGGCTCCTTCGTGCCGCTGGTGCAGATCCGGCAGGCGCAGGCCGTGGCGCTGAGCCAGACCACCGACGTGAAGGCGCTGATCGCGGCCAATGGCGGGCGCTACGACATCGAGCAGGATCCGCTGTGGAACGGGGAGCAACTCAACACGCCCGCCCCGTTCGCGAAGGAAGAGATCGCGTTCTACCAGTGCGACCACCTGGGCACGCCGCAGGAGCTGACGGACCATGAGGGACGCATCTCGTGGTCGGCCAGCTACAAGGCCTGGGGGGAAGCCAAGCAGGCGATCAGCGAGGCGGGACGCAGGGCCGGGTTCAGGAATCCGATCCGGTTCCAGGGGCAGTACTTTGACGAAGAGACGGGGCTGCACTACAACCGGTATCGGTATTACGACCCGGTGAGTGGGCGATTTATATCCAATGATCCGATTGGATTGCTTGGCGGGATCCACCTTCAGCAATATGCTCCAAATCCCACTGAATGGATTGACCCGCTTGGATTAAATCGTACAAGCGGCGCAGGCCGAAAACCGGAGTCATCAAAGCCCAATCAAAACCCCAAATGCTCCGAATGCAGAAGACCGTGGGAAGTAAATCGCTACGACAGACTTTGCGATGGTCATGTCCCCGGTGTTGGCAGAGTGAAATATTTCCATGATCCCAAAACCAGGCAGTGGTGGTCGCCGGATCAAACAGGACATGGTGGAAGTGCCTGGAAAGTTTACAACAGTGATGGTTCTTGGAGAGCTGATGCGGACCGGTATGGCGACTTTATGAGCAAACATAAGAGTGAAACCGGAAAGAACGTTGACCTCAAAAATATGAAGTGCAAGGATGTTCAATGATTGAGTCTGCAGAAGAATTCGCAAGACTGAGATTAAGCTCTATAAAAGAAGAATATGACCGCGCCGCTCACGAAGAGGCACCAGTTGAGGTTTGGATTGATGTAATAGAAAATTACCCCGAACTCAGGCAATGGGTTGCACACAATAAAACCATTCCTCTTGAAATACTCGAATACTTGGTCAAAAATCATCCCGAAGTAAATTCATTTGTGGCAGACAAAAGAAAATTATCTCCGGAGTTGTTTGACATATTGTCTAGAGATGAAAATTATCTTGTTCGCGAAAGAATTGCAATTAATGCAAAAACCCCCATCCACATACTAGAGAGACTTTCAAAGGATTTTGCAGAAGATGTAGCACAAGCAGCACGCTACAATTTAAAAAATAAAAAATAGTTTCGAATTTAAATCTGAATGTAATACTACGGCGCGCTCTGGTCAAAACAATGTCACGTTCGGCGTGGAACGAACGGCTGGCGAAGGGGACCGCAGTACGGGAAGATGTCCCGTCACCGCGTCACGCGTCACGGTTCGAGGGAATGTTTTCAGCGCGATTTACACAGCTTATCCTCAATTATGAATTCAATAAACCTCAATTATTTACGCGGTCTCTATGATTTCTTAATTGGCAAAAATGACGAGGAGCTAGAGAAATTTGCTATAAATTCCATCGCCAACCAGAAGAAGCTTTTTGAAGAGATGAGACGCAGTTTTTTGACTTTTGGTCCAACCTCAAAAAAGAATATCATCAGCGGACTAAATTATATTTTGGTGAATTTTTCCGATGATGATCTATGGAGAAGCGCCGTCCCCCACGATCTTCCTCTTAATCGCGTGGCAGACAGGCAAAGTTATTTGAAGGCAATTCTCTTTGCATTAACGGACGCCCCTCCAACATTGGTAAATTTGGATGATTTTAATTTGATTGATGAAATCGGGCCGTGCGGTTTGGATTATTCGAAATAGTCTGGGCACCGTTCCCCTCTTCGACTGGGACGGCGACACGCTGGCCTTCGAGAGCACGCAAAGCATCGAGGGCCGCCAGGAATACCTGGGACGCGGCGACAGCCTGCACTACATCCACGAGCTCGGCGCCTTCGCGCCGCCGGTGCAGATCAGGCCAGTTGCGTTACGCCAGCTTCAGCGCGCAGGCTCGATGTGCGTCACAACAATCTTCCCGTCCATCTTCCCCGCATCAAAGCGCACCTTGTCCCCCGCCTGGAACTTGTCCAGCACGGCCTCGTCGCTCACTCCAAAGACCATGGTCATGCCGGGCATGTCCAGGCTCTTGAGCGGGCCGTGCTTGATCGTGAGTTTCTTGTTGTCCTTGTCCACCTTGCGGATCTCGCCGTCGGCAAGTTCCGCGGCGGAGACTGTGAAGGCCAATGCGGCCAGCGCCGCCATGAGTGAAATGCGAATCTTCGACATGGTCATGTCTCTCCTGGAGGTTGGGGTTTCTTACTTGGCGGCAGCGGTCTTGGCCACGGTGACGGCGCCCTTCATGCCGGCGTCGTAGTGGCCCGGCTGCAGGCATGCGAAGTCGACCTTGCCGGCCTTGGTGAACTGCCACACGATCTCGCCGCTCTTGCCCGCGGCCAGGGTCACCATGTTCGGATCGGCATGTTCCATCTCGGGGTTCTTCTTCATGGCTTCGTAGTGCTCCTTGAGTTCCTTCTCGGTGCCGAGCACGAGCTCATGCTTCAGCTGGCCCGAGTTCTTGACGACGAAGCGCACGGTCTCGCCCTGCTTCACCTTGATGTCGGCGGGCGTGAAGCGCATGCCGTCGGTCATGTCGACGTTGATGGTTCGCGTGGCCTTGGCGGCCACGCCGGGTTGGCCGATGGCCGCTTCGGCGTCGCCGTGGCCGTGGCCATGGCCCCCGGCGTGGTTGCCGGCAGCGGAGGCGCCTGCGGCCGCCAGGGCGGTGAGCGCGGCGAAGGCGGTGTTGCGGAGGATGTTGTTGTGCTTCATGGTTGGATTCCTTCTGAGGGTTGGAGGTTGGAAGAAGAGAGAAAGGAGAAATGAAAAATCAGTGGCCGGTGTGGCCGCTGCCGGGCTTGCGGATCTGGACTTCGATGTTCTTGGCAGGCATGTTCTGCGCGGGCATCGCGGCCGCACCGGCATCGCGCCGGCGCGAGGTCTCCGGTGGCGGGCCGTCGAGCTCGTAGGCCACGGTGCCCTTGGGATGCTTGAACCAGCCGGGGTTGCTGTAGTCGCCGGGCTTCTGGTTCCTGCGCACCTTGACCACGCTGAACATGCCGCCCATCTCGACCGAGCCGAACGGCCCTTCGCCGGTCATCATTCGCGCGGTGTTGTCGGGAATGGGCATCTCCATCTCGCCCATGTCGGCCATGCCGCGCTCGCCCATCACCATGTAGTCGGGCACCAGGTTCGTGATCTGCCTGGCGACGTCCTTGTGGTCCAGGCCGATGAGGGTGGGCACGTCGTGGCCCATCGCGTTCATGGTGTGGTGGCTCTTGTGGCAGTGGAAGGCCCAGTCGCCCTCCTCGTCGGCCAGGAACTCGATCTGGCGCATCTGACCGACGGCCACGTCGGTGGTCACTTCGTACTGGCGCGTGCTCTTGGGGGTCGGCCCGCCATCGGTGCCGGTGACGAGGAACTCGTGCCCGTGCAGGTGCATCGGGTGGTTGGTCATCGTCAGGTTGCCGATGCGGATGCGCACCTTGTCGTTGAGCCGCACGTTGAGCGAGTCGATGCCGGGGAAGATCCGGCTGTTCCAGGACCACAGGTTGAAGTCCAGCATCGTCATGATCTTGGGCGTGGCGCTGCCGGGCTCGACGTCGTAGGCGTTGAGCAGGAACACGAAGTCGCGGTCGACCTTCTCGATCAGCGGATGCTCGGCCTTGGGGTGCGTCACCCAGAAGCCCATCATGCCCATGGCCATCTGCGTCATCTCGTCGGCATGCGGGTGGTACATGAAGGTGCCGGGCCGGCGCGCGACGAACTCGTAGACGAAGGTCTTGCCCGGGCGGATCGCCGGCTGGGTCAGGCCGGTGACACCGTCCATGCCGTTGGGCAGGCGCTGGCCGTGCCAGTGCACGCTGGTGTGCTCGGGCAGCTTGTTGGTCACGAAGATGCGCACCCGGTCGCCTTCGACCACCTCGATGGTCGGGCCGGGCGACTGGCCGTTGTAGCCCCACAGGTTGGCCTTGAAGCCGGGGGCCATCTCGCGCACCACGGGCTCGGCCACCAGGTGGAATTCCTTCACGCCGTTGTTCATGCGCCAGGGCAGCGTCCAGCCGTTGAGCGTGACCACGGGGTTGTAGGGCCGTCCGCTGGATGGCATGAGCGGCGGCATGGTGTTGGGCGTGGTCTGGGTCACGGGCTCGGGCAGCGCGGCCATCGCCACCTTGCTCACGCTCGCGGCCGCGAGGGCGCCGGTGATGGCACCGGCGCCGCCGAGGAAATTGCGTCTGTTTGTCATGTCGTTCGAATCGTTGGTGAGTGCGGGTGGCGCATTCAATGGGCGGCGCCGGCGGAGGCGGCTTCGCCCCCCGCGCTGGCGGTCGGGGCGCCCATGGCCGTGGGCTTGCCGATCACCGAGGCCGCCAGCGCGGCATCGGCCAGCCAGAACTGCTGCTGGGCGTTGATGGCGTTGCTCACGCTGGCGATCTGGTCGCGCGCCTCGGCCAGCAGCTCGAAGACGCCGATCAGCATGCCGTTGTAGCGAAGCACGTTCTCGTCGGCCATGGCCTGGCGCAGCGGCACGATCTCGTCGCGGTAGTGCCGCGCGATGTCGTAGGCGGTGCGGTAGGCCGAGTAGCCTTCGCGCAACTGCGACGAAGCGCCACGCACGGTGGCGTCGTAGCGGTTGGCCGCGGCCAGCGACTGCGCATTCAACGCGTCGCGCTGCGCCGAGCCCCAGTCGAACAGCGGCAGCCGGATGTCGAGCTCGAAGCCGCGCCGCGTGCTCCGGGTGCCT
>Ga0055540_1002057_pt1 | contig 11115 bp, 7 predicted proteins | sample AraplaCvi_mMS_r2_2_FD_55040 | JGI IMG/M metagenome (GOLD analysis project Ga0055540, IMG submission 55040) | Arabidopsis root microbial communities from North Carolina, USA - plate scrape MF_Cvi_mMS_r2 | ecosystem: Host-associated > Plants > Roots > Endosphere | place: USA: North Carolina
TGCTGACCAAGCAGCTGCGCGAGCTGGAGGAATCAGGCGTGATCTCACGAACTGTTTACCCGGTCGTGCCGCCGCGTGTCGAATATGCGCTGACACCGCTCGGCTCCACGCTGAAGCCGGTCATCCGGGCGCTTGCCGCCTGGGGCGATGAATTCGTCTTCTGCAGCCCCGAGGGACGAGAGCTGCGTATCGCAAAGGCCTTAGGCAGTTCGGCTGCGGAGCTCCAGGCGTAGCGACGCGGCAAAGACGAAGAGGCCGAGGAAGGACAGGACGGCGCCGACATAGCCGGTCGCCTCAAAACCGTAGCCCCAGGCAATGACGAGGCCGCCGAGCCACGCGCCGAGCGCGTTGGCAATATTGAAGGCCGAGTGATTGGAGGCGGCGGCCAGCGTCTGCGCATCGGCTGCGACATCCATCAGGCGCGTCTGCAGCGCCGGGCCTGCTGCAAAGCCGCAGCCGACGAGGAAGACGCAGAGCCCGAGCATGTAGGGGTTGGAGGCGGTCAGCGAGAACATCGTCAGGACGACGATATTGTAGACCAGCGAGCCGCCGATCGTGCCGAGCAGCGATTTGTCCGCCAGCCATGAACCGATGACATTGCCGGCATTCATGCCGACGCCGAAGAGCACGAGCATCAGCGCAACGGCCGTTTCCGGCAGCATTGCCACCTGCGTCGTCGTCGAGGCGATGTAGCTGAACATCGCGAACATGCCGCCGTAGCCGACTGCGGCAATGCCCATCAGGCGCGTCTGCAGCGCCGGGCCTGCTGCAAAGCCGCAGCCGACGAGGAAGACGCAGAGCCCGAGCATGTAGGGGTTGGCGGCGGTCAGCGAGAACATCGTCAGCACGACGATATTGTAGACCAGCGAGCCGCCGATCGTGCCGAGCAGCGATTTGTCCGCAAGCCATGAACCGATGACATTGCCGGCATTCATGCCGACGCCGAAGAGCACGAGCATCAGCGCAACAGCCGTTTCCGGCAGCATTGCCACCTGCGTCGTCGTCGAGGCGATGTAGCTGAACATCGCGAACATGCCGCCGTAACCGACTGCGGCAATGCCGAGCGTCAGCAGGATCTGCGGACGGCGGAAGGCGCCAAGTTCACGCAATGCGCTTGCCCCTTCGGCAACCTTGTCATGCGGCACGTAGAACCAGATGAGCGCAACAGTCACGAGACCGATGATGCCGACGGTGAGGAAGGCCATCTGCCAGTCGAGCGCCTGGCCGAAAAAGGTCGTGAGCGGCGTGCCGAGCAGGGTTGCGACCGTCAGGCCGAGCATGACGCGGCCGACGGCTCGCGCACGGCGGTGCGCCGGCACCATGGAGGCGGCAACGAGGGCTGCCACGCCGAAATAGGCGCCATGCGGCAGGCCGGTAATGAAGCGCAGCACCGCAAAGCTTTCGAAGGTTGGCGCGATGGCGCTCAGGATATTGCCGACGGCAAAGAGCAGCATCAGGCAGAGCAGCAGCGTGCGCCGCGCCATCTTGGCGGCAAGCACGGCGATGACGGGTGCGCCGATGACGACGCCGAGCGCATAGGCGCTGATGACATAACCAGCCTGTGGGGTCGTGACCGAAAAGGTGTCCGCCACATTAGGCAGCAGGCCCATGATGGCGAACTCACCCGTACCGATGCCGAAGCCGCCGGCGGCGAGCGCCAGTTGTACGAGCGCGACCGTCATGGCCGAGGGAAGGGCTGCCTCCGGCCCGGAATCGGTAGAATCGTCATCGACGGAATCATTGATGGAATCGTTGACGGCAACCTGGCTCACGGGCGGTCCTCGGAGGATCTGTGCTTGGATAACGGCCGCTGGCGGGACACGCAGGACCGGTCATTCAGAAATGGCGGGAGGCGGAGATGGGATCTCCAGTCTTCTATCTATCAAATGGCAAGCCGAAGGCGTCGAGTGCTTTTTTTGCAGTGCAGCGTCCTGCTATCTGCATACGTCTATTGCAATATTTGCGCTTCAGTGATGAGTCCGGAAAAATCGTCCGGCTTGAAATCACAGGTGTATCAACCATTTCTTGAGGTCAGGCATCACAGCGAGGACAGGGAATAGGCACCTCATGAAGCTCGTCGGTTTTTTCAATCGCGACGGCGGTACCTTCAGAACGACAGACATGCAGGCTTATGAGAAGCGCGCGGAGGAGGTCTTCCGCGATGCCGGGCATGATTTCGAAGCGATCGTCTTTTCCGGCGGCGAGATCGTTCCCGCCATGGAGCGCGCCGCACGGCGCGACGATATAGACGGCATTGTCGCCGGTGGTGGCGACGGCACGATCTCGGCCGCTGCATCGATCGCCTGGAAGAACGGGGTGGCGCTTGGCGTCGTGCCGGCCGGTACCATGAATCTCTTTGCCCGCTCGCTGAAAGTGCCGCTCGCTGAAAGTGCCTCTCGATATCTGGCAGGCGCTCGATGTGCTCGCTTTCGGCGAGCTCGACAATGTCGATATCGCCAGCGCCAACGGCAGGCCCTTCATTCACCAGTTCTCCGCCGGACTGCACGCACGCATGGTGCGATACCGCAATTCCTACAGCTACCGCTCCCGCCTCGGAAAGATGCGCGCCAGCACGCGTGCTGCCTTCGGCGTCGTCTTCAACCCGCCGGAATTCGAGGTCGCGTTCGAGGCGGCGGGCATGAAGGAGACCCGGCGCGTCTCGGCGATATCGGTCTCCAACAATCCCTTCGGTGAAAACGCGCTGCTCTATGCAGACAATCTGCGCAGCGGCGAACTCGGCTTCTATACGGCAAANCCGCTGAGGCCGCTCGGCGTCGCACGATTGGCGATCGACATGCTGCGGGGCAAGTTCCGCGAAAACGACGCTGTCATGGTCATGCATCCGGCCGAGGTGTATCTGCATTTCCCGAAGCTGCGCGCCAAGGCGAATTGCGTCATGGACGGCGAACTTCTGCCGCTGGCGCGCGATATCACGGTGAAGCTTCATCCGGGCGAACTGAAGGTACTGGTCAGGCAGGGATTGGCTGCACAGGAAGGCGAGGGCGACCGGCGCGAGCCGGCAGCCTGATGCTCAGAAAGAAGCGGCGCGCCTGGCCCTGAAAGGAATGAGTGCGCTTTCGACGATATCCCGGTTCGCCTCGTCGCCGAACACACAGCTGCGATTGCGTCCCTTCTTCTTGGCGCAGTAAAGCGCCTCGTCGGCCGATGCGATGAGCTGGCGCCAGCCGCTTGCACCGCATAGACCGGAGGCGACGCCGATGCTGACGGTAATGGAAAGATCGATGCCGGTTTCCCCGTCACGGATCACATGCGCCTGAATGCGGCTGCGAAGTTCCTCTGCAAAATCGACGGTATTCGCAAGATCCGGTGTCGAAACGAGAACGGCGAATTCCTCGCCGCCATAACGTGCGACGATGTCGGTCGGACGCATCGCACCTTGCAAAAGGGTTGCCATTTCGATCAGCACGGCATCACCGGTGAGGTGGCCATAGGTGTCGTTGACCGTCTTGAAGTGATCGATATCGATCAGCATCAGGCAGACACCTTCCTCGCGTTCCGAAGGCGCGTTGCCGAAGCCTTCCAGCGCCCGGCGGTTCCATACGCCGGTCAGCCCGTCCTTTTCGGCCTGCATCTTCAGCCGAGCCTCGTACTCGGCCCGCTCGTCGAGCTTGCCGCGCAGCAGTTCCAGCGCGTCGAACAGGCTGCGCATTTCCGGCGCCTTTGATCCGGTCCCAAGGTTCGTCATGGCGCCGCCCTCGGCAAGCGCGATGATCTGTCGGCGGGCCGTCAGTAACGGATCGAGCATGTGAAGGCGGATGGAGCGGAATAGCATGAACAGCACCGCGAGAGCGGAGGCGGTGATCACAGCGATGACCGCCAGGCGATAGGACGCGGCATAGTGTTGGGTTCGGTAGCGCTTCACCACGTCGTCGAGAAAGACCGTGCGCAGCCTTTCGAGTGGCTGCAGCGTCGGAACGTAGTCGCGCGTCAGATCGACTGCGGAAACCGAATAATCGCCGGAGATCTTACCCTGCTCGATCAATATCTTAACGAGCTCGACGCCGGATCCGAAAAAGATCGTATCGATATCCTTCATGAGCTGCTGGGACAGCGCATCGCGATCGCTGACGATTTTCTGGCCCTGCATCAGCTTGCGCAACTCCAGGAGCCGGCCAATGGTGCGGCTTGCATCGGTGATATGGCTGTCACGCAGCGGCTGGCGCGTGGCAATCGGACCCATGATCTGTGAGGCAGCCCGGCCGCCATATTCGCGCATGTCACTGATCATCCGCCCCGTCAGGAATGGTGCGGTCAGTTCCGACCGGCGGGCGGTGAAGGCGGCTATGTGCCAGTCGACAACATGCTGGAAAGTTTCGATCACCTCGATCATCTCGCCGATCGCGTTCTGCACATCGTCCGGCTGGCGGTCGGCAAGCGGTGTTGCGGCAACGCGGTCGACGGCTTCGCGAGCCCTGCTAAGCTGCGTTCGTGTCTCGGCGAGCGCGGCCCTGAGATCGGGAAGGGAGGAGGATACGTCGACTTCAGGCGGCTCATCGAGCGCCTCGAGCGAGATATCGCTGATGCGCCGGAAGACCTTCAAACGCTCTGTTGCAGGCGCGCTGCTGTTCGGCTCGATCGCCATGATGTCGTTGGCTGGTCCGCGTTCCGCCGACATGCGGCTCGCCGCTTCCAGGACCTGGCGGAAACGCTCCACCGCCCGCAGATTGTCATTGGTCGAATGATAGCTTTCGTAGGTCGGAATGAGAGCGCTGGCTGTCAGAACGAGGGTGAGAAATGCCACGATGACAGTTGCAAAAAGCAGCTTTCCCTCAAGAGTGATGCGGTTCATCAAACCGAACCCTTTCAACCTGTCATCCGATCCGGCTCCGTTGCCGGTTTGCTGAATATGCTGATATCAGGCATATATTACCGATTTCGAGTATAGATAATCGATAATGCCCAACAGGGTTAAGAAAAGCGTGCAGTTGAAAGTTATGTGACGGCTCTATTAACTAGAGGCGCGCAAGATATGTGCGATAATCGAAATCCGATACGGTGCGAAGGTAGGCTATTGCTTCCTTGTACTTTGTATCGCCATACAACTTTCGATACCTGTCGCCGAAGATATTGGCGATAAAGGATGACTGCCGGAAGGCTTCGACCGCCGTCAGGAAATCATGCGTGAGCCGTTTTGCGTCCGGTGGTGTGTAAGCGGGTGTCGTTTCCTCGCCCGGATCGAGATCTCCGTCGAGGCCGAGCAACATGCCGCCGAGGATTGCCGCCAGTAGAAGATAGGGATTGGCATCCGCACCCGCCACCCGGTGCTCAATGCGCGCCGCCGGTCCATCGGTATCGGGAATCCGGATTGCCGTGCCGCGATGCCCGCTGCCCCAGGTCAGATCGGTCGGCGCGAAGGAACCTGGCTGGAAGCGGCGATAGGAATTGGCAAAGGGCGCGAAGACCAGCTGTGCCTCCTGCATGGTCTGCAGCAGGCCTGCCGTCACCGATTTCAAAAGCCTTGGTTCTCCGCCCTTGGCATCGAGAATATTGTTGCCATCCCTGTCGATGATGCTCGCATGCACATGCAGTCCCGAGCCTGCATGCTCGGAATAGGGCTTGGCCATGCAGGTGGATTTCAGCCCGTGCCTGCGTGCGGCCTGTTCGGCAACGCGCTTCAGATAAAGGCAGTCGTCGGCCGCAGCCAGCGCATCGGGCCGGTGCAGCAGGTTTACTTCGAACTGACCAGGCCCGAATTCCGCCGTCGTTGCCTCCGCCGGCAGGCTCATCGCCTTGGCGTAGGCGCGCAGCGTCTGGAGATAGTCGTCGAGCGCATCGACCGCACTCATATCATAGAGCTGGAAACCGTTCGGATCGCCGCGATAGGTAAGGCTTGCAGGCGGAGAGGGAATGCCCGTCTCGCGCCAGTTCTCCTCGACCACATAGAATTCCAGCTCGGTCGCCACCACAGGAGTCAGCCCGCGCTCGGCATAACGTTCAAGCACGGAGGCGAGAATACCGCGCGGATCCATGAAGCTCCGGCTGCCGTCGAATTCGTGCATCGTGGCAAGCACCTGCATCGATCCCTCGGGCGCCCAGGGCATTGGCGTCAGGCTGCGCCTATCGGGAATGACATTGCCGTCGGGGTCGCCGATCGTCAGCGACAGGCCCGTAATATCGTCATTGTCGTCGCCCCAGATATCGAGCGATTGCGTGGAGGTCGGCAGGCGGATGTCGCCGGCCCAGACCTTCTTTTCGGCCGATAGCGGCAGCTGCTTGCCGCGCAGATCGCCATTCATGCCGACGATCAGGATCTCGAAACGCGGATCACCCGCTTCAGTCTCTTTACCCTTGCTCGCCATGACCTTGAAAATCCTCTCGCAGAAGGCCAAGGTCGTAAACCATCAGTCAAAGCCTTTCAATCCGAAGGTCTAATCATGTCCGACACTTACCCGCTGTCAAACCTTGCCGCGATCGATGCCGCACATCATCTGCATCCCTTCTCCGACATGAAGAAGCTGAACGCCGATGGCACGCGCATCATCCAGCGCGGCGAGGGTGTGCATATTTTCGACAGTCACGGCAAAAAGTACCTCGATGGCTTCGCCGGTCTCTGGTGCGTCAACATCGGCTACGGCCGCAAGGAAATCGCCGACGCCGTCGCGCGTCAGATGAACGAACTTCCCTATTACAACACTTTCTTCGGCACGACCTCGCCGGCGACGACCCTGCTGGCGGAGAAGGTGACGTCCAAGGCCGGCCCGCGCTTCAACCATATCTTCTTCACCGGTTCAGGCTCGGAGGCGAACGACACCTGGTTTCGCATGGCCCGCGTCTATTGGGCAGCCGTCGGCAAGCCCTCGAAGAAGACGGTCATTGCACGCCGCAACGGCTATCACGGCTCGACGGTTGCGGGCGCCAGCCTCGGCGGCATGAAATACATGCACGAGCAGGGCGATCTGCCCATTCCGGGCATTGTCCATATTGGCCAGCCCTACTGGTACGGGGAGGGCGAAGATCTCTCGCCCGCCGAATTCGGGCTGAAGGTCGCCCGCGAGCTCGAAGCCAAGATCGATGAGCTCGGCGAGGAGAACGTCGCCGCCTTCGTCGCCGAGCCGATCCAGGGCGCGGCCGGCGTCATCGTCCCGCCGGAGACCTACTGGCCGGAGATTGACCGCATCTGCAAGGCACGCAACATCCTGCTTGTGAGCGACGAGGTCATCTGTGGTTTCGGGCGGTTGGGCGAATGGTTCGGCCATCAATATTTCGGCGTCGAGCCGGATTTCGCGCCGATTGCCAAGGGGCTTTCCTCGGGTTACCTGCCGATCGGCGGTGTGCTCGTCAGCGATCGCATTGCCGAAGTGCTGATCAACGACGTCGGCGATTTCAATCACGGCTTTACCTATTCCGGCCACCCGGTCTGCGCCGCCGCAGCGCTCGAAAACCTGCGCATCATCGAGGAGGAGAAGCTCGTCGAGCGCGTGCGCGACGACATCGGCCCCTATTTCGCAAAGAAGTGGGGCGCCCTTGCCGAGCATGATTTCGTTGGTGAGGCGCAAAGTGTCGGCCTGATGGGCGGCTTGCAGCTTGCCGCCGACAAGAAGACCCGCAGCCGTTTCGAAAAGCCCGATCCGATCGGCGCGCTGGTGCGCAATCACGCGCTGGCAAACGGCCTCGTGCTGCGCGCCACAGGCGACCGCATGCTGGCCTCGCCACCGCTCGTCATCAGCCATGAGGAGGTCGATGAGATGGCGCGGATCGCCAAACTGGCGCTCGATGCGGCCTGGAAGGAGCTGCGCGCTTAAAGCAATTCCGGCAAGAGTGCATAGCGGTCTTGTGTCCGCAATTGCGTGAAAACAAGGAGACAGAGTGTTTCCGCGAGTAGGAGAAAGACGGAAATACTCTAGGGATAGGCGACCGCGTAAGCGAATTGATAGGTGTCGCCCGGCCGGCCGTAGATGTAGGGCAAGGTGACGAAATGCGTCTCCGGCTGCTTCAAACCGTTCTGCGCCAGCACATCCCCGAAATAGTCGTTCGGCCAGGAGGGCGGCGGTCCGCCCTTGTCATCGCGCCAGACGAAAACGACGGGATGTTTTGCATCCAGTCGAAACGTCGGCTTGAAGTCGGGATAGAAATAGGTCTGCACCGGTGTATCGGGCATCAGCAGCCGCATGTTACCGTCGAGATGCGGATCGTAGCCGACGATCAGCCCCGGTTCGCCGCCGATATCCTTGCGGATAATCTCGGCAAAGCCGGAATAGGGAATGTTCAGCCGCTGATATTTGCCGAAAAGCGGACCCCAATAGGCTCGCATGGCAAGCACGGCCAGCACCGCAACCATGATGACACCGCCGACAGCGAGCGACGCCCGCAAGGGCACGCCTGCATCGACTTCGGCAGTGTCGGCCTTCATGCAGATATAAAGCGGTAGGATGAGAAAGAGTGGCGTCAGCCACCGGTCGGCGACGTTGTCGACCCCGGCAAGCAGGATCATCAGTGCAATGGCGCCGATCTCGATCAGCAGGATGCGACCGGCAATTCTTGTCCAGCGGCTGGAGGCGCGCCACATGGCCGGCAACGATTTGGCAAAGAGCGCCAGGAATATGGCGACCGAGACGCCGGCTATGCCGACCATTGCAGAGATGAAGCGGAAAACGCCGGTCGATACCTGCGCCAGAAAGCTTTCCCCATCACCGGTCATCTTGTGCAGCGTGCGGTCGACGGCAACGTCGAAGTGCTGCAGGAACCAGAGTGCGTGTGGCAGCACGATAGCGATCGACACGACGATCGTCAGCGCCAGCCGCCAGTCTAAAATCCGCTTGCGAAAATCGGTGTCGATGAGGGCCGCGATCAGAGCGGCGGCCGGGAGGAGCGCGAAATTATACTTCGATATCATCCCGATGCCGGTCGCAATGCCGACAATGGTGTAGGAGATCGCCGAAGGCGCCTTCAGCGTGCGGAAAAAGCCGTAGAGGAACAGCGATCCGGCAAAGATCGTTGCGACCGAATGCGTCAGGTCTCGCTGTGCCTCGAAGACGATCTGCGGCACGGTGAGCAAGCCAAGCGTTGCCATCACCACCAGGCTGCTGTTCCTCAACGTCAGACGCGCCGCCAGCCAGTAGAAGACGTAGGACAGGAACAGCATGGTGCATTTGAGGAGTGACAGCGAAAACAGCGACACGCCGATGAGCGATGTCACGCCATACTGCACCCAGTTGTAGAAGGGCGGCTGCGAATTATAGCCGAAGGCGAACCACTGCGAGAGCAGCATCTGCTCCGCCTCGTCCAGCTCCAGCGCATTGGGGATGCTGAGCCGCACGATCAGGTGGAGCAGAAAATAGGTTCCGAGCACCGCCAGGATCAGATGTGGCCGGCGGCTGAACAGGCTCTGCACGTCAGCTTTCTCGAGAGAAGATCTGGCGCACGATATAATTCGGCGAGGCGTCGTCGCGGTAATAGGTTCGGGCGATCATCTCCGCCAGGATGCCGGTCGTGATCATCTGCACTGATGAGAGCAGCAGCACGACGCCGACCATCAGCATCGGTCGCGTGCCGATATCGTTACCCATGATGAACTTGTCGAAACCGAGATAGATGAGGATCAGCGCTGCGAGGCCGCCGAGGCCGAGGCCAAGCGAGCCGAAGAAATGGCCCGGACGCGCCTTGTAGCGCATGAAGAACATCACCGACAGCAGGTCGAGGATCACGCGGAAAGTGCGTGAGATGCCGTATTTCGAGGTGCCGTGCTGGCGTGCGTGATGGGTGACGGCCATTTCGCCGATGCGCGAGCTCGGCACCACGCCTGCAACCCAGGCCGGGATGAAGCGGTGCATCTCGCCCATCAGCTTCACCTGCTTGATGATCGAGGCACGGTAGATCTTCAGGCTGCAGCCATAGTCGTGCAGCTTGACGCCGGTGATGCGGCCGATGAGGTAGTTCGCGCACCAGGAGGGGATCTTGCGCAGCAGCAGACCGTCCTGGCGGTTCTTGCGCCAGCCGACGAGCAGGTCGAGTTCGCGCCGTTCCAGCTCCGAAACCATCGAGGGAATATCCTTCGGGTCGTTCTGCAGGTCGCCGTCCATGGTGGCGATCAGCCGGCCCTGCGCCGTATCGATGCCGGCCTGCATGGCGGCCGTCTGGCCGAAATTGCGCTGCAGCTCGACGATGCGCAGTGTCAGCCCCTCGCGATTGACGAATTTGCGGGCGTTGACGAGTGTTGCGTCCGTGCTGCCGTCGTCGACGAGGATCAGTTCCCAGCGATGCGGATAGTCGGCCATGGCCGCGACGATGCGCTCGATGAGCGGGCCGATGCTTTCTTCCTCGTTGAAAACAGGGACGACCAGCGACAATTCGAGCGGTTGCATCTGATCATTCGCACCGCGAATGGACTCTACCGTTGTCTGCAAGTTTCATTTCTCCTAAAAGGCGCGGCAATGAAGGACCAATGGAATACCAGCCGCCGCAGCCAAACTTAGGAAGCCTGATACATGAAGACCCCGAGTGTTGAAAGCGGGCAATCCTGGTTTCTGCGCAATCGCATGAGCCTGCTGACGGTNGCAATCGTCGCAGCCTATGCACTTTTCATCGAATGGTTCTGGGGCTGGTCGGTCATATTGGAACAATGGGCCGCCGTCGGAGCACGTCCGGTTATCGGCGCACTGATACTCCTGACCAGCACCTATTTCCTGCGTACATGGCGCATCTACGATTATTTTCCACGGGAGACGGCAGGCCGTTTCGTGGCACTCTTCCGCGTCACGCAGATCCACAACCTCCTGAACATCATGCTGCCCTTCCGCGCCGGCGAGACGAGTTTTCCGGTGCTGATGCGCACGGAATTCGGTATTCCGCTGACCCGCGGCACCTCCGCCTTGCTGGTCATGCGGCTTCTGGACCTGCATGCGCTGCTCGCCGCCGCCGGCCTCGGTTTTGCTGTGGCCGCCTCCAATGCCGCGCTTGCCTGGCTCATCTGGGTCATATTTCTGTTCCTGCCGGTCTTTGCCTTTGCTGCCCGCAGGCCGCTGCTGCGTCTCGGTGCAAAGCTCCTGCCGCGCAAGGCGCAGGCACTGCTCCATGAAATAGAGAATGGACTGCCTTTCGATGCCGTGGCCTTCGGCCGCGCCTGGGCGATGACCATCGTCAAATGGCTGGTGAAGG
>Ga0055540_1002068_pt1 | contig 11057 bp, 8 predicted proteins | sample AraplaCvi_mMS_r2_2_FD_55040 | JGI IMG/M metagenome (GOLD analysis project Ga0055540, IMG submission 55040) | Arabidopsis root microbial communities from North Carolina, USA - plate scrape MF_Cvi_mMS_r2 | ecosystem: Host-associated > Plants > Roots > Endosphere | place: USA: North Carolina
CACGGCGAAAGCGAATGGAACGCGCTCAACCTCTTCACCGGCTGGGTTGACGTCGACCTCACCGAGAAGGGGCGCTCCGAAGCCGTCAGGGGCGGCGAGCTGATGAAGTCCGAGGGCGTGCTGCCCGACGTGCTGTACACCTCGCTGTTGCGGCGCGCCATCACCACTGCCAACCTCGCACTCGACGCCGCCGACCGGCACTGGATTCCCGTGGTCAGGGATTGGCGGCTCAACGAACGGCACTACGGAGCGCTGCAGGGCCTCGACAAGGCCGAGACCAAGGCCAAGTACGGCGAAGAACAGTTCATGGCGTGGCGTCGCAGCTACGACACGCCGCCGCCGCCCATCGAAAAGGGCAGCAAGTTCAGCCAGGACGCCGACCCGCGCTACGCGAGCATCGGCGGCGGCCCGCTGACGGAGTGCCTCGCCGACGTAGTGGCCCGCTTCGTCCCGTACTTCACCGACACCATCGCGCCCGACCTGTCGGCTGGCAAGACCGTGCTGGTCGCCGCGCATGGCAACTCGTTGCGCGCGCTGGTCAAGTACCTCGACGGAATGTCCGACGCCGACGTGGTCGGCCTGAACATCCCGACGGGGATCCCGCTGGTGTACGAGCTGGACGAGGCTCTCAAGCCGACCGTCCCCGGCGGCAGATATCTGGATCCCGATGCCGCCGCCGCGGGTGCCGCCGCCGTCGCCGCCCAGGGCGCCAAGTAGTCGACGGGGGCAGGCGGGGCGAACAATGGGTGAACTCCGGTGAACGGAGCCCGAACTCCTGTGTTTGTCTTTGTGACTTGTCCCGATTTGGCCGCACGCTGCTGGGATGACGTTCACCCAGTGCGTACGATTTTCGCGTGAGTGGGGTAGCGGCGCTGCTGTTGACGGCAGTGGTGTCCCTTGTCGCGTTGGCACTCGGCGTGGCGCTCGGTTTGTCGCTGGCGCCGCGGATCGCCGAGCGCCGAAAGCGCCGGTCGACCGACCAGGACGGCATCACCGTCTCCCAGATGCTGCAGCGGATCGTGTCGCTGTCGCCGGTGGGAACCGTGGTCGTCGACAACTACCGTGACGTCGTCTTCATGAACGACAAGGCCCGCGAGCTCGGCCTGGTTCGCGACCGCCTGCTCGACGACCGGGCCTGGGCCGCCGCGCAACGCACGTTGTCCACCGGCCACGACGTCGACTTCGACCTGGCCCCGGTGCGACGCCCGATCCCCGGTCGTTCTGGCTTGTCCGTCGGCGGGCACGTGCGCTTGCTCAGTGAGGACGACCGACGGTTCGCGGTGGTATTCGTCGACGACCAGTCCGAGTTCGCCAGGATGGAGGCCACCCGGCGGGACTTCGTGGCCAACGTCAGCCACGAGCTCAAGACCCCGGTCGGCGCGATGGGAGTGCTGGCGGAGGCGCTTCAGGCGTCCACCGACGACCCCGCGACGGTCAGCCGGTTCGCCGAGATGATGATCACCGAGTCCAATCGGCTGGCCAACATGGTCGGCGAACTCATCGAGCTGTCCAGGTTGCAGGGGGCCGAGCCGCTTCCGGATCTGGAGGCCGTCGACGTCGACTCCGTCGTGAGTGAGGCGTTGTCGAGGTACAAGGTGGCGGCCGACAACGCCGACATCGCGATCACGACCGACGCCCCGACCGGCTTTAGCGTCCGCGGCGACCAGGGTCTGTTGGTTACGGCGATTGCCAACCTGGTGTCCAATGCAATCGCATACTCGCCCAAGGGTTCTCCGGTGTCGATCAGCCGGCGAAGTCGCGGTGACAACATCGAGATCGCGGTCACCGACCGCGGCATCGGCATCGCGCGCGACGACCAGGAGCGGGTCTTCGAACGGTTCTTCCGCGTCGACACGGCGCGGTCCCGGGCCACCGGTGGCACGGGGCTCGGATTGGCCATCGTCAAGCACGTGGCGGCCAATCACAACGGATCCATCCGGCTGTGGAGTCAGCCCGGTACCGGCTCGACGTTCACCCTGTCGATCCCGGCCCATCCCGAAACCGACGACGAGTCGGATGAACGAGAGGACCAGACGCAGCTATGACGAGTGTGTTGATCGTGGAAGATTCCCTGACGGAAGGCACGAGGAAGTCGTGACCAGCGTATTGATCGTGGAAGATGAAGAGTCGCTTGCGGATCCGCTGGCGTTCCTGCTCCGCAAGGAGGGCTTCGAGGCCACCGTCGTCAGCGACGGGCCCTCTGCGCTTGCCGAGTTCGAGCGGTCGGGCGCCGACATCGTCCTGCTGGACCTGATGCTCCCCGGCATGAGCGGGACCGACGTCTGCAAACAACTGCGCTCCCGGTCGAGCGTGCCGGTCATCATGGTGACGGCCAGGGACAGCGAGATCGACAAGGTCGTCGGGTTGGAGCTGGGTGCCGACGACTANGTCACCAAGCCGTACTCCGCGCGTGAGCTCATCGCCCGCATCCGTGCGGTCCTGCGTCGCGGCGTCGACAACGACGATTCGGGGATCGGCGACGGCGTGCTCGAGGCTGGACCGGTCCGGATGGACGTCGAGCGTCACGTCGTGTCCGTCAACGGAACNTCGATCACCCTGCCGCTCAAGGAATTCGACCTGCTCGAGTACTTGATCCGCAACAGCGGCCGAGTGCTCACCCGTGGCCAGTTGATCGACCGGGTGTGGGGCGCGGACTACGTCGGCGACACCAAGACCCTCGACGTGCACGTCAAACGGCTCCGGTCGAAGATCGAGGGAGACCCGGCCAATCCGGTTCATCTGGTGACGGTGCGCGGGCTGGGCTACAAGCTCGAGGGCTAAGGGTTCCACTCTCGCACTTACGCACGGACGCGTAATTCCAGCAATTGTTCACGGTTTCGTCATTCGTGCTACGCTCCATTCAAAATCGTACTTTGAGTATGGAGCCGACGGTTGCCCGGAGTGTTGCAGTGCATTGCCGGACAGCCGGATTGCGTGGTCAGCGCGATCGGCGGTGTCGCGTCGCCGGCCGGTGAGCGGGTTCGGAGCTCGATGCGCTGGATCGACGGGAGCAAAGTTCCCCGTGATCTTCGGCGCTACTCCGAAGTGCTCGTCCGGTGGACGATGAGACTCGCGTTCGGAAGGGGCCCCCGTCGATGAAGGTGTTGGTCACGGGCCATCAGGGCTACCTCGGCACGGTCATGGTGCCGCTGTTCCAGGTCGCGGGGCACGACGTCATCGGCGTGGACAACGGATACTTCGCCGACTGCCTTCTTGGCGTTGCACCGACCGAACCCCCTTGTCTCACAGTCGACCTGCGAGACGTCACCGTAGACCAGTTGCGTGGTGTCGACGCGGTCGTCCACCTCGCGGCGCTGTCCGACGACCCGCTCGGTGCCTTGGCGCCCGACATCACCTACGACGTCAATCATCACGCGTCCGTGCGTCTCGCGATGCTGGCCAAGGAGGCAGGCGTCAAACGATTCCTCTACGCGTCGACCTGCTCGGTGTACGGCGCGGCGGGAACCGATCTGGTGTCCGAGGACGCTGAGCTGCATCCCCTTACGCCGTACGCGACCAGCAAGGCGCGCGTCGAGGCCGACGTGGCCGCGCTCGCCGACGCCGACTTCGCGCCCGTGTTCCTGCGCATCGCAACGGCTTTCGGCTTCTCGCCGCGCTTGCGGGCCGACACCGTTTTGAACAACATGGTCGGGCACGCCGTCCTCACCGGGGTGGTGCGGGTGATGTCAGACGGCACGTCGTGCCGTTCTCTGGTGCACGCGCAGGACATCGCGCGGGCCTTCGAGACGTGCCTGACCGCGCCCGCCGAGATTGTCAGTTGCCGCGCGTACAACGTGGGAGCCGAGACCAACAACCTCACCGTCGCCGAAATCGCGCAGATCGTCGTGGACACGGTGCCCGGCTCGACCCTGCTGATCGCCGGGGAGATGGGGTCCGACTCGCGCTCCTACCGCATGGACTTCAGCCGCGCGCGGGCCGAGCTGGACTTCGAGGCGACGTGGTCGGTAGCCGACGGCGCCGCCGAACTCTACGAGGCGTACCTGGCGAACAGCCTGAACGGCAACGACTTCGACGAGTCCTTTACGCGACTCAAGCGGCTGAAATGGCTCACGGCACGGGGTGTCCTAGACGAGACGATGCGGCGGGTCGGCGCAATCGCGTGAATCGCTAAGCCCAGCATCCCGCAGCGGCGATGAGCGCTCGAAACCCGTGCAACACGCCGGGTGCGGAGCAGGTGGATCAAAGTCGTTTCCCGGGACGCATTCTGCTTCCCGGGCAGGGTGGACGACGAGTTCGGAGTCACTTCCCGCGGATGACTGCCAAGATGAATCTGGCATTGCCGAGAAGGTGCCGTTGCCGAATTGGCTTGCCGGTGAAGAGCAATCGGTAGGCCCAGGAAAGGCCGGTGCCGTCGATCCACGTCGGCGTCGGGCGCACCGATCTGGCGACGGAGCAAAGATCGGCACCGACGTCGACGAAGACGCCGGGTAAGCGTTCCGCGAGCGCTGCGACGGCCAGTTCCCGCTCCGGGGAATTCAGGCCAACCCAGACGATGTCGGCTTTGGCCTCGCCGATGCGCTCGATGCAGTCGTCGTTCACGACGTTCATCGCGCCGCTGGGCGGTGGTGCGTAGGCGCCTGCAATGGTGACGCCCGGGCAGCGAATCGTGGCGTCGTCGACGACCTTGGTCAGCGCGTCATCGCTGGGGCCGATCATGAAGTGGCGCAGTTGGTTGTCGCGTCCGTTGTCGAGAACCTCGACGAAGAACGACGGCCCGTGTACCCGCGCACCCTTCCGCGGCGAGCGGGCGCGCAGGCGCATCGCCCATGCCAACGGTGCTCCGTCGGGAAGTGTCACGCTGGGTCTTGTCACCAGTTCGCGGTACTCGAGATCTTGGCTGGCCCGCGTCACGCAGTGTGCACTGGACAATCGCACCACGAGACCCCGGTCCGACGACCCCGCTGCGATCGTCACGACGTCGCGGACCGCGGTGTCAAGGTCCGTGACCTCGAATGGCAGGCCGCCGATCAGAACGGACTCCCGAGCGCTGCCGAGGTCGGTCTCCTTGAAGTCGGTCACCTTTGGCCTCGTCGTTGTTCGTCACCCGTTGTTTCCGCAAACTTTGGCACATTCCAACCGTGATCGACGGGCTGCGGTACTTCGGACTTGATTCCACGTGCAGTGAGCGTCACGGGATGTGCCAACGTCGCCATAGGGATCTGTTCGTCCACATGAACAATCATCTGTACGCCTCAATGTCGTTGCCGTAGACGTGCGCGATCATTTGATGCCCTTGATTCGTACTAGGAGTATGGATCTCAAACGTAACGCTGTCCAGCAATTCTGGCAAACCCATGGCGCCTATTTTGCGATGCTCCCGTACATCATGAACGGAGCGGTCGACGAGCCGACGGGCGGCTAGGGCAGCGCTGCCTTCACATATGCGGTCAACGTCACGTCCACGTGGTCGGGTGTGAAGCCGACCGACTCGATCTTGGCCAGGTCTAGGGAACTGTTAGGGGGCCGTGGGGCTATCGCGTGGGTGGCGTTGGCGAAGTATTGGGCGGTGGTGACTTTGGTGATTCGGTGGGGGTCGTGGCCGGTGAGGGTGAATACGCGGGTGGCGATGTCGGCCCACGAGGTGACGGGTCCGGTTCCGGTGAGGTTGTAGGTGCCGTAGGGCGAGTGGTGGTCGAGGAGGTGGCGGATGGCGCGGGCGAGGTCGGTGGTGAAGGTGAGGCGTCCGTGTTGGTCGTCGACGACTGTGGGGTTGATTCCTCGTTGGGCGAGTGATGCCATGGTGCGGACGAAGTTGGTGCCGTCGCCGATGACCCACGAGGTGCGCAGGATGTAGTGCCGCGGCACGGTGGTGACGATGAGGTCGCCGGCGGCTTTGGTTTGTCCGTAGACCCCGAGTGGGGAGACGGGGTCGTCTTCGCGGTAGGGGCGTTCGGAAGCTCCGTCGAAGACGTAGTCGCTGGAGACGTGGACCAGGGTGATGCCGTGGGTGGTGGCGATCCGGGCGAGCGCGGCTACTGCGGTGACGTTGGTGGTCCAGGCCGCGGTGCGTCCGGTGGGTGTTTCGGCGGCGTCGACGGCGGTGAACGCCGCGGCGTTGACGATGGTGTCGTAGTCCTGCCAGCGTCGGGCGGTGTCCAGATCTGGTGCGCAGAGGTCTATTTGGGTGCGGTCGGCGAATTCGACGCTGGGTTGGTCGGCGTAGGCCTCGCGTAGCGCGTGGCCGAGTTGTCCGTTGGCGCCGAGGATCAGGGTGGTGCGTGGGGGGATGGGGGTGAGGTCGGCCAACCGGGGGTGGTGGCGGTCCTTGGCCGACAATTCCGCATCCGCCAGGGGGATGGGCCACGGGATGGCCACGGTGTCGTCGGCGAGGTTGAGGAAGGTGTAGGTGGCGTCGGGGGAGTAGTGGTCGTTGACCAGGTAGGCATAGGCGGTGTGGGGTTCCAGGGTTTGGAAGGCGTTGCCGACCCCGCGGGGCACGAACACCGCCCGGGACGGGTCGAGTTCGGCGGTGGCCACCGCGCCGAAGGTGGGGCCGGCGCGCAGGTCGACCCAGGCGCCGAAGACGCGACCGGAGGCCACGGAGATCCATTTGTCCCAGGGTTCGGCGTGGATGCCGCGGGTGGTGCCTTCTGCGTCGTTGAAGGAGATGTTGTTCTGTACGGGTGCGAAGTCGGGGAGCCCGGCGGCGACCATCTTGTCGCGTTGCCAGTTTTCCTTGAACCAGCCGCGGTTGTCGCCGTGGACGGGTAGGTCCCACAGTGTCAGTCCGGGGATGGCCGTGGGGGTGGGCTGCAACGGTTTTCCGTACTCGGTCACGTCGGCGTCTTCCTGGTCTTTGTCATCGTCGTGGTCATTGGCCGAGTTGGGCGTAGAACGCTTCGGTGGTGTCCTTGGTGGGGGCCCACCAGTGGTGGTGGTGGCGGTACCAGTCGACGGTGGCGGCCAGGCCGCTCGTGAAGTCGCCGTAGCGGGGTTGCCAGCCGAGTTCGGTGCGCAGTTTGGTCGAGTCGATCGCGTAGCGCAGGTCGTGGCCGGCGCGGTCGGTGACGTGGTCGTAAGCGTCGGCGGGTTCGCCCATCAGGTGCAGGATCAGTTCGACGACGGTCTTGTTGTCCTTTTCGCCGTCGGCGCCGATGAGGTATGTCTCGCCGATGCGGCCCTTCTCCAGGATGGTCAGCACGGCCGAGGAGTGGTCGTCGGCGTGGATCCAGTCGCGGACGTTGCGGCCTTCGCCGTAGAGCTTGGGGCGTATTCCGTTCAGGACGTTGGTGATTTGGCGGGGGATGAACTTTTCGACGTGCTGAAAGGGGCCGTAGTTGTTGGAGCAGTTGGAGATGGTCGCGGCGACGCCGAAGGACCGCACCCAGGCCCGTACCAACAGGTCGCTGCCGGCTTTGGTGGAGGAGTAGGGCGAGGACGGGTTGTAGGGGGTGTGCTCGGTGAACCTCGCCGGGTCGTCGAGGGCGAGGTCGCCGTAGACCTCGTCGGTGGAGACGTGGTGAAACCGGGTGCCGTGGGTGCGCGCGGCTTCCAGCAAGGTGAACGTGCCCACGATGTTGGTCTGCAGGAACGGGTTCGGGTCGTGCAGGGAGTTGTCGTTGTGGGATTCGGCGGCGTAGTGGACCACCGCGTCGGCGGAGGCGACCAGTGCGTCGACCAGGGGTGCGTCGGCGACATCACCCCGAACGAAGGTCACGCGGTCCTGGGGTAGACCGTCCAGTGAGGCGAGGTTGCCGGCGTAGGTCAGTTTGTCCAGCACGGTGACGTGATGGTCGGTATGGGCGACCACGTGGTGCACGAAGTTCGACCCGATGAAACCCGCACCACCGGTCACCAACAACCGCATCACTGCGTCCCGCCGGACGGAGTCGTCAGCTGGGTGCCCCGGAAAGGCTTGCGCATCAGGGCTCTTCGATCTCGTCGAGAAGGCTGAGTAGGTAGGCCCCGTACCCCGACTTGTACATCAACTCGCCACGCTCTCGCAGTTCGTCGTCGGTGATGAAACCGCGCCGCCATGCGGATTCCTCCGGCACGCCCACCTTCAAACCCTGTCGTTGTTCGATGGTCCGGACGTACGCGCCGGCGTCGAGAAGGGAGTCGAAGGTCCCCGTGTCCAGCCAAGCGGTTCCGCGCGGCAGGACCTCGACCGACAACTTTCCGGCGTCCAGGTATGCCCGGTTCACGTCGGTGATCTCGTACTCACCGCGATCGGACGGCTTGATGTCCGTGGCGATGTCGACCACGTTGTTGTCGTAGAAATACAACCCCGGAACCGCATACTGCGACTTGGGCCGCTTGGGCTTCTCTTCGAGTGACACGGCGCGGCGATTCCCGTCGAACTCCACCACGCCATACGCCGTCGGGTCGGCGACACGGTAGGCAAAGATGGTTCCGCCGCTGAACTTGCTGAATCGGCCGAGCTGCGTTCCCAGCCCTGCGCCATGAAAGATGTTGTCACCCAACGCTAGTGCGACGTTTTCGGTCCCAATGTGCTCTCGCCCAATGGTAAAGGCTCGCGCCAGACCATCTGGAACCGATTGGACGGCGTAGGTAATCGAGATTCCGAATTGGGACCCGTCACCCAGCAGTCGACTGAAGGCGGTCGCGTCGGACGGGGTCGTGATCACCAGGACGTCGCGAATGCCGGCGAGCATCAGGGTCGACAACGGGTAGTAGATCATCGGCTTGTCGTACACGGGCAGCAGCTGTTTGCTGGTGCCAACGGTTATTGGGTGCAGTCGAGAGCCGGTCCCCCCGGCCAGAATGATGCCGCGCATGGGTATGAGTGTGACCCGTCCAGCCCCCGGATATCAACTCCAATCGTGAAAAAACCGGTTTGCCAAACATTCGCTGGGCTACTTTGCGAACTTTCCTCACCGACATTGGCCTACCGCAGTGAGTCTGCCTCGTGTGCCGTATCGAGGTGTGGGTTCGGGATCGGGGTATCGCGCGAGCGGGCGACGGGCTCGATGTCCGCCGCGGTCCGAAGCTGGCAAATGAAGTGGAACTTCCTGTCGAAAACGTGCAACGCAATGCAGATCTAGTACATATCTGGACGGGCACGGAGGCCGACGGTGACGAGCCATATAGCCAGTACAGATCAGTTTTAGCTGCGGTTACACGACAACGGTTGCCGATTTTGGCAAACTCGCGCATACTATGTGACGGCTGGCCCAGGCAAGCGTGATCGCGTTGCGTGGAGTCGGTCGACGGGGGAGGTGGTGGGGAAGTGAAAACGTTCAGCGCAGCGGCGCGCGCTTCGGCTCGACTCCGCCAAGGCCATATCGGCCTCCAACCAGACGGTCGACTACTTGAACACGGCGGCAGAGATTTAGTGAATCATTCAGCAGTAGCTACAGATGGCCTCCCCGTGGGCAAGGCGAGACGCCGATGATCACGGATCCGACGGGCTCTCCGGTATCCACCGATTCGGGTGCGAGGACCAAATCCGGGAGGGTCCAATCGCTGAGCGTCGGCGCGACGTCGCAGATCCTGCCGCTGCTCGCCAGCTACGGCCTCAACCTGCTCGCGACGCCGTACGTCGTCAGTCGACTCGGTCTACACGATTTCGGCATCTGGGCGCTGACCGGTGCGATGGCGCAGTACGCCGCTCTCCTGGACATGGGGGCGGCGCGAGCGGCGCAGCGATTCGTGGCGTTGTTCCATGCTCGTGGAGAAGCCGAGAACGACCGTGCTGTCGTCGGGGTTTGCGTGAGCCTCGCGCTAGGGCTCGGGGCGGTACTCGGAACGATCGTCTTCTTCGGAGCCGACCTTGCCCAGGCCGTTCTGCACACGGGCGATTCGGCGCTCACCCGCTTCCTGTTGTTGTGCTCGGTCTGCATCCTCACGTGCGGTCTGGTGGCTCGAGTACTGGCCGCAGCATCCTTTGGTCGAGGTCGGCAGCTCCCGCCGAACATCGGGCTGGCCCTCTTGGGCGTCTTGCAGATGACCGGCGGGGTCACGGGACTAGCCGTCGAGGGCACGTTGCGCGGCTTTGCGATCGGCACGGCCGGTGGGGCCGTCGTCGGGCTTTGTGCAGTCCTCATCGGGATCTACCTCGACGAAGGTCGAATCACCATTGGCTGGCCACGGATCGGTCTCACCAAGGAGGTCGTGATCTTCGGTGTGCACAGCCAGGTTGCCGGAGCCTCCGACGTCGTCCTGTTCCAGTCCGGAAAGCTAATCGCAGGCATCTTGATCGGGCCCGCCGCAGCTGGTGCCTATGAACTCGGAATCCGTCTGGTGCAGGGTGTCCAAGCCTTCGGCGGCGCCGTCTCCGTCGCGATCAACACGCACCTGACCCGGGCGTATGCCACGGCGGGAATGGATGGCATCCGGGAGCAATTCGCGAGGCTTACGCGGCGAAACGCGGCCGTCGCGATATTCCTGCCCTTCTTACTCGGTGCGACGGCGGTATCCGCGGTGCCGTTGTGGCTCGGCGGTGGACACCAGTCGGCGGTAATCGTTGCCAGCGCACTGGCATTCGGCATCGCCGTGAACGTGGCAACCGGGGTATGCGCGGCCACGATGTACGCCATCGGACGACCAGACCTCGCCGGGATCGAGGGTGCGGTATTCGCCACCGTCTCCGTCGTCCTGGCCGTCCCCTGCGCCCTCGCGTTCGGATTCAACGGTCTCGTCGCCGCATATGCCTGCTGGATTCCGCTGGGCAACTTGCTCGGAGTGTGGTTTCTGCAGTCGCGGGTCGGCATCCCGCTAAGGACCTTCCTCAGCGCCGTCGCCGGACCGTTCGGACTGGCGATCTTCGCAACCGTGCTGGCGCTACCGATCAACCTGTGGGCGGCACCTGAAACGCGCGGTGAAGCAGTCGGACCGTTCCTGGCCTCGACGGTGGTGTTCTGCATCGTCTACATCACCCTCGGTACGAAGCTCGACTATCTGCCGCGCCTCCCACTGCGAGCACTGATGCTGCGATTCCGGGGCAAGGAGTCAGAGGACGAAATCGCAGTGGCCGCAGCGGATGTCGGCCTCACGCCAAACCTGGTCACCGACCGCCGTCGCGGAACTGGTGGGTGACGGAACATGCCCTCATTGCTCAGCATCAACAACTACCA
>Ga0055540_1002070_pt1 | contig 11057 bp, 12 predicted proteins | sample AraplaCvi_mMS_r2_2_FD_55040 | JGI IMG/M metagenome (GOLD analysis project Ga0055540, IMG submission 55040) | Arabidopsis root microbial communities from North Carolina, USA - plate scrape MF_Cvi_mMS_r2 | ecosystem: Host-associated > Plants > Roots > Endosphere | place: USA: North Carolina
CTGCCCGTCCTTCCGTTGCCGCATGGTCTTGCGCTGCAGTTCGTCCACGCCGACGACGTCGGCGACGCGGCGGTTCGTCTGATGCAGCGCGGGGCGCGCGGCTCCTACAACGTGGCGGCCGACCCGCTGGAGCACGCCGACATCGCCGCCTTGGTGGGCGCCCGCCCCGTCGACGTGAAGCCGGCGCTGATGCGGCGCGTCGTCAGCACGTTGCACCGTCTGCGGGCGGTCGCCGTGACGCCAGGTTGGTACGACGTGGCGACCAGGTCCCCGATCATGGACACCTCGAAGGCGCGCGACGAATTGGGTTGGCGCCCAGTGTGGTCGTCGACGGATGCGGCGCACGAGTTGATCGACGGTCTCGCGCACGGTGCAACGGGCCCGAGCGCGGCGATGGGGTGGACGGACGACATTCGCAAGGCAGGCCCCACGCGGTCGACCACGTCCACGACACGACCCTGCTGCTCTGGTGCGTCATGGCGTGGGCGCGCGGGTCGGCGCCAGGACGGCCGGCTGTGCTGCATGCCGCCGTCATCGCGGCCAATCTGACCTCCGGCACCCCGGCCGCACTCACCCGGGTGCGAGAACGGCGCAGGGACCCCGTGGCGCTGCTGGCGCCCGTCGCCGTCGGGGTGGCCGTCCTGGCCAGCCTGCGTGGGGGCCGGGCGGCCGTGGCGGCCACCTCGGTCCTCGGTGGACTCGGGATGGCCGAGCGCCGCCGCACTACGAGAAGGGCGAACCAATGAGTGCGCAGCGGACGGCCGACGGGTCCCGGGTGATCGTGATCACCGGCGCGTCGAGCGGCATAGGCAGGGAGACGGCCCTGAGGTACGCGAGGCGGCGTGACCGTCTGGTGCTCGCGTCCCGTACCGAGGAGACGTTGCGCGAGGTCGCCGAGGAGTGTTTCGCCGCGGGTGCCCGTGACGTGGTGGTTCAGCCCACCGACATCGCCGAGACCGACGAGGTGCAGCGTCTCTTCGACGTCGCCGTCGACGCGTTCGGGCGAGTCGACGTCGCGGTGCAGTGTGCGGCGGTCACCGCGTTCGGCAAATTCGACGACCTGCCGTCCGACGTATTCGAGGCGATCATCCGCACCAACCTGATCGGGGCGGCCAATGTCGCACGATGCGCGCTGGTGCACTTCAAGACGCGTGGCGACGGGCACCTCGTCTTGGTCGGGTCGCTCCTCGGTGAAGTCGCCGTGCCCTATCAATCGGCCTACGTGGCAAGCAAGTTCGCCCTCAACGGACTGATTCGGGTGCTGCGCCAGGAGAATCGGGACATGCCGGGTGTGCGGGTGCACGGAATCTATCCAGGGCCGGTCGACACGCCGGTGTACGGCACGTCCGTCAATTACCTCGAGCAGACACCACGCGTGCCACCCACCGCCGAGGCGCCCGCCACCGTCGCCAAGGCGATTATGCGGGAGGCGGACCGCAATCGATCCACGGTGCGTTACCTCGGCTGGTTCACCCTCCCTGCGATCGTGGCCTACCGTCTGTTGCCCAGCGCCTTCGACGCGCTGATCGGGCCGGTGCTGAACGCCACGGCCTTCACGACCGAGAAGGACCGTGCCATCACCAGGTAGCCGACTCCCTACCCGGTGGTAGCCGACCTCAGCCGGCCTCGTTGGCGTCACCGGGATGGGGCACGTTGTCCTCGTCGACGTAGGCCACGTGATCGGTGTCCACGCCGTCGTGGTCGCGCGGACCCTCGTTGGATCCGGCGGCCTCGACAGCGTCCGTGGCGTCGCTGGGCATCGTCATTGCGTGTCCTCCTGGTCAATCCGCCGGGCTCGTCCCGCCGGGATGTACGTCGACGAGTCGTGTGCCCCGTCTGCGCTGACTCCAACCAGAGTGGCCCGCAACTCGACGACGACCCGCCGCGACCACCCTGGCCAACAGGTCGAGCACCGACGATAGACGGCGTGAATCGTAGCCGTCGTTCTGGTCGCAAATCCGTTGCAGCGCACGATAACCAACATGAATGACGCCATCGGCGCCGTGCCCTTCCGAAATCGGCGACACCCCGTATAGCTTCGTTCGAATGGGTTCATCAGCCGGGCGGGCCTCGTGACCGAACCGTCGGTGACGTCCGTCCCGTCACACGCGGCCGAGCCGTCCACGTCGAGTGCCTCGCCGTGGTACGTCAGTTCTGCCCCACCTCGTCAGAGGCTGCGGGTGATCGTGGTCGAAACCGTCGCGAGCATGGCGGCGCTGGCCATCGTGGCGGCGCTGACGGTCCTGACCCACGATCCCTGGTTGATCCCGCCGATGGCGGCGAGCATGGCGTTGGTCGTCGGCGGCGCACACTTCCCACTCGCGCAGCCCCGCAACGTCGTCGGTGGGCACGTGGCGTCGGCGACCGTTGGCGTGCTCGTCGGCGTGATCGGCATCGACGCACTGTGGGCCAGTGTGCTCGCCGGGGCGTTGGCTCTCGGGGCGATGAAGCTTCTGCGAATGTCGCATTCCCCGGCTGCCGCCACCGCGATGATCGCGGTCGCCCCCGCCGTTCCCCGTTGGGAATTCGTCGTCCTGGTCGGGTCTGCGGCGGTGATCCTGGTCGTGGTCGGCCTGGTCGGGAACAAGGTCAACGGGGTGGCCTACCCCCACTACTGGTGGTGACGGAAGGGAGGTGGCGCGGCCCCGGCTCGCCGCCCGGGTGAGCCGACCCCTGCGGCCGACGAGCCACGTCGTCGTCGAACCGCGAAGATCAACCGACGATCACCGACATACCGTTGTCGCGACGCCGATCGAAGCTGGTGCTCGTGAACCAAGATACGAACGACGTAGAGACGAACTCGGTGGCCGCCGACGCGGCGCTCGCGGTGTGGTTGGAGATGTGGAACACGGGCGGTGAGATCGCTCGTCGGATCTGCACTGCGGACTTCCGGATCCACTTCTTGAACTCCGAGACGGACGGGTCGAATCCGGGAGACGACGTGCTGGGCGCGCAGAGTTTCGCCGGGTACTTGGACGCGTACCGCGACCGGCATCCGGAGGTGGTGTTCACCGAGGTCGAGAGGGCCGTCGACGGCGCGCACGGCCGAATGCTCTGGAACGTGCGCAACGGGCAGCTTGCCACCGGCGGGGTCGACGTCTTCGACTTCGCCCCCGACGGGCTGATCCGCGAAGTGTGGTCGGTGGGCGGGACGCGCGCACACCTCACCTGAGACCGGGGAGACTCGAGTCCATGAGGAGAGCCGAGCGGTTGTACGCGCTGGTCGACCTGCTGCGGGGATCGCGCCGTCCGATGTCGGCCGCTCGGCTCGCCCAGGAATTCGAGGTGTCCAAACGCACCATCGAGCGTGACGTCCAATCCCTGCAGCTCGCCGGGGTCCCGATCTACGCCGATCATGGGGCGACGGGCGGATATTCGATCCTGCGGGAGCACTCGCTGCCGCCGCTGAACCTGACCGAACCGGAGTCACTTGCGGTGCTAGCCGGGCTCGGGTTGCTGGAGACCTCGCCCTACGGCGCGGCGGCGCGTCGGGCACGGGCGAAGATCCTGGCGATCAGCCGCGAGGATCGACTCGCGCCCGTCGGCGAGGCGTTGGCGACGATGTTCGTCATCGACTCCCCGTCGCCGTCGGAAGCGGCGATCTCGCTCATTCCCGAGGCCGTCGCCGCCCGTCGGGTCGTGCGGATCGACTACACCTCCGAGGACGGTAAGACCCTCACCACCCGTGACGTGGAGGCGATGGGTCTGCTGCGCGGAGGTGATTCGTGGATGTTCGTGGGATGGTGTCGGCTGCGCGAAGGCATCCGTGGGTTTCACCTCGACCGCATCCGCCGCCTGGAGATCACCGGGGAGGTGTTCGCCGAGCGCGATCCTGCGGTGTTGGCCACGGATCTGTCGCGGTGGCGCACGCGGCGACTCGGGTAGGGGTCGCCGGGCCCGCTGCCGGTCAGCTGACCGGCACGATGTCGGCCGCGCCGAGTCGCGCGCCGTCGGCGGTCTCGTCGTCGGGCATGGCCTGGCTTTNCCGTTCGGCCGCGACGCGGGCCAGATAGTGCGCGATCTCACGCTCCCGTTGCTCGTCGGACCAGCCCAGCACCGGCGCCATCAAATCGGCTACCTCCGTGCTGGATTCGGTTCCGCGGTCGAAGGTCTCGATTGAGATGCGGGTGCGCCGGCACAGCATGTCGTCGAGGTGTAGGGCCCCCTCGTGGGTGGCGCCGTACACCACCTCGGCGCGTAGGTAGTCGTCGGCGGCCCCCAGGGGCGAACCCAGCGAGGGGTCGTCGCGGATCAGTGCCAAGACCTCGCCGACCATCGAGCCGTACCGATTCAACAACGCGGCAATGCGCGCCTCGCTCACACCGGATTCCGCCGCCAACTGGGTCCGCGCATTCCACATCGCGCGGTAGCCCTCGGCGCCCAGCAGCGGGACGTCGTCGGTGATGCAGCCGGGGATGTTTCGGTCGAAGGTCGCACCAAGACCGTGCACGGCCTCGTCGACCGCGTCCTTGGCCATCACCCGATACGTGGTGTACTTGCCGCCGGCGATCACGACCAGACCCGGAACGCTGTGTGCGACGGCGTGTTCGCGCGACAACGCGGAGGTGTCGGCGTCCTCGCCGGCCAGCAGCGGGCGAAGCCCGGCGAAGACCCCTTCGACGTCGGCTTCGGTGAGTGGCACCCGCAGCACGGAGTTGACCTGTTCCAAGAGGTAGCGGATGTCCTTCTGGCTCGCCGCGGGGTGGGCCTTGTCGAGCGACCAATCGGTGTCCGTGGTGCCGATGATCCAGTGACGGCCCCACGGGATGACGAACAGAACCGAGGTGTCGGTCCGCAGGATGATCCCCGTCGACGAGCGGATGCGGTCGCGCGGGACCACGAGGTGGATGCCCTTGCTCGATCGCACGTGAAACTGACCGCGTTCGTTGGCCAGTGTCTGGGTGTCGTCGGTCCACACGCCGGTGGCGTTGACGACCTGGCGGGCCCGAATCGTGTACTGGCGACTCGTTTCCAGGTCGACGACACGCGCACCGGTGACCCTCTCACCCTCGCGGATCAGGTCGACGACCCGGGTGCGGGTCGAGACCCGCGCGCCGTACGCGGCCGCGGTGCGGGCGATGGTCATGGTGTGTCGCGCGTCGTCTACCTGGGCGTCGTAGTACTGAAGGGCTCCGACGAGCGCGTCCTTTCGCAGCGACGGTGCGGCCCGCAGGGCGCCGCGGCGGGTGAGGTGACGGTGCAGCGGCACCCCGGCNCCATGGCCGGACGCCTTGGACATCGCGTCGTAGAGCGTCAGTCCGGCGCCGAGGTAGATCCGTTCCCAACCACGATGTTTGAGTGGATAGAGGAACTTCACGGGTTTGACGAGATGTGGCGCCAACTTCTCCAGCATCAGTCCTCGTTCGGCGAGTGCCTCGGCCACCAGTCCGAAGTCGAGCATCTCCAGATAGCGCAGGCCGCCGTGGATCAGCTTGCTGGACCGGCTCGACGTTCCGGAGGCGAGATCACGCGCTTCCACCAGCCCGGTCCGCAAGCCACGGGTGGCTGCATCGAGGGCGGCGCCCGCGCCGACCACGCCCCCGCCGATGATCAAGATGTCCAGGGGCGCCGCCGCCATGTCGGCCAGTGCGGCCTCGCGATTTCTGGGGGAGAGCGGGAATGATTCCATGCCGCTTGACCTTTCGGGGAAATTGAACCTTGGTGGATTGGTCGCGGCTCAGCCGACGTCCACCCAGTCGAGGGTGCGCGCCACGGCCTTCGTCCACTGGGCGTGGCCCGCCTGGCGTTCCTCCTCGGTCCAGGCCGGAGTCCAGCGCTTGTCCTCGAGCCAGTTCTTGCGCAGCTCGTCGGTGTCCTTCCAGAATCCGACGGCCAGACCCGCGGCGTACGCCGCGCCGAGCGCCGTGGTCTCGGCGACCACGGGCTTCACGACGTCGACGCCCAGCACGTCGGCTTGGATCTGCATGCACAGGTCGTTGGCGGTGATGCCGCCGTCGACCTTGAGGACCTCGAGGTGAACGCCGGAGTCGGCCTCCATCGCGTCGACGACGTCGCGGCTCTGATAGCAGATCGCCTCCAACGTGGCCCGGGCGACGTGGGCGTTGGTGTTGAACCGCGACAGGCCGACGATCGCGCCGCGCGCATCCGAGCGCCAGTGCGGCGCGAACAGCCCGGAGAACGCGGGCACGAAGTACACTCCGCCGTTGTCCGGCACCTGACGGGCGAGTACCTCGGATTGTGCTGCACCGCTGATGATTCCGAGCTGATCGCGCAGCCATTGCACCGCAGACCCGGTGACCGCGATGGATCCCTCCAGCGCATATACGGCGTCGTCGTCGCCAAACTTGTAGGCGACGGTGGTGAGCAGTCCCGACTTGGAGCGCACGATGTCGGTGCCGGTGTTGATGAGCATGAAGTTGCCCGTGCCGTAGGTGTTCTTGGCCTCACCGGGCGCGAAGCACACCTGGCCCACGGTGGCGGCCTGCTGATCGCCCAGTGCGCCGGTGAGCGGCACTTCACCGCCGAGCGGTCCGTCGGCCAGGGTGGTGCCGTAGGGCTCGGGCGACGAGGACGGGACGATCCGGGGGAGCATCTGACGTGGAATCCCGAATAGTGCCAGCAGTTCGTCGTCCCAGTCGAGGGTTTCGAGGTTCATCAGCATCGTGCGACTAGCGTTGGTCACGTCGGTGACGTGGACGCCGCCGCGGCTGCCGCCGGTCAGGTGCCAGAGCAGCCAGCTGTCGGTGTTGCCGAACAGTGCCTCCCCGCGTTCGGCGGCTTCGCGGACACCGTCCACGTTGTCGAGGATCCACTTGATCTTGCCGCCGGAGAAATAGGTCGCCGGCGGCAGCCCTGCCTTGTGCCGGATGGTGTCACCGTGTCCTTGGGCCTCCAACGCGCTGGCGATCCGGTCGGTCCGGGTGTCCTGCCAGACGATGGCGTTGTAGTAGGGGCGACCAGTCCGCCTGCTCCACACCACCGTCGTCTCGCGCTGGTTGGTGATGCCCAGTGCGGCAAGATCACTGCTGACCAACCCGGCCTTGCCGAGCGCGGTCTGGATGACCGAGGACGTACGTTCCCAGATCTCCACCGGGTTGTGCTCCACCCAGCCGGCCTTGGGAAGGATCTGATCGTGCTCGAGTTGGTGCTGGGCGATGACGTTGCCTCCGTGGTCGAAGACCATGAAGCGCGTACTGGTGGTTCCCTGGTCGACTGATCCGACGAAATCGGGCATGGCAGAACCTCTCTGGATGGAATGGGTGCAATTCACCGAGGAGCGGTGCTCAACGGTCGGGGAGCGCGACGGCCTCGGAGACGCCGATCTCGTCGGGCTGGCCGTCGAGCGGCGGCAGGAACCGCTCGATCCCGTAGACGAACAGTGCGCCGCCGATCAGGCCGCCGACGATCGGTGCGACGATGGGTAGCCAGAAGTACAACTCGGGTCCGTTGGCGGAGAACATCGCCTCCTGGTAACCGGTGATCCATGACGCCAGGCGGGGGCCGAAGTCGCGCGCCGGGTTGATGGCGTATCCGGCGTTCGTGCCCCATGCCATGCCGATCGCGACCACCAGCAGGCCGATGATCAGTGGGCCCATGTTGGACATCGGGGGATTGTTGACGGCGCTGGTCACGGCAAAGATGACGATGACCAGGAGGGCGGTGCCGACGACCTGGTCGGCGAAGGCGGTCGCGATCGACACGCCCTCGCCGGGCGAGGTGGAGAAGATGCCTTGGGTCGCCTTGGTGTGGCCGGGATCCACCGCGGCTATCTGGTCGGCGTAGACGAAGCGCACGATGAGTGCACCCACCAGGGCGCCGACCATCTGCGCGGCGATGAACGGCACCACCTTTCGGCGGTCGAAACCCCGGAAGACGGTCAGTGCGACGGTCACCGCCGGATTCAGGTGGGCGCCGCTGATGCGTCCGGCGACGAAGACAGCCATCGTCACCCCCAATCCCCAGCCGAAGGCGATCGAATTGTGATCGCCGGAGGACACTGACTTCGGAAATCCTCCGGTCACGACCTGCGCGACCACGCCGCAGCCGAACAGGACCAGGATGGCGGTACCGAGCACCTCCCCGGACAGCTCGCCGAGCAATGGATGCTTCGTCTTCATCGTTTCACTCCTCTGTGCGTCGCACGACGTCCCGGACACGGGCACTGGGTTGGTGACCCGTTGCAACGTACGAGCAGAATGTGACGTACATCAACGGCGTACGTTCGACAATGTCGAACGCAACGCAGTGGCCTGGGTCTCAGCGCCTGCCACGACGGAAGGAGCGCCCCATGCCCGGACCGATCCAAGCGATCGCGCGCGCCACGGCGATCATCGACCTGGTCGAGCGCAGCGACCGGTCGATGCAGTTGCGCGACATCGCCCAGGACGTGGGTCTGTCCAAGACGACGACGCACGGAATCCTGCGCACGTTGGTCGACCTGGAGTACCTCGACCAGGATCCTGACACCGGTGACTACTCGCCGGGCGCGCGGCTGTCGTCGAACCAGGTCGCCGAGCTGGACGGCAACGATCTGCGGTCGGCGGCGATGCCATGGGCGGACGCGCTGGCGCTCGGCACCGGGTTCGAAGTGCTGATGACGATGCTCGACGGGCAGGAGGCCGAAATCGTCCACCACGTCTTCCGGCCCGACGATCAGCGTCAAACGCTACGGGTCGGTGAACGCCTTCCGCTGCACGCCACCGGATGCGGGAAACTCGTGCTGGCGTATTCCCCTCTGCGACAACGACTCCTGCGCAATCTCACCCTCGATCGCCTGACCCGCAAGACGTCGACGAATCGGGCTCGGCTGGCGGCAACCCTCACGCAGATCCGGGCAGGGGGAGTGGCTACCGCCGACGGCGAGTACGACCCCGACTCCGCCGACATCGCCGTGCCCGTCCATGGCCGTCGTTCGAATGTCGCGGCGATGGCGGTGCACGGCACCCCGGAGCAGCTCTTCACCGGTGACGGCAGCCCCCGGCCCGACGTCGTCGACCAGTTGCGCCACTCCGCGGCAGCGGTGATGCACGGGCTGGAATCGGCGCGTTGAGCGGCCAGCGTGTCATCGCCACGATCGACCTGGGGACGACGTCCGCGCGATGCATGCTGTTCGACCAGCGCGGGCGGATGCTGGCGATCGCGCATCGCGAACAGCGCCAATCATTTCCGCACCCCGGCTGGGCCGAGCAGGACGCCATGGAACTATGGCGCAACGTAGGCCGCATCGTGCCGGAGGCGCTCGCGGCGGCAGGGCTGGACACGTCCCACGTGGTGGCGCTGGGAATCGCCAACCAACGGGAGACGACGGTGGTCTGGGACCGTCGCACGGGCCGCCCCGTTGCGCCGGCCATCACCTGGCAGGACACCAGGACGGGTCCCGTCGTGGAACAACTCGCCGACCATGCCGACGACTTCCGACGGATCGCCGAACTCGACCCGGCGACCTACTTCGCCGCGCCGCGGCTGCGCTGGCTCCTCGACAACGTCCGCGGATTGGAATCACGGGCCCGCAAGGGAGACGTCCTCTTCGGCACCCTGGAGTCCTGGTTGATCTGGAACCTCACCGGCGGACCCAAGGGTGGTGTCCACGTCACCGATGTCACGAATGCCAGCAGAACTCTGTTGATGGACATGCATACGCTGCAGTGGAGTTCGAAGTTGCTGGGCGTCTTCGACGTTCCGGAGGCGATGATGCCCCGGATCGTGTCCAACGCCGAGGTGTACGCCACGTGTGTCTCCGTGCTGCCTGGCGTTCCCATCGCCGCCGCGCTAGGTGACCAACAGGCCGCCCTGTTCGGGCAGATGTGCTTCGAGCCGAGCGATGCGAAGTGCACCTACGGCACCGGGGCCTTCCTGCTCATGAACGTCGGGACGTCGATCGTGAGGTCCACTCACGGCCTGCTGGCCACGGTGGCCTACGACGCGCCGGGATCGGAGACCATGTACGCGTTGGAGGGCCCGATCGCGGTGGCGGGTTCCTTGGTTCAGTGGTTCCGCGACTCCCTGGGCGTCATCGACACCGCACCCCAGATCGAAACGCTGGCGCGTACCGTCGACGACAACGGCGGGTGCTACATCGTGCCGGCCTTCTCTGGAATCTTCTCTCCCCATTGGGATCCCGACGCCCGGGGGATCGTGGTCGGGCTGACGTCCTACATCACCAAGGGGCACCTGGCGCGGGCGGTTCTCGAGGCGGTCGCGTGGCAGACCTGGGAGGTGGTCAACGCGATGACCGTCGACTCGGGTGTGCCGGTGGCGCGGTTGGCCGTCGACGGCGGGATGACGTCGAACCACCTGCTGATGCAGTTCCTCGCCGACGTACTCGACGTTCCCGTGATGCGGCCCTTCGTCTCCGAGACGGTGTCGCTCGGGGCTGCCTACGCGGCCGGACTCGCGGTCGGTTATTGGCCGGATCGCGCCGCTCTGCGCGCCAANCGCCACGTCGCCGCGGCGTGGTATCCCGACATGGACGCTCGAGTACGCAGGCGCGAGTCGGCGGGATGGCGGTCGGCGATCGCCCGCGCGCTCACCGCCGGTGGTCCGGCGAGCCGGTGACGCGGCCGCGGCGGCCATCGCCGATTTTGCCTCCGCCCATGGCGACCGGGCGAAGGGGACCCTGCCAGTACCCGTACCACGGGGATCTCCTTGGCTCCGGAAGCGCGGCATAGGTTCGAGACCGACGTCTCGTCCGACCAAGGAGAAAGGCGACAGGTGGCCGACAGCCAATTCGCAACGCATGCAGAACTCTTCGACCTGACCGGGAAGCGCGCCCTGGTCACCGGCGGCACCAGGGGCATCGGGATGATGATCGCGCGTGGGCTCCTGCAGGCAGGCGCCCGCGTGGTCATCAGCTCTCGCGACTCGGAGGCGTGCGCTCAGGCGCAGGAACAGCTCTCCGAGTTCGGCGACGTCTGGGCGGTCCCCGCCGATCTGTCCCGGCACGACGAGTGTGAACGACTCGCCCACCTCGTCACGGCCGATTCCGAACGCCTCGACATCCTGGTCAACAATGCGGGTGCGATGTGGGACGAGCCGTTGGAGACGTTTCCCGACGCTGCTTGGGACACCGTGGTCGACCTCAACCTGAAGGCGCCGTT
>Ga0055540_1002072_pt1 | contig 11042 bp, 11 predicted proteins | sample AraplaCvi_mMS_r2_2_FD_55040 | JGI IMG/M metagenome (GOLD analysis project Ga0055540, IMG submission 55040) | Arabidopsis root microbial communities from North Carolina, USA - plate scrape MF_Cvi_mMS_r2 | ecosystem: Host-associated > Plants > Roots > Endosphere | place: USA: North Carolina
TTCTGGGCCGGCGCCTCGGGCTCCACGTGCTCCACGTGCTGTGCGCTCAAGTTGTCGGTGTTCTGGTTGTCGTCGTCGGTCACGTCGTCCTCACTTCGGTTGGGGGTTACTGGTGACGACGTTGCTGGGTGAACTTGAAGCCAACCTGAAGAATGCGGGTCGGCGACGACTCCTTCAGCTTTGCTTCAGGAAGGAGCGCTCGGCACGGGACACAATGAACGCATGACCAGTCGCGCACCGTGGCGTCCAGAGCCGCGCGCCAGGGTCCTTGTCGTCGAGGACTCCGAGACGATCCGGGAGATGGTGAGCGAGGCCCTCGACGATGCGGGGTACGTCACCGGGTCACGCCCCGACGGCACGGGCCTCGAGGACACGCTGCGCGGGTTCCGTCCCGACCTGGTGGTGCTGGACGTGATGATGCCCGGCCGGGACGGCTTCGCGCTGATCAACGTCGTCCGTGACTTCGGGGACACCGGCATAGTCCTGCTGACTGCGCGCGACGGCCTCGACGACCGTCTTCGCGGATTGGACGGCGGCGCCGACGACTACGTGGTGAAGCCCTTCGAGTTGGCCGAGTTGGTGTCACGCGTCGGGTCGGTGCTTCGGCGGCGTGGCCGGTTGCCGTCCGCCGTGCAACTCGGCGATCTCGTGCTCGACGTCGACGCGGGAACGGCCACCCGCGCCGGTCAGCCCTTGGACCTCACGGCCACCGAACTGCGGCTGCTGGCCTACCTCGCCGATCAGCGGGGCAGGCTCGTCAGCAAGGAGCAGATCCTCACTGCGGTGTGGGGTTACGACGCCTACGACCCCAACCTGGTGCAGGTCTACGTCAGTGCCCTCCGTCGCAAACTCGAGGCGCACGGCCCGCGAATCTTGCACACCAGCAGGGGAATTGGCTACCAGCTGCGGCCGACGACGTCGTGACCGAGACTCCGTCGCTGCGCCGTCGCGTCACGCTCTCGGCGTTGGCGCTGCTGGCGACCGCCCTCGTCGTCTTCGGCGTGGTGATCGACTTCGCCTTCGGCGCGCAGGTGGACCGCGACCTGCACGACCGGCTGGTGGCCACGGCGGCGCGGGCCGGCGCACTGGCGCAATCGGGCGCGTCGCCACAGCAGACGGCGGCCGAGGTGAACGGCGGCGGCATCCGGGCGCTGCTGGTGACCGCCGACGGACGGGCCTACGGAGATCCGGCGATCAGCCCCGACACCGTCGCCGGGCCGGGCACCCCCNTGGCGCCCCCGGTGCCGCCCTCGCCGCCCNTGCGCCCGGACGGACCAGGAAGACCGGGCGGCCCACCGCCACCGCCACCGCCGCCGCAGCCCTCCGACGAGACCAACACGGCGATGGTGCAGCCGCTGCCCGACGGGTCTCGGGTCATCCTGGTCGCCGACACCACCCCGGCCACCGCCGCCGTGCGCGACCTTCGCGAGCTGCTTCTCGGCGCCGGCGCCATCACCCTGGTGGTCGCCGCCGTGTTGCTGATCGCCGTGGCACGCGGCGCGCTGCGTCCGCTGGACCGGTTGACGATGGTCGCCAGGGCGATCAGCACCGGTGACCGTGGTCGACGTCTGCGCCCGGACCGCCCGAACACCGAACTCGGCCGGGCCGCAGCGGCTTTCGACGGCATGCTCGACGCGTTGGAGGCCGCCGAGCGGCACGCCCAAGAGGCGGCGGAGGCGGCGCGACGGGCCGAGGCGCGGACGCGGGACTTCCTGGCCGATGCCGCGCACGAGTTGCGCACCCCCTTGGCGGGCATCCAGGTCGCCGCCGAGCAGTTGACCAACACCGCCGACGACACGTCCCCGGACGCGTCGTCGCGGACCAAGCGCCGTCTCGCGCTGCTGCTGTCGGACGCCCGTCGGGCCGGGCGGCTGGTCACCGACATGCTGGACCTGAGTCGCATCGACGCCGGGCTGCCGTTGCGGATTGGCGAGGTCGACCTGGTCGGCATCGCCGACGCCCAGGTGGAACGCGCGGACATGCTTGCACCGCAGGTGTTGGTGGCGCGGACCGGCGTCGACCGCCTGGTGATCCCCGCCGACCCGCACCGTGTCGGTCAGATCCTGGCGAACCTGCTCGACAACGCGCGCCGCTACACGCCGGCCGGCGGGCGCATCACCGTGGACGTGGGCGTGCACGGCGAACCCGACCGCCCCGTCGCCCACGTCGTCGTCGGCGACACCGGCGAGGGCGTGGCGGCGGCCGACCGGGAGCGGGTGTTCGACCGGCTGGTGCGGCTGGACGCGTCCCGCAATCGTGACCACGGAGGCGCCGGACTCGGGTTGCCCATTGCCAGGGCGTTGGCGCGGGCGCACGGCGGCGACCTGGTGTGCGAGCCGTCGGAGGTCGGTGCCACGTTCCGTCTGACGATGCCGGTGACCAGGGGTCGCGTCACAGGACGTTGACCTGGGCGGCAATATGAGGGCACTATTGGACGAATAGTTCAGAAAAGGACTACCCGTTCAGTTTCGTTAGGGGTGTCATGCAGTCGGAGCGACAGCGGATGGGAATTCCGTGTGCCGATCCTGGACACGGCAGATCAGACGACGTTCAGCAGGCCGCGACGGAGGCGGCGCCCGACGGCGGGCACGTCGACGCAGCCTTCGTATACGACGCGAACCGTGCCATCATCGAGCAAGCGAAGGGCATGCTGATGTTCGTGTACGGGATCGACGCCGACGAGGCGTTCGAAAGGTTGCGCGAGCAGTCTCAGCAGCACAACGTCAAGCTGCGACTGGTCGCCCAACAGGTGTCGCAGGACCTGGTCGGACTTGCCCGTTCCTCGTCGCCGACGCGCCGGATGGAACACGACCTGCTGCTGCGAACCGCACACCAACGCATCTCCGACGCCGCGGTTCGGCAGTCGGGGAACGAGGCGGAACTGGGTGGTCGCAACGCCTGATCCGCGCCGGTACGCGAATATCGCCCAGCTCACACCCCGCCAGACCCCCGTCGGCTCCGAATCCCTCGGCGTGGGGACCAGCGCAACGAGAACGACGAATCAGACCGTGCGTAGTCGCGAGACGTGTGAAGGCGAGGCGTGAATCCGTGCCGAGTGGGCAATCCGTGCACATGAACGGCGACGACCGCGACGCATCCCGGGTCGTCCTGTCTCGTCGCCGGCAGGTCGGCCACCGGCCACCGCCGTCGGCCCGGGCGATTCGCGGCGCGGTCGACGTGCGGGCCGAGGTGCGGGCGCTGCTGTCCGACTTCGTCACCACCGAGTGTCTGCCCCAGCTGAATGGGACCGGGGTCGACGCCGCCAGCCAGGTGCTGTCAGACTTCCTCGACGGCGGCAAGTACGTGCGGTCGACGTTCATGTACCTGGGGTGGTTGTGCGGCGCGGAGGAGGACCAATCGGCGTTGCGCGCCTCGGCCAGCCTCGAGTTGCTCCACGCCTTCGCGCTCCTGCAGGACGACGTGATGGACGAGTCGCCGTTGCGCCGCGGCCGCCCCGCCGCCCACGTGGCGTTGAGTGCCTGGCATCGTGGCCGCGGGCTGACCGATTCGTCGGATCGCTTTGGCGAGTCCGCGGCGACGATCCTCGGGGACCTCTGCCTGGTATGGGCCGAGAAGATGCTGCGACGAAGTGGTGTCGGCGCCGACGCCCTCGCCCGGGTCTGGCCGCGCTACGACGACATGCGCGTCGAACTGGCTGTCGGCCAACTCGCCGACCTGGTCAACGACTCCCATGCGTTCCCCACGTTCGACGAGGTGCTCGACGTGGCGCGTCGAAAGTCGGGCAACTACACCGTGCGGCGGCCCTTGGAGATCGGGGCCGTGATGGCCGACTGCCGACCGGACGTCGTCGACGCGATCGGCCAGTACGGCTCCGCGATCGGCGAGGCGTTCCAACTGCGCGACGATCTCCTGGGCATCTCGGGCTCGCCGACGGTGACCGGCAAGTCCGTCGGCGTCGACCTGGAGGCGCAGAAGGCCACCAGCGTCGTGGTCGCCGCCTACCAGTTGGCCGACGCCGGACTTCGACGTCAGCTCGCGGACCTCATGAGTAAGCCCACCTTGACCGCCGCCGACGCCGAACGGTGGCGGACGCTCATCGTCGCCAGCGGCGCCGCGCAGTGGATCGAAGAACTCATCGAGGAGCGGCTGACTCGGGCGCTCGGCTGTCTCGACGTGGCCGGAATTCCCCAATCTGCCCGCGCCGCAATGGAAGACATGGCCGTGTACTGCACCGAGAGGAGTGCGTGATGCGCACCGTAAAGGGTAAGACCGACCGGGTCGTCGTGGTCGGTGGTGGCCTGTCGGGACTGTCGGCGGCGCTGTACCTGGCCGGCCGCGGCCGCAACGTCACCGTGGTCGAACGCGAGGAGCATCCCGGGGGTCGGGTGGGCCGGTCCGACGTGTCGGGATATCGCCTCGACATGGGACCCACCGTGCTGACGATGCCCGACATCATCGATGACGCGATGGCCGCCGTCGGGGAGAAGCTTGCCGACCGCATCGAACTGCTGCCCGTTCACCCCGCCTACAACGCGGTCTTCGCCGGCGGCGAGACCCTGCAGGTGCACACCGATCCGGCGGCGATGTACGCCGAGGTCGAGCGGTTCGCGAACCGCAAGGAGGCCGACGCCTACCTGCAGATGCGTCAGTGGCTGACCTCGCTGTACGAAACGGAGTTCGACGGCTTCATCGGCGCCAACTTCGACTCGCCGTTGTCGCTGCTGACCCCGCAGCTGGGTCGGCTGTTGGCGATGGGCGGCTTCCGCCGCTGGGAGAGCGTGATTCGCAAGTTCCTCAGCGACGAGCGACTGCTTCGGGTGTTCACCTTCCAGGCCCTCTACGCGGGTGTGCCTCCGCAGAGCGCGCTGGCGGTGTACGCGGTGATCGCCTACATGGACACCGTCGCCGGGGTGTACTTCCCCCGCGGCGGCATGCGGGCGCTGCCCGATGCGATGGCCGCCGCGGCTGCCAATGCGGGCGTCGAATTCGTCTACGGTGCAACGGTTTCCGGAATCGAGCGGAGCGGCTCGCGAGCCACTGCCGTGATCACCGACGGGGGTCGACGCATCCCCGCGGACGCGGTGGTGCTCACCACCGAACTCCCCGACACCTACCGGCTGCTGGACTACTCGCCGCGTCGACTGCTGAAGTTGCGGCCGGCGCCCTCGGCGGTCGTGGCCCACGTCGGCGTGCCCGCGGTCGACTCGTCGGTCGGTCATCACACGATCTTGTTCGGCGAGGCCTGGAAGCAGACCTTCACCGACATCATCACCGACGGCCGGGTGATGGGCGATCCGTCGCTCCTGGTGACCCGGCCGACGGCCGGAGACCCGAGCCTGGCCCCGCCCGGCCGGGATCTGCTCTACGTGCTGGCGCCGACACCGAACACCGAAGTCGGCAAGGTGGACTGGGACGCCACGGCACCGGCGTACGTCGAACACATGCTGGGTGCTGTCAGGGAGCGCTTGCCGCACGTCGGAGACGACATGGAGGTGCTGTCGGTGGTGACACCCGCGGACTGGGGACGGCAAGGCATGCTGGCCGGAACGCCCTTTGCGTTGGCGCACACCTTCGCCCAGACGGGTCCCTTCCGGCCGGCCAACACCGTGCGGGGCGTGGACAACGTCGTGCTCGCCGGCTCCTCCACGGTGCCGGGCGTCGGCGTCCCGACCGCGGTCATGTCCGGCCGACTGGCCGCCGATAGGATCACCGGAGTGCCGGTGCGGCAGGCGAATCGAGAGGTCGTAGGGCGATGATCAGCTCGGAGCTCGACGCCGCCGGGGTACTGGACCCGTCGTTGCGGGAGGCCTACCGCACGTGCCGCGAGATCAACGCCCGCGACGGCAAGACGTTCTTCCTGGCGACCCGGCTGTTGGCGCCCGCCCAGCGCCCGGCGGTACACGCGCTCTACGGCTTCGCCCGCCGGGCGGACGACATCCTCGACGAGTTCGACGACAGCCGCGGCGACGAGGTGCGGGCCCAGCAGCTCCAGAAGTTCTCCACGCAGCTGTTCAACTGCCTCGTCGAGAACCAGGCGTGCTCCGACGATCCCACCCTCACGGCGGTGGTGCACGCCGCCCGTCGCTACGACATCGGGTGGCAGTTGTTCGACGACTTCCTGGCCTCGATGCGGATGGACCTGACGGTCACCGACTACCCGGACCGGACGTCCCTCGAGCGGTACATGTACGGCTCGGCCGAGGTGATCGGGCTGCAGATGCTGCCCATCCTCGGGACCGTCGGCCCGCGCGAGGACGCCGCGCCGTTCGCCGCCGCCCTCGGAAAGGCCTTCCAGCTCACCAACTTCCTGCGTGACGTCGACGAAGACCTGCGGCGTGGCCGGGTATACCTGCCCGCCGACGAGCTGGCCGTGCACGAGGTCGACCGCGACGTCCTGCTCTGGTGTCAGACCAACCGTCGGATCGACTCCCGGGTGCGCCGGGCCCTTCGCGAACAGCACGACGTCACTCGGCGGGTATACGCCGCCGCACGGCCGGGCGTCGCTCAGCTGGCCCCGGCCTCGCGGCCGTGCGTCGAGACCGCGTTGAAGCTCTACTCGGAGATCCTCGACCGCATCGAGGAGATCGACTTCGAGATCTTCAGCCAGCGCGCCACCGTGGGCAAGGGGCGGCGCGCCGTGGTCGCCGGAGCGGGCATCGCCAGGGCGTGGCGGGCCCGTCTGCGGCACCGGAAGGATTAGGCATGGACAAACTTCACGAAACCTTGCCTGCGCGACCGGGTCTGCCCGACGCGAGCAGCCTGCCGAAGACGCCACGGGTGGTGGTCGTCGGTGCGGGCATCGCCGGTCTCGCGGCGGCCGCCGGACTGAGCGAACGCGGTGTGGCCGTCGACGTCGTCGAGGCGAACGACTACGTCGGCGGCCGGGTCGGCGGCTGGCCGGACACGCTCGACGACGGTTCCGCCGTGGCGATGAACCGGGGTTTCCACGCCTTCTTCCGGCAGTACTACAACCTGCGGGCCCTGCTGCGTCGGTCGGATCCGCATCTCTCGGCGTTGACCCCGGTCGAGGACTACCCGTTGGTCGACGCCCACGGTCGCCGAGACACGTTCCGCGGCCTGCCGCGGACGCCGCCGCTGAATGCGCTGACCTTTGCGTTGCGCAGCCCCACCTTCCGGCTTCGCGACCTGGTCAGGATCGACGGCATGGCCGCCGCGCCGCTGGCCACCGCGTCGGTGCCCCAGACATATCGCGACCTCGACGACCGGACCGCGGCAGAATTCTTGCAGGACATCAACTTTCCCGACGCGGCGCGACACCTGGCGTTCGAGGTGTTCGCCAGGAGTTTCTTCGTCAAACCCGAGAAGCTCTCGGCGGCGGAGCTGGTGACGATGTTCCACATCTACTTCCTGGGCTCCAATGAGGGCCTGGTGTTCGACGTCGCCAACGGGAACTTCGACGAGGTGCTGTGGAATCCGCTGCGAAAGTATCTCGAGGGCAACGGTGTTCGCTTCCACACCGCGACCTCGGTGCGGTCGGTGGCGCTGGGTGACGAGGTGCGGGTCACGTGCGGTTCCGGCGAGGACTTCACCGCCGACGCGGTGGTGTTGGCGACCGACGTCGCCGGACTCCGTCGAATCGTGGCGGAGTCTCCCGATCTTGGCGACGAGGACTGGCGAGGACGGGTGGCCGACGTGGGCAACGCGCCGCCGTTCGTGGTGCTGCGGCTGTGGCTGGACCGGCCGGTGAACTCCGACCGGGCGGCGTTCCTCGGCACCGGTGGCAGACCACCGCTGGACAACGTCAGCGTGCTGGAGCGCTATGAGCGCGAGGCCGCCCAGTGGGCCGGGCGCACGGGAGGATCGGTCGTCGAACTGCACGGCTACAGCGTCACCGGCGACGACGCCGAGGTACGCGACGGCCTGATGGCCCGAATGCACGAGCTGTATCCGGAAACCGTCGGAGCGACCGTCGTCGACGAACGACTGCTGCGCCGCGAGGACTGTCCAACCTTCGGACCGGGTGACTTCGAGCGGCGGCCCACCGTCGTCACGCCGGATCCGCGGGTGGTGCTGGCCGGTGACGGCATCCGCGTCGACCTGCCCGTCGCCCTGATGGAGCGGGCGGCTACGACCGGATGGACGGCGGCCAACGAACTGCTCGCCGGCTTCGGCCTGGCCGGTCACACGCTGCACACCGTGCCCAACCGTGGCCGCTCGGCACTGCTCGGTCGACTGATCGCACGCTCGGAAGGTCAACGGAAATGAGCCCCTTCACCGAGTTTCGCGCCAACGTGGCCAAGAGCTGGCCCTTCACCACCCTGCCGCGACTGGACTGGTCGGCGCAGACACCGACGTTCGCCGACGCCGACCCGCGAATCATCTCCACGGCCCTGGCCCGCGCCGAACGCAGGCCAAGCGGCAACTGGTTCCCCTTCGCCGCGAGCTCGCAGATCGCCACCAAGGCAACGGGTTCGGTGGTGGCCGGCGTGCAGATCGTCGCCTGGAGGGGCGCGGATGGCGAGCTGTTGGTAGCGCCGCGGGCGTGCCCGCATCTCGGTGCCGACCTCGCCACCGCGCCGGTGGAGTGCGGCGCCCTGGTCTGTCCGTGGCACGGTTTGCGGCTCACCGACCGCCGCCACGGCACCTGGAAGCCGTTCCCCGCGTTCGACGACGGCGTGCTGGCCTGGGTCCGGCTGGACGACGTCGGGGGTGAGGAGCCCACCGACGCCCCGATCGTCCCCGAGCGGCCCGGCCATCCGCAGATTGCCGCCGTCGCCCGGCTCGAGGGTACGTGCGAGCCCCGCGACATCGTCGCCAACCGGCTGGACCCGTGGCACGGCGCCTGGTTTCACCCGTACTCCTTCACCCAGCTCAAGGTGCTCAGCGCGCCTCCCGCCGTCGACGAGCTCCCCGACGCGCAGGACCGCTTCGTCGTCGACGTCACCTTTCGGCTCGGCAAGCTCGGCGTGCCGGTGATCGCCGAGTTCACGGCGCCCGGTCCGCGGACCGTCGTCATGCGCATCGTCGAGGGGGAAGGTGTGGGCAGCGTGGTCGAAACTCACGGCACCCCACTGGGTTTGGGCTCAGACGGACTGCCGCGCACCGCGGTGCTGGAAGCCGTCGTCGCGCACTCGGACCGACCCAACTTCGGCATGGGCCTCGTCGCGGCGCCCGTGATCAAGCCCCTGATGCGGGCCGCCGCCGCCCGCCTGTGGCGCGACGACCTGGCCTATGCCGAACGGCTCTACGCGCTGAGGTCTGGCCGCTGAGTCGACCGCCGACGGCACGCTCGTCGGGTCGAGGTGCACGCGACCGCGCCGTCGGCGAGGGGCTAGCGCACCGCGTTGGCGGCGTCGAGCAACGGCACCTGCTCCACGGCCCATGGGCTGATGGCCCACGGCATCTCGGTGGCCGCGCGCAACTGGTCCCACGGCACCCACGCCGAATCCATGATCTCGTCGGGGTCGGCATCCAGTGGTCCGGCGGCGCGCGCACAGAACACCGGGCACACCTCGTTCTCCACTACGCCGCCGGCGTCGACGGCGCGGTAGCGGAAGTCGGGCAGCACGCAGCGCAGATCGGCGACGTCGACGCCCAGTTCGGCGCGGGCCCGGCGGAGCACCGCGTCCTCCATCGGCTCGTCGGGCGCCGGATGGCCGCAGAACGAGTTGGTCCACACCCCGGGGAACGCACGCTTGTCCAGTGCTCGGCGGGTCAGCAGGACCCGGCCGTCGTCGTCGAAGAGGTAGCAGGAGAAGGCGAGATGCAGCGGCGTCGCCCCGTCGTGGACGTCGGCCTTGCGTGCCGTGCCGATGCTGCGACCCGCGTCGTCGAGGAGGACGACCAACTCGTCGGTCTGGATTGAGTTCATGCACACCCGCAACATCGCTCGTAGGAATCTCGCAAGAAAGGATTCGTCGCCGCCCTCGGTCTGGACGGGTCGTCGGTCAGAGCACCTGTGTGCCGTACATCTCACCGAGGGGATCGGCGATGAGTTCGATCCGCGCGCCGTCGGGGTCGCGAAAGTACAGCGACACCCCGCTGTGCTCGGATACCTCGACGTTCGCCGCGGCGAGCTTGTCCTTGAGATGCCGCCATCGCTGCGGTTCCACGCTGATGGCCACGTGGTGCAGCCCGCCGAGCACCTCGCGATACGGTTCGAGGTCCAATCCGGGAAAGTCGAAGAACGCCAGCAGGTTCGAGTTGCCGATGTCGAAGAAGAAGTGCGTCGAACCGTGGTAGTCCCGGTTCTCGATGAGCTCGGTCAGGGGGAACTCAAGGAGATCCTGATAGAACCCGATGGTCCGCTCGACGTCACCACTGACCAGCGCCGTGTGGTGCAGCCCGCGGCCCGACGACGACGGCCGGGAGGCTGCCGGCCGTAGGTGGGTCTCGGCGAGCTCGTGGCGCCGGGATTCGAACCCCTGCAAGGGCACGTCGTTCGTGGCGGTCATGTCTGCATTCTTCCCGAAGTCGTCCACCGGCGGTGGGTGTGTCGGAGAACACGTGGCCCGCAGGCGCGAATTCCCCCGGCCGGCGTCGAATAGGGGGCATGGCACACGACGACTCGAACGACGCCCCCGGACCCATCGCCGGCGAGGCCCTCAAGGATGCGGCCCGGTGGCCCGGCTACGGNCTGATCGCCGTCGGTCTCGCGCTGACCGCCTTGAGCCTGGCCGGGTTCGCGGTCGGTCGGAGCTCGTTGGCCGTGGTCGGCGCGGTGCTCGCNGGTGTGGCGGTCGTCGGCGGGGTGGCCTGGCAGTTCGTCGAGCACCGGCGGCTGCGTGCCCGGCACGGCGCGGGTACCCCGGAGCGGCCGGAGGATGCCGCCCCGTTGCGGTGACGCCACTAACCGTTCTGCCGTCGGCGGGAGCCGACGACCTGGGCGGCCGCGATGCTCACGATCACGACGGTTGCCACCGCGGAGGCGACGGCGAGCACCGTCGACCCGCGATGAGCCGCGCCGACCGCGACGGCGATCAACGCCCACGCCACCGCGGCGACGTAGCCCGGCGTACCGCGCAGGACGACGGTCAGGACCATCGCCGCAGCCGTGGCGGCCACCAGCACCGCGGCTTGCCAGCCCACGTCCGCGGTCGGTGCGCCGGACCGGATCGCCG
>Ga0055540_1002074_pt1 | contig 11031 bp, 19 predicted proteins | sample AraplaCvi_mMS_r2_2_FD_55040 | JGI IMG/M metagenome (GOLD analysis project Ga0055540, IMG submission 55040) | Arabidopsis root microbial communities from North Carolina, USA - plate scrape MF_Cvi_mMS_r2 | ecosystem: Host-associated > Plants > Roots > Endosphere | place: USA: North Carolina
GGGTCGCCCTCATGGCACGGGGGAAACCCCGGCTTGAGGCGGTGGCGGCGGAAGTTCGTGCGGCCGGCGCTGAAACGCTCGCCCTTCCGACCGATGTTGCGNATGCCGCGGCTGTAGAGGCTGCGGCATCGATCGTCCTCGAAACATGGGGGAAGATCGATGTCTGGACNAACAACGCGATGGTCACTGTCTTCGGGCCAGCCGAGACTATCGTCCCCGACGAGTTCAAGCGTGTCACCGAGGTCACTTACCTAGGTCAGGTCCACGGAACCCAGACGGCGCTGAGGCACATGCGTCAGGCCGGCGGAGGGACGATCGTCTGCATCGGATCTGCTTTGACATACCGATCCATTCCACTTCAGTCGGCCTATTGTGGAGCAAAAGCTGCGATCCGGGGATTTGTCGACGCGCTGCGTTGCGAGCTTCTTCATGAGCGCTCGCCCATCAAGCTCACAATGATCCATCTTCCAGCAGTGAACACGGAGCAGTTCAGCTGGGCTCGTTGCAAGATGGATCGCGAACCGCGTCCTGTTGCGCCGGTTTTTACGCCTGAGGCCGTGGCCGATGAAATTTATCGAGGTGCTCTCAATGCCCCACGAGAGCTCTGGGTGGGCCGGCCAACGGTCCAGACGATCCTCGCTGGCCTCATTCTTCCTGGCCTGACTGACTGGCTGGCGGCCCGTACCGCTTTCGACGGGCAGCTCGATACGAAGCTTAAACAATCCCGGCGACCGGACAACCTGTTCGACGCAGTGGATCCGTCCGCAGTGTCGGGTGGCCGGTTTGGCGACGAGGCGTCAACGGCTGTCGGATCCGTTTCAGGATCGAAGGCTCGCGCTGCTTTGGCGGCAGTCGGAATTGGCACGATGTTGGCCGCCGTTTTAGCAAGCCGGCGTCTGAAAATCCGGTGATCTGTGCTTCGGATACGCCCACTATCGGATTAGCATGTGAGGAGATGGAGAGGTCATGACAGATATCCGTATCAGGGGGAGCGGGAGCAGAGAAGCCCTTGAAGAGCACCTNGCTGAGCTTGATAAGGTTGAGCTTCCGGACCCGGTCGAAGATACTGAACCGGTTGACCTTGATGCCGCCGCCAAGGAGATAGCGTGGCTGCGGAAGGAGGTGGCCGATCTTCGCGAACAGGTCGTCGCAACCCACGGACGAATCAAGGGCACGGTTCGGAGCCGAAGCGACAAGCTCTCGTGGCTCGGAATAGCCGCGGTGATCGCCTCCGTACTTGCTTTGCGAGGATGGCGTAGCGGCTCCCGGTGATGGCGCGAGCGATCCTATCGGCAGCAACTGTCACGGCAACACATCGCCCTCCTGGGTTATACGATCGGGCGATCGCCACGTAGCGGCGCGAGATAGTATAGCCGCGAGGAGGGGCGGCGGCTTTATCGGATTTGCATCGTACACGAACCTTCGCGAGCGCCCAGGTAAGCGCCCGTCTGAGGCTTAAGAGTCCTTTTCATCCGAAGCCTTTTCATNAGCAACGTCCTCGACTTGCTCGGCCTTTTCGGCAAGCGTTTTGCTCATCTTCCGCAGGGACTCTTCGTCCAGCTTTTCGATCCCGACAAATTTGTTTTGTGCTTGCGATGTCAGGATTAGTTCATCGAGCTTTGCCTGAAGGGCTTTGCCGTCTCGGTTTTGGGAATTTTGCAGCACGAAGACCATGAGAAAGGTGATGATGGTCGTGCTCGTATTGATGACGAGTTGCCATGTCTCCGAGAAGCCGAAGAACGGCCCGGACAGGGCCCATACCACGACGAGCCCAACCGCCAGAACAAAAGTGCCGGCTTTTCCGGAAAGGTCCGCGATTGTTGTNGCGAATTTCGAAAACAAATTCGACATAGGAAACTCGTNGGTTTTGCCGCAGCGGCGAAGACAATGATGGACCTTATCAGGCGCTCCTCGTCAAAACCCGGTTTGGCGCCCTGGCGGATGACTATGCACACGAAAATTTCGCTCCAACATTCGACCAGATGCCGCAGCGTCGTCGTTAATCGATGATCTGGGACCCCTAGCGCCAGAGGCACGGCATCAGCCAGTCATGTGGGGCGTTTTCACGCTTGCCCGATCGGGACACACGGTTCATCCGAAACCATCGACAAAATGACTTATTCACCCGGGGTCGATAGAAGGCTGTTCGCCCNCCTGCGGCAGGAACGTGTTGAAGCCGTCGTGGTAACCGGCGAAGAGACCGATGTCTGCGTCATAGCGACGGTCCTTGGGGTCATAGATTCGGCTCCCATGTGATCGTACTCACTGTCTGTAGTCGCGCCAAAGACACGCATGGCGCTGCCGTCGATCTTTTGGGCGATCGCTTTTCCGTTCAGCTTGATCTAATGAAAACGGGCGAATTTTTGTCCATATTCGCTGACCCCAAAGACGCCTATCTCGCTTAAGCCAGGTTGGCGGCTAAAGCCGTCATTCAATCGAGGAAATCGACAACGACTCCCGGTTTGACCATTCCCGCCAATTCCTCGACATCCCAATTTGCCAAACGAACACACCCGTGTGACCCGACCTTGCCAATCAGTTCGGGTTCAGGCGTACCGTGTATTCCATAGGTCGGCTCAGTAAGATCAATCCACACCGTGCCCACGGGACCGTTCGGACCGCCTGGCAGTTCCAGGACCTTTTTGTTGTTGCCTTGCTGGAAGTTGACCTTAGGGTTGTACGTGTAGACAGGCATGCGGGAAACGCCCTTGACCTTATGCGTGCCGGACGGCGAGGGCGTGTCCTCGCTGCCAATGGTCGCGGGATAAACGGCGAGCAGCGATCCATCTTCCGCAAAGGCGAACGCCTGCGCCACTTTCGACGCACCTCGATCCGTGTGACTGAGCCGATCTTGGGGCCGCCTGGGATCGCAACGGCAACCGTCTCGTCAGCTTTGAATGCAACGGTCGGATTAAGTGCCTTGAGAAGACTGATGTCCATGTGGAAGCGTTCGGCGAGCTTCTCGGCGACGCTGGTATAGCCGAGGCGCTTCATTTTTGCTTGTTCCGCATAATCTTTAGGAATGCTTTCGACGATATCCTTGCCGTCATCCGCGCTGATCGCATAGGCCTGAACGGCCGGGACTTCGTCGGTCAACCGTGCGAGCACTTCGGGATCGAGCTTCCATCTACCGGGAGGCCTTGCAACGCTTCGAACCCGGCGATGGCTTTAGTCAGGTTATCTCCAAAGTACCCGTCGATCACGCCTGGCGACGCGCCCGCCCGGTCGAGAAGCACCTGAAGATGGACGATGGCTGGATCCGGGGCTTTCGGCTTTTCAGCCGGGGCTACGATCGGGAGGGACGAGATAGCCGCCGTGTTGACGGCGTCGGCATCGATTGGAGCTGCGAATGCCTGACCGCAAAAGACGGCAAAGGCAGCAGAACTGGCCAAACGTTTGAAAGGATATCTCATGCTCAGACAGCTGTCGGGCGGGTATTTCCGAACTCTTCGTCGGCTGCGGGAAGCGTCCCATTCGGCGTCAGATCATCCACGGCCCTTGGCAGATCCTGACGCAGCCGGCCGAGAATGTCCTCGCGTGACAGACCAATCTTTGTCGCGAGTTCGTCGAGGATCTCCGGTCCGATAGCTTGCTCCAATTCGCCGTGGTCAATGTCGGCATTGGGGCCGGGTCGAACCCAAGACTCCGCCTTATCGCCATGCCCGTTCTGCTGGAAGGTTTTGAGCAGGTCGCCGAGACCTCCACTCAGAATGCCGCCGGATGTCATCCCGCTCAAGAGATCCCCGAAGCCGCCTTGGCCGCCAGTCAGCCCCCCAAGCAGACCACCGAGCCCGCCCTCGTGCTGATTAGGTTCTCCTGGTGCGGTTCCTGGATTGCGTCCGGTTTGGATTCCGCGCAGGACGCCAGCAATTCGATCTGCCGCAGGGAGCGATACTCACTGAAAGCCGAGGAACTTCTTGATTCCGTCAATCCGTTTCGACGCGTCCGCCTTGTTCAGGTCTTGGACATACGCGTCGGCCAGATGCGACTGCTCCGACAGCGTCTGCAGATAACAGCGTTGCGTGCGGGTCACCGGTTCGTCGCCGCTGATCCAGCCGGATCTTTTTGAGCATTGGAAGAGATGTCGGGTTCGGGTTGTCCATCATGGCGTCGCCGCGGCTCCGGTATTTGCTCGATCGGGCGACGGAACTTCGACATTGGCCGCTTGGTTTCGCAGGGTGCTTGCAAGCTGTGAGGACATCGATTTGCCGATCATTGCCACCGCCGCCTGGTCTATTCCGAAAAAGATGGTCGACCGATTCGCCGAGCAGGGCAGCGGACTGATGCGTTACGCTTCGGTGTTCGACGGCGTCGAGATCAATTCGACCTTTTACCGCCGCCATAAGATATCGACCTTCGCGCGCTGGGCCGACTCGATACCCGACGGATTCCGATTCTCTGTAAAACTTCCCAAGGAGATTACCCACACCCGAGCTATGAAAGACATCGCCAAGCCGTTCGACACGTTCCTTGAAGATATCGCACCCCTTGGAGAAAAACGCGGACCACTGCTTTGTCAGTTGCCGCCGTCGCTAACGTTTAACGCCGATACGTTTAAGACCGCGTTCAAGACAATACGAGATGCCGGTGACGGGCCGGTTGTCATCGAGGTGCGGCATAAGAGTTGGGCGTCGGCTGAGGCACTGGATCTGCTGAAGAGCTATGCGATCGATCGGGTTCTTGCCGATCCCGCGCCGGTATGGCCCCCAGAGGATTTCGACCATCCGCCGAAATACGTTCGTCTGCACGGCAAGCCGAAGATCTATTATTCGAGCTATACGAACGTCGAGATCAGGTCGTTCTCGGACCTGTTGGCATCGGATAGCTGGTGCGTTTTCGACAATACCGCCTCGGGCGCCGCGATCGAAAACGCCCTGACCATGCTCGAAATGCGCTAAAGCTTTGGTGGGATGGCAGTGAAACGCATCGCGGCTCCATGCCAGTCGCACGCGGCGAATTTGATCTCTTCAGGTGCGATCAGGCCTTCGATCGGCCTAGCATTCTTCAAGAGCGCCGGGTGTTACCGGATCCAGCCCGCCTCTACCCGGCTGGGAGCTTGTATCACCATCAACATGTCTTCTTCCCGCTTAGTAGAAGCCATGCCGCTGCACGCACCAATGCAGATGCCAGTCCCAGACGCCCGGGAAGATCAGCAGGCCGAACGTTCACTGGCTTAGAGACCGACGACGTCAAGCGCGCCTCAGCGAGCCACTACCGGCGGATGGATCAAGCCAATTGAACTTCAAACACATCCAACTAGGCCTTGCGCGCTGCCTTTGCCGTCAACGCGCTTGGGTTGTTGAAGTCGAATTAGTTCCAGAAATCATTCATAGCCGCTGCCAACCGTCCCTCCGCTTTTTCGGACCGAGCGAAAGCCGGCCACGGATACAAGAATCCCACATGGGCTCAACCTCATGCGCGTTGGCAGTCTGCCATCTTGAACATTTTGTTTCTGCTCCTAAATTTTGCACCGTCGACCGCGCTTGAGAAAGGAGGTAGCGATGGCGAACACACTTTTTGACAGTCCGTTGTTTGTGAAGAAATCTCGCTATGTTCAAGAACTAGGCAGTCTGGAAGACGTTTTCGACCTGCTTGATGAGTGGCCGGCGGAGAAAAGGAACAGCACGCATGAGGTGTTGTTGAAGGCGTGCCGGATGGCTGCTCAGGGAGTTTTTCCTCTGCCGGCGATCCGGGAGAACGTGCGGCGGTTCCTGATGAAGCAGGGCATGCTCGCGAACATCGATGAGGTCCCACTTGTTGCTCGGCGGACAAAAGACCGCAATCTGGGCTCGTGAACGCGCCACCAGGTGCATCAGCATTCCCGGACCTACCAGCCCGTCGCCGCGGCGGGCTTTCTATTGGAGCGATGCTTTGTGCCATAGCGCGTTTCTGAGCCGCGTTTGTATTATCTGCGGTCGGTTTAAAGCCGAGTTTTCCATCCGATCGATGCAATATCTTTGATGTTGTCGAGGGTGTAAGTGCNGAGCTTCTGGTGTTCTCGGATAGCGGTCACCCGCTCATAGGCGACAATCAACTTGCACCTCCCTTGATGCAGGAGGCTCACGACTGATTGCTCCAGCTTGCCGATGTCGTCGAAATAGGCCTCGGCGTCTCATGCCGTCCTGGAATAAACGAGGCATGAGAATTTTAGTCGATGGAGAACAGTATCCCGGATCCACCCCCGCGCTTGAGATGGATCTACTTTGCATCTGAGTGTTGAAAGAGTCGAGAGCCGCAAAGTGGGTGGCGCCCCCCTGCATAAATCGGGAAGGAAACAGCCAACGGAAAGCCGGTCGAATACCCGTTTAAGCCGGGCTGCTTTCTTCAGATTGTCATTCATTCGGCCAGCCTTTTGCTGGCTCAGATCGATGCGTACTTCCTGGGAGTTCAGGGCTCTAATGCCTTGAGCTAGAAACCGATCGCCAAAGTGACGATCCATACCGGTATGCCAGCCAAGATAACGCCAGCGAGTAACGCGGAGATCATTTTCACCACATTCGCGCGTCGTGCCCGGCGCGCATCCCGCTCGTAAAACAAACTCGCTCCCTCACACCGTTGTGGCGAAATGAAACAGCGTCTGAGGTGCGAGTCGANTGCATCTCTGCAACGGTCGATTAGAACATCAGAAAATAAGAAAAAAGCAGAAAGAGGAGTAGCGTGATGGACGCGCTGCGCCTCCTATCCTGTGCCTCCGCATAACGTTGAATGTCCCACTCGTAAACCACGCGTCGCACCTCTTTATATGATGATGTGCTAACATATTGCTTTCGACTTGAGTGAGGCTGGATATTCAAAGACGACAGCCCGAATGAACACCATTATGCAGGCTATGCAAGCAGCGCTTGATCGCGAGGAGCCGATGACGAGGAGCATTATGGCAGCTCGATCGAAGGCAGAGGCCGGATACGCCACCTACCCGGTCTTACGCCTGTGTCTCGCGTGAATATTGACGCCTGTGGCGGGCGACCAATTTTGGCTCCGACACACATCTACTGCCGTTGCGGATGAGATTCCCCTGATCCGGGAAGATTAACAGACGCTGCTTCAGTTTAAATCAACAATCGGTCGCCGGTAGCCAGCCGGGAGGATCCGTAGAAACCTTCGAAGTTCAAGGTTTTGAAAAAGACCAGCGTCTGTTCGCCGAAACGCAGCCCCTTCGACCCGACGCAAACGCAAAATTCGAAAGACGAGGNCCCGCCGGTTTTCCGTCCAGGCCCCCAAAGTCTCTGGGGATTCGAATAGTGGCACAACTAAAGCCAGTAGTTTCCCGTTCGTAGCTCAACTCGCCTGGTCGTCGAACGATGTCAGTTTCCAGCCCCCATCCGGATCAGCCTTTCAGGTGTAAATTGTTGCTTTGGATCCGTTACTTTGAAGATAACCTTGGCAGGCATCATTAGGAATGCGGAGAAGAAAACAATGAAACTATGCATCGGGTCCTCCCGTTGTGGGCGCTCCTCGACCAATTTCAATGGCCTGCGCGCGTTACAGAAAACAACGCCGCATCGCATGAAGTTCCGTAGCGTCCCGCAATCAAACGATTGAATCCGCTCCCTACGCCTAAAGGTGGATGCCGCTTCGCTTCATTTCATCGAATCCTCCTTGATCCNGATCGTCCCGCCTGCCTCGTCGAGCACGTCCTCCACCAGATGGCGCCGCGCGGCTGTCGCATTTCTAGATGGAGCAGGATCGCCNCCTTAGACAACCTTTCTTCGCACTCTATGCCGCGCCATCCACCGGGCGGAGACAGCAATGAGTGTCATAAGGGTCAATTTTGATACGGAATGGGAGGTGCCCGTTTTCGTCAATCGGGAGGGCTTCCATGACCTCGCCATTGACGGCCCAAGAGAAGCGCTGAGATACATGCAAAATGACTTTTTGCGGAGGGGCAGTGAGCTGTACTGGAACGCGATCGACGCGTGTTATGCATCGCTCCGATGCAGAACCGATCCTGAGCGAGGACGAGCCCACTTCATCGCCGCTTGCGGCGAGCAGCAAAGCCGGTTGCATTCTTGACCGCAGTCCGATCTCGGGGGCAGGTTATTTCGGCCGTTCCCGTATTTGGATGGAACTGATTCGCGCGACGCTCATTGAATGATGGTCGCGAGGGCAAATCCCCGTCCCCCTCGAAACGATCGTTCGTTCCCCGCGAACACGCTCTCGCGACCCCTTCCTTCAGATTGGCCGATGGGCCACATATAACCAGTTTGCGATCGCGCCGAGGGCAAAACGGCCGCGCGGGGCAGCGATCACGCGAAGCCTTTGTCGGGCTTCTCCGAGATATCGACTACACGACCGATCCGATGGAGGTACGCGATGATCTCCTCCTTGAGATGGTCTCGTCCGCCGAATGCTAAGGAAACTAGCTCGATCCGACGGTAGGCGTCTTTATCGGTCGGATCTANCGGCTCGGCCAGTACATAGCCGNTCTTTCCGATGGCCTGGATGTTGCTCCCGGCCTCGATCATCGCGGTAACAAATGCTGATACTTCGTCTTTGGTCATGACCGCAGTTGAGCAGATCCGGCGCTTGGCGCAACTAATAGATTCTGTAGAGCAAGTCGTACTCGTTCGCCAGAAGGGGTGAGCCCGACAAGCTGGGCCTCCTCATTCAGACGCCGGTCCAGTGACACGGAATTTATTCAACAATGTCGCGATGGCTGTGAGTAACTGAGCCTCGACGAATGGCTTCTGAATAAGAACGCTGCCCGGCACTCCATGAGCTGACCAGAGGTGGCCGCTGTCACCGCTCATATAAACAACAGGGATAGCCGGAACTAATTCGCGGGCTCGATGTCCAACGTCCCAGCCACTGAGGCCGGAACCCAGACGTATGTCAGTGACGAGAGCGGAGAAAGACCGGGCATCGCGTTCCAATAATTCCATTGCAGCTTGGCCGTCGTCTACAGTCACCACCTTGAATCCGGCACCTGACAACATCTCTTCCACCGCCAACAGCACGAGCGGGTCGTCTTCCACTAGAAGAACTGAGAGAGCATCGGATGGTTGGGTCACTGTCAATCCTATTGATGTTCAGCGATCATACCGATTGTCCCGCGGGCTCACTAGAACCCGCAAATACCTACGTAGTTTTACCCACACCGGAGGACGGCACCATATCCAGGATGCCTCTGCCTGGACGCAGGCGCTGATCTGGCGAAAAGAGTTGGGCCGCGGCATTCGGTACCAACCGGCCTGTCGCAGCGAGGATATCACTGAAGACGGCGCGCGCTGAGGATAGTTCCCTTCCGGCGCTCTTCGGCGTGTCTCCGACGAGTGATTATCCCAGCTGTCGCTTCTTGACTCCGCCGCACATGCTGTCAGGTTCCGGACATGAGCAAACCCAAACATCGCTTTGACCTCCGCAAGGGCGGCGCATATACGCGGGAGATATTCGATATGGCGACCGGGCGAATCGTGATTGTCGAGGGCAAGGCATATTGCGATCTGCCGCTCAGCGCCGATACCGTGGCGGACTTCATGAATTAGGTCGGTATGGGGCCCGATGAGGAGACGCTGCATTGAAGTCGCCAAAATCTGACATCCGCTACGGCATTCGAGAGAATGACGATGGGTCCGGCTATTGGACCGTCTATGACATGGTGACGGGGCAGCCAGCTGTAGTGAATGACACGCCGTTGAATACTTGCGAGATGGATGAAGCGGACGACCTCGTCGACCTCCTCAATGCCCAATACCTAGAACGGCGTGGAGGAACAACGCATTGAGCTCCACGACCGACGTCATCGGAGTTCGTGCGGGCGGCGAATGAGATCGATAGGTTGACGGCGTCCGAGAAGAACCTGCTGCTGAATCGATCGGCCGCAAGGATCATGGAATTACGTGAGGGGATCACATCTCGGCCAGCCGTGCGGCGACAGCTCCCTTAGCGGAGGACGAGCGCGCTCTACTCCGACATTGACCCTTGCCGGTCCCGCGGAACATCGCTCCTTTTTACCGGTTGGACACGCTGGATGCGCGCGCTTAGTCTTGGGAAGCTTCACGCTGTGCTCCAAAGCCCTGCCGTATGCCTGCGGTGGGGCTTTCTTATATCTGACAGTCTTTTGGCGCGACAAAAAGCCCCGCAGCCAGTTAAGGCCACGGGGCTGGAGGTCCGCCTTCGATGAAGTGCGGACTGTATCAAATGGTAATCGCGGATAGAAGTGGGAGGCCGTCAGAAACGACGGCAGCGAGGTGATGGACGGCGATCGGGAGCGACCTCACATATTGTTGTAAGGGCTGGAACGGCCTGTTCCGAGGCTGGTTCTGGTCCCTTAGCCTGAGGGAGAAGACATGCCGCGATATTATTTCCACGTTCGGAAAGACGGTGTCCTTGAGAAAGATCTTGAAGGGGCAGAGTTTGCATCCGCAGACGAGGCTTACTACGAAGCCGTTATAGCAGCGCGACAAATCATAGCCGAGAAGGTTGCCATCGGTGAGATTGTCAACGGACAGACTTTCGAAATTACCACCGAGGGCGGCGAGGTTGTTGGTATTGTGCCATACAGGTCGGTTGTGCGGTTCGAATGAGATCGCGCCGGCTGAAGACGCGATGCTGATGGCGGATTGCTTGGCTACGCGCGCCTGATAAGTGAGATTGTCGATCTTTCGGTCAACGTCATTGCCTCGGACTTCTTCGGCTCGGGGCTTTTCGTGACTCTGGCTTCACGCGCCCTTGTCTCCGCAATCCGCCCCTTGTGATAGCTCTCATGGACAAACAAACGCCATTTCATGAGGTCTTCGATATACTGGCTCAAACGTAGACTCCGCCGGCCAGCAAGCGGGCGAGCGTCAGCAGGTTCAGGATGGTGTCTTACCTTTGCGAGGCAGATGCATGCCTCACTCCCGCCATCAGCGCCTGCGCCATTTTCAATGCTTGATAGTAGAAAGCCCCCCAGGACGCGGCGGGCAAATTTGATTTGAGTCAGCGCGGTTGCGGCATTTTCAGTCATATTGCGGTCGACGGAACCCAATGACTGAATCACCAGAGCAGGTTCGAGGGCAGATCTTATTTACCGGTTGTTGATCGCAAACA
>Ga0055540_1002075_pt1 | contig 11027 bp, 10 predicted proteins | sample AraplaCvi_mMS_r2_2_FD_55040 | JGI IMG/M metagenome (GOLD analysis project Ga0055540, IMG submission 55040) | Arabidopsis root microbial communities from North Carolina, USA - plate scrape MF_Cvi_mMS_r2 | ecosystem: Host-associated > Plants > Roots > Endosphere | place: USA: North Carolina
CATCCCATGCAGCAGGAAGACGGGAAGTCCCCCACCAGAATGGCCAAAAACAACAAACAAAAACCACCAAACACACTATTGAGTTCTCAAACAACACACCCACCTGCTCGCACGAAAGCCCCGCGGCGTGTAGCCGCTAGCCTCTTGCGGACAGTAGAGTGAAGCCACCGAAGTGGACTTCCCTCTGGGATGTCGTCGCGCTCTGCGGCGGACCGCGTCGCTGACGACTTGGATAAAGTTACGTGCCGGATAACGGAGAGTCAAATCGCCTGGTCAGAGGCGTGTCTGGCAGATGTTCAGGCCCCGAGCACCCGCTCGACACCCGCCACATTCCGCTTTCCGCGGCGCAGCACCAGCCAACGGCCGTGCAGGAAGTCCCCTGACTGCGGTGTCCAGTCGTCGGCGTCGACGCGAACGTTGTTGACATAGACCCCGCCCTCGGACAACGTCCGCCGAGCCTCGCCCTTGCTCTTCGACAGACCCGTGGCCACCAAGAGGTCGCCGATGCCGTCGGCGCCACCCGGCCCCAGCTCCGCAACCGAGGTCTCCCGCAGGGCGGCGCCCAGCGTCGACTCGTCCAGTCCCGCCAGCTCTCCCCTGCCGAAGAGCGCTTGGCTGGCCAGCTCCACCGACTCCGTGGCCACGTGACCGTGAACCAGCGTGGTGAGCTCTTGGGCCAGACGACGCTGCGCGGACCGTTCGTGCGGTCGCTCGGCGGTCGCGACCTCGAGCTCACCGAGTTCGTCGGCGGAGAGGAACGTGAACCACCTCAAGTAGCGCACGACGTCGGCGTCGGCGGTGTTGACGAAGTACTGGTACCAGGCGTACGGCGTGGTCAGCTCGGGGTCGAGCCAGACGTTCCCGCCCCCGGTGGACTTGCCGAACTTCTTGCCGTCGGCCGAGGTCACCAGGGGCACCGTCAGCGCGTGCGCCGTGGCGCCGAGCTTCTGCCGCACCAGACGAACGCCGGCGATGATGTTGCCCCACTGGTCCGAACCGCCGATCTGCAGCGAACATCCGTGCTTGCGATGCAGTTCGACGAAGTCGTTGGCCTGAAGGAGCATGTAGCTGAATTCGGTGTAGGAGATCCCGTCACCGTCGAGCCGCCGGCGAATCGTGTCGCGGTCGAGCATGACGTTGACCGAGAAGTGCTTGCCGAGGTCGCGCAGGAACTCGATGGCCGAGAGCTCGGAGGTCCAGGACAGGTTGTTCTCGACCACGGCGCTGGTCGGCGAATCGTCGAACTCGACGAACCGCTCCAGCTGGCCGCGAATGCGCTCGGCCCACTCGGCCACGACGTCGACGGTGTTCAGGGTGCGTTCGGCAGTGTCGCGCGGGTCGCCGATCATTCCCGTCGCGCCGCCGGCCAGGACGATGGGCCGGTGGCCCGCGCGTTGGAAGCGGCGCAAGGTCAGCAGCGGTATCAGGTGACCGGCGTGCAGGCTCGGAGCCGTCGGGTCGAAACCGGCGTAGAGCGTCAGGGGTCCCGCAGCCGCTGCGTCGGCCAGCGCGTCGCGGTCGGTGGACTGCGCGATCAAGCCGCGCCAGTCCAATTCGTCGAGGATGCCGGAGCCCAAGGAAGTCACGCCGTCAATCCTCTCGCATCAGTCGCCGTTTCCCGGCGCGGGTGCCCGGGGACTGCGCCGGTAGGCGGACACCTCGGGGTGGTCGGCCAGCCAGAAGCGCCAGGGCCGGTCGGCGGCCTTGCTGACCCCCACCCGCGGGCCACTGAGCGCGGGGCGCGGCCGCCCGAGTACGAGCCGCACCGGACTGTCGGCGCCGAACAGGTCGATTCCGTTGTCCGCCATGGTGATTCCGAGCGCCGAGCACAGGTTTCCCGGCCCGCGGGCCAATGCCGCCGTGGCCACCGGTCCGCGATGGGTGTGGGCGACACCGAAGCCGTCGGTCACCACCGCGGCCCGTAGCAGGACCGCCGCCGCCACGTCGGCCTCGCCGCACACCACGTTCGCGCACACGTGGATGCCGTGGNTGCGGTAGGTGTACATGCGCCCGGCCGGACCGAACATGACCTCGTTGCGGCCGCCGCGCCCGCGAAACGAATGCGACGCGGCGTCCGGCCACGGTCCGTCGGCGGGACCGCCGTACGCCTCGACCTCGACGACGGTCGCGACCACACCGCGGCAGGTCAGCGTGGCACCGAGCAGCAACCGGGCCGCCGAGACCGGGTCCACGCTCAGTCGTCGAGCACTCACTTGGACGATTCTGCCCGCCGGTCTTGACGCCCCTACCCGAGGGGAGGATATTCATCACATGATGATTTCATCGCGTGATGAATTGATTGCCGGCCGGTCCGAACCGGCCGTGTCGGTCGAGCATCTGACCGTCGTCCGCAACGGGCGCACCGCGGTGCAGGACGTCAGCGTCCAGATCGCCCCCGGAACCATCACCGGCATCCTCGGCCCGTCCGGGTGCGGCAAGACCACGCTCATCCGCAGCATCGTCGGCACGCAGGTCGTCGCCGAGGGCCGCGTCACGGTGCTCGGCCGGCCCGCCGGATCGGCGGAGCTGCGACACCGCGTCGGATACGTCACGCAGGACGCCACCGTCTACCGCGACCTCCGCGTGGTCGACAACGTCCGCTACTTCGCGTCGCTGTACGGCACCGGCGCCGCGGCCGCCGACGACGCCATCGCCGACGTCGGACTCACTGATCACCGAACNGCGTTGTGCGACAACCTCTCCGGCGGACAGCGNACGCGGGNCTCGCTGGCGTGCGCGCTGGTCGCCCACCCCGAGGTGCTGGTGCTCGACGAACCGACCGTCGGCNTGGACCCCGTCCTACGCGTTGACCTGTGGGATCGGTTCCGCCAGCTCGCACGCCGCGGGACGACGCTGCTGGTGTCGAGTCACGTCATGGACGAGGCCGACCACTGTGGCGACCTGCTGTTGATGCGCGAGGGCCGCCTGCTCGCCCACACCACACCCGACCGACTACGAGAGGACACGGGATGTCAGTCACTGGAGGAAGCGTTCCTCTCCGTCATCCGGCACAGCACCGCACCCGCGCTCGGCTGATCCCGCAGGCCTATCTGGCGACCACCGGGCGCATCCTGCGGCAACTGGCCGGCGACCACCGCAGCATCGCGATGATCCTGGTCGTCCCGAGCCTGATCATCGCGCTGATGTACGCCATGTTCGTGAACGTGCCGCANCGGCCGGGAACACCGGCNCCCTTCGACAACGCGTGCCTCGTCATGCTCGGGGTGTTTCCGCTCATCGTGATGTTCCTCATCACNTCGATCACGATGCAGCGCGAACGCGTGTCCGGAACCCTGGAGCGGATCCTCACCACTCCCCTGCGCCGGTTCGACCTGCTGGCTGCCTACGGCACGGCCTTCTCCGTCGCCGCCGCGGCACAAGCCACNCTGGCGTGCGTGATNTCCTTCTGGCTGCTGGGCCTGCNCACCGAGGGCAGCCCCGCGCTGGTGTTCCTCATCGCCATCGTCAACGCGGTNCTCGGCGTCGGCCTGGGGCTGCTGTGTAGTGCGTTCGCGCGCACCGAGTTTCAGGCCGTCCAGTTCATGCCCGTCGTGATCGCCCCGCAACTCCTGTTGTGCGGCATCATCGTGCCGCGGGACGCGCTGCCCAACTGGCTGCAGTGGATCAGCAACGCCATGCCGGCCAGCTACGCGCTGGAGGCCTTGCGGGACGTCGGAGCGCACCCCGACCTCACGTCGACCGCTGCCCGCGANATCGCCGTCGTGGTCGCCTTNGCCGTCGTCGNCATGGGCCTGGCCGCGGCAACGTTGCGGCGCAGGACNCCGTGAGCGCGGCCAAGCGCAAGCGGCCCGGCCGCCCGCCGGGAACCTCCGACACCCGTGACCGCATCCTGGACAACGCGCGAGAATTGTTTGCGCGCAACGGGATTGGCAACACCTCGATCCGGTCGATCGCCGCGGCCGCGGGCGTCGACTCGGCGCTGGTGCATCACTACTTCGGCACCAAGGAGCAGCTGTTCGCCGCGGCGGTGCACATCCCGATCGACCCGATGCGCGTCATCGGACCGATGCGGGAGATACCGGTCGAGCAACTCGGATCGGCACTTCCGTCGCTGCTGCTGCCACTGTGGGATTCGGAGATGGGTCCGGCGTTCCTGGCCACGTTGCGTTCGATGCTCGCCGGGGACGGGGTGGGCCTGATTCGGTCGTTCCTGCAGGACGTGATCTCGGTCGAGATCGGTGCCCGGGTGGACGAACCCCCGGGTTCCGGCCGCATCCGCGTCCAGTTCGTGGCGTCGCAACTNGTCGGGATCGTGATGGCGCGCTACATCATCGAGTTGGAACCGTTCGCCTCGCTGACCGTCGAGCAGATCGCCGAGACCGTCGCCCCGACCCTGCAGCGCTACCTCACCGGCGAACTGCCGGCACTGACCTGATCAGGGTTCGGCGCGGTCCAGCAGACGCTGATGCTCGGCGTCGTCGGTGATCGCGACCGCCTCGGAGATCAGCAGCACCGGCACGTCACCCTCGATGCGGTAGGCGCGCCGCAACCGCGGGTTGTAGAGGAATTCCTCGCCCACCAGCAGCAGCGGGCCACGATCCTCCGGGCACACCAGCAGACTACGAAGGCGTTGGTCGATCACGCGTCAGCCGAGCGGGACGCTGATGCCGCCGCCACCGTTGGGGTTCGGTATGCCGCCACCGCCGCCCCCGATGCCGATGGTCGGCGGGTTGAGGACGGGGCCGCCGCCGGTCTGCCGCGAGGCCTGCCGCATCTGGTAGGACAGCGTGGACTCCAGCGCCTCGACCAGCGGGCCCTGGTTCGGCCGCTTGTCCATGGCCGCCACGATGGCCTCTTGGTTCGACGTCGACGGCCGGATTCCGCGGGCACGCAGTTTCATGATCTTGTCGATCAAGTTGGAGATCTGGCCGCCGCCCGCGCCGGTGTCGTATTCCGCGGAGAGGGTCGCCAGCGCTTGATCGGCGGTCATCGCAGGAGCCGCTTCGGCAGCCGCCGCGGCATCCGCGGACGGGTCCGCCAGTGCCGAGCCCGAGTTCACCCCGGCCAGCAGCCCCGCCGCCAGGGACGCGCTGACCACGGCGCCCATCAGGGCGCGACGCCAACCGTCGGTGCTGGTGTGTACGGCCATCAATCCTCCATCGTCGAGCGTTCGCGTGTATCCGGCCCGACCCGGGTGGCCACGTTCAGCCAGGCGGAGCCTAACAAAGCCGGGCGAGCGCGGCAGCATGTCTCTCTCGACACGAGCGTCACTCGTCGGCGGACTCGGTCAGTTCGGCGCGCACCGCCGCGGTGAGCCGCTTGTAGATGCCGTCCTCGTCGAGGTACCAGGCGTGCCGCGACCCCTTTGGGATGCCCGCGGACCGCAGGGGCCCCAGCAGTGGCCGGTAGGTGGCGCTGAGCGCCATCTCCGGCACGACGTGGACGACGTCGGGAGCGACCCCGACCGGCAGATTCGCGACGACGGCGTTGAGGTCGGCGGTGGGAACGCTTCCGCCGGGCCGCAACAGCAGCGCCGAGACGGCCAGGTCACGTTCGCCGGCAGGCACCCGGTAGGTGACCGCGAGGTCGACGGCCCCGATCCGGCCCAGCGTGTCGTTGACCGCGTCGCCGAAGACCGGGCCTCGCGGGGTGCGGATCAGCGAACCGCGGTTGGCCACCAGCCAGTAGTCGCCGTCCTCGTCACGCCGGAAGAGGTATTCGGTAGACACCCACAGGTCGGCGGGGGCGAAGACGCCGCGCTTGACCGACGCCGTCGGGTCCACCGGCCCACGGGGGTGAGCCAGCAGCACGCCGACCTCGTTGGTGGCCGCGAGGGCGACGAAGCCGCGGTCGTCTTCGAGGATCAGGTCGTCGTCGGCGTCGTAGGCGGCCAGCTCGATGTGGCCGCCGCCGGGCAGCGGCCTGCCCTTGCCGCCGATCTTCGCGCCGGCGACGTTGGCCAGCACCGCCTGACCGTCGGTCGTGGCGAAGAACTCGACGACGTGCGCCGGCGCGAACTCCTCCTCGACGCGGCCCCACAGGCCGGTCGGCATGCCGGAGCCGATGAACAGCCGTACCGGGTGGGTGCCCTTGAGCGCGAAGGCCGGATCGTCGATCACCTCGCGCAGCATCGCCCACGTGTAGGACACCACNGTGACGCCGTACTGCCGCAGCTCGTGGACGAACCGATCCGGACGCAGGCCGCGTGACAACGCGATCCTGGTGCCGCCGACGACGGCCCCGCCGAGGCTGACGAGCAGGCCGGACTGGTGGTGCAACGGGGTCAGGCAGTACACGGTGTCGCCGGTGCCGAGGTTGGCCGCCGACGCGGTGCCGATGGCCGAGAGCGCCCACCGGAAGTTGGTGATCTGGCGGGCGACGAGCTCACCACCGACCGTCGCGAACGCGATGTACGCCAGGTCCTTGGCGTAACCGGGATCCGGGCGGTACCACCCGGGGAGGGAGACGACGTCGGGGTCGATCTTCTCCATGTCGACGACGTCGGCGTCGTCGGCGAATTCCAGATCCCGGGATTCGCCGCCGCCGAGTACGAGCACCCGCATCGGCAGTGCGGTCGCGGCCTCGAGGTGCACGGGGTCGGCGATGACGTCGGAGATGGCCCCGAGGCGGGCGGCCTCGTGAAGGTCGGCGTCAGGGGGCATCAACACCGCGACCGCACCGAGCCGGGACAGCGCGGCGATGGCGACCAGCGCGCTCGGCCGCGTCTCCATCAGCACCCCGACGTGCGCGCCCTGGCGCACGCCCACCTGAATGAGGCCACGGACGACGTTGTCGACGCGCCGGTCGACCGCCTCGAAGGTGTGCACGCGACCGTCGAACAGGAGGAACTCACCCCCGGGCGTCGACCGGGCCTGCTCGGTCATGACGCGTCCGAGCGAGATGCGGGTGTGGTCGTTGATCTGCCCCAGCCTCGCCAGCCTCGGCAGCGTGCGGGCGGTCTCGGCGACCAGCGCGCGGGCCGACTTGTTGGCCGCGACCAAGGCGCCCGCCGCCGAGCGGGCCACGCTGAACGTCACCTCGGCGGCCGCGCCGGCCCCGTGGGCGACGCGTGAGGCCAACGGAACCCCGGCGTCGGTGGCCACGTCGGGTTGCAGCGCCATCGGGACGACGTCCTGGGGCATCTCACCGTCGCCGGCGATCCACCGCACCCACGCCGCCACCGTCGGCCACGTCTGGGTGGCCGCCTTGGACCCGACGACCAGACCGAAGTGTCCCGTGCGGATGAGGTATTCGAAGACCTCGGCCTGCGGGGAGGCGCGCTTGATGCCCCGGACCGACGCGGGCTGGCCGATGTCGTCGACCTCGCCGACGACGGCCAGCACCGGGCAGTCGATGTCGGCGAGGGTGACCAGGTCACCACGAATCGAGAACCCACCGCTCATCATCCGGTTGTGGGCGATGAACTGCTTGAGCAGCTCGGCGATCGCCGGGCCCGACCAGGCGATCCAGCCCTCGCTGGCCAGGAACCGCCGCTGCTGCTCGCGGGGCAGCAACGCTTCCCGGTCGTGCAGCTGCCGCAGGAAGTCCAGGCGTGACTGAGCGGTCTTGATGGGGTCGAGCATTTGAAAGCCGGTGCGGGCCAACCAACCTGGCACGTCGATGCGGCTGAAGACGTGGTCGGCCATGAAGTCCGCCGCCCCGACCGCCAGGCCGGCGGGCAGGTTCATCGGCAGCGCCGCCAGGGTGTCCACCGGCGATCCGAAGGCCACGATGCTCGCCAGATCCTTGGACCGTCGGTAGGCCGCGGTCTGGTAGGCGAACATGCCGCCCTGGGAGTAGCCGGCGAGGTGGACGTCGCGGTCGGTGACCTTCTTCACGGTGTCGATGGCTTCGCTGAGCGCAACCACGTGGTCGGCGAGGTTGCGCTGCATGCCGCCCTCGACCTGGTCGGGCGAGCCGAAGTCGATCACCCACGGGTCGACGCCTGCCGCGTGCAGGATCCCGACGGCACCCTCGTTGCGGGTGACGTCCCACATGTCGGCCGACATCATCATCGGATGCACCATCAGCACGGCGGGCCGGCGGGCTTGCCGCCGGGTCTGCTGTCCGGGGGGAAGTAGCGGCGCAGCCGGTACATCGGCACGCTCTCGACGATCTGGAAGGGCGACGGCACCGCGCCGGTCTCCAGTCCCCCGTAGCGCAGTACCTCCAACCCGTTCTGCGCGGTCGCCAGCAGCCGGCTCACCGGACCGGTGAGCAACGAGAAATTCGCCACAGCTCGCTCCTTGACTGGAAGACCCGATCCCCCGATCGCCACGACATCATGGCACAGCGTTGCTGGTCGGCCGCTGCGAACNCNTGCCGCCCGTCGGCCTAGCCTGATGGGGACATGGCACATCTCCTCGGGGCGGAAGCCCTACACCTCGAATACCCCACCAAAGTCGTCTTCGACTCGGTCTCCCTGGGAGTCAACGACGGCGACCGCATCGGCATCGTCGGCCGCAACGGCGACGGAAAGTCCAGCCTGTTGGCCATGTTGGCCGGCCGGGTGGCTCCNCACTCCGGGCGGGTGACCGTGCGCGGNGGGGTCCGCATCGGCGTGCTGGACCAGGCCGACACCCTCGCCGACGACGACACGGTCGGACACGCCGTCGTCGGCGACGCGCCCGAACACGAGTGGGCCGGGGATCCGCGGATTCGCGACCTGGTCGCCGGGTTGCTGGGAGGCCTGCCCTGGGACGCGGAGCTGGGCACGCTCTCGGGTGGGCAGCGGCGCCGGGTCGCCCTGGCGCAGCTGCTCAGNGGTGACCACGACGTGCTGGCNCTCGACGAGCCGACCAACCATCTCGACGTCGAGGGGATCACCTGGCTGGCCGAGCATCTGAAACGGCGGTGGTCCCCGTCGTCGGCCGGACTGCTGGTGGTCACCCACGACCGCTGGTTCCTCGACGAGGTCTGCACCACCACGTGGGAGGTGCACGACCGNATCGTCGAACCCTTCGACGGCGGCTACGCCTCCTACATCCTGCAGCGCGTCGAACGCGACCGGCAGGCGGCCTCCAGCGAGGCCCGACGCCAGAACCTGGCTCGCAAGGAGCTCGCCTGGCTGCGGCGCGGCGCGCCGGCCCGCACCTCGAAGCCGAAGTTCCGCATCGACGCCGCCAACGCGTTGATCGCCGACGTGCCCGAGATCCGCGACAAGGTGGCCCTGCAATCGCTGGCGGTGACCCGGCTGGGCAAGCAGGTCGTCGACCTGCTCGACGTGTCGGTCAGCTACGGCGAGCGAGACGTGCTGAAGGACGTGGAGTGGCGCATCGCCCCGGGTGAGCGCACCGGCATCCTGGGTGTCAACGGCGCAGGCAAGTCCACCNTGCTCGGCTTGGTCGACGGGTCCGTNGAGCCCAGCGAGGGTCGGGTGAAGCACGGCAAGACGGTGCAGATCGCCACGCTCACCCAGGGCGTCGACGAGTTGTCCGATCACCTCGACGAGCCGGTGCGCGTCGTCTTGAGCCGGCTGGCCACGACGTACACCTTCGGGTCGGGTTCCAAGTCCCAGGAACTGACGCCCGGTCAGCTGCTGGAGCGGCTCGGCTTCGCCAGCGCTCAACTGTCCACGCCGGTGAAGGATCTNTCCGGTGGCCAACTGCGGCGGCTGCAGCTNCTGCTGATCCTGCTGGGCCAACCGAACGTGCTGATCCTCGACGAGCCCACCAACGACCTCGACACCGACATGCTGGCCGCCATGGAGGACCTGCTGGATTCCTGGCCGGGCACGCTCATCGTGGTCAGCCACGACCGGTATTTCCTGGAACGGGTCACCGACCAGCAGTACGGCATCCTGGGCGGGCACCTGCGACACCTGCCTGGCGGCGTCGACGAGTACCTACGCCTGCGTGCGTCGCACGCCGACACCACCGGCGCCGCGGCCGCGAAGTCCGGCACGAAGGACGCGCCCGCGGTCTCGGGCGCCGACCTGCGCGCCACGCAGAAGGAGATCTCGGCCATCGAGCGCAAGCTGGTCAAGCTCGACGACCAGATCAANGACGCTCAGCGTCGTCAGGCCGAGCACGATCAGGGCGACTACGAGGGCCTGCGGGGTCTGACCGACGGCCTGCGCGAGCTGGAGGCCGAGGTCACCACCCTGGAGGAGCGCTGGCTGGAGCTCAGCGAACAGATCGGCTGACGTCGGATCCAAGTGCTGCGCCGAGTCGCTCGGCGGTCTCGCGCACCACGCGAAGCTGCTTGGCGACCTGCACGCCTGCGGTGCCGCCGCGAGCGTCGCGGGAACTCACCGAGCCCTCGACGGTCAGGACCTCCCGCACCTGGGGAGTCAGCCCGGGATGGATGCCCGCCAGTTCGTCGTCGGTGAGTTCCTCGAGCCCGACGCCGCGCGCCTCGGCAGCCTTCACGGCGGCGCCGGCCGCCTCGTGGGCCACGCGGAACGGCACNCCCGTGCGCACCAACCACTCGGCGACGTCGGTGGCCAGGGTGAAGCCTTGGGGCGCCANCTCGGCCATGCGTTCGGCGTCGAAGGTCAGCGTCGCGACCAGACCNGCCATTGCGGGCAGCAGCAGTCGCAGCTGAGTCACCGAGTCGAAGACGGGCTCCTTGTCCTCCTGCAGGTCGCGGTTGTAGGCCAGCGGCTGCGCCTTGAGCGTGGCCAGCAGACCCGTCAGGTTGCCGATCAGCCGACCCGACTTGCCGCGGGCCAGCTCGGCGATGTCGGGGTTCTTCTTCTGCGGCATGATCGAACTGCCGGTGGACCACGAGTCGTGCAGCGTGACGTAGCCGAATTCGGTCGTGCTCCAGAGGATCACGTCTTCAGCCAGCCGCGAGAGGTCGACGGCGATCATGGCCAGCACGAAGGCGGCTTCTGCCGCGAAGTCGCGGGACGCCGTCGCGTCGAGCGAATTNTCCGCTGCGGCAGTGAAACCCAGATCGGCGGCGATCGCGTCGGGATCCAGGCCCAATGAGGAGCCCGCCAGGGCACCGGATCCGTACGGTGACACCGCGACGCGGTCGTCGAGGTCGAGGATGCGGTCGACGTCGCGCAACAGCGGGTGCGCGTGGGCCAACAGGTGATGCGCCAACAGGATCGGCTGGGC
>Ga0055540_1002080_pt1 | contig 11001 bp, 9 predicted proteins | sample AraplaCvi_mMS_r2_2_FD_55040 | JGI IMG/M metagenome (GOLD analysis project Ga0055540, IMG submission 55040) | Arabidopsis root microbial communities from North Carolina, USA - plate scrape MF_Cvi_mMS_r2 | ecosystem: Host-associated > Plants > Roots > Endosphere | place: USA: North Carolina
GCGCGGCAGGTCGCGCATCTCGCTGACGACCTTGCCGTCGAATTTCAGGATCACATCACCGGCCTTGATCGAACCGTCGTCGACAGGTCCGCCCTTGATGACCCCGGCAACCAGAGCGCCCTTGGCGCTGTCGAGGCCGAGGCTGTCGGCCACCTCGTCGGTGACGGGCTGGATGCGTACGCCGAGCCAGCCGCGGCGCGTCTCGCCATATTCACGAAGCTGATCGACGACGCCTGAAGCGAGTTCCGACGGCACCGAGAAGCCGATGCCGATCGAGCCGCCCGAGGGAGAAATGATCGCCGTATTGATGCCGATCACCTCACCCTTCATGTTGAAGAGCGGACCGCCCGAATTGCCCTTGTTGATCGCCGCATCCGTCTGGATGAAATTGTCATAGGGGCCGGCATTGATGTTGCGGCCGCGGCCCGAAATGATACCGACCGTGACCGATCCGCCGAAGCCGAACGGGTTGCCGATCGCCATGACCCAGTCGCCGATGCGCATGACGCTGGAATCGCCGAACTTGACGGATTTCAGCGGCTGCTTCGGCTCGACCTTCAACACCGAAAGATCGGTCTTGGTATCCGTGCCGATCAGCTTGGCCTTGAGCTTGGAGCCGTTGGCGAAATTGACCTCGATGTCGTCGGCGCCTTCGATCACGTGGTTGTTGGTGACGATATAGCCGCTGGGATCGATGACGAAACCGGAACCAAGCGAGCTGACATTGTGGTTGGGACCGCGATTGCCCTGCTGCTTATTGAAGAAATCGTTGAAGAATTCCTGGAACGGCGAGCCATCCGGCGCGCGCGGAGCCGGCCCTGCCCCCTCGTCATCCTTCACGTTCTGCGAGGTCGAAATATTGACCACGGCATCGAGCAGTCCCTCGGCGAGATCGGCAACGGAAGCCGGCCCGTTGCCCGGCGCCGTCATCTGCACCGGCGGAGCGGCGGGTGCGACCGCAGCAGGAGAAACCGCTGGTGCTTGAGGCGCCGCAGGGGCCGGTGCTGCCTGTTCAGGTGTCGCTGGTGCGGGAGCGGTTTGCGCATGCGCAACACCGCTTGCGCCGACATTTGCCAGAAGGGCGGTGCCGGCCAGGAGCGCGAGCGTTCGTCTGAAGGGCGAGCGATTCGTGGGGGCCATCAAGCTTCCTCTGCTGGGGTAAAGGCGCACATACAGCATCAGCATACGGCGGAATGATGGAGGGCGAAATCACCTTTTCGCGAAATCCCCTTCCGAATGTGACCTACCCTCGCAAAAGCCAGACCCCTCCGACGCCAAGCGCCGTCGCTGCCAGGCCGAAGGCTCTCAATTGCCACTCTGGAATGCTGGGAAGAAGCTTCGCCATCCCGACAAGAAAACGAGGGGCCAGTGCATAGACCAGCCCCTCGATGATGAGGAAGAATGCAAGTCCCGTCAGGAAATCCTGCATTCTCTATGTCGTCAGTTCGCCGCCGGAGCAGGCGCAGGCTGCGCGGCCGGCGGCGGCACAAGGCCACCCGTCTGGCCGGGTACTGCAGGCTGATTGCCGTTCGAATTTTCGAAGTAGCGGAAGAACTCCGAACTCGGCGACAGAACCAGCGTCGTATCCTGCGAGGACATGGCCGTGGAATAGGCCGACATCGAGCGATAGAACTCGAAGAAGGCCGGATCCTTGCCGAAGGACTCTGCGAAGATGCGGTTACGATCCGCGTCACCCTGACCACGCAGGATTTCCGAGTCACGCTGGGCATCAGCGGTGATCTCGACGACCTGACGGTCGGCGACGGCCCGGCGGCGCTGGCCTTCTTCGTTACCCTCGGCGCGAATACGCTCGGCCTCGGCCAGACGCTCGGAGCGCATGGCGTTATAGGTATTCGGAGCCACTTCCGGCGACAGGTCGGTCCGGCGAATGCGGACATCGTCGATATGCAGGCCGAGATTTTCGGCGTCGGTGCGCAGATCGTCCCGGATTTCGAGCATCATCGCCACGCGCTCTTCGGAAAGCGCGGCATTGTAGTCGCGCAGACCGTAGACGCGGCGAAGCGAGGAATCGAGTTGCGCGCGCAGACGTGCCTCGGCAGCGTCACGATCACCCGACACCGTTTCGCGGAAACGGCGCACATCCGAGATGTTGTAGATCACGAAGGCATCGACATCGAAGGTCTGGCCGTCCTGAACCTGAACGCGGATATTGTCGAGGTCGAGCCTGAGTGCGCGCTTTTCGACATACTGCACCCGATCGGCATCCATGAAGCCGAAGGGCAGCTTGAAATAGAGGCCCGGCTCGCTCTTGACCGACTGGATCTGACCGAAGCGGACAACGATTGCCTGCTCACGCGCATTGACCACGAAGATCGACGAATAAAGAATGGCGAGAATGATCGCGAGCCCGATGAGGATTACGGGAAGTCTGTTCGATAGCATGGTTCAACCTCCCTGCCGTGCCGGTGCCGCCGGTCGATTGATCTCGTTGAGCGGCAGGTAGGGCACGACGCCCTGCTTGTCGTCGATCACGACCTTCTTGGAGTTCTTCAAGACCTGTTCCATCGTTTCCAGGAACAGGCGCTTGCGCGTCACGTCGGGAGCTTTCGAATATTCGTCATTGATGGCGGTAAAGCGCTGGGCCTCACCTTCGGCTTCCTTGACGACGCGATCCTTGTAGGCGGCTGCGTCTTCGCGGATACGGGCGGCATCGCCTCGCGCCTGGCCGAGCTTCTGGTTCGTATAGCGGTTGGCGTCCTCGATCGTGCTGTCGCGGTCGCGGCCGGCACGCTGCACTTCTTCGAAGGCATCGGCGACTTCACGCGGCGGCGCCACGTTCTGGATCGTCACACCGGTGACGGTAATGCCCGCGCCGTAACGGTTCATCGTATCCTGAACGATGTTGAGGACCTGTGTCTCGATCGGCTGACGATTGCTGCGGAACGCATCCTGTGCCGGACGGCGGCCGACGATCTCGCGCATGGCGCTGTCGGAAACCTGCTGCAGCGTCTCGGCCGGATTCTCGACGCCGAAGAGGTAGGCCTTCGGATCGCTGATCGTGTAGAAGACGGCAAACTGTACGTTGATGACGCTCCTGTCACCCGACAGCATCAGCCCGCTCGAAGAGCCGGCCGTGGTGGCGCCGATATTCTGCTGCTGCACCGTCACCTTGACCATGTCGACGGTTTCGAACGGCCAGAAGTGGAAATGCAGGCCCGGCATGGAAATTTCTTCCTTCGGCTTGCCGAAGCGCAGTTCCACACCGCGCTCGTCCGGCTGGACGACGTAAATGCACTGGAAAAGCCAGAAGATCGCAATGACCGCGACGATGATCGCAACGACACCGCCGTTGAAACCGCCGGGAACGATGCCCCGCAACTGATCCTGTCCGCGACGGATGATATCTTCCAGATCGGGCGGACCGCCCTTGCCGCCGCCACCGCCGCGTGGACGGTTCGGCCCCTGCCCCCATGGTCCCTGATTGTTATTTCCGCCGCCGCCGCCCCAAGGGCCGCCGCCGCCATTCTGATTGCTCCAGGGCATCAAAACCTCGTTGTTCGTTACGTCATACACATCCGACCGCCGTGGGGGCTACCGGCGGATGCGATGGGACCGTTATAGGTATCACCGCATCTGCTTTCAACGCGGCGTCAGAAACTTGGTCAATTTAATTGGAAAATAGTTCCTTTTCAGGCATCTCGACGTTCATAAACGACGAAACGCGTGGGATAGGTATCCCTCTCCCCTGCCGGAACATCAAGACTTTCGGTCGCCACCCAGGCGGCCGCATCGATGGCCGGAAAAACAGTATCGCCATCCACATCGGCCTCGACATGCGTGATGCACATGCGATCGACGAAAGCGATGGCCTGCGCGTAGATCTGCCCGCCGCCAAGGATGGAGATTTCGTTTTCGCCCTGCTTGCGGGCGAGCGCCTCGGCCATTGTGATCGCTTCGTCGAGCGAGCGGGCCATATGAACATCGGGATGGTCGATATCGGCATCCCGCGAGATCACCACGTGCTGGCGTCCCGGCAGCGGCTTTCCGCCGAAACTCTCGAAGGTCTTGCGGCCGACGACGACGGGCTTGCCCACCGTCATCGCCTTGAAGCGCTTGAGGTCTGTCGAAAGCCGCCAGGGCATGTCGCCGTCGCGGCCGATGATGCCGTTGCGGGCAACGGCGACGAAGATGGTCTTGCGGATATCGGACATCGGCCTTCCCGGCTTGGAGCATGCCACGCAAACCTGTGAAGCGGTCCACGGTAACGACATGCGAAACAGAAACCTGAAGCAGGCGATCTGAAAGATCGCGACACGCTTTAGACGGCGATCGGCGCCTTGATACTGGCATCGGCCTCATAGCCGACGAGCTCGAAATCCTCGTAGACGAAGCCGAATATATCCTTGACGTCGCGCTTGATCACCATGCGCGGCAGCGCATGCGGCTGGCGCGTCAGCTGCAGTTTCGCCTGTTCGAAATGGTTGTGGTAGAGATGCGCATCGCCGAGCGTATGGACGAATTCGCCATACTTCAGCCCTGTCACCTGCGCCACCATCATCGTCAGCAGCGCATAGGAAGCGATGTTGAAGGGGACGCCAAGGAAGATATCGGCCGAGCGTTGGTAGAGCTGGCAGGAAAGCTTGCCGTCAGCCACATAGAACTGGAACAGGCAGTGGCAGGGCGGCAGCGCCATCTCGTCCACTTCGGCCGGGTTCCAGGCCGAGACGATGTGACGACGCGAGTTCGGATTCTTCACCAGGCCTTTGACGAGATTGTCGATCTGGTCGATATGGCCGCCATCCGGTGACGGCCAGGAGCGCCACTGGGCACCGTAGACCGGTCCGAGATCACCGTTCTCGTCGGCCCATTCGTCCCAGATGCTGACGCCGTTTTCATGCAGGTAGCGGATATTGGTCTCGCCCTTGAGGAACCAGAGGAGCTCGTGGATGATCGAGCGCAGGTGCAGCTTCTTCGTCGTCAGCACCGGAAAGCCGGCATCGAGATCGAAGCGCATCTGGTGACCGAAGACCGAGCGCGTGCCGGTACCCGTACGGTCGCCGCGGTCGGTGCCGTTTTCCATCACATGGCTCAAGAGGTCGAGATATTGCTTCATGGTCGCCACCGATTCCTTTTGCGCCTAATTTAAGGGGAAAACGGCCGCAAACCAATGCGCGTTGCTGATTATCCAAGCAAAATCGCTGGAGAGCACGAAGCTTTTGTGACGTATCCCCTTTCCTTGCGATCACAAAAACACTATATCACCCGTGCCGGCTTTCGGGCCGGCTATGGCGATAAACGGGCGATGGAATAAGCCTATTGGACCCGGGGGCGGTACCCGGCGCCTCCACCAAAAACAGACGGCTTCCCTGATGGGAAAAGGACTGCTTTTGATGGGGGCGAAATAGGATCGACAAGGGTGTAAAGATCGACTTTTTGCTCGGCATGATACCGCCGTTATCGGGTCACAAGTGTAGTTGCAAACGACAACAACGCTAAGGAATACGCTCTCGCTGCCTAATGGCGGTGTGAGAATTCCGAACTAAGCCCTTACGGTTAGCCCCGTAAGGCGGGGTCCGAAGGCACCTGGCAACAGAAGCCTTCACCTTCTCCCCTTTTTCGACGAAATCATGTATGCTGATGGGTGCATGAATCGGCTTGCGCCTTTCCCAAAGCGGCCGGACGTGCCATAGAAGTTCGTGAAAAGACTTCCAAACCGACGAAAGACAGGAAAAGCATGGGGCAGGATCATATCCGCTACGACATTCTGGCACAGGACGCGTTGCGCGGTGTCATCCGCAAGGTCTTGACCGAAGTCGCAACGACGGGCCGTCTGCCCGGCGACCATCACTTCTTCATTACGTTTCTGACCGGTGCTCCCGGCGTGCGCATCTCGCAGCACCTGAAGTCCAAATATCCCGAGCAGATGACCATCGTCATCCAGCACCAGTTCTGGGAACTGAAAATTACGGAATCCCACTTCGAGATCGGCTTGTCCTTCTCGGACGTGCCGGAAAAGCTCGTCATTCCCTTCAATGCCATCAGAGGCTTCTACGACCCCTCGGTCAATTTCGAACTGGAGTTCGATGTGCCGCTGAGCGATGGCGAGGAACTGCCGGCAGCCGAGATCACCGCCTATCCGGTCGATGCAGCCAAATCCGAGGATGCGGCGGCAAAACCTGCCGTGGAAGGCGAGGAAAAGAAACCGGGCTCGGTCGTTTCACTCGATTCTTTCCGCAAGAAGCAGTAATGCCAAGGGAGGCGGAAGCCTCCCTTTTTCTTTCATGACGGAGGCAACCGCATGAGCGCCGAAATCGTCAACCTGCGCCAGTTCCGCAAGCAGCAGGCTCGCTCCGAAAAGGAGAAGCAGGCAGAGCANAACCGTATCTCGCACGGCCGTACCAAAGCTGAAAAGCAATTGACCCGTGCCCTCAACGAGAAAGCCGAAAAGGTGCTCGATCAGGGCCGGATCGAAGACGACAAGACCTGATCGCCGNCGNCTGAAAGGCTTGGGCGATCAAGCAGATGCGATTCCTTACTGAATCACTTTCTCAATCAAGACGAAGCAGGGCCGATGATCCGCAAACATTCGGCGACGTTGCACGGGCACCGCACCAGTTTTTCGCTGGAAGATGAGTTCTGGACCGAGTTGAAGGCGATTGCCGCGAGCCGCTCCATGCCGCTCGCGGCACTGATATCAGAGCGCGAGCCGCTCCATGCCGCTCGCGGCACTGATATCAGAGATCGACGATAACCGCATGCCCGACAGCAACCTCTCCTCGGCATTGCGGCTGCACGTCTTGTGCTGGCTGAAAAATGCCGCGGCGAATGCCTGATTGGGCGTGTTTGACCGCCGCCCTTTTTACTGCGCCTGAACGCCTGGCAGCTGATCGAAATTGAGCTGGCCGGGCGGNGACGGTCGTTCGGTCCGGCGGGCAGCCTCGGCCTCCGACGCAGCCCTCGCCTCCGCCTCCGCCTTGGCACGCGCCNCTGCTTCAGCCGCTGCCTTCGCCTCGGCTTCGGCCTTGCGCTGAGCCGCATCCTGCGCCAGAGCCCGCAGCCGCTGTTCTTCTGCCTGCCGCTGCCGCTCGATCTCGGCAGCTGCAACCCGCTGGGCGTCATTGAAGCGATAGAGCGCCACCTCGCGCCGCAGCCGCTGCTTCTCCAACACGTTGGCCTGCAGGCGTTCGACGCGCCGCCGCTCGCGCTCGAAGGCACGCAGCGAAAGATAGCTGGTAATGTCGGTCACATCCATCGTCTTGCCGGGCGAAGCCAGCAGGCCGGAGAAGTTCAGGCGGATACCCGGCTCCGCGCCTGAAAGCGCCTCGGCGCCAGGGTTGAAACCGATGCCGAGCGTTGCGCTGATACGCTGCTGCGGCAGCTCGATCTGCGCATCGGCGCTCAGATGCGCCAGATCGTTGGAGACACTGACGTTCTGGATACGCAGCGTACCGTCGGTCACGTTGAAGGGAATACCGAGTGGCGGCAGTTTTGCCTCGCCGTTGTTCAGCAGCGTCTCGACGATCGGATGCACCTTGCCGGCATTGATCTGGTCCTGCATCGGATCGGTCGCAGCCAGAAGCGGCGCCAGGATCGCAAGGTTCAGCCCGCGAACGCTCGTTTCGCCAAGCCGGATTTCACCCGAGCCGTTCAGCGAACTCGCAATCTCCGAAACCGTCTTGCCCGAGGCTTCGAGCGCCAGAGACATGCCGAATTTTCCGTTGGCGACAGGTGCGCCGTCGCGCGGCCAGATGACGCCACCGAGATCGGAATCGGCAAGTGCCAGTCGCGACTGCAGGAAGCCCGTGCCATTGGCATTGGTGAAAAGCAGGTTGCCGGAGAGTGTGCCGCCGTCCCAGTTGCCCGCAATGTCGTTGAGCTGCAGCTCATCACCCTTGTAGGCAACATTCGAGCTGAAATCGTTCACNGCCGTGTTGAAAACACTCGGCCAAAACTGCTTGGCTGTGAGCTTCAGATTGACNTCGAGATCGCGGAAGAGCGGCATGCCGAGAGCTGCGGTCGTCAGCTGGCCATTGGCGGGATCATTGATCTGCCCGAACACGGCCTCCCCGAGCCAGCCGAGATCGGCCGTGGAAAGCGCAAGCGCGCCGCTCGCCGTCGTCTTTGCCGCCTTGCGGTCGAAGGTCAGCGCACCGGCAAATTCGTTGTCGGCCGCGTGCCCGTTGAGATCGGCCAGCACCACCTTGTCGGCATCGATGGTCGCATTGGTTTGGAGCTTGAAGGGCAGCCCGGTGCCAAGCTCGGGCAGCGCAATGCCGTTCATGACCAGATACGGGTCGAGATCGGCACTTTCGAGCGACACGGCGACCTTGCCGTTCATGAAAGTNTCNGGCCGNACGTCGACCTTGCCGTTTGCCGTAAACGAGGTCCGGTCGGTCGCAAAGGTCAGCGCGGCGTCGGCNGGATCATTGTCGGTCGCCGTCACCTTCAGCGTCATGCGGCCATTGGCGCCGGCATCGACCGGNAGCGGATCGAGGCCNGCCTGCCCGAACAGGATCGACGGCACGGCATTGTCGAGCGTTGCCTCCAGCGTCGTCGTGCCGTTGCCGGTCAGCGCCAGCAGGTCGGACATGCGGTAGTCGAGATTGACGCGGCTGCCGTTCGAAACGCCCGCGAGCGTCACCGCCAGCGCATCGCCATCATCGCCACCGAGCGTCAGCGCGCCGCGCAGCGCCGTATTGCCATACCAGCCCGCATTACGCACCAGCCGGTCCATGACAGGATGATGCGGCAGATGCTCGCGCAGCATGGCGAAGAAGGCGCCGGGATCGGCAGCCTTGAAGGTGATCTCGCCGGTGCCCTTATAGTCGAGCAGCGATCCCTCCGCCTTGCCCGTCGCCGTCAGTTCGGCGCCAGCAAGGTTCTTGATCGCCAGCCGGTCGACTGAAAGCGCCCCGTCTGCGAGCGTGAAAGTCGTTTCGACATTGTCGGCCTGCACGCCGAAGGCGGTGAACTTGTCGGCCTTGAGCTGCGCGGCGATCTTGTGATCGAGCACGTTGTCACCGGCATCCTGGCCGGTAAAGAGACCGGTCAGCGCCCTCAGCGCATCGAGATCGAGTGAATCACCGTTAAGCGCAACGGAAAGCGACGGTGTCTGGCCGTTGGTCGCCTGCCGCTCCAGGCGCCCCTTCAGCGTCGCGGCACCGATCGCGATCTCCAGATTCTCGAAACGCTGCAGATCGTGCGTCAGGCTGACATTGGCGGANAANCCCGCCTGCCTTAGTTGGCGGATCGCNGGATCGACCGAACCTGCCAGCCAGGAAGCAAGCCCGGTCGGCTGGTTGGAGGCAACCACCATCTGACCGTTGAAGGACGGTTCGCCCGTAAGCGTCAGCTTGCCCTTGCCTTCCACCTGCGTGCGGCCGGGCAGCGTGCCGACGGCACTGTCGATCATCCAGCCGTTGCCGGCAGGCTCCAGTTCCAGAGCCACGTCGCGGATCGTCGTATCGCCCGCAACGATCGCCGGCAGGCGCACGGTCGCCTTGCCCGGCACCTGCGGGATCGGCACCTGGCCGACAATTTCAAGCAGCGAATTCAATCGCTGACGTGCCGAAACCGCTGGGTCGCGGTTGGTCTTGCCGGCGGCACCCTGATTGCCGATACGGTTGACGTCGATTTGCTGTCCATCGGCGGTCAGCAGGAATTCCGGCGCCTTTCCGGTATCGAGCGTCGCCTCGCCGGTGATCACATAGGGGTCGCTGGTGGAGCCGACCTCCATGCGGTATTCGGGAATGCGGATGCGGTCGTTGGTAAGCTCGAAACGACCCTTGAGGCGCGGCGGCGCCTCCCCTTTTTCAGTCTTGCCCTCGCTGCTCTCGATCGCGGCCGAGAGCGTGCCCTGGTAATTCGGCCGGCTGTCGACGAGCTTGAGTTCACCGTCGAGATCGATGCTGACGGGATGTTTGTCGGGCGCAAGTCGGGTGCGCACGCGCAGCACGCCGTTTTCGTCCGGCTGGTTGCTGGCAATCGAGAAGCTGCCATGCTCGCCGTCAAGCGCGCCGTCGCCCTCGATGCGCCATGGACCGGCGAGCGACTTTGCCGACATCTCGGCATTCAGCCCCGTTACGTGGCGCGAACGACCGGATTGATCATCGATGAACTCGATCTCGCCGCCGCTGACATGCACATTTTCCAGAACCACCGTCTTGGCTGGAATTTCCGGCTGGCTGCCGCGCATCCAGTCCAGCGAACCGTCCTTCAGGAGCCGCAGCTGCACCTTGGGATTGACCACGCGCATGTCGAAGATCAGCGCTTCGCCCGAAAGGAAGGGCGCAAGCTCGGCATCCATGGAGAACTGCTCGACCTGCACGACCGGCGTGCCGTCTTCCTCCTGGCCGACGCGCACGTCATGCAGCGTCACAGAGGGAAACGGCAGCAACCGAGCATCGACCGTGCCATGCACAGTCACCTTCTTGCCGATGATGCGGCTTGCCTGATCCTCGAAATTCTTCCGGAAATCCGTCCAGTCGATGAATAGCGGTGCCAGCAGCGCCACGAAGAGCACTACGACGATCACTCCTCCTAGAAAGACGAGGAACCGGCCTATCAAGTCAGGGATTCTCCATTCGGGATTCTGTTGCCGACACTAGCGCTATTCATGCCGGGGGCAAGGGCCAAGATCATGAGATTGTTCCATTTTCAGCCCAGATGAAAAATCTTGCCGGGATTGAGGATATTGTCCGGGTCGAGCGAGCGCTTGATCTGGCGCATCAGATCCACCGTCCCCCCGAGCTCCTGCTCCAGAAATGCCATTTTCCCCTGCCCGATCCCGTGTTCGCCGGTGCATGTCCCGTCCATTGCCAGCGCCCGCGCATTCAGCCGGGCAACGAATTCCTCGGCCGTCGCGATGTCAGCGGCGCTCTTGTCGTCGAACAAAAGCTGCACATGGAAGTTCCCGTCGCCCGCATGGCCGACGATCGGCGCCAGCAAACCATTTGCCTCGATATCCGCCTGCGTTTCGGCAACGCAATCCGCAAGCCGGGATATCGGAACACAAACATCGGTCGAAAGTACGGCAAGCCC
>Ga0055540_1002086_pt1 | contig 10983 bp, 9 predicted proteins | sample AraplaCvi_mMS_r2_2_FD_55040 | JGI IMG/M metagenome (GOLD analysis project Ga0055540, IMG submission 55040) | Arabidopsis root microbial communities from North Carolina, USA - plate scrape MF_Cvi_mMS_r2 | ecosystem: Host-associated > Plants > Roots > Endosphere | place: USA: North Carolina
GGCGCCTCCCGCGTCCGCGACATGTTCGAGCAGGCCAAGCAGAACAGCCCCTGCATCATCTTCGTCGACGAGATCGACGCCGTCGGCCGCCAGCGCGGCGCCGGCCTCGGCGGCGGGCACGACGAGCGCGAGCAGACGCTCAACCAGCTGCTGGTCGAGATGGACGGCTTCGGCGAGCGGCAGGGCGTCATCCTCATCGCCGCGACCAACCGACCCGACATCCTGGACCCGGCGCTGCTGCGGCCCGGCCGCTTCGACCGGCAGATTCCCGTCTCCGCCCCGGACATCGCAGGCCGGCGCGCGGTGCTACGGGTGCACTCGCAGGGCAAGCCGATCGCCGAGGACGCCGACCTGGACGGGCTGGCCAAGCGCACGGTCGGCATGTCGGGCGCCGACCTCGCCAACGTCATCAACGAGGCCGCCCTGCTGACCGCTCGGGAGAACGGCACCGTCATCGCCGCCGCGGCACTCGAGGAAGCCGTCGACCGCGTCGTCGGCGGCCCGCGCCGCAAGGGCCGCATCATCAGCGAGCACGAGAAGAAGATCACCGCCTACCACGAAGGCGGGCACACGCTGGCCGCCTGGGCGATGCCCGACATCGAGCGTGCCCGAGGACGACAAGGGCCTGATGACCCGCTCGGAGATGATCGCCCGCCTGGTGTTCGCGATGGGTGGCCGTGCGAGCCCACCACCGGCGCGTCCTCCGACATCGAGCAGGCCACCAAGATCGCCCGCGCGATGGTCACCGAGTACGGCATGAGCTCCAAGCTCGGCGCCGTGCGCTACGGCAGCGAACACGGCGACCCGTTCCTGGGCCGGTCGATGGGCACGCAGGCGGATTACAGCCACGAGGTCGCCCAAATCATCGACGACGAGGTGCGCAAGCTCATCGAGGCCGCGCACACCGAGGCGTGGGAGATCCTGACCGAGTACCGCGACGTGCTCGACGTGCTGGCCGGTGAACTCCTTGAGAAGGAGACCCTGCACCGCGCCGAGCTCGCGGCGATCTTCGCCGAGGTGAAGAAGCGGCCCCGCCTGACCATGTTCGACGACTTCGGTGGNCGGGTGCCCTCGGAGAAGCCCCCGATCAAGACGCCGGGCGAGCTGGCCATCGAACGCGGCGAGCCGTGGCCGCCGCCGATGAAGGAGCCGGCCTTCAAGGCGGCGATCGCCGCTGCCAGCCGGGCGGCCGACGCCCAGAACGGCAACGCCCAGAACGGCAATGCCCAGAACGGCAACGGGACCAACGGGAACGGATCGCACTCCGGCCACAACGGCGGCCAGAACGGCTCGTCGGGACCCGGCCAGAACGCCGGTTCGACGCAACCGAACTACGGCGCACCCGCCAACTGGCATGCTCCGGGCTGGCCGCCGCAGGGCCCCGGCCAGTACCCGCCACCGCCTCCGCCGCCGGCGTGGGGACCGCCGAATCAGGGTGGTTACCAGCAGCCGTATCCGCAGCCCTATCCTCCCTANCAGCCGTATCCCCCGCCCGGTGCGCCCGCGCCGCGNGGTGGTGGCCCGGCGCCGCATCAGCANGGTGACGCCGACGACACCGACGGCGGACCCGCGAAGCCGTCGGCGAGCTGACCCGAAACGGAGCGTCCATGACTGCCGTCACGTCCACCCCGGCTGCCTTCGCGCCGGCGTCATTCGACCAGGAACGCGCCGAGAACGCCGTCCGGGAACTGTTGTACGCCATCGGCGAGGATCCCAACCGGCAGGGCCTGGTCGACACACCGGCCCGTGTCGCGCGTGCCTATCGGGAGATGTTCGACGGCCTCTACTCCAACCCGGACGACGTGCTCAACACGACGTTCGACGAGCAGCACGACGAGTTGGTGCTGGTCAAGGACATTCCGATGTACTCGACGTGCGAGCACCACCTGGTGTCCTTCCACGGTGTCGCGCACGTCGGCTACATCCCCGGCGCCGACGGGCGCGTGACGGGCCTGTCCAAGCTCGCGCGGGTCGTGGACCTCTACGCCAAGCGTCCGCAGGTTCAGGAACGGTTGACCGGTCAGGTCGCCGACGCGCTGATGCGCAAGCTCGACCCGCGCGGCGTCATCGTCGTCATCGAGGCCGAACACCTCTGCATGGCGATGCGCGGCATCCGCAAGCCGGGCGCCTCCACCACCACCTCGGCGGTTCGCGGGCAGTTCAAGACCGACGGAGCGCTGCGGTCCGAGGCGCTGGATCTCATCATTCGCAAGTGACGGCCACCCGCGTCAAGGTGATGGGCGTCGTCAACGTCACCGACGATTCCTTCTCCGACGGCGGTCGCTACCTCGACCGTGACCGTGCCGTCGAGCACGGGCTGGCGCTGGCCGCCGCGGGCGCGGCGATCGTCGACGTGGGCGGCGAGTCCACCCGACCGGGGGCCACCAGGGTCGACCCGGCCGTCGAGACGGCCAGGGTGGTGCCGGTCGTCGCGGCGCTCAGCGACCTCGGCGTCACCGTCAGCATCGACACCATGCACGCGGCCGTGGCTCGCGCGGCGTTGGAGAACGGCGCGACGATCGTCAACGACGTCTCCGGCGGCCGGGCCGATCCCGACATGGCCAAGCTGGTCGCCGAGGCCGGGGTGCCCTGGATCCTGATGCACTGGCGGGCAGTGGATCCGGCCCGCCCGCACGACGTTCCGCCCTATGGCGACGTGGTCGCCGAAGTGCGCGGGGAACTGATGGCCGCGGCGGACGCCGCCATCGCCGCGGGCGTGGACGCCGGCAAGCTGGTGATCGACCCCGGGCTGGGCTTCGCCAAGTCCGCCGAGCACAACTGGACGCTGCTGGCGGCCCTGCCGGAATTCGTCGACGTCGGTCTGCCCGTGCTCGTCGGCGCGTCCAGGAAACGCTTCCTCGGTGCCCTGCTCGCCGACGACGCGGGTGAACTCCGCCCGCCCGCCGGCAGGGAGACCGCGACCGCGGTGATCTCGGCATTGGCGATGATGCACGGCGCGTGGGGTGTTCGCGTGCACGACGTCGGCGCGACCGTCGACGCGCTCAAGGTCGTCGAGGCCTGGGAGACGGCCCCCACGTGGGAGGGTGAAACGGGTCGTGGCTGACCGAATCGAGTTGCGCGGCTTGACCGTTCGCGGACACCACGGCGTCTTCGACCACGAGCGCCGCGACGGGCAGGACTTCGTCGTCGACGTCACCGTGTGGGTCGATCTGGCCGCGGCCGCGGCGAGCGACGACCTGGCCGACACCGTCGACTACGGGGCGCTGGCCCAACTGGCCGCCGACGTCGTCGCCGGGCCACCCCGCAATCTGATCGAGACCGTGGCCGCGGAGATCGCCGACGCGGTGATGCACGACGAACGTCTGCACGCCGTCGAAGTCGTGGTGCACAAGCCCGACGCACCCATCCCGCTGACCTTCGCCGACGTGGCCGTGGTCGCCCGTCGGTCGCGACGGGGTGGTCGGGCCGGTTCGGCACCGTGACCCGCGTCGTCCTGTCCGTCGGGTCGAACGTCGGTGACCGACTCGCTCATCTGCAATCCGTCGTCGACGGTCTCGGCTCGGCCGTGCGCGCGGTGTCACCGGTGTACGAGACCGACGCGTGGGGCGGCGTCGAGCAGGGCCCGTTCCTCAACGCCGTGCTCGTCGCCTCCGATCCTGCGCTGGATCCACGCGCGTGGCTGCATCGCGGCCAGGAACTCGAGCGGGCCGCCGACCGCACGCGCGAGGTGCACTGGGGTCCGAGGACGCTCGACGTCGACCTGATCACCTGCCATGACGAGGACGGTGACCACGAGATCACCAGCGCCGACGAGGAGCTGACGCTGCCGCATCCGTACGCACATCGTCGGGCCTTCGTCCTGACCCCGTGGCTGGCCGCCGACCCCGCGGCGACGCTGACCGTCGACGGTACGGCGCGCCCGGTGCGCGACTGGCTCGCCGACCTCGACCCCGACGAGCGCGACGGTGTCCGACCGGTGCCCGACGTCCTGGTGCGCTGATGGGCCTCACCCGCAAACGGGACCTGACGATCGCGGTGGTGGTCCTGACGCTGCTCGGATACGTGGTGACGTCGCGGACGTTCGGGTCCTTCCCCCCGATCACGGTGCTGACCGGAGTGTCACTGCTGGTGGTCGCCGTCGCGGAGGCGGGCTGGGCGTTCTACGTCCGCGGAAAGATCGGCGACGGAAAGATCGGTGTCGGTGCCGGGCCGGTTGCACCCGTTGGCGGTGGCGCGCGCGGTGATGATCGCGAAGGCCTCGGCCTGGGTCGGGGCGCTCGCCCTGGGATGGTGGTTGGGCGTCAGCGCCTTCTTCCTTCCGAAGCGCACCGTCCTGCGGGTCGCCGCCGAAGGTTCCGCGGGGGCGGTGGTGGCCGCCGCCAGTGCGCTGGCGCTGGTGGTGGCGGCGCTCTGGCTGGAGCATTGCTGCACGTCACCGGATGAGCCGTCGGAGGACGCCGACGGTGTGCTCGGTTAGCTCGTCTGAGCATCTGACCAGGCGAATCGCCGGAGCGGTCGGCACGCGATGAGGGCCGTCGCAGGTACAGTCGGCCCATGACCGAACCGACTCGTGGGGTCCGCGCGCGGCGCGGAAACCGCCGGCCGGGCTCGTTGCTGCTGACGGCTTTGCTGGTGCTTGCCATCGTGTCGAGTTCGGCGCTGGTGTTCACCGACAAGGTCGCCCTGCTGAAGCTTGCCGTGATCGTCGCGCTGTGGGCCGCCGTGGTCGGAGCCTTCGTGTCGTTCATCTATCGGCGCCAGGCCGACCTCGACCAAGCCAAGTCCCGTGACCTGAAGTTGGTCTACGACCTTCAACTCGACCGGGAGATCTCGGCGCGACGCGAGTACGAGCTGTCCGTCGAGGCTCAACTGCGCCGGGAACTGGCCTCGGAATTGCAGGCGCAGACCTCCGACGAGGTGGCCAGTCTGCGCGCCGAGCTCGCGGCGCTGCGCGCGAATCTCGAGATCATCTTCGACACCGATCTGCAGAGCCGACCGGCGCTGGAGAACGAGCGCACCACCGTGCACCACTTCGGGGACTGGGACTCCGCGCCGCCCGCGGCGCCGGATCGCGACGACCGCACTTTCGGTCCGGGTCGGGTCATCAGCAGCCGCATCGACACCCACGACGACGATCAGCCCGCCGACGCCGGGGCGTCCTACGACAGCGACCCCAACACCGAGGAAAGCCCCATCATCGACGTTCCGGCGGAGCCTCAGCCCGACCGTGACGAGTGGGCCCCGATGAATGCCGGAGGCGCCCACCGGCGGGCCTCGGAGCAGAACCGGGCCGACGCCGGCTGGCGCCCACCGCAGCCGGTCGAGGAGCCGCCGTCCGAGACGCGGTTGCCGTGGATGCCCGTCGAACCGACACCACCGCGCGAGCCCGCGGATTCTGGCTGGCGCCCCGCCCCGGCGCAGGGGCAGTTCATCCCCGCCGGCGTACCGGGCAGCAATTGGGCCTCTCCGGTGACCGGGGACGACGTCGCCGCGCCGCCTCCCGAGACCGTGACACCGCCGACCCCGGCGCCGCCACCCCCGGCTCCGACGCCGGCGCCGCCCCCGGCGCCGCCGATGATGACGCCGCCCCCGACCGAAGCGCCCCGACCCGGTCGGCACTACACGGTGGAGACGGCCGCGGAGTCAGCCCGCCGTGCCCGCCACGCCGCCGCGGCCGAGGACGCCGACCAGAACCGCCGCACCCCACCGACGTTGGCCCCCGCGGCCCCNCCACGGCCNGANGCTCCCGATGCGCCGGCGCCCCGGCATCGCGGCAGCGACGACGCCGACGCCGACGAACCCGCCGGTCAGCACATCGGTGGCCAGCCCGTGTCGGAGTTGATGGCCCGTTTGCAGGCCAACTCCACCGGAGGCGGCCGTCGCAGGCGTCGCGAGGAGTGAGTTAGTCTCGACGCTCACAACCACTAGCCTGTGAGGTCGTCTGCGATGGTGCAGCCAGACGGACTGCGTCCGGCCCGGCTCACGGTGGGCGTCATCTCCGCCGGCCGGGTGGGTACGGCTCTCGGCGTCGCCCTGGAACGGGCCGAACACGTCGTCGTCGCCTGCAGCGCCATCTCCCGCGCCTCCCGGCTGCGTGCCGAGCGCCGGCTCCCCGACACCCAGGTGCTGCCCGTCCAGGACGTCGCCGCCCAGGCCGAGCTGCTGATCCTGGCGCTNCCCGACGTCGAGCTGGCCGGNGTGGTCGCCGGGCTGGCGGCCACCGGATCGGTGCGACCGGGCACCATCGTCGTGCACACCTCCGGCGCCAACGGCATCGGCGTGCTGGCACCCCTGAACGAGTTCGGCTGCATCCCGCTGGCCATCCATCCCGCGATGACGTTCACCGGATCCGACGAGGACCTGGTGCGGCTCTCGGGCGCGTGCTTCGGCATCACCGCCGCCGACGAGGTCGGGTACGCGGTGGCCCAGTCGCTGGTCCTGGAGATCGGCGGCGAACCCTTCGGCGTCCCCGAGGAGGCCAGAGCGCTGTACCACGCGGCGCTGGCCCACGGCGGCAACCACGTCATCACCGTGGTGCTGGATGCCGTCGAGGCGCTGCGGGCCGCCTTGCGGGGGCAGGAACTCCTCGGGCAGGAAGCCGTCGGCGACGCCCCGGGTGGCATCGCCGAGCGGGTGCTGGCCCCCCTGGCACGCGCCTCGTTGGAGAACGCGCTGCAGCGTGGTCAGTCCGCGCTCACCGGACCGGTGGCTCGCGGCGACGCCGCCACGGTCACCGCCCACCTGCGGGCCCTGCAGGACGTGAATTCCGAACTCGCCGAGGCATATCGGACCAATTCGCGGCGGACCGCCCAGCGCGCGCACGCCCCGGCCGACGTGTTCGCCGCGTTGGCTGGCCCGCCGAACGAAGGAGGTCGCCCGTGAGCGCCCAGAGACCGCCGAAGTTCACCGCCGGTGAGCTCAACCTGTACACCAGGGTCGACGACGTCGCGGGGGTGAGCCGCGCGCTGCGGGGCACCGGTCGTCGTGTCGTGCTGGTGCCCACCATGGGGGCGCTGCACGAGGGTCATCTCACCTTGGTGCGGACGGCCAAGCGCGTGCCCGGCGCGGTCGTCGTCGTGTCGATCTTCGTCAACCCGTTGCAGTTCGGCGCGGGCGAGGACCTCGAGGCCTATCCCCGCACGCTCGACGACGACGTGGCGCTCTTGCGCGCCGAGGGCGTCGAGATCGTCTTCGCGCCCAGCGCCGCCGAGGTGTATCCCCATGGCCAGCGGACGACGGTGCACCCCGGGCCGCTCGGCGCCGAGCTCGAAGGTGCTTCTCGCCCAACGCACTTCGCGGGCATGCTCACCGTGGTGCTGAAGCTCCTGCAGATCGTCCGGCCGGATCGGGCCTTCTTCGGGGAGAAGGACTACCAGCAGCTGGTGCTGATCCGGCAGATGGCCGACGACTTCGACCTCGAGGTGAAGATCGTCGGCGTGCCGATCGTGCGGGAGGCCGACGGTCTGGCGATGTCCTCGCGCAACCGCTACCTCGACGACGAGGAGCGCGAGCAAGCCGGTGCACTGTCGGCGGCGTTGCTGGCCGGGATGTACGCCGCCTCGCGCGGCGCGGAGGGTGCGCTCGACGCCGCCCGCGCCGTGCTCGACGAGGTGCCCCAACTGCAGGTCGAGTATCTCGAGCTCAGAGATCCGTGGCTGGGCCCGGTGCCGGCCGAGGGCGCGGCGCGCATGCTGGTCGCGGCGCGGTTGGGCCGCACCCGATTGCTGGACAACATCGCCGTCGACGTGGGCGCGTCGGCGGGGGTCGACGGCCATCCGCGGGTCGACTCGGGGCACACCCGCGAACTGCCGTGGAGGAACTAGCGCCGTGTTGCTCGCGATCGACGTCCGCAACACCCACACCGTCGTCGGACTGATCTCCGGGTCGGGCGACCACGCGAAGGTCGTGCAGCATTGGCGGATTCGCACCGAGGCCGAGGTGACCGCCGACGAGTTGGCCCTGACGATCGACGGCTTGATCGGAGACGACGCCGAGCGGCTNACGGGCGCGACCGGACTGTCGACCGTGCCGTCGGTGCTCCACGAGATCCGCGTGATGCTCGACCAGTACTGGTCGTCGGTGCCGCACGTGCTGATCGAACCGGGCGTGCGAACGGGTGTCCCCCTGTTGGTCGACAACCCCAAGGAGGTGGGTGCCGATCGGATCGTCAACTGCCTTGCCGCGTACCAGAAGTACGCCCGCGCGGCGATCGTCGTCGACTTCGGGTCGTCGATTTGCGTGGACGTGGTGTCGGCCAAGGGCGAGTTCCTCGGCGGGGCGATCGCGCCGGGCATCCAGGTGTCCTCGGATGCGGCGGCCGCCCGGTCGGCCGCGCTGCGGCGCGTCGAGCTGACCCGTCCGCGGTCGGTGATCGGCAAGAACACCGTGGAGTGCATGCAGGCCGGCGCGGTGTTCGGCTTCGCGGGTCTGGTCGACGGTCTAGTCGACCGCATCCGCCGCGACGTCGACGGTTTCGCCGGCGACGACGTCGCGGTGGTCGCCACCGGGCACACCGCCCCGCTGTTGCTGCCCGATTTGCACACCGTGGCGCACTACGACCAGCACCTCACCCTCGACGGTCTGCGCCTGGTGTTCGAGCGCAACCAGAACGACGGCCGGGGCAAGCTGCGCAACGCCCGCTAGGGCCGACTCCCGGATTCGAACTCGCCGCTTCCTCCTGTTGACGAGTGGCGTCCACCGGAGAATCATGTGTTGCGCATCGCAGTTTAGTTGCGCAACATGCAACAGTCGGAGGAAGTCTTGGCAGCCCCCAAGGTCGTCGTCATCGGTGCGGGAATCGTCGGAGGATCACTGGCCGACGAACTCACCGCTCGCGGGTGGACCGACGTCACCGTCGTCGACCGAGGTCCCCTGTTCTCCACCGGCGGCTCGACCTCGCACGCCCCCGGCCTGGTGTTCCAGACCAACCCGTCGAAGACCATGTCGGAGTTCGCCAAGTACACGGTCGAGAAGTTCGGCGCCCTCGAGCACGAGGGTGGGTGGGCCTTCAACCCGACCGGNGGCCTCGAGGTGGCCTCGACCCCGCAGCGCTGGGAAGACCTGCACCGCAAGGCCGGATGGGCGCAGTCCTGGGGCATCCCCGGCGAGCTGCTGACCGCGGCGCAGTGCGCGCAGATGCACCCCCTGCTGGACGCCGACCGCATACTCGGCGGATTCCACACCCCCACCGACGGTCTGGTCAAGGCGGTCCGTGCCGTCGAGGCGCAGGCGCGCGCGGCCACCGCCCGCGGTGCGACCTTCCGGCCGAACACCGAGGTGCTCGGCATCGTCGACGACGGTCGCAAGGTGACCGGTGTGCGGACGGCCGACGGCGTCATCCCCGCCGACGTCGTGGTGTGCTGCGCCGGATTCTGGGGGGCGCAGCTGGCCAAGCAGGTCGGGTTGGTGGTGCCGCTGGTTCCGATGGCGCACCAGTACGCGACGACCGGTCGCATCGAACCGCTCGTCGGCCGCAACACCGACTCCGCCGAGGCCGGGCTGCCGATCCTGCGACATCAGGATCAGGACCTCTACTTCCGCGAGCACGTCGACCGGATCGGCATCGGCTACTACGGCCACGATCCGATGCCGGTCGATCTCTCGACGCTGGACGCCGACACCGCCGGCGAGCAGATGCCCTCGATGATGCCCTTCACCGAGGAGGACTTCGCCCCTGCGTGGCGCGAGTCGACCAAACTGCTTCCTGCGCTGAGCGATTCGAAGGTCGAGCAGGGTTTCAACGGGATCTTCTCGTTCACCCCCGACGGCTTCTCCATCATGGGGGAGCACCGCGAGCTGAGCGGATTCTGGGTCGCCGAGGCGGTCTGGGTGACGCACTCGGCGGGCGTCGCCAAGGCCACCGCGGAGTGGATCGTCGACGGCACCCCGTCGACTGACGTGCACGAGTGCGATCTCTACCGCTTCGAGGACGTCGCCAAGACCGACGAGTTCATCATGACGACCAGCTCGCAGGCGTTCGTCGAGGTCTACGACATCATCCATCCGCACCAGTTCCGCGAGGCGCTGAGGGGCCTGCGGACCAGCCCGTTCTACGCGCGGCAACGCGAACTCGGCGCGTTCTTCTTCGAGGGCGGGGGCTGGGAACGCCCGGCGTGGTACGAGGCCAACGGCGATCTGGCCCGGCGTCTTCGCGACGAGGGTGTGGCCTTCCCCGAACGCGACGAGTGGTCGGCGCAGTTCTGGTCGCCGATCTCCATCGCCGAGGCTCATTGGACCCGCCACCACGTCGCGATGTACGACATGACGCCGCTGACCCGCTACGAGGTCGCCGGCCGCGGGGCCGTGGACCTGCTGCAGCGGCTCACCACCAACAACGTCGACAAGAGCGTCGGCTCGGTGACCTACACGTTGATGCTCGACGAGACCGGCGGCGTCCGAAGCGATCTCACCGTCGCCCGGTTGGCCGTCGACCGGTTCCAGGTCGGCGCCAACGGGCCGACGGACTTCGACTGGATCACCCGCCACCTGCCCGACGACGGTTCGGTGACGATCCGCGACGTCACGGGCGGCACGTGCTGCATCGGTCTGTGGGGTCCCGCAGCGCGCGACGTGGTGCAACCGCTGTGTGCNGACGACCTGTCCCACGAGGGCTTCAAGTACTTCCGGGCACTGACGACCCACCTCGGCGCCATCCCGGTGACCATGATGCGGGTGTCCTACGTCGGCGAGCTCGGCTGGGAGATCTACGCCGACGCCGCCTACGGTGCCGCGCTGTGGGCGTTGCTCGAGGACGCCGGCCGCGACCACGGCATCATCGCCGCGGGCCGGATCGCCTTCAACGGCCTGCGGATCGAGAAGGCCTACCGCTCTTGGGGCACCGACATGACGGCCGAACACCACCCCGCCGCCGCGGGTCTGGACTTCGCCGTGCGCATGGNCAAGGACGACTTCGTCGGCAAGGCCGCNCTGGAGGCGGCGGCGCCCCCGGAGAAGGCGTTGCGCAGCATCGTCTTCCACGATCCGACGGCGATCGTGCTCGGCAAGGAGCCGGTGTTCCTGGAC
>Ga0055540_1002091_pt1 | contig 10956 bp, 11 predicted proteins | sample AraplaCvi_mMS_r2_2_FD_55040 | JGI IMG/M metagenome (GOLD analysis project Ga0055540, IMG submission 55040) | Arabidopsis root microbial communities from North Carolina, USA - plate scrape MF_Cvi_mMS_r2 | ecosystem: Host-associated > Plants > Roots > Endosphere | place: USA: North Carolina
GCCATTCGCCCACCAAACTAGAACGTGTTCTAGTAACGTCCTGGACCGTGATCCTCGACATGTTCAAACTCGACGGCCAGGTCGCCGTCGTCACCGGGGCGGGCCGTGGACTCGGCGCCGCGATGGCTCTGGCCTTCGCCGAGGCCGGNGCCGACGTGGTGATCGCGGCGCGCACGCAATCGCAGCTCGACGAGGTGGCCGAGCAGATCCGGNCCACCGGGCGCCGNGCCCACGTGGTGGTGGCCGACCTCGCCCATCCGGAGGACACCGCCTCCCTCGCGCAGCAGGCGGTCGACGCGTTCGGACGGCTAGACGTCGTCGTCAACAACGTCGGCGGCACCATGCCCGCCCCGCTGCTGGACACCTCCACCAAGGATCTGCGCGACGCCTTCACGTTCAACGTGGCGACTGCGCATGCGCTGACCGTCGCCGCCGTCCCGCTGATGCTTCGACATTCCGGCGGGGGCAGCATCGTCAACGTCACCTCGACGATGAGCCGGGTCTCCGGTCGCGGGTTCGCCGCCTACGGCACCGCCAAGGCCGCGCTCGCGCACTACACCCGGCTCTCGGCACTGGACCTCGCGCCGCGCATCCGGGTCAACGCCATCGCCCCGGGGTCGATCCTGACCTCCGCGCTGGACGTCCTGGCCAGCAACGACGAGTTGCGCAAGCCGATGGAGGACGCCACGCCCATGCGCCGGTTGGGCGATCCGACCGACATCGCCGCGGCCGCGGTCTATCTCGCGTCGCCCGCGGGAAGCTATCTGACCGGCAAGACCCTCGAGGTCGACGGCGGCATCACCTACCCCAACTTCACCTTCCCCATCCCCGATCTGTAGAGGACCCTCGACATGACGATCAAGGTCGCCGCCGTCGGCACCGGCAACGTGGGCAAGCACGCGCTCACCCAACTGATCCGCGATCCCCGGTTCGACCTGACCGGAGTGTGGGTGTCCTCGGATGCCAAGGCCGGCAAGGACGCCGGCGAGCTGGCCGGGCTCGACGAGTCGACCGGGGTCGTCGCCACCACCGATCTGGCGGACATCCTGGCCGCCGAACCAGCGTGCGTGGTCTACACCGCGATGGCCGACAACCGGCTCGTCGAGGCCCTTGAGGACTACCGTCGCATCCTGGCCGCCGGCGTGAACGTCGTCGCCAGCGCAGCGGTGTTCCTCCAATATCCTTGGGGCACACTGCCCGAGGAGATGATCGCCCCGATTCGCGACGCGGCCGAGGCGGGCAAGTCCAGCATCTTCGTCAACGGGATCGACCCCGGGTTCGCCAACGACCTCATCCCGATGGCGCTGGCGGGCACCTGTCAGAGCGTCGAGCAGATCCGCTGCATGGAGATCATCAACTACGACACCTACGACAGCGCCACCGTGATGTTCGACGTGATGGGCTTCGGCAAGCCGCTCGACGAGACCCCGATGCTGTTGCAACCCGGCGTGTTGAGTTTGGCCTGGGGGTCAGTGGTGCGTCAGCTGGCCGCCGGCCTCGGCGTCACGCTCGACGAGGTCACCGAGACCTACGTCCGCGAACCGGCTCCCGAGGACTTCGACATCGCCTCCGGCCGGATCGCGAAGGGCACCGCGGCAGCCCTGCGCTTCGAGGTCCGCGGCATGGTCGACGGCACCCCGGCCGTCGTCCTCGAACACGTCACGCGAACCCGCGACGACCTGTGCCCGGACTGGCCCCAACCCGCGCAGGAGGGCGGGTCGTACCGCATCGAGGTGACCGGGGAACCGAGCTACGCGCTCGACCTGTGNCTGAGCAGCCGTCACGGCGACCACAACCACGCGGGTCTGGTGGCGACCGCGGCGCGCGTGGTCAACGCGATCCCCGAGGTCGTGGCCGCGGCGCCGGGAATTCGGACCACACTCGACTTGCCTCTGGTGACCGGAAGAGGGTTGTACGCTGGGCATCTGCTGTCACTGGACTGAGGAAGGGCCCGCCATGCGCACTCGCCATCTCATCGGTGTGATCGCCACGGCGGGTGCCGTGGCCGCCCTCGCCGTCGCCCCCGCCGCGTCGGCCGAGCCCACCGAGATCTCCAACCAACCCGCCTGCACGACGACGGGTCAGGTCGGCGAGACCGGCACCAGCACCACCCAGTGCCAGACGCCGGGCAACGTGGAGATCTCCGCCGAGGCGCCGGACGTGCCCACCTGGACCTACCCGTGGGACGACGAGTTCTACGGTCCGGCGCTCGTGATCGGCAACGGGGGCTAAGTGCGTTCCCGCTGGGTCGTCTCGACCATCGCGGCCGTGGCCGCTGCGGTGGCGACGGCCCCGGTCGCGTCCGCGGCTCCGCAGTGCGTGAACCTCACCCCGACGACCACGCAGTGCCACACCCCCGGCCATTCACAGATCACCACCTCACCCCCGGCGATGAACGACGACACCTGGTGGCCCTACGGCACAGTGGTCTTCGGCTACCCCTGGTAGGACGCCACCGCAGATTTCGGCTAACCTAACTTTTCTATTCGTCCTGCCGGATGGAAGGGGAGGGTGTTGTCGCTAGTGGACAAGGCGCCCCAGCGCGCGATCGTGATGCTGCTGGGCCCTGCGTTCGTGGCCGCCATCGCCTACGTCGACCCCGGCAACGTCGCCGCCAACGTCAGCGCCGGCGCGCAGTACGGATTCTTGTTGGTCTGGGTCATCCTGGTCGCCAACGTGATGGCCGGGCTGGTGCAGTACCTCTCGGCCAAACTCGGTCTCGTCACCGGGCGGACACTGCCCGAGGCCGTTGCCGACCATTCCCGAACCCGGACCCGCATCGCCTACTGGCTGCAGGCCGAATTGGTCGCCATGGCAACCGATCTCGCCGAGGTGGTGGGTGGCGCCATCGCGCTCTNCCTCCTCTTCGACCTGCCGCTGCTGCTCGGCGGCGTCATCACCGGCGTGGTGTCACTCNTCCTCCTCGCGGTACAGAACCGCCGCGGACAGCGCGTCTTCGAGCGCGTGGTCACCGGCTTGCTCCTCGTCATCGCCGTCGGCTTCCTGACGAGTCTGTTCGTCGCCCCGCCCGCACCGAGCGACGTCGTCGGCGGTCTGGTGCCGCGCTTCGACGGCGCCGAGAGCATCCTGCTCGCCACCGCGATGCTCGGCGCGACCGTGATGCCGCACGCCGTCTACCTGCACTCGGCGCTGGCCCGCGACCGGCACGGTCGGCCCGACGAGGGTGCGCCGCGACGCCATCTCCTGCGCGCCACCCGCTACGACGTGGGTCTCGCCATGCTCGTCGCGGGCGCGGTGAACCTCGCGATGCTGTTGGTTGCCGCCACCAATCTGCAGGGCGTGGAGAACACCGACTCCATCGAGGGCGCCTACGCCGCGGTGCAGAACTCCCTCGGGCACACCGTCGCCCTGTTCTTCGCGATCGGCCTGCTGGCCTCCGGACTCGCGTCGACCTCCGTCGGCGCCTACGCCGGCGCGATGATCATGCAGGGCCTGCTGCGCAGGTCCTATCCCCTGCTCCTGCGCCGACTGATCACCCTCGTACCCGCGCTCGTCGTGTTGGCGATCGGCGTCGACCCAAGCCGGGCGCTGGTGCTCTCGCAGGTGGTGCTGTCGTTCGGCATCCCGTTCGCCCTCGTGCCGTTGGTGCGGCTGACGAGCAACCGGACGTTGATGGGCGCCGACGTGAACCACCGCCTCACCACCGCCCTTGGCTGGACGGTCGCCGGCGTCATTAGTGTGCTCAACGTGGTCCTGATCTATCTGACGGTCAACGGCTGAATGCAGCCCTACTTCGCGTACGGGTCCAACCTGGACGTGACGCAGATGAGGCGGCGCTGCCCCGACGCGATTGAGCCGCGGCCTGCCACGCTCGCCGACCACGACTGGTTGATCAACGAACGCGGCGTCGCGACGGTCGAACCCCTCGACGGTGCGCGCGTGCACGGCGTGCTGTGGCAGATCAGCGATCACGACCTCGCGGTGCTCGACAGCGCCGAGGGCGTCCCGGTCAGATACCGGCGCGACCGGATGACCGTCGACACCACCGAGGGTCCCGCCGAGGCGTGGGTCTACGTCGACCCGCGCGTCGAGCCGGGCGCCCCCCGCCCCGGGTATCTGGAACGCATCATCGACGGCGCCACCCACCACGGCCTGCCCCGGCGCTGGGTCGACTACCTCCACCGGTGGGATCCGGTCAACTGGCCCCGCGTCCTGCCGCCCACCGATGTGCCTGGTCCGCAAAGCCTTTCGGAACTCCTCGCCGACCCCGACGTCGCCGAGGCCAGCACGCTGCGCTCCCGGTTCGGGTTCCTCGCCATCCACGGCGGCGGGCTGGAGCGCATGACCGACGTCATCGCCGAACGCGCGGCGGCGACCGCCGACGCGTCGGTGTACGTCGTCCGGCATCCGCCGAACTACCCCCATCACCTGTCGTCCGCGGCGTACCGGGCGGAGGAGTCCGCGCTGCTGGACGCCTTCCTCGACCACGTCGACGTCGTGGTGTCGTTGCACGGGTACGGGCGGGTCGGACGCACCATGGACCTGCTGGCCGGCGGCGGCAACCGAGTCCTGGCCGCGCACCTGGCCGCCCACGTGCTGATCCCGGGCTTTCAGGTCGTGACCGACCTGGATGCCATCCCCCGCGAACTCCGCGGGCTGCATCCGGACAATCCGGTGAACCGGGCCCGCCGGGGCGGGGCGCAACTGGAGTTGACGCCGCGGGTGCGCGGTATCAGTCCCCGTAGCGGACCCGAGGGCGACGACGGATTGTGTGCACCGACCTCAGCCCTGGTCGCGGGGCTGGCCGCCGCGGCGAAGGCCTGGCCGTCAGCCGACGACGACTGAGTCGGGAGCCGCCAGCGTGTCGGTGACGACGCCGAGTTCGACCAGTGCCAGCTGAACGGTCTCGGCGTGCGGCAGATCCGTTGTCGCACATACCCGGAGGACCCGTCGCACGGCCGGGCCGGGCACCAGTCGCCAGCCGACTCCCAGCGCCGCGCAGCAGCGGTCGACGCCGTGAAGCGNAGCCATCGCGGGCGTGCCGAAGAACTCCACGGCGGTGGTGTCGACCACCAGGGCCGCGGCGATCGCGACGTGCCGCTCGAGATAACCGGCCAACCGACCGACGTTGCTGGCGTCGACCTCGCCCAGAAGCGAGACGACGACGGCGGGTTCGAGGACCACCGACGCGCTGGCGCNACCCCACTGTTCACCGATGCCGATCGAGCGAGGATCGGGACGGTAGACGCGGCACGTTCCGATGGGTGTCATCGTGACCCCCTGAGCTAGAGACCGGGTGGCTGGGCCGCCGTGCTCTCGACGTAGGGGGAACGTACAACGAATTCCGCACCAGGTGTCGACATTCGCAATCAGCACGAAAGTCGCCAGGAAGCACTCAGAAAGGGCAGTTGGTACGCAACCGCCACCGGATCCGTCGTCGAATCGGCCAGGAGCAAACCTCAGGTGACTCGTGGGGTCATTTCGAGCCCGTCGTGACGTGCGGTGCGGCCCGCCACGACGGATTCAGTAGCTACTCCTCGATGGCCAGCACGGGCGTCGGTCGCCGGAAGCCGCGGGTGACGACGAGCAGCCAGACCACGCCGATCACCAGCCAGATGACGCCGACCTCGAGGGTCAGCCACGACAGGCTGGTCCACAGCCACACCGTCAGGATGAAGCCGATGCCCGGCAGGACGACGTTGTTCAGGACGTTCTTCTCGCCCTCGTCGACGAAGTAGTGCTTGATGACCGTGAGGTTGACCGCCGAGAAGGCGATCAGGGCACCAAAGCTGACGATCGACGCCAGGAAGTCCAGAGAGATCCAGATGGCGGCCAGCGAGATCACCGACACCACCAGGATCGCGAACGTCGGCGTGGAGAACTTGGCGGAGACGTGGCCGAACACCTTGCGCGGCATGATGCCGTCACGACCCATGGCGTACAGGATGCGGGCCACGCTGGCCTGCGACGTCAACGCCGACCCGAAGGCGCCCGCGATGTAGGCCGCGGTGAAGAAGGTGTTCAGGAACTGGCCGCCGGCGGCGGTCATCACGTCGAGCGAACCGGAGTCGACGTCGACGAACTGGTTCGACGGGAACGCCAACTGCGACACGTAGGACAGGCCGACGAAGATGAGGCCGCACGTGACCGTCGCGATCATGATCGCCTTGGGCACGCTGCGAGTCGGGTCCTTGGCCTCCTCCGACAACGTCGACACCGCGTCGAAGCCCAGGAACGACAGGCAGAGAATCGCCGCGCCGGCGAAGATCGGGCTGGCACCGCCGGCACTGCCGTCACCGGTGAACGGTGCCATGAAGTCCACGTTGCCCAGCTTGGTGATGGTCATGAAGGCCATCACCACGAAGACGACGATGAAGATCCCCTGCACCGCCAGGAGCACGAAGTTGGCCCGCGCCACCGACACGATGCCGACGATGTTCAGGATCGTCACCAAGATGATCGACCCCAGCACGAACACCCACGCCGGCACGGCGGGGATCGCCGCCTCCAGGTAGATGCCGATGACGAGGTAGTTGAGCATCGGCAGGAACAGGTAGTCGAGCAGCAGCGACCAACCGGCCAGGAAACCCGTCGGCGCGCCGAACGTCCGCTGCGTGTAGGCGTACGTGGAGCCGGCCACCGGGAAGGCCGCGGACATCCGCGCGTACGAGCGGGCCGTGAACACCATCGCGGCCAGCGTCACCAGGTAGGCGACCGACAACCGGCCACCGGTCAGCTGGGTGACGATGCCGTAGGTGGTGTACACCGTGAGCGGCACCATGTAGACCATGCCGAAGAGCACCAGCGCGGGGACGCCCAGCGCGCGTTTGAGATGACCCTCGTTCTCNGTGACGACGGGCGTTTCTGCCGACATTGCTGATCCCTTCTACGGTGAGTACTGGTGGCCGAGCTCGCCGCGCAGGTACGTGGCTTTGACGACGACGTCGGGCAACTGNTGGGCCGGGGTGTCGCGGGGGTCGCGGTCCAGCCAGACCAGGTCGGCGCTGGCGCCGGGGACCAGGCGGCCCCAGCTGTCCTCGGCGAAGGCCTGCTCGGCGACACCCGCGGTGTAGGCGCTCAGGGCCCGTTCGACGGTCAGGGCTTCCTGCGGTGTCCAACCGCCCTCCGGCTCGCCGTCGGGCGTGCGACGCGAGATGCCGATCGCGATGCCGTCCAACGGCGCCCCCGAGGACACCGGCCAGTCCGATCCCAGGGCCAGCGGCGCCCCGGACTCGTCGAGGCTGCGCATCCGGTACTGCCGATCGGCACGCTCGGTGCCCAGCCGAGGCACCGTGAGGACCGTCATCAGCGCATCCATCTGCGCCCACAGCGGCTGCATGCAGGGGATGACGCCGAGGGCGGCGAATCGTTCGAGGTCGGCGTCGTCGACCAGCTGGACGTGGGCGATCACCGGGCGCCGGTCGCGCGGACCGTTGGACTCGATCGCGTACTCGATGGCGTCGAGGGCTTGGCGCACCGCGGCGTCACCGATGGCGTGGATGTGGATCTGGAAGCCGAGTTCGTCGANGCGGCGCGCGGCATTGGCCAGGCTGTCGCCCTCCCACACCTGCATGCCCAGCCCGTCCCCCGAGTCGCTCCGCTCCTGCCCCNTGGAATGGTCGTGAAGTCCCGAGCANTACGGCTCCAAGAGGGCACCCGTCTCGTTCTCCACCACCCCGTCGGCGAAGAACTTCACNGTGTGCGCGGTCAGGAAGGGCGAGTTCGCGTCCTCGACGCGCCGGCGCCCGTCGACGAAACCGTCGACCTGGTCCTCGAAGCGCCGCGGATCGGCGTAGAAGGCCAGGTTGAACCGAATGCGGAGCGCGTCTCGCTGGGCCGCGGTGACGTAGGTGTCCAGGTCGTCGGGTTCGACCCACGCATCCTGCACCCACGTGACGCCCCTGGCCAGGTAGTAGTCCGCCGCGGTGCCGAGGGCGGCCACCCGGACGTCGACGTCGCGCTTGGGCATGACCGCGGTGACGAGGTCGACGGCACCCCACTCGCGCAACGTGCCCAGGACGGAGCCGTCCTCGCGATGCGGGATCTCGCCGATGACGGGGTCCGGGGTGTCNGGGGTGATGCCCGCGCGTTGCAGCGCAACGGAATTGACCCACATGGTGTGGTAGTCCCANGCGCGCAGCGCGACGGGNCGNTCCGGNACGGCCTCGTCGAGCCACCGCGCGTCGAAGAGGCTGCCCTCGGCGAGGCTGCCGTTGTAGGAGGCGCCGACGATCCATTCCTCGTCGGGGTTGGCCTCGGCGAACTTGCGCACCTCGGCGACGATCTCCTCCACCGAATCGCACGGCCGCACGGCGGGGCCGACGTATTCGAGGCCGCCGAGCATGGGGTGGGCGTGGCCGTCACCGAAGGACGGCATGAGGAAGCCGCCCTCGAGGTCGACCTCGACGGTCCCCTCGGACTGGCCGGCGGCGGTGACCGCGTCCTCGCCAAGGGCGGAGATGACGCCGTGATCGTCGACCAGCAATGTCGTAATCGTCGGTCCCGGGGTGCCTGTCCAAATGGTTCCGTTGCGAAAGAGCGTCATCACCACGGATCGGCACACTACGCGGCGCTGGCGCTTTCGCAATGTAGAACGGTGCCCATCCACAGCGTGTTCTGCGCCGAATAACCAATGTGGAACGTAGAGACCTCGTCGGTGGTGGCACGGAGTGCAACGCTTCGGCCCGCGTGTCGTTGGCGTGGACCCCGTGCTGAGCGCCCTCTACCGGACGCGGATCACGCACCTGAGCCGCTCACCGGTGCACCACTACTTCGAACAGGGCGGCTACTGCTGGTACGTCGACCTCGACGAGCTGCCCCGGCTGCCACGATGGCTGCAACCCTTCGCCACATTCGAAGCGGCGGACCATCTTTCGCCGCCCACGTCAGGACCGGACACGCTCCGCGCCCGCGTCGACCAGTATCTCGCCGACCGTGGCGTCGAACTGCCCGGTGGCACCGTCACCGCGCTGATGCAGGCGCGGGTGCTCGGCCACGTCTTCAATCCGCTGAGCGTCTTCTGGTGTCACGACGATCGCGGCGTGCTGCGCCACGTCATTGCCGAGGTGCACAGCACCTCGGGTGATCGGCACGCCTATCTGCTGCCGCCCACCGGCGCACAGCCCGCCGCGGTGAAGAAGGCCATGGTCTCCCCCGCCAACGAGGCCGACGGCTACTACCTGGTGCGGGCACCACTGCCCGGGGTCGACCTCGACGTGACGATCTCCCTGCACCGCGACAACAAGCCGGCGTTCGTCGCGACCTTGGACGGCACCCGTTGGAAGGCCTCGGTCGCCAACGTGCTGCGGCTGCAGCTCGTGGCGCCGATGGCTCCGCTGATCGGTGAGATGTGGATTCGCATGCAGGGCGCGACACTGTGGACGCAACGCGTTCCCGCCGTGACGCGTGCTCCCGAGCGCGTGCCCGAGCGGGAGCGCGAGAAGGTCGGTCAGCTGTGACATGGCCCCCGTCTCGTCGCCGCCGGATGCCCGCACGCCCGTCGAGGTGCGTGTCCGCCGCAGCGTGGTTCCGGTGACTCTGCTCGCGCGGCCCGATACACTTCGCGGCGTGACGGCTGATCTCGACGCTTTGCTGCGCCGAGTGGCAGATCGGGACGTCGAGGCCTTCGCCGCGTTCTACGACCACACCCGCAGCCGGGTGTTCGGTCTGGTGCTGCGCGTCCTGCGCGACCCCGGGTACAGCGAGGAGACGACCCAAGACGTCTACCTCCAGGTATGGCGCAATGCGGCGACGTACGACTCGGCCGCGGGAACGCCCCTGGCGTGGCTGATGACGCTGGCGCACCGCCGCGCCGTCGACCGCGTGCGCTCCGAGCAGTCGGCCACCCAACGCGAATCCCGCTACGGGGCGGCCAATGTGGACCTACCGGCCGACCGCGTCGCCGAAACCGTCATCCAACTCGACGAGCAGCGCCAAGTCACCGAATGTCTGGCGTCGCTGACCGATCCTCAGCGCGAATGCATTCAGCTGGCGTATTACGAAGGCCTGACCTATCTGCAGGTATCGGAGCGCTTGTCGGCGAACCTTGCGACCATTAAGTCCCGGATGCGTGATGGCATCCGCGGCTTGCGGAAGTGTCTGGGGGTCTCGTGACCGAGCCACACGACGAATCAACGAACGACCTTCTCGTTCTCGCCACGCCGTACGCACTGCACGCCATGGCACGGTCCGAGCAGGACGAACTCGACCGACGGCTGACCAATGCACCGCCGCCCGTCGCGCATGCCTTCGCCGACGAGGTGCGGGCCGTGCGCGAGACGATGGCGAGGCTGTCCGCTGCGACTGCACAGGAACCGCCGGCCCACCTGAGGGACCGCCTGCTCGCCGCCGTCGAGGACGACGGCCGAGTCGTCGAGATGCGCCCGAAGTCGACGCGCTGGCGCACCGCGGCCATCGCCGCGGCCGCCGCGGTGGGCATCGGGCTGGGCGCCGTCGGCGTCGGCGTCGCGGTGCGGCCGGAGAACACACCGTCGGCGGCCGAGCAGATCTTCGCCGCGCCGGACGTCCGGACGGTGTCAGGGCCCATTCCGACCGGCGGTACGGCCACGGTGGTGTTCTCGCGTGAACGCAACGCGGCGGTGCTGGTGATGAACAACGTCGAACCGCCGAAACCCGGCACGGTGTACCAGATGTGGTTGGTCGACGCGAAGGGTCCGGAGTCGGCAGGCACCATGGATTCCGCCGCGGTCGCCCCGTCGACCACCGCGGTCCTGCCGGATCTACACGGGTCGACGGCGCTGGCGTTCACCGTCGAGCCCAGTGGTGGCTCGTCGGCGCCGACGGGCCCGGCCTTCGCCGAGCTCCCCCTCNCCTGATTCACAGNCCCTCCACCGTNGCGGCGGCCGCCTCGGCGATCACGTCGGCGACGTCCTGGCGCNGCGCCCATGCCCGTCGTTGTCGGGTGGCGCCGTTGCCGGTGGCCAGCACGCGGTCGACCTCGGCGCGCACCATCTCGTCGTCGCCGAGCGTGGCCAG
>Ga0055540_1002095_pt1 | contig 10946 bp, 10 predicted proteins | sample AraplaCvi_mMS_r2_2_FD_55040 | JGI IMG/M metagenome (GOLD analysis project Ga0055540, IMG submission 55040) | Arabidopsis root microbial communities from North Carolina, USA - plate scrape MF_Cvi_mMS_r2 | ecosystem: Host-associated > Plants > Roots > Endosphere | place: USA: North Carolina
GAGGGCCTTCACGTTGTTGTCGAAGGCCGCATCTTCAGGCACGAAGCCGACAATCGGGAAGCCCGGCTGCACCAGGCGCATCGGCCCGTGCATCAGTTCCGCAAGAGAGAAGGCTTCGGCATGAAGGCCGGCAGTCTCCTTGGCCTTCAGCGCAGCTTCGAGAGCAATGGCGAAAGCCGTGCCGCGGCCGCCGGTATAGAGCGAGGCGGCGTTGAACAGAACTTCCTCGGCAGCAGCCGTATCGATGCCCGATGTCGCAGCGAGTGCGGCCGGCAGTTTTTCGAGCGCCGCCTGCAGATCGGCCTTGCTGCCGATCGCAGCCGTCACNCCGGTGAGGGCTGCGACAGATGCAATGAAGGACTTGGTCGCTGCAACGCTCTTTTCGGCGCCGGCGTTGAGGCCGAGGACGATATCGGCCTGGTTCGCAAGGGGGCTGTCCGTGACGTTGACCACGGCAATCGTCGTTGCGCCGCCCTTCTTGGCCGCATCCTGCAGCGCCACGATGTCAGGGCTCGCGCCCGACTGTGAGACGGTGAAATGGATGCCGCCCTTCAGATGCAGGGGCGCGTTATAAACAGAGGCGATAGACGGGCCGATCGAGGCGACCGGCACGCCGCAGGTGATCTCGAACAGATATTTGAAGAAGGTCGCGGCATGGTCGGAAGAACCNCGCGCCGCCGTCGTCACGACGCTCGGGCGAGCGGANGAGAACAGCCGGGCGATTTCGGCAAAGGCCGGCTTTTCCTTTTCGAGCAGGGTGGCGACCACCTCGGGCGACTGGCCCGCTTCCTGCAGCATCAGCGACTGGTTCTCACTCATAGGTCATCTCCAATTCTCAATTCGGCAACGAAGTCATAGGCGTCACCACGATAGTGCGAGCGGGTGTATTCGACGACACGCTGGTCTTCCAGGCGTGAAACGCGTTCGATCAGAAGCGCCGGCGCACCGGCCTTCACGGCAAGAATAGCCGCCGATGAAGGATCGAGCGTGACGGCGGTCAGGCGCTGCATGGCGCGCACTGGCTTGTGGCCGCTCTGGGCAAGCGCATCATAGAGCGAGCCTTCGCCGCCGGCGTCCTCGCCGAGAAATTTGACCGGCACGACGGCGCGTTCGATCGCAAGCGGCAGCCCGTCGGCCAGACGAAGGCGATCGAGCCGCAAAACCGGCTCATCCACACCGAGACCGAGCAGGAAGGATTCTTCCGGGGAGGGATTGTTGATGGTGCGCGACAGGATCTTCGCCGCCGGCGAGCGCCCGCGCGAGCGCATGTCCGCCGAGAAGGAGGAAAGCCGCCACAACGACTGCTCCATGCGCTCCACCCTGCTGGAAACGAAAGTGCCGCTGCCATGGCGCGATTCCAGCGCGCCCGATGTCATGAGGTCGCGATAGGCTGTCCGAACCGTCACCCGGCCAAGCTTCAGGGCTTCCGCCAGGTCGCGTTCGCCGGGCAGCGCTGTTCCGGGTTTCAGCAGACCTTCCTGGATGAGACCGGTGAGCGCCTGTGCCAGCCGCTTGTAAAGCGGTCCAGTTGCCGCCTCGTCGCGCAGCCCACGGCCATTCAGTTCCGCTATCAGACTGGTTCTATCCATGGACACACAATAGAACCTATTTAGAACCAATCGGCAAGCAGATTCATTCCGCCGAAAAAGAAAAACCCTCGCGAGACACCGCGAGGGTTTCATTGATCTAGGCCGGAAGGCTGAGCTCAGCTCTTCGTGAAGATGTAGTCCGTTTCCTGCCGCAGCACCTCACCGGGACGCAGAACCGCGTTCGGAAAACCCGCATGGTTGAGGGCGTCAGGCCAGATCTGCGTCTCGAGGCAAAAGCCGGCGAAAGGACCATATTTGCGGCCGCCAAGACCAGGCACCGGCACACCGAGCTTGAAACCGGCATAGAACTGTACGCCCGGCTCGGTCGTGCGTACCTCCAGCGAGACGCCGGAATGCAGGCTGCGGGCAAGCACGACCGAGCGCTTGGCCGTGCGCTCGCGCGAGAAGCAGAAATTATGGTCATAGAGCGCCTGCTCCTGACCGTCGAAACGCTTCATCGGCGCCATCACCCGGAAGTCGAACGCGGTGCCCTCGACGGAGCGGATCTCGCCGGTCGGTATCTGCTTCTCGTTGGTCGGCAGGTAGTGGTCGGCGGCGATCATGATGTCATGCGCCAGTGCATCGTCCCGGCCGTCGAGATTGAAATAGGAGTGCTGGCAGACATTGGCGATCGTCGGCTGATCCGTCACCGTCTCGTAGTTGACCGAAAGCTCGCCGTTGCCATGCACGCGATAGGTCGCCTGGATCGTGCAGTTGCCGGGATAACCGGCGCGGCCATCGGGATCGACGATCTTCAGCACGACACGGTCGCTCTCGTGCTCGACGATCGTCCAGACGAGCGTACCGATATTGTTGCTGCCGCCGTGAAGATGCGTGACGCCCTTCTCGTTCAGTTCGAGCTGGTAGTTCTTGCCGTCGAGCGAAAACTTTCCGTCGCCGATGCGGTTTGCACAGCGTCCCGGCGTCGCGCCGAAGAAGGGCGAATGAGCAAGATAGCCTTCGAAATCCTCGAAGCCGAGCACGAGCGGTGCGTCATGACCCTCCAGCCGCGCATCCTGGATGACCGCGCCCCAGCTCAATACCTTGACCGTCAGTCCGCCGCCGCGGATGACGACACGATGGACGGTCTCTCCGTCCTTCGTCTGTCCGAAAACTTCCCGTTCCAATTTGTCCGCCATGATCGACGCTCACTCCATCCCTAGGATTCAGGAACCGGAACCTGCCCCCATTCGCCGCAAACCGCAACCGGGCAGGGCCGGAAAACAAAACGCCGTCGCAGAAATGCGACGGCGTCATTTCTAAACCTGACTGGTGACGCTCAGATGTCCGAGCCGATCTCTTCGATATCGTAGGATGTCGTCTGGTAGATCTCGTTGATCCAGTTGCCGAAAAGCAGATGCGCATGGCTGCGCCAGCGGTTCTGCGGCGCGATCGCCGGGTCGTTATGCGGGAAATAGTTGTGCGGCATTTTGATCGGCACGCCGGCATTCACGTCGCGGAAATATTCGTCCGAGAGAGACGTGGAATCATATTCGACGTGATTGAAAATATAGAGCCGGCGACCCTTCGGCTCGTGCACGAGACAGACACCCATCTCACTCGATTCCATCAGGATCTCGAGGCCGTCGATCTTCTCGATGTCGGCCCGGCGCACCTCGGTCCAGCGCGACACCGGAACCTCGAAATTGTCGGAGAAACCGTTGAGATAAACGGAAGACGGCTTGAGATTTTCTCGATGTCGGCCCGGCGCACCTCGGTCCAGCGCGACACCGGAACCTCGAAATTGTCGGAGAAACCGTTGAGATAAACCGAGGACGGCTTGAGATTGCGGTGGCGGTAAACGCCGAAGGCCTTTTCCTTCAGTTCATACTTCGGCACGCCGTGGAAATGATAGATCCCCGCCATCGCGCCCCAGCAGACATTCATGGTCGAGTGGACATTTGTCTGCGTCCAGTCGAAAATCTGCTGCATTTCCTTCCAATAGGTAACGTCCTCGTAAGGCAGCGTCTCGATTGGCGCGCCCGTGATGATGAAGCCGTCAAACTTGCGGTGCTTCACTTCCTCCCAGGTCTGGTAGAAGGCGAGCAGATGTTCTTCAGACGTATTCTTGGCCTTGTGGTTGCCGACGCGGATCAGCGAGAATTCCACCTGCAGCGGCGAAGCGCCGACGAGGCGCGCCATCTGCACTTCGGTCTTGATCTTGTTCGGCATGAGGTTGAGCAGCCCGATCTGCAGCGGGCGGATATCCTGACGGATCGCCACCGTTTCGGTCATCACCCTCACGCCCTCGTTGACGAGGGTTTCGAAGGCTGGCAGCGTATCGGGGATNTTGATGGGCATTGCGGTCAACTCGATCAAAATAAAAAACCGGCGGCGAAAGAATCGCTACCGGTCCGCACGCGGCCCTTTAGCGACTTATTTAACGTGGCTGCAAGCCGGCCGGCCAAATCACCACGAGACATCATAATTAACGCCAGTGCGCCCGCGAATCAACTGTCAATAAGAACAACTGTCCNANCCATCACGCTTTCTTTATGGGTGGTGGAATCTGTTGATGGACCAGTNACGCCCCCATGGTATTAATGGTGTGATGGGCGATTTTGGAAAAAATAATGAAAACTGACGTCAAAGGGGGGAAGGGCATCCAGAATCAGGACCGGGTGGGATACGATCTCAGCCTGACATATCGGCTTGGAGTGATGTTCTCCGCATTCTGGAATTCGCAGGTCCGCGGCAAGGTCGTCGCGCTTGCGATCCTGCTGGTGGTCATCATCCTGGCGACCGCCTATGGACAGGTGATCCTCAACGAATGGAACGCCCCTTTCTACGATTCCCTCGAGCGTCGTGATCTTGGCGAGTTTTTCCGCCAGCTCGAAGTCTTCGCGATGATCGCCGGTGCGCTGCTGCTGCTGAACGTGCTGCAGGCGTGGCTGAACCAGATGACGGCCCTTTACATGCGCGAAGGTCTTTCGCGCGATCTCGTCGATCAGTGGCTGGAGCGCAAGCGTGCTCTCAAACTCTCCACCATCGGCATCCTCGGCGTTAATCCCGACCAGCGCCTGCACGAAGATTCTCGCAATCTCGCTGAAAGCACGACCAACCTCGCCCTTGGCCTCCTGCAGTCGACCATTCTGCTNGTCAGCTTCATCGGCGTGTTGTGGGAGCTTTCGAGCGGNTTCATCTTCCGGATCAGCGGCTACAACTTCACCATCCCCGGCTATATGGTCTGGGCGGCAATCTTTTATGCTGCATCGGCCTCGGTATTGAGCCAGGTCGTCGGCCGCAAGCTCGTCAAGCTCAATGCCGACCGGTTTTCCAAGGAAGCCGAGCTGCGCTTTGCGCTGATGCATGCCAACGAAAATATGCCGGCGATCACAGTAGCGCGCGGCGAAGAGAACGAGCGCAAGCGGATCAACAACGATATCAGCAACGTTCTCGCGGTCATCAAGCGGCTCGCCATGGCCAATACCAACCTGACCTGGGTTTCGGCAGGCTATGGCTGGCTGGTCATCGTCATTCCGATCATCGTCGCCGCGCCCGCTTATTTTTCCGGCGGCCTGACCTTCGGGCAGCTGATGATGTCGGTCGGCGCGTTCAACCAGGTCAATACCGCGTTGCGCTGGTATGTAGCGAATTTCGGCCCGATCGCCGAATGGCGCGCGACATTGATGCGTGTCACCGACTTCCGCCAGGCGCTTCAGGAGATGGATGATGGCTTCGATTTGAAGGATTCCATCGTCTATGAGAAAACCGCACCTGATACGCTGACGCTGAAGGATATCGTCATCGTCGCCAAGCTTGGCGAGGAGATCGATGATTGCGGCGGCTTCCGCTTGCGTGAGACGGACGTGGTGATCAAGGCCGGGGAAAAGGTCATGATCAACGGCGATCACAGCGTGAACCGCCGCCTGCTCTTCCAGGCCATGGCAGGCCTTTGGCCCTGCGGCAAGGGCACGATCGGCCTGCCCCCGATTGACGACATTCTGTTCATCCCCCAGGTCGCCTATGTACCGGGCGGCACGCTGCGCGAGGCAATCGCTTTCCCGGGAAAACCCGAGGCCTTTGATAGGACGGCCATCGAAGCCGCGCTTGAGGCTGCGGGCTTGCATTCGCTTGTAGCCCGCCTTGATAGCCGCGCACGCTGGGACAAGCTTCTCGATGCCGATGAGCAGAAGGCAATCGCTTTTGCCCGCCTGCTGCTCGTGAAGCCGCGCTGGGTCGTTTTCGACGAAGTGCTCGAAGGCATGGAGCCCGAATGGCAGCACACGATGACCAGGCTGCTCACCACCATGCCGGAGACCAGCATGATCTATATCGGCCGTTCGGAAACCTATATGGAGGCACTGCATCCGCGCACGCTGCACCTGCAGGCATTGCCTTCCAAACCGGAGGAGCAATCAGCGGCAACTGCGGCCGGATCGAGCGCCGCGGCAGCTCCTGCCCCGGCGCTCTAGCAAAATTCCTGCAAAATGTGCGGCGTTTGGTGTCCGGGNGCTCCGGNCGAGCTCACATTGGCGGCGTCACACCATTCACGCCGACGGTGACCTGCGAAGCCGAGATGGCCCCGTCGGCTGCCTTTTCCGCCATGACGATGACACCGGCACCCGGCTTCAGATCAGCTTTCGTCGCCGGAGNAAAGGTGACGATCGGCGTGCCGTCGGCAATCGAGACGGTCTTTTCCTTGCCCTGATAAGTCAGCGTGATCGTATGTCCATNGACGGCCTTCACCGCNTTGCTGACGGTCGCATTCGTCATCGAGCTATTCGGCTGCAGATCCCACGGACGGTTGCCTTCNCCGGTGCCTTTCATCGACGCGGGGAAGATCAGTACTTCGATGGCACCATCGGGACCGGTGCCTTTCGGCANCGAGGCAACTCCGACGAAATCGCCGACCTTGATGTCGTCGACCGATGCATTTTTGATACCGGCGACTTTCCAGCCCGATTTGAGCGCAACCGTCGCATCGCTGCCTTCGCGGGTCTTGACGACAAGCGTATCGCCGTTGAGGCTCTCGATCGTGCCCCGCACGCGCAAGCGCTGGCTTTCCTGCGCACTCGCCGCCTGCGAAAGGCCAAGCACGAGGAAGCTGCTGGCTGCAAGCGCCATGATTATTCTGGTATAGGATTTGCGAGACATGTGACTCTTCCTTATCGCCATTGATCGGCACAATCCCCGGCTGCCGGAAAGCAGTGTATGCCGCGTGTCGCGACACGTGCGAATCAAGGAAAAGTGAGGAAGCGGACCCCGGCAAACCGGTCGTTGCCGGAGTCCGCAGAGACCGCCTCAGCCGGCCGCGGACATATCCATATACATGATTTCCCAGACATGGCCGTCGGGGTCTTGGAAGCTGCATCCATACATTGGCCCCATATCGAGGATCGGCTTCCAGGGCTTGCCGCCGGCCGCTAATGCCTTTTTCAAGTAGTCATCCACTTCGCCGCGACTGCCGGCCGAAAGGCAGGTTAGGACTTCCTTACCCTTCGACGTATCGGCGATATCGCCTTCGATGAACTGCTGGAAGTGGGCGTGGGTCAGCAGCATCACATAGATATTTTCCTCGACGATCATGCAGGCGGCATCGTCAGTGGTAAAATTCGGATTGTAGGAAAAGCCGAGCGCCGAGAAGAATTCCTTCGACTTGACGAGATCCTTGACCGGCAGGTTCACGAAAATCATGCGCATGAAAAATCTCCCTTTGGTGTAACGGCGCCATGCCGTTGATCACGTTCGGCTCAAGGACGGACGAAAACCACCCGATCCGACAAACGGAAGAATTTTTTCGGATCAGCCTTCCAGCTCCTCGCGCAACATTTCGAGTTCCAGCCATTCCTCTTCCATCTTGACCAGACTTTCGCGCAGCTTCTCCATCTCGCCAGCCAGCCGATTGAAGGCCGCCGGATCCTTGGTGAAGAGGTTCGGATCAGCCATCCTCTCCTCCCGCTTGCCAATCTCCGCTTCCGCCTTGGCCATTTCCTTCGGCAGGTTTTCGAGCGCGAATTTCTGCTTATAGGAGAGCTTGCCCTTTGAAGCCGAAGGAGCGGCAGCCGCAACCTCCTGCGCCTTCGGCTTTTCCGCCGCTTTCTCGGCCCGCCTACGCTCCTCGGCCGCACCCTTGCGCTGTGCCAGCATGTCGGAATAACCGCCGGCATACTCGATCCAGCGCCCATCCGGTGTTTCCGGATTGGCAGGCGCAATCGTCGAGGTCACCGTGCGGTCGAGGAAATCGCGATCGTGGCTGACGAGGATGACGGTGCCGACAAAGCCCGTGACGATCTCCTGCAGCAGATCCAGCGTCTCTATGTCGAGGTCGTTGGTCGGTTCGTCGAGAATGAGCAGGTTTGCCGGTCGTGACAGGATGCGCGCCAGCATCAGCCGGGCGCGCTCGCCGCCGGAGAGGTTCTTGATCGGCGTGCGCGCCTGCTCCGGCTGGAACAGGAATTCCTTCATATAGCCGGTCACATGCCGCTGCTCGCCATTGACCAGCAGATTCTCGCCGCGCCCGTCCGTCAGGTAATTGGCAAGCGTATCGTCAGGATTCAGATCCTCGCGCTTCTGGTCGAGGGTGGCGATTTCGAGATTGGTGCCGAGTTTCACCGTGCCGCTGTCAGGCGAAAGCTGTCCCGTCAGCATCTTCAGGAGCGTCGTCTTGCCGGCGCCGTTCGGCCCGACGAGACCGATGCAATCGCCACGATGCACGCGGATCGAAAATGGCGTGACGATCGGCCTGTCATCGTAACTCTTGGTGATCTTGTCCGCTTCGATGACCAGCTTGCCTGATTCCTGCGCGTCGGAAGCACTCGCCTGGACCGTTCCCTGCGGCCCTTTGTGACCGCGATATTGCGCCCGCATCGTCTGCAATTCGCCGAGGCGCCGCATATTGCGCTTGCGCCGCGCGGTTACGCCGTAGCGCAGCCAGTGCTCCTCACGTTCGATCGCCTTGCCGAGCTTGTGCTGTTCCAGCTCTTCCGCCTCCAGCACCTGATCGCGCCAGGCTTCGAAAAACGCAAAGCCCTTGTCGAGCCGCCGCGATGTACCGCGATCCAGCCAGACTGTCGCCGTTGAGACTTTTTCGAGGAAGCGACGGTCATGCGAAATCAGGACCAGCGCACTGCGCGTCTTCTGCAGCTCGCCTTCCAGCCATTCGATGGTCGGCAGGTCGAGATGGTTGGTCGGTTCGTCGAGCAGCAGGATATCGGGCTCCGGCGCCAGCACGCGAGCGAGGGCCGCGCGGCGCGCCTCGCCGCCGGAAAGGTTATTCGGGTCCTCTTCCCCGGTCAGTCCGAGATGCGATAGCAGGTAAGTAACGCGATAGGGATCGTCGCCCGGTCCGAGCCCAGCCTCGGCATAAGCCTGCACGGTCTGGAAACCGGCGAAATCCGGCGCCTGCTCCAGGTAGCGCACCGTCGACGCCGGATGGCGGAAAACGTCGCCCGACTGTGCGTCGACGAGGCCGGCAGCGATCTTCAAAAGCGTCGATTTGCCCGAGCCGTTGCGGCCGACAAGGCAGATTTTGTCGCCGGCTTCCACCTGCAGGGCGGCGCCTGCCAAGAGCGGTGTGCCGCCGAAGCTTAGGAAGATGTCGTCAAGTTTCAGAATGGGGGGCGCCAAGTATCAGACTCCGGAAAGATCATAAGGCCGCGCGAGCACGATGGCCCTGCCGCTGGCGAGCGAAAAGCGCACAGGGCCCTCCGCCACGTTGGAAATGGTGCGCGACGAGCCGAAGGGCAAATGGAAGTCAGCGAGCGGATAGCGGGCATTCTCTATGAATAGCCCCTTCAATTCGCTGAACCCTGGCACGGAAAACAGGCTGCCTTGGGGAAGATCGATCTCTAGCGAGCCGGGAAGCAAAGGCACTGCCTCCTCGCTGCCCGACGTGAGCAGGACGTCAAAGCCTTCCTGGGCCAGTTCGACGCCGTATAGCAAATGTTGAAGCGCGTGGTCGGAGCGTTCGCCACCCAGGGCGCCGGCAAGGATCAGGCGTTTGGCGCCACGATCGATCGCCGCGGAAACGGCGATTTCACCGTCAGTCGCGGCCTTTGCGGCCGGATAGGCCTGGCGCGGCACGTCAGGAAATGCACCGTCGAGATCCGGCGGTGTGGAATCGAAATCGCCAACCCACAATTCCGGCACCACCCCCAACGCCGCTGCGTGGCGCATGCCGCCGTCAGCCGCGATGAAGCGGCTGTCCCGCACGGCGTCACGCAGACGATCCGTCAGGCTGAGTGCCCCGCCGAGCAGGATGGTGAAGGTGGATTGGCTCATGGGCATTGCCCATAGCGCAAACGGGGGGTGAAGGGGAAGAGGCGGCGCGAATCCGGCGCCTTCAGTTTAGAAGCGGTAGGTTACACCGGCGCCAATCAGCCAGGGATCGAGTTTTGCCTTGCCGCTGACATCGGCGCCGCCGACTGTCGCATCGAAATCCGGGCGCAGGAATATCTTCTTCACGTCCAGGTTCGCCCCCCAGTGTTCATCGAACATGTAGTCGAAGCCCGCCTGCAGCGCCACGCCGAACGTGTTCTTCACGTCGAGCCTGTCGGCGCTCTTGCCGGACTGGTTGTAGAAGACCGTATAGTTCACACCGGCACCGAGATAGGGCTGGAAGGCACCGAAATCGGTAAAATGATATTGAAGCGTCAGCGTTGGCGGCAAAAGCCACGCCTTGCCGATTTCTCCGAGGCCGGCAATCGAGCCTTCGCCTTGCACATTGGCATAGGTCGTGCCGAGAATGAGCTCCGCCGAAATATTGTCGGTGATGAAATAGGAGATATCCACTTCCGGAACCACTGTGTCCGAATAGGACAGACCGGATCCGGAAATGCCATCGACCGAACCATTGTCGCGCGTGATCACGCCGAGCGCACGCAGGCGTATCTGCCATGCGCTTTGTGCGGTCACCGATGACGAGCTAGCCGGAGGCGCCAGATCGGCGGAAAACGCCGCATGCCCGAAGGACGCGAAAACGATGGCGGCGAAAATACCCCGCAGCCGAAGCGGATAATGTTTCATGTGAATCTCTCCTGATGTCGTCGAACGGAGAGAGACTTAGGCTTGCCTCGGACGGGTCAGCTTGAGCGAGATCAAACGCCGGGACTATTTCTCAGCCCGGCGTATCCTTGTCGCGGGAAAGGAAGATCGTCTCGTAGCCGCCGATGAATTTCTCGAACAGCCGCGAGAAGGTGTCGATTTCCTCCTGTGGCCAGTCCCGCACGACCTCGGAAACGAAGGCGAGCTTCTGAGCCTGGATTTCTGCCAACAAATTCTGCCCGACCGGGGTCATGACGACGACGATCCGTCGTGCATCCGCCTGTGAGGCCTCGCGGCGCAAGACGTTGCGGCCGACCATATCGGACACGACCCGGCTCGCCCGCGATGGATCGATGCGCAGCGTCTCGGCAA
>Ga0055540_1002097_pt1 | contig 10942 bp, 10 predicted proteins | sample AraplaCvi_mMS_r2_2_FD_55040 | JGI IMG/M metagenome (GOLD analysis project Ga0055540, IMG submission 55040) | Arabidopsis root microbial communities from North Carolina, USA - plate scrape MF_Cvi_mMS_r2 | ecosystem: Host-associated > Plants > Roots > Endosphere | place: USA: North Carolina
GGCCTCGACCTGTCCGACGAGGTGGCCGAGGCATTGCGCGCCGTACTGCCCCGAATGGCCGAGCGCACGGTCACCGCCGTCACCGTCGAGGTGCCCAGCTATGCCCGGGCGTTCAGCGGTCGCATGGGTCAGACCATCGAGAATGCCGTGCAGATGGCCCTCGGCGCCTTCCTGCGGCTGGCCGTGCGGGCGCAGGACTCCGACCCGAACGCCACCATGACGCCCGCCCTCGACGGAGCGTACGAACTCGGGCGCGGTGAGGCCCGCCAGGGTCGGACCATGGACGCCCTGCTCTCGGCTTATCGCGTCGGAGCCCGCGTCGCGTGGCGAGAGCTGTCGTCCACGGCCGTGACCGCCGGGCTGGACGCCGAGACGGTGGCCCGCTTCGCCGAGCTGGTGTTCGCGTTCATCGACGAGCTGTCGGCCTCCAGCGTCGCCGGGCACACCGACGAGTTGGCGACCACCGGACGCGTCCGCCAGCGGTATCTCGACCGGCTGACCAGGCAGCTGCTCACCGGGGAGACCGTCGAGACGCTGAATGCCAGTGCGGCCGAGGCGGACTGGCAACCACCGGACACGTTGACCGCCATCCTGGTCGCCGAGGCGCAGACCCGCGGGCTGGCGGCGCGGTTCGGACAGTCGACGCTGCAGCTCGGCGAGGACTTGCCCGGCGTCGACGCCGGCGAGTCGCTTGCGGTGCTTCTGGTGCCCGACTTGGACGGCAGGCACCGCGGCCAGCTGCGCTCAGCCCTTCAGGGCCGGCGGGCGCTGGTGGGCCCGGCGCGTCCGTGGGCGCGGGTGGAGTCGTCCTATCGTCGCGCGTTGCGGGCCAGGCAGCTGGTGGTCGACGACGACGTCGTCGACACCGAGGAGCACCTCGTCGAACTGGTGTTGACCGCCGATCGCGAGGCGGTCGCCGACCTGCGCCGCATCGCATTGGCGCCGCTGGCGGACCTGCGGCCCAGTACTGCCGAGCGGCTGGCCGAGACGTTGCGGTCGTGGTTGCTGCACCGCGGTCAGCGGGACGCGGTGGCCGCCGAGTTGTTCGTCCACGCCCAGACGGTGCGCTACCGGATGACCCAGCTACGAGAGCTGTATGGGGACCGGCTCGACGACCCGCGGGTGATCCTGGAACTCACTGTTGCTCTGGGTATTNCGTCGGATTCGGGNATGGCGACGTGACGAATCGGGTGGCGGCGTGCTGCTGGCTGGTCGCCGGTGTCGCGTATCTGGGGCTGGAGNCGATCGCCGCGGCAGCCCAACCGGGCTACCGGTACGCCGTGAACTTCATCAGCGATCTCGGCCAGCCCGGTGCAGCGCTGCACTCGCTGATGAACACGGCCTTCGTCGTCCANGGAACGCTGTTCNTCACCGCCGCGGTCCTGCTGACGAGGTCGGTGGGGTACCGCGGCAACCGGATCTTCCTGGCATGTGCCGTCGCGAACGCGGTCGGCAACGTCCTGGTGGCATTGGTGCCCAGTGGCGGCTCCGGGATCGCCGCGGTGCACGTCTCGGCGGCGACGGTGGCCATCNTCGGCGGTAACGCGGCGATCCTGGCTGGCCACCGAGTCGTGAGCGAATCACCGTGGTATCNCAGGGCTTCGGTGGGCATTGCGGTCGTGGGATTCGTGGCCTTCGGCATGCTGGCGATCGGGGCGGTCGCCGCCACGCACGTGCTGCTGCCCGGTGCGGTGTGGGAACGAACGTGCGTCTACACCATCATCGGCTGGCAGGTGCTCTCGGCGCTTCGCCTGCTGCGCCGTTGACCCGTCAGGCGGGTGCGGGGACGGGAGCGGCCGGTGGTGCGGGGGCGGGCACGGGAGCATTCACCGGTGCCGGTGGCAGCGCGGCGTCGGGCGCCGGCGGNAGGGGTGCGTCCGGTGCNGGTGCCGGTGCGGCCGGGTAGCCGAGCTTGCCNATGACGAAGTCCGCCGACTGATCCACTCGGCCGTCGGCGACGTACTGGTTGTGCAGCCCGAAATCGCCNCCGTCGGAGCAGATCGGGTCGCCGGGCACGCACGAGTCCAACGTCTTGCCGGCGTAGGCGGGGCCGATCACGATGTCGGGCTGGTTGACGAAGTTCATGAAGCGCGCCGACGGCTTTCCGAACAGNGCCACGGCCGCGACGTGGTCGGCCACCGCGGGGGGCAGTGGTCCCGTCACGCCGGAGTCGGCGGCACCCGGGGGCACGGTGTCGGCGGTGACGAAGCCGGCCACCGCGGCACCCTGGGAGAAGCCGCCGAGCACGATCTTGGTCTTCGGGCACGTCGCGACGGTGGCCTGTATGTGCGCAGCCGCGTCGTTGATGCCGTCGACGGCGCGGGGGAAGTCGATCGTGGCGGGGTATTGCACGGCGTAGACGTTCATGGACTTGGGCCCGAGCTTGGACCGCAGCGAATCGGCNAACGCGTCACCCACGAAGCCCAGGCCGGGGGCCTCGCCGGTCCCGCGGGCGAAGACCAGATCCACGTCGGCGCAGCCGGGATTGGTCGAGTTGGGCAGGGGTTCCGCAGACGCCGCGGGGGCACCGCTGATCGCGGCCCACGTCACAGCGGCCACGGCACCGACGACGGGGGCGAGGGCGCGCAAGGTCATGCCGCTAGTGTGCCTAATATTCTCGTCCCTAAACCTCCCGGCGACGTGATCTGCGCTACGTTCGCGCCACTACGTCCCGCAGAAGGTCTGGTAGGGCCCGAAGTCCTCGGGAGCCGGTTCGGCGTATCGCTGCAGTTCCGGACGTGCNTGAAACGGTGACCTGANGGCGTCGAGCAGTTGCTCGAGGGGCCCGAGGTCGCCGGCGGTGGCCGCGGCCAAGGCTTCTTCGACGAGATGGTTGCGTGCGACGTACACCGGATTGGTCCGGTCCATGACGTCGGCGTCAGGAGACAGGTCTCGCCAGCGGGCCAGCCACGCGTCGAAGGCGGCCAGGTCGAGGAACGATCCGCGGGCGGGTTCGGTGTCGCCGCGCGCCGCGATCGCGAGGTCGCGGAAGAACGACGTGTAGTCGACCCGACTCTGCGCCAGCTGGGCCAGCAGATCTCGAGCCAGCGACGTGACCGTTGCGTCGTCGACGCTCGCGGCCAGTCCGAGCTTGGCCCTCGTGCCCGCCACCCATGCCGCGTCGTAGGCGGTGGTGAACCTGCCCAGCGAGGCCACCGCGATCTCGACGGCGCGATCCTGGTCCTCGTCGATCAACGGCAGCAGGGTCTCGGCGAAGCGGGCCAGGTTCCACTGCGCGACGATCGGCTGGTTGGCGTAGGCATACCGTCCCGCGTGGTCGATCGAGCTGAACACCGTCGCCGGGTCGTAGGCGTCGAGGAATGCACACGGCCCGTAGTCGATCGTCTCGCCGGAGATGGTCATGTTGTCGGTGTTCATCACCCCGTGGATGAAGCCGACGAGCATCCACCGGGCCACCAGCGACGCCTGCGCGGCGACCACTGCGTCGAACAAGGCCAGATGGGGTTGCTCGGACTCGGCCGCAGCGGGGTAGTGCCTGGCGATGGCGTGGTCGGCGAGCCGACGCACCAGGTCGAGGTCTCCGGTGGCGGCCGCGTACTGGAAGCTCCCGACCCTGAGGTGACTGCTGGCGACGCGCGCCAGGACGGCTCCCGGCAGTGCGGTGTCNCGCTGCACCTGCGTCCCCGTCGCNACCACGGCCAGCGCCCGCGTCGTCGGAATGCCAAGTGCGGCCATCGATTCGCTGACGACGTACTCCCGCAGCATCGGCCCCACGGCCGCCAGACCGTCACCGCCGCGGGCGAAGGGGGTGCGCCCGGAACCCTTGAGGTGCAGATCGCGGCGACGACCGTCGGGCGTGGCCAGTTCGCCGAGCAGCAGCGCGCGGCCGTCGCCCAGTCGCGGGCTGTACCCGCCGAACTGGTGCCCGGAGTAGGCCTGCGCCACGGGCGTCACTCCCTCGGGAACGTCCGCACCCACCAGCAGCCCTAGCCCGGCAGGGCTTCGCAGCCACGCGGCATCCAGCCCGAGGTCGGCGGCCAACGATTCGTTGAGCGCGAGCAGACGGGGTGCCGGTGCCACGGCAGCCTGCCACGGGAGCGCCAACTCCGGCAGGTCCCTGGCGAACTGGTTGTCCCGAAGGACGGTGGTCGACTGTGCGGTGCTCACTTCGTCCAGCGTACGGAGCGAGAGCTCCGACGACGACCCCCTGACTCGTTCCGCACCTCGTCACGGGGTGGTGAACGGGTTGTGTTCGGCGATCAGTTTCTCCATCCGCGCCTCGTCGAGGCGCACGCGGACGGTCGAGGCTTCCTGCTGATCCCGGATCACCTTCGCCAGCGTGAACGAGCTGGCGACGAGGAACAACATCGTCATCCCGAGAAACATTCTCTGCCAAGGATCCAGAGGGAGGAAGTAGATCCCGCCGATCGCTCCGAGGAAGCTCGTGCCGAACGACGCACTNGCTTGGACGAAGAAGGCGGTCGTGCTCGTNGANATCTCGCTGAATGCGTTCATGCAGCCACTCTGCATCGGCAACGGCTAGGTAGATCTACTCGATTTCCGGTCTCGCCGCCTTCGACCAATACCCGTCCCGCGGCGTCGGCCCGCCGGTAGCGTCGGCGCGATGCGCAACGTCGTCATCACCGGACCCGGCGCCGTCGAGGTCCGCGACGCCCCCGATCCGGTGCCGCCGGGAGCCGACGGGGCGGTGGTCGGCGTCGAGGCGGCCGCGATCTGCGGATCCGATCTGCACTTCTACGACGGCGACCTGCCGGTCGGCGACGGTGTGGCCGTGGGTCACGAATTCATCGGCACCGTGCTGGAGGCAGGGCCGGAGGTGTCCAACGTCCGCGTCGGTGACCGCGTGCTGGCGGCGTCGGTGACCGGTTGCGGGACGTGCGCCGGGTGTGCGACGGGCAACCCCGTCACCTGCGTACGGGGCATGCAGATCTTCGGTTCTGGCGTGCTCGGTGGTGGGCAGGCCACCGCAGTCGCGGTGCCCAACGCCAACTTTCAGCTTCTCCGCATTCCCGACGGAGTCGACGACGAGGCGGCGCTCCTGCTGACGGACAACCTGTCGACGGGATGGATCGGGGCGAAGAAGGCCGACATCCCGCCGGGCGGCACGGTCGTGGTGATCGGCCTCGGCGCCGTCGGACTCTGCGCGGTGCGCGCGGCGTTCGCCCAGGGTGCCGGCACCGTGCTCGCCGCCGATCCGGTGGCGGGCCGCCGCGCGCTGGCGGTCGACTCGGGAGCCACGGCACTGGAGGGGCCGACGGTGGAGCAGGTCCTCGAGCACACCGGAGGGCGCGGCGCCGACAGCGTCGTCGACACCGTCGCACTGGACGCCACCCTGAACGACGCGCTGGCGTGCGTGCGCGCCGACGGCACCGTGTCGGTGCTCGGCGTGCACGACCTGCAGCCCTATCCGCTGCCCATCCTGATGGCGCTGATTCGCAGCCTCACCCTGCGCATGACCACCGCCCCCATTCAGCAGACGTGGGTCGACCTGCTTCCGCTGGTGACCGGTGGCTCGTTGCGCACCGACGGCATCTTCACCCACCGCTTTCCGCTGGCCGAGGCTCCCGACGCCTACGCCGCGGTGGCCGCCCGCAGTCCGGAGTGCGTGAAGGTGATTCTGACGCCGTGAGCGTCAGCCGGCGTGGCTCACCTCGTCGAACGGCCAGACGTCGGACAACCAGTGGCGCACATGCTGTCTCAGCACGGGATCGAGGTCGGCGACGTCGGCGGTGTTGTGTTGCGGGCCAAGCGGTTCGAGGCGGAACCGGTCCGACCGGAGCGTGCGGGGCACGTCGAAGTAGGCGGGCACCAAGGGCTCCTGGGTCATCGTCGCACTCTGGCGTCAGACCAGGCGCGGCACACTGGCGGTCAGCATCGCCACCAGCATGTGCACGATCTCCTCGGGATCCTCGGCGGTGCCGTCTTCCTGGGTCGCCCGTTCGTGCTCGGCGGCCAGGGCGAACATGGCCGTGGCGACCGCAGAGACGCGTCGGCGCCGCGCCTGCCGGTCGGCGCCGGGCACCGCGTGCGAGAGTGCGTCGAGCACCCGAGGCCACGCGGTCTCGGCGGAATCCCTTGGCTCCGTGCGCAGTCGAGGTCNGACGACCNGGAGGAACCGGGCGTAGTGCGTGCTGCGGAGCTGCAGCAACGGCAGGACCAGGACCCGCATCAGCGCGTGTGCGTCGGTGCTGCCGTCCAGTTCGGCGAGCATGCGCTCGCGGTCGCGTTCCATCGGCAGCAGTCGCCTCGCCACCACGGCGTCGACGAGATCCTGACGGCTGCGGAAGTGATAGTTCACCGCCGAGTTGTTGCGCTGGCCCGCCGCCTTGGCGATGTCGCGAAGCGGCACGTCGTACCCGTGGTCGGCGACGAGGCGCTCGGCGGCGTCGAGCAACGCGTCCTTCGACCGAGCACCACGATCCATGACGAGCATCGTAGGCGTTCGCCGACCTCAATTAAGCGCTCGTGCTTAAATCGACGGCACGACCGGTCGTCGAAGGGGTGTCACCATGACCGCAGCTGAACGGATTCGCGAGATCGACGCGGGCACCCCGATGACGCGATACGCCAGGGGCTGGCACTGCCTGGGCCTGGCTGACACGTTCCGCGACGGCGCGCCCCACGGCGTCGACGCCTTCGGCACGCGCCTGGTGCTCTTCGCCGACACCGACGGCCAGATCCGGGTACTCGACGGCTACTGCCGCCACATGGGCGGTGACCTCTCGATGGGCACGGTCAAGGGCGACACGGTGGCCTGCCCCTTCCACGATTGGCGGTGGCAGGGTTCCACCGGCCGCTGCGTCGAGGTGCCCTACGCCCGCCGTACCCCACGCTTGGCGCGCACGCGCACCTGGCCCGTCCTGGAGGTCAACGGGCAGCTGCTGGTGTGGCACGACCCCGAGGGGTCCGCGCCGCCGGCCGAACTGACACCGCCGACCATCGACGGCTACGACGAGGGCTCGTGGTCGCCGTGGACGTGGAATTCGATCTTCATCGAGGGCTCGCACTGTCGGGAGATCGTCGACAACAACGTCGACATGGCCCACTTCTTCTACATCCACCGCGCGTACCCGACGTACTTCAAGAACGTGATCGAAGGTCAGACCGCGAGCCAGTTCATGGAGTCCAAGGCCCGTCCGGACACCACCGAGAACTACGACAAGCTCTGGGAGGGAACGAATCTGAGGTCCGAGGCCACCTACTTCGGACCTGCCTACATGATCAACTGGCTGCACAACGACGTCGCCCCCGGGTTCACCCTCGAGGTGGCCCTGATCAACTGCCACTACCCGGTCACGCAGAATTCCTTCGTCCTGCAGTACGGCGTCGCGGTGCAGAAGATCGACGGATTGCCCGAGGACAAGGCTGCCCGGCTCGCCGCCACCCTGAGCAAGAACTTCGGTGAGGGTTTCCTCGACGACGTCGAGGTGTGGAAGCACAAGACCCGCATCGACAACCCGTTGCTCACCGAGGAGGACGGTGCGGTCTACCAGCACCGCCGGTGGTACGAGCAGTTCTACGTCGACGTCGCCGACGTCACCGCAGACATGGTCGACCGGTTCGAACTCGAGGTCGACACCAGCCACGCCTACGACGTGTGGCAGCAGGAGGTTCGGGAGAACCTCGTCCGCCGGGACGCGTTGGCGTAGAACGCCTTCACTCAGAGGCCGACGTGGTCGTCGACGACCCGCCGGACGGTGCGCAGCGCCGCGCGCAGCACGTCGACGTCGGTGGAGCCCAAGGCCAGTCGCAGCGCCTGCGGGACGTGGCCGACGGCGAACGGCTCGGCGGTCGCGACCGACACCCGCTGGGCTGACAGTGCCGCGGCGACCCGGTCGGCACGCACGTCCTCCGGCAGGGGTAGCCACAGGAAGTAGGAGTTCGGGTGGCCGACGCACGGCAGACCGGCGAGTGCGTCCCTGGCGAGGGACTGACGGTTTCGGGCGTCGGCGCGCTTGGCCGCCTCGAGCGTGGCGACGGTGCCGTCGTCGAGCCACCGGCACGCGATCGCGGTCATGACCGCGGGCGTGTTCCAGGTGGTGGCGCGGATCGCGCGTTCCACCGACGGCACGACATCGGTTGGCGCCGAGATGAATCCGACACGCAGGCCGGTCGCGACGCTCTTGGAGAGGCCCGTCACGTGCACGGTGATCTCCGGTGCGCGGGCGGCCAGCGGCGCCGGTGCGCCGTCGGCGAGATAGGCGTAGGCGGCGTCCTCGACGACGACCAGGGCGTGGCGCCGGGCGATCTCGACCAGGCGGTCGCGGTGCGCGTCCGTCGTCACGCAGCCGAGCGGGTTGTGCATGGTGGGCATCGCGTACACGGCGCGGATGCGTCGGGTGGCGCACAGTCGGTCCAGCGCGTCCAGATCGGTACCCTCCGCCGTGACGGGCAGCGGTGCCAGTTCCACGCGCAGGCTCTCGGCGAGAACCGTGAACCCCGGGTAGGTCACGGCGTCCACCGCGACGACGTCACCGGGTCGAAGCAGCGCCATCGCGGTGACCGCCAGTCCGTGCTGGGCGCCGTTGACCAGCAGCACCCGATCGCCGGTCGCCGGCACCCCGTGACGGCGCAGATGAGCTGCCGCCGGGTCCCTTTCGTGTGGACGGCCTCCGTGGGGCTGATAGCGCAGCAGGGCGCCGAGATCGCCGGCGGCGGCCAGCTCACGCAACGCCCGCCGCAGCAGTTCGTCCTGGCCGGGTGCCGACGGGTAGTTGAAGTTCAGATCGGCGACGTCGGCGCCCAGGGGCCCCTGCTGGACGCCGTGGCCGGGTGACAGGGTGATGTCACGGACGTACGTGCCGCGACCCCGTTCACCGCTGACCAGGCCCATGGCCTCGAGTTCGGCGTACACGCGGGAGGCCGTGACGACGGCCAGGCCCTCGGTGGCGGCCAACCGACGGTGCGTCGGCAGGCGCGTACCCGCGGGCAGCCGTCCCGAGCGGATGTCGGCGGCCATGGCCTCGACGACGGCTCGATATCGCGACGGTGCCACGGCGTGATTGTACGCAGGACAATTCCTTGATTGTCATGACCGAGCGGGCCTACGGTCCTCGGCATGCACATCGCCATCCTGACCTTCGACGGCTTCAACGAGCTCGACTCCCTCATCGCCCTCGGCGTACTGAACCGCGTCACGTCCGCCGGCTGGCGGGTGTCGATCGCGAGCCCCACCCCGCGGGTGCGTTCGATGAACGGCCTCACTCTCGACGCGACGGCCACCCTCGAGGAGGCCTGCGCCGCAGACGCCGTCGTCGTCGGCAGCGGAGTCAAGACCCGGGAGGTCGTGACCGATCGTGCGCTCATGGCGCGGCTGCGCCTCGACCCCACCCGACAACTGNTGGCCGGCCAGTGCTCCGGAACCCTGGTGNTGGCGAAGCTCGGGCTGCTCGACGGCGTCCCNGCGTGCACCGACCTGACGACGACACCGTGGGTGCGGGAGGNCGGGGTGGACGTCTTGAATCAACCCTTCTACGCCAGGGGCCCCGTCGCCACCGCCGGAGGCTGCCTCGCGTCGCCCTACCTCGCCGCGTGGGTCATCTCACGGCTGGTCGGCGTCGACGCGGCGCGCAGCGCACTGCACTACGTCGCGCCGGTGGGGGAGAAGGACGACTACGTGGCGCGCGCCATGGTTGACGTCGGGCCCTACCTCGTCGAGACNGCGGCGGTCGTCTGACAGGATCGTGGCGTGCGAACCGCAACGGTCCTGGTGGTCTCGTTCGTCGTCGCCCTGGCGACNTCGGGGCNCGCCCGCGCGGCGGGTGACCCGAGTGCGCTGTGGAACATCGTGCACGGCCAGTGCGTGCCCAATCAGCTCGCCGACGACGATCCCGCGCCGTGTGCCCGCGTCGACCTCGACGCCGGCTCCGCGGTGCTCAAGGACCTCGTCGGCGCCACGCAGTTCCTGCTGATCCCGACCGAAAGATCCTCGGGCATCGACGATCCCGCCATCCTCGCCCCCGCCGCGCCGAACTACTTCGCCGCGGCGTGGCAGGCCACGTCCTTCGTCGACGAGCGGGCGGGTGCCGACATCCCGCGGCAGTGGCTGAGTCTGGCGATCAACTCCGCCGTTGCGCGCTCCCAAGACCAGCTGCACGTGCACGTCGACTGTGTGGCACCCGAGGTGCACGACGCGCTGGCCGAGCACGGCGGCGCGGTGGGCCCGGGGTGGGCTCCGTTCCCCGTGCCGCTGGCGGGTCATCGGTACGACGCCATGTCGGTCGACGGTGCGGAGTTGGGGTCGGCCAATCCGTTCCGGTTGCTGGCCGACGGGGTGCCCGGTGCACGCGAGGACATGGCATCACGCACGCTGGTGGTCGTGGGATCGGTCGACGCCGACGGCCGGCCGGGTTTCGTCCTCCTCACCGATCGCGCCGACCCGGCGACCGGTGACGTCGCGGCCGGAGAAGAGCTGCAGGACCACGACTTCTGCCCGCAGCTGGCGGCGAGCCTGCCCGGCAAGTGAGTCCTATCCCGGCTGTGCGGCGGCCTCGAGCAGCATGGAGGCGAGCATCGCCGCCGCGGGACTGGTGAGCTGCGGGGGCGGTGTGGCCAGATGGATCTGCCAGATGACGGGCACGGTCAGCTCGACCGCGGTCAGATCGGGGAATCGCGCCGCCTCGCTCGCGGGCATGAACGCCGTGCCCAGACCGTTGCGGATGAGCGCCGCGGCGACGGTGAAGTCGGCGGGCACCTCGTAGGGCGTCCGGCCCGCCACGCCCGCGGCGGCGAAGGCGTCGTCGATCATCCGACGGATGCCGAACCCCACCGGAAAGCCGACCAGGTCCTCGGTGGCGAGTTCGGCGATCGGTACCCGGCTCCGGGTGGCCAGGCCGTGGTCGGCGCGGCAGACGAAGACCATCGGCTCCTCGGCGAGGACGTGCGTGTCCACCCCGGGCTGACGCCGGTCGGGGGCCGACACCAGCGCCAGGTCGAGGGTGCCGTCGGCGATCGACGACAG
>Ga0055540_1002101_pt1 | contig 10903 bp, 12 predicted proteins | sample AraplaCvi_mMS_r2_2_FD_55040 | JGI IMG/M metagenome (GOLD analysis project Ga0055540, IMG submission 55040) | Arabidopsis root microbial communities from North Carolina, USA - plate scrape MF_Cvi_mMS_r2 | ecosystem: Host-associated > Plants > Roots > Endosphere | place: USA: North Carolina
AGGCTTTCGGGGACTGGGAACCCAAGTCGGTCGACAAGACCGAGAAGGCCATCGACGCCCTCGTCGCCCGGGTCGACCCCCAGGCCGTCCGGCGGACCGAGACCAAGGCCCGCAGTCGAGGGGTGCAGATCACCTACGACGAGGACGGCAGCGGCATGGCCTCCATCTACTCCACTCTGTTCGCGCACAACGCCAAGGCCTTCGAAGCCCGGCTAAAAGCACTGGCCGCCAACGTCTGCCCGGCCGACCCTCGGACGGCTGATCAACTCCGGTCCGACGCCTTCGGCGCCGTCGGCAACCGTAACGACCGCATGGCCTGCCTGTGCGGCAGTGACGAGTGCACCGCTGCGCAGAACCCACCCGCCACCGGGGTGGTGGTCTACGTCATCGCCAGCGAGGACACCCTGGCCGACCCGGCACCGGAGTCCGAACGCCCTTCGCCGAGACCGGAGACGCCAGCGCCGCCACCGGAAGGCGAGGGCACCGAGGACGCCAACGTCGAGCCCAAGGATGCCGACGCTGAGCCCGACGAGGTCGACGCCTCATCTGAAGCCGATGAACTTTCGGCGCAGAGTGAACGCGCCGCCCTCGACGGGGAACAACGCATGTTCGACAAGCCCCTGCGCGACCTCACCCTCACCGAAGCCCTCACCCCACCAGCCGGATACTTCTCGACGCTGCGGCCCGCGGCCCTGATGGGCGGCCAGTTCCTCCCCGGCGCCATCGCCTGCCGCGCCGCCATCGGAGCCACGATCACGCCCATCGTGCACCCTGGCCAAGCTCCACCGGAGAAACACTATCGACCGTCGACGAGACTCGCCGACTTCGTGCGCGCCCGCGACATGACGTGCCGCTTCCCGGGCTGCCGCGTGCCCGCCACCCAGACCGACATCGACCACACGATTCCGTGGCCGCACGGCCCAACCGCGGCATCCAACCTCAAATGCGTCTGCCGTCATCACCACTTGCTCAAGACCTTCTGGGGAGGCGAGAATGGCTGGCGCGACAGACAACTCGACGACGGCACGATCATCTGGACCGCACCCGACGGACACGAATTCGTTACCCGACCGGCAGCCGACTGCTCTTCCCCGAACTGTCCAGACCCACCGCCACGGTCACCACGACCGGCACACCCACACCGCACACCAAAGGCCTCACCATGCCGCGGCGAAGAACCACCCGAGCCCAAGCCCGGGCCGACGACGTCACCCGCGAACGCGAGCGAGCGGTGCCGCCGGACCAAGGAGACGAGGGCGGCTAGCGCGCGGCGGCGTGCTCGCCGGCGCGACGTCCAAAGAAGGACCCCTCGCCCAATTGCGTTCCGCTGCAGTATCCCTTGCCGTCCTGGGCGATGTTGGACGCGCAGGCACCGGCGGCGTAGAGGCCACTCACCACGCTGCCGTCCTCACGCAGGACCTCACCGTCCAGGGACGTCGCGAGGCCGCCCATGGTGAACCCGGCGTACATCGCCTTGCCGAGGGACAGGTCGAACGCACCCCATGGCCCCGTGTCCTGGGCGGCCAGGAACTCCGGCTGCTTGTGGAAGTCGGGGTCCTCCCCCGCCGCCGCGAACTCGTTGTACCGGTTGAGGGTTCGCACCAGGTTGCCGGTCGGGATGCCCAGTGCCGCCTCCATCTCCTCGACGGTCTCCCACCCGTCGATCAGCGGAATGAGGGGCACCTCCGGGCGTTCCAGATGCGCCTCGTCGACGATGAGGTACGCCGCGCTGTCCGGCTGCTCCATCACGAACGCCGACGTGCGTGAGTGGTAGGAGTCCTCGGCGACGAACCGCTCACCGTCCTTGTTGACGATGATTCCGGTGAGCAGGATCTCCGGCGGATACGGCGGCGCGGTGACGAAGATCTGATCCATGTGCTTGGTGGCGCCCCCCACCGATTCACCGAGCCGGATGCCCAGCCCGTCGTCGTAGGTGCTACCCAGGACGAACGGCTTCTCGGCGAGCTTGGGGGTGAACGTCGCCACCATCTCGGGATTCATCACGAACCCGCCCGCGGCGATGACGACGCCCTTCGCGCGGATCGACCCGGTGTCCTCGAAGTGCTTCCAGGACAACCCGACCACGGCGTCGTCCTCGACGACCAGCGCGGTGGCACCGATTTCGTAGCGGACGTCGACGCCCAGTTCGGCGGCCCGCTTGACCAACAGTTCGATCACCATCGCCGCCCCACCCAGTTCGCCGGGCATCGGCACGGAGTGTCCCCGCGGGGCCGGCGGCGCCTGCTCGAAGAACGGCCACACCTTCTCGTTGCCGGTGTAGGACAAGCCCTCGGTGCCCGGTGGCACCACGACCTTGCCCGGGTAGTAGCTGCGCTCGAACTCGAACCCGAGGTCCTCGAGCCAGTCGAAGTGCTCGACGCTGCCGTCGCAGTAGGCGCGGATCTTGTCGAGTTCGGGATCGCGGGCGGTGGCGACCAGGTAGTCGTACATGGCGTCGGGGGTGTCGTGATGACCCGTCGCCTTCTGCACCGCGGTGCCGCCGCCGAGGTAGAAGTGCCCACCTGCCATCGACGTGGTGCCGCCCGCGACGGCCGCGCGCTCCAGCACCACGACGCGCGCGCCGGCCGCGGCCGCGCTGACCGCCGCACACCCCCCGGCGATGCCGAAACCGACCACGACGACGTCGACCTCGTCTGACCAGTCCGCCACGGTCGCGGCGTCGACGGTGTCGGGGATCTCCATGCTCACGCTTGCTCCTGTTTCACGTAGTCGAAGAAGGCTCGGATCTCGGACGGGACGTGCGCGACCTCGAGGTAGGGCACACCGGCCATGGCGGCCGAGAGGTAGGCGAAACTCATTCCGCCGGGCATGGTTCCGCGGCAGACCACCGACGCACCGCCGCGTTCGGCGTCACCCAGCATCGCCTCGAAGTGCTCGGGGTCCTCGGCCTCGAGCGCGACGTGGTGCAATCCGGGGCCGGACGCGTCGAGGAACTCGGTGTAGATGCTCTCGCCGCGGACGGGTTCGATGAGCTCGAGTTGGGTGTCCCCGGCGTAGGACAACGACACGTGGGCCACGTAGTCGGCCGGCTGGCCGCGGTGCGTGCAGGTGTCCGGGCCGAAGTGCACGTCGGGCATCCGGACCCACTTCTTGGCGCCCATCAGCTGTGACAGCGCCGCTTCGGTGGCGCCGAGGTCGCGCGTCACCCAGGCGATCTGGACAGGTGTCTGGTCAGGCATCGCATCGAGGATATCCCCGGCGACCACCCGTGGCTAGAACGTGTTCTAGTTCGGCGCGTGGGCGCCCGTGGTCGCCGCGATGACCAGGCGAATCTGCGCGTCGAACACGTCGGCCGGGTCCGAGAGCGTGTCCGCGCCGTACTGCCCGAAGACCTCCAGGCTGATCGCCCCGACCAGCGCGGCCCACAGCAGGAAGCCCTTCAGCATCGCGGCGTCTCCCCCGGCGAACGGGAACTCGTCGCGGATGGCGTCGAAGTCCGCCGACGTCGCGGCCGACGGTCGGGGACCGGTGTCGGGCACGTCCCCGGCGTCGACCCCCTCGGCGACGACGGCCAGCAGGGCGCCGACCACGCGGGTGCCAGGACCGACGGTGACCTCGGCGGGCGCGTGATACCCCGGCACCGGGCTGCCGTAGATCAGCGCCCAGCTCGCGGGCTGGCGCAGCGCCCAGGCGCGAGCGGCGCGGGCCATCTCCAGAAGCCGGTCCTGCCACGATCCGCCACCGACCGCCGCGGCCCGGTCGACGGCGTCGGCGAGGTCGGTGTAGGCGTCGACGATCAGCAGCGTCAGCAGGTCGTCGCGGCTGGCCACGTACCGGTACACCGCCGAGGAGACCATGCCCAGATCGCGCGCGACGGCGCGCAGGGACAGACCGGCCGCGCCGTCGGTGACGAGGTGCCGCCGACCCACCTGGACGATCTCCCGCTCGATGCGTTCACGGGCCTCTTGACGCTTCCCCATGCGTCGAGTGTCGCATGAACCGAGAGCATTGCTCTTGATTTTGACCAGACGACGTGCCATCCTTGAAAGAGAGCACCGCTCTCTTTTCAATACATCCAAGGAGACCGACATGACCATCCGCTACGACGAACCCCACCGCGCCGCACGCGCCACCAACGCCGTGTTCCGATGGCTGGCCGAGGCCGGCGTCAGCGTCGCCGGCACCCGAGCCCTTCGCGTCCGCGGTCGCACCACCGGCAAGCTCCGCACCGTCGTGGTCAATCTGATGACCGTCGACGGCCGCGACTTCGTGGTGTCACCGCGGGGCAACACCCAGTGGGCCCGCAACGCCAGGGCCGCCGGCGAGGTCGAGATGGGACCCCGGTGGCACCGGCGAACGGTGCGCGTCACCGAGATCGACGACGACGCCAAGCCCGTCCTGCTCCGGCGCTACCTCGACCGCTGGTTCTGGGAGGTCAAGGGACACGTCGGCGGGCTGACCCCCGACTCGTCGGACGAGCAGATCCGCGAAATCGCACCGTCCATCCCGATCTTCGAGTTGCGGTGACGCCTCAGGTGCCCTCGCGCAGCATCCGGGCGATGGTGGCCGCCGTCTCGGCTCGCAGGTCACCCGAGATCTGAATCGACTGTCCGTCGATGGGCTGACCGATGACGGGGGCGGCCAGCACGACGCCGTTGCGGACGAAGGCGAGTTGCTTGCCCACGTTGGCCGTCGTGTACTGCATGAACGCCGTGCTGCTGGCCTGGGTCATCGACAACTGCACGGTGTGAAACTCGCTGTCGGGCAGCTTCGTCTCACCAGCCCCGGTGAGGTCGAGCGCCAACCCCACCGGACCCAGCCGGTACACCGCGGCACGGTCGACGTCGCACACCTCGATGGGCGCGTCGGCCGGCGTCGGCGGCGGAACGGGCGGGCAGTCCTGCGGATTGGCCACCAGTGGCGGTGACAGCACCGGCCGCACCGCCAGCGGGATGCCGATCACCGGCGGCGCCGGCCTCGTCGGAATCGTGTTGGCGCGCTGAGCACTTGGATCCTGGTCCTTGGTCATGAAGGCCATGGCGGCGCCCACGACGATGGTGCTGACCATGGCGAGGATGCCCACCGACGCCAGCACCGCGATCGCGATCCGTCGCGCGGTCCACTTCTCCCCCGAGGAGAACCACGAGAACAGCCGGTATCTCATCGGCGCCTAGGCCGGTGGGCCCGGGACGGTGTCGGCCGAGGACGTGATGACGTCCTGACGGATCTGCTGATCCGTGACCGTCCACGACACCGCGGCGGGATGGTCGCCCCACGTGCTGTTGAACATCCCGACGATGACGGCGCGTCCGTCGTCGGCGAGGACGTACACCGGACCGCCGGAGTCGCCCTTCTTGCTCACCACCCCGTTGGCCATCGTGAACCACCCGTTGTTGACNGAGTCCACCGTGCCGCAACTCTCGCCGGTCACCACGCCGAAGTGGCAGACCGGCTGATCCCGCTGCGGTACGACCGCCGGATCGAAGGCCAGCGTCCGCCCGCCAGGCAGGATGTCGTTGACGGCGACGTCGGGCGCCAACGCGATGATCTCCCAGTCGGAGATCATGTGGTCGGTGGCCACCACCGCTCCGTTGGGGGTGTCGTCGCGGAAGGTCGTCTGATGTCCCAGGACGTTGCCGTTGCGGTCGGTCACGGCGCCGTCGCCGCCGCGGCAGTGCCCGGCGGTGTACGCCGTCCGCGTCGCGACGTCGACGAACCCGAGCGTGCACAGGTTGTTGCCCTGCCGAATNTCCATGCCGGGGAACACCAGCACGCCCGGATCGGCCGCGGCGGGACCGGCCAACGACACCAGCGACGCCACCGAGGCGGTTGCCACCATGGCCGCACGCAAACGCCTTCGGCGCACCGTCGTCTCCACTCGCTAGGGGTCGATGGGTGGTTAGCGTACCGACGTCCGGCCGGCTTAGGAGTCGAAGCCCAACCCGAGGGCGTCCAGCGTGCGCAGCAGGACGTTGCGCCGCCCCGCCGAGTGGTCGGCCCGGTCCAGCGACCAACGGGTGGCCTGGATGCCGACGCTGGCGAGCGGCTCGGGCGGGAACGGCAACGGCTTGCGTCGCACCATCTCCAGCTCCGTACGCGGGGTCGGCACCCCACCCAGCAGGTCCAGGCAGACGTCGGCGGCGAACCGGGCCGCGCCGACGCCGAGTCCGGTGAACCCGTTGACGTAGGCGACCCGGTCGTCACGGGCCAGTCCCCAGTGCGCGCAGAAGCGGGTGTTGGTGTCGATGGCGCCCGCCCAGCGGTGGCTGAAGCGGACGNCCTCCAACTGCGGGAAGGTGATGAAGAAGTGCGCGGCGAGCTTGCGGTAGCTCTCCTGGCGGTCCTCGTACTTGGCGTCGACCTTCCGGCCGAAGTGGTAGACCGCGTCGTACCCGCCGAAGACGATGCGGTTGTCCTTCGTCATCCGGTAGTAGTGGAACTGGTTGGCCGAGTCGCCGATNCCTTGGCGGTTCTGCCAGCCGATGCTCTGCACCTGGGCGTCGGTGAGCGGCTCGGTGGACAACACGTAGTCGTACACCGGAACGGTGTGAAATCGGTTNCGGCGCAACAGGTGCGGGAAGACGTTGGTGGCCAGGACCACCTGCTTGGCGGTGACGACCGACCCGCCGGCGGTGACCTGAATCGAGGCCGTTCCGGAGTTCAGCGCCGTCGCGTTGGTGTGCTCGTAGATGGTCACGCCCGCCTCGGTGCAGGCGCGGGCCAGTTCGAGTGCCAGCTTGGCGGGGTGCACGATGGCGCAGGTGTCGGACTGCTGCAGCCCGGCCAGGAACGTCGGCGAGTGCACCTCGGCGCGGACCGCGTCGCCGTCGAGGAATTCGCCGTCACCCGCGGCGGCCGATTCGTGCAGCCAGGCCACCTGGTGCGGTTCGGTGGCCACCGCGAGCATTCCGCTGCGCTGCCATTCGACGTCGAGTCCGAGTCGTTCGATCTCGGCCTGCATGCCGTCGAGGTTCTCCACACCCATCGCCTCGAGCGTGTCGATTTCGTTGGGCCAGCGCGTCTTTCCGTTCTCGTGCCCGTGCGTGAGGCTGGCCTCGACGAACCCGCCGTTGCGACCGGAGGCCGCCCATCCGACACGGCCGGCGTCGACGACGACGATGCGCCGGTCCGGATCACGCTGTGCGGCATGCAGTGCCGTCCACAATCCGACGTANCCGGCCCCGACGACCAGCAGGTCACACGACACCGACNNGGTCAGCGCNGGGCGCTCGGGACGCTCGACGTCCAGCCACATCGACCCGAACGCACTGCCGGCCAGCGAGCGCTCCACCAGCGCGGGGTCGACGTATCCATCGAAGACGGTTTCCACGAGTCAACCCTACCGAGGGCCGTCAGGAACGCGACGGCCGCCAACCAGGAGGACCGAAGACGTAGCCCAGGGCGTCCCGCAGGCGGCCGGCCCTGGTGACGTCGCGGAAGATCGCGACGTATTCGTGGGTCTGCAACGTCCACACGTTGAACGTCGTCACCTGCTTGGTCAGCCCGTAGTGGGGGCGGAACGTCTCGTCCCGGTAGGTNCCGAACAGCCGGTCCCAGACGATGAGGATGCCGCCGTAGTTCTTGTCGAGGTATTCGGCGTCCATCCCGTGATGCACNCGGTGGTGTGACGGGGTGTTGAACACGTACTCGAAGGGCGCCCACAGCCGGCCGATGCGCTCGGTGTGCACCCAGAACTGGTAGACGAGGTTGACCGAGAAGCTGGCGAACACCATCCACGGCGGAANTCCCANCAGCGGCAACGGGATCCACGCGATGATCTCGCCGCCGTTGTTCCACTTCTGCCGCAGGGCGGTGGCGAAGTTGAAGTACTGGCTGGAGTGGTGGGCCTGATGNGTNGCCCACAGCAGCCGCACCCGGTGNGCCGTCCGGTGGTAGGCGTAGAACAGCAGGTCGACGCCGACCAGTGCCAGCACCCACGTGTACCAAGCGGTCGACGGCAGGTGCCACGGCGCCACGTAGGCGAAGACGACGGCGTAGCCGAGCAGGGCGAGGAACTTCCAGGCTCCGGTGGTCACGATGGACACCAGCCCCATCGAGATGCTCGCGACGGCGTCACGCCTCTGGTACGCCCCCGCCGGCGAGCGGTCGTCGGTCAGCGCTTCGAGCTTGCGGGCCGCGAACCACTCCAAGGCCAACAACAGCACGAAGAACGGGACCGCGAACAGCACCGGGTCCCGCATCGGCGGTGGCAGCCAGTTCACGTGCGGCTCAGCGGAAGCTCAGCACGTCGTTACCCCACGCCGCCCGCAGCGGACGATCGGGGTCCTCGACGACGACGTCGTTCTTGTCGAGCAACAGGGTGGCGCGGTCGGAGTCGCGGTAGGGCCGCCATCCCGGCTGCCCGGGCGGGCCGGTCGGTTCCCCGGTGGCGGCGAAGTTCACCCAGCGGGTGCGGATGCGCTCCGAGAGCGCGGTGCCGGTCTTGAGGCCACCCAGCTTGAACGTCGGATCCTTGCTTCCCGCAACCAGATTGCCCCACACGTAGGGCAACTCGGTGGCGTGCGCGGCCCCGAGGCGCAGCAGCCGCAGCATCGGCGTCGACCAGTCGAAGCGGTAGGTGAACACCGGCGCCACCTTGGCGTGGCCCTCGGCGAACCAGATCGTCGGCATCCGGAAGCCGATGTCGCGGGCCACGCCCATGCCGGGCGTCTTGCCTCGGCCGGGATAGGCCGACATCAGGTCGGCTTCGCTGGGCAGTTGCAGGCTGGGCTGCTCGGAGGCGATGCCGTCGAACATCGACTTGATCGCCGCCGGGGTGATCGGCATCAGGGGTGACTTCATGAAGCGGAACAGGGCCGCCTCGTTCTTGTTGGTGCCGATGATCAACGGCACCGGATGCGTGCGGCCGGCGCGGGCCACCTCGACGGGGTAGTCGGGCACCAGGTCACCGTCGACGATCGGGGCGTAGGCCAGCGTGCCCGGCGACCGCACGGGCACCTCGTCGAAGAGCCGCTTGGAGGCCAGCAGCACCTCGCTCATCGGCGCCTCGGGGAGNCGGTCNACCTCGTCGGCGCCGATGCCGAGGGTCTCCAGGAACTGCTGGGCGACACCGCGGGAGCGGCTGGCGTCGTAGACCGAGGTGACCGGGGAGCTCTGGGCGATGGCGCCGGCGAACAGTCCCCGCGCGGCGGGGCTGGCCAGCAGGGTGGTGACGATGCCGCCGCCGGCGGACTCGCCGAACAGCGTGACGCGGCCAGGGTCGCCGCCGAAGGCGGCGATGTTGTCGCGCACCCACTCCAGGGCGAACAGGACGTCGCGCAGGCCCAGGTTGCTCTCGAAGCGGGTGCGTTCGGTGCTGAACGTCGACAGGTCGAGGAAGCCGAACGCCCCGAGCCGGTAGTTGACGGTGACGACGACGGCGCCACCGCTGGCGAGAGCGCGTCCGCGGTACAGGGTTTGCGCGGCCGACCCCAGCACGTATGCGCCGCCGTGCACCCACACCATGACGGGCTTGCCGGCGCCGGCCTCGGTGTCGGAGGTCGCCCACACGTTCACCGTCAGGGAGTCGTCGCCCTGCGGAGCCCCCAGATCCAGCGGGATGCGCGGATCGGTGGGCTGGTGGCAGGCCGGGCCGACCCGCGACGCGTCGGCCACCTCCGCCCAGCGCTCGGGTGGCCGGGGGGCTCGCCACCGCAGTTCGCCCACGGGCGGCGCGGCGTAGCGAACGCCCCGCCATGACTTGACCACTCCGTCGTCGACGCCGCGTACGGGGCCGTACGTGGTCTCGACGGTGGGAGCGCTTACCGAGTCGGTCATGAAACCGACGATATCGTGCCCGGCTAAGTTGTTTCCGTGCGCAAGTGGATGCTGCTCGGCGCGGCAATCGCGAGCGAAGTCGCCGCGACGCTGTCGCTGCGCGCGATGCAGGACCACGGGGCGTGGCTGGCGGCCGTCGTGGTGGGCTACGCCTGCGCGTTCACGCTCCTGACCCTGGTGCTTCGCGAGGGCGTGCCCGTCGGCGTGACCTACGGCATCTGGGGCGCCTGCGGCACGGCGCTGACCGCGGTGCTGGCCGCCTTGGTCTTCGGCGACCCGTTCACCTGGCCGATCGTCGCCGGCATCGGCCTCATCATCGCCGGCGTGCTGTTCGTCGAGTTCGGCTCGCGCCCGGACGGGCCGACGCCGTGACGTGGCTGGTGTTGGCGGCGGCGATCGGGGTGGAGGTGTTCGCGACCCTGGGTCTGCGGGCGTCCGACGGATTCCGCAAGCGGGCCTGGATCGCCCCGGTCGTCGCGGGGTACCTGGCGTCGTTCTACCTGCTGTGGCTGACGTTGCGGCTCGGCATGCCCGTGGGCGTGGCCTACGGGGTGTGGACGGCCTGTGGCGTCGCGCTCGTCGCGGTGATCGCGCGCTACGTGTTCGGCGATCCGTTGACCGTGAGGATGCTGATCGGGATCGCGTTCATCATCGCCGGGGTGCTGGTCATCGAATTGGCTGGTGCCGTCGGCTGAGCACGCCCGCCGCGGCGGCGATGGCCAGTCCCGCGATGGGCACGATGAGCAGTCCGACGCGTAGGCCTGCCGCGTCGGAGACGACGCCGACCAGCGGCGGCGCACCCACGAAGCCGAGGCGCATCAGCCAGGCCAGCGCCGTCAGCCCGGCGCCCGGCCGAAGCCCCGGCAGTCGGTCGGCAGCGTGCATGGCCGCCGGGATCGCCGTCGCCGCACCCAGTCCGGCGGCGGCGAAGCCCGCGATGGTGCCGGGCACCGTCGGGACGGCCAGCGCCAGGCCCATGCCTGCCGCGACGAGCAGACCCCCGCCGCGAGCGACGGCGCGCGCGCCGAAGCGGTCGACCATCCGGTCCCCCACGATCCGCCCGATGGTCTGAGCGCCGAGCAGCCCGACGTACCCCAGCGCGGCGATCGCGCCCGGCGCGCCGAGGCCGCCGAGGTAGAGCGCCGCCCACGAGCTTCCGGCGTCC